>Ga0157373_10001101_pt1 | contig 20720 bp, 20 predicted proteins | sample C65metaG_FD_113460 | JGI IMG/M metagenome (GOLD analysis project Ga0157373, IMG submission 113460) | Corn rhizosphere microbial communities from Kellogg Biological Station, Michigan, USA - C6-5 metaG | ecosystem: Host-associated > Plants > Roots > Rhizosphere > Soil | place: USA: Michigan... | reverse complement strand
TATTATAAATTAAATAGCGATCATAGCTCATAAGCGATATCCTTTTCGGGGATTATAACCGTATAACCATCGGTTGTCAGTTCGCTGGCCAGAGCCTCCATACTTTCAGCTTCACCGTGTACAAGGTATACGTTTCTTAGCTGCATTTTGTTTTGTTGTTTTACAGTATTGATCAGATCTGCATGATCGCCATGCGCGCTAAACAAGTCTGTTTTTTTGATAGTGGCGTATACAGCAAGGTCGCGGTCGCGGATATGTACGATCGGGTCACCACGCAATAAACGATGCCCTAAGGTTCCCTTAGCGCAGTAACCGATAAACAGGATAGTGGCGTAATAGTTCTGGATGTTGTAATACAAATGATCCTGTATCCGGCCCCCATCCAGCATTCCGGCCGAAGAAATGATGATGCAGGGTTCAAAATAATTTGATATCTGACGGCTATCCCGCAGATTTTCGATATACGTCAGGTTGTCAAACTCGAACTCATCTCCTTGTTGCTTGTAAAAATCCTGAGCATCTTCATTCAGCAACGAATGGTATTTCCTGAAAACTCCAGTCGAAATATTAGCCAGCGGACTATCTACAAAAACCTTGACCGGCGGCAACAACCCTTTGCTGAATATTTTGTTGAGCGAGTAAACTAAAGCCTGCGTCCGCCCGATACTGAACGCCGGAATGATCAATCGCCCCATTTCTTTGATACATGCTTTCTCTATCGTCTCAATCAGTGTTTCTTCGATAGTCTTGTCTGTACTGTGATGGCGGCCTCCATATGTAGACTCGGATACCAGGTAATCAACCGGTGGTATTTCTTGTGGATCGTTTAATACCGGGTAGTTCTTTCGGCCGATGTCGCCTGTAAAACCAATGCTTTTTTCCACACCTTCATCGTTGATCTTCAGCACCACTGCAGCAGCGCCAAGCAGATGACCAACAGGTATAAAAGTTAATTTGATATCGTCTGTTATGCGGAACGGTTTATTAAAGCCGATGGTAATAAACCTGTCAACAGTATCCATCACATGCTTTTGCAGGTATAATGGCTGCCGGCCACGGCCAGGCCTTTTACGGTTATGTTTGCGCGATTTCTCTTCCTTTCGCAAAAATATGTTTACCGAATCCATCAGTAGCAGTTCGGCCAGGTCGGCAGTAGGCGGGGTGCATAGTATCTGCCCGTTAAAGCCCATGCGCACCAGCGTAGGCAGGTTGCCCGAATGGTCGATATGCGCGTGTGTAAGGATAACCACATCAATTTCTTCAGGCCTGAACGGGAAGTTTTCGTTCAGTTGTATATTACTATCTCTTTCATAGTCGAGGCCACAATCTATCAATATTTTAAAACGGCCTGTTTGTAAAAGGTGCATGCTTCCGGTAACCTGTTGCGCCGCACCATGTATGGTTAACTTCATTTATTCGGTCGATAGACCATAGACCATAGTCCATGGGTTTATTTTAAGGTTTATTTCTGTCTATGGACCAATGACCATCGACTATGAACGAATTACACTTCGAACTGCAAACTACTCAAATATCTGTACAATCCACTCTCGTTTTGCAATAATTCATCGTGACTGCCGCTTTCAACAATTAAGCCCTTTTCCAACACGATGATCTGATCGGCCTCGCGGATGGTAGATAAGCGGTGCGCAATGATGATCGAGGTACGGCCTTTCATCAGCTCTTCCAGCGCCTCCTGCACCAAACGCTCCGATTCTGAATCCAGTGAAGAGGTCGCTTCATCCAATATCAATATGGAAGGATTTTTCAGCAATGCCCTGGCAATAGCAATGCGTTGCCTTTGCCCGCCCGAAAGCTTTACGCCACGTTCGCCCACAATGGTGTCAAACCCTTCGGGGAAACCGGTGATAAAATCGTAAGCATTGGCGCGTTTGGCAGCTTGAATGATCTCGTCTTCGGTAGCGCTTAGCTTGCCATAGGCAATATTCTCGCGAATAGTTCCGCCAAATAACATCACATCCTGTGGCACAATGGCTACCTGTTTGCGAATATCCGTTAATGAATAAGATGAAGCTGGTTTACTGTCGAACAGTAATTCGCCGCTCTGTGGGTAATAAAACTGCAATATCAGCGATGCCGTAGTTGACTTACCCGAACCGCTCGGTCCAACAATAGCCACCTTTTGTCCGGCTTTGGCATCAAAGGAGACTCCTTTTAATACCTGTATTTCGGCACGGGAAGGGTAAGCAAATTCAACATTGCTGAAACTTAGGTTGCCTTCGATCTTTTGATCCACACTTTCATTAATCGTAGCCAATTCGATAGGTTCGCCATTGTCATTCAGTATTTCGACCACACGTTCGCTGGAGCCCACAGCGCGTTGCACATTGGCATATTGTTCGGGCAGGCTCCCCATCGATGTAGATACCATTAGCGCGTATATTACAAACTGCACCAGTTCGCCAACTTTCAGACCTCCAATCAAAACCAGATGCGCACCGTACCATATTACCGAAAAGATCACCCCAAACAGCACAAACACCACAAAGGATGCGAACAAGCCCCTGATTTTTGCACCTTTGATACCCAGTTTTGCTACTGAACGGATGCTTTTATCATATCGATTAGCTTCAAATGCTTCATTTACAAATGCTTTTACGCTGGCTATGCCCTGAAGCGTTTCCTGAACGATCGTATTCGATTCGGCCAGCTGATCTTGCGCCTGACGGGATATCTTACGAGTAAACCGGGCAAAAAATATGGCCGAGGGTATCAATACGGGTAAGATCACCAATAATACCAATGCCAGTTTACCCGACACTGTTGCCATTAATATAACGCCACCGACCATGATGATCACCTGGCGGATGATCTCGGCAAAGGTGGTTGTGATGGTATCCTGTATCTGCGACAGATCGGCAGATATACGGCTGTTCAATTCACCAACCCTGCGGTTCGAGAAGAAATCCATCGGTAAAGTGATCAGGTTGAAATAGGTATCGCGCCTGATATCAGCCAGGGCGTTTTCGGCAATCTGCACGAACCAGGTTACCCTGAAGAATGATACAAAGGCTTGCACAAACAAGATCACCAGTGCTATTAAACCGATCGAGTTTAGATTAGGTGGTAACAAACCGTGATTGATGTCGTGTCTGGCAGCGTCTATCAGGCCGCCTACCAACTTGGGGAAGGCCAAGCCGGTAAGACTGGATAGCAATAAAAATATCATTGCCCCGGCAAACCTGAATCGGTAAGGCTTTAAGTAGGATAGGAGTTTACTAATATTCTGCAAACTCTGCTTATTTATTTTTGCTTTGGGCAGTTCTTTCTCTGCTGCGTTGCCGCTATTTAATCGTCCTCGTGCCATTGTTTAGCTACTAGATGTAAAATCGGGAGGCTAAAATACGGCTCATTTAGCGTTAACGGTCGGCCTTTTACGGGTTAATAAAAAAACTGACAATAAGATGAGCAGTATGATCACCACGATATGCATGGTTTGACGCTGCTGAAACTGATTTGTTACCTGGGTTTGTGCAGATATTAACCGGGAGTTTTCATCGCGCAGCCGGTTAATGGTAGCCATATAGGCAAGCGCATGATTTTCAGAATCTACAGATTTACTACTCGCTTCTGTTTGCTGAAAAGCGCGATACTCCAATAATATTTTAAGTTCTTTAAAAATCTCCTCATCCGTACGTACAATTTCCATCAGTATATCGTTCGATCGCCTGATGTCCTTCTTGGTTTGCAAGCCAAATATCCCGGTATGCATATCCAAACTCTGCGTATACTGACTAAATTTTTGGCTGCGCACAGCCAGCATACCGTTAATCTTTGTACGCTCATGCTCATATTGCAGCGAATCAGGGTTGGTTGCGAAACATTTTACAAAAGCGGTTATGGCGATAAAAGCAAGTACGAGTTTCTTCATAATGCTTATACAGCAATAAATGAAATTTGTTTAAGTAAACTGAGCAAGGATAAAGGAGCAAAGATCAAAGACATTTAGTGGTACTATGAAAGAAACGAGGAAAGGCAAATCCTTACTCTTTATTCCTTGCTCCTTAATCCAAATGAGCTATTGAAAATCAATGATCACGCTATCACCCAAACCCAAGCCTAACAAACCGCTCGCGTTGCCTTTATTGATGGCTATTTCCAGATGATCGCTTATCCCGAACAGGCACAGCTTTTCGCCCTCGGGTACTTCGTTATAGTGCCAGCTTAGGTGGGTAATGGTTTCGTTGCGCTTAAAGTACAGTACAAAGCGGCGACCGTTTTGTATACTGTTGAAGAATTCTTTGGTGATGTTGGTAATCACGTTTTGGAAAGCGTCGATATAGATCACGCTGCCCTTGATGAGGTTTTTCTCCACCACCGGTTGCAGGTTCATTTTCTTTTCAACACTGTTTACCGGTATACCGATCTTAGTAAGTGGCGCGCCTTCGGCCAGGCGTACGGCAGCTTTTACAAAAATATCGGCCAGAGGGAAGTGCAGAAACTTCAGATCCTGCATAATATTGATCTCTACCATCTCGTCAGGCTCGCGGTCAAACATCAGCGAAAAGATACCATTATCCGCGCCAACAAAGTAGTGGTTACGATATCGTATGGCCAGGTATTTGGTATCTTCGTTATACACGGTATCGATACCGATAAGATGCACCGTTTCGTTGGGGAAATAATGAAAACTATTTTTTAAAATAAACGCGGCTTGTTGTACATTAAAGGCGGCAACCGAGTGGGTGATATCAACAATGGTAACACCCGGTAATAACTTTAAAATACTACCTTTAAGGGCAGCCTGATAAATATCCTTATCGCCCAGGTCGGTAGTTAAAGTTATAATCGCCATTAAAATTTCTAAATATTATTGCTAATCTTGTGAACGCTTAATTCAGCTACAAATATTCAATTTTTAATCCAATAAAACCACCATGAGCCACCGCCTGCAAATTGAAAATGTATAACAGCAACTCATGGTAGCTTCGTTGCCATTGAAAATCAAATCACATTAACGAAAAATCAGCATCTAAAAAATACAACGCTTGAACGAATTAAAAACAACCATTGAGCAAATCAATCCCGCGGTACTTTGGGGGCCCAACAATGATCATTTCGAGATCATTAAAAAACAATTCCCGAAACTAAAAATAGTGGCGCGCGGTAACGAAATAAAAGTACTGGGCGACGATAACGAAATAGCCCTTTTTCAGGATAAACTAACCAAACTGATTCAACATATCGAGAAATATGAAAGCCTGAACACCATCGAGCTGGGGCGGATACTGGGATCGAAGATACAGGAGAATCCGGAGCCCGAAACCGGCGCCGATAAATCAACTACCGGCGAGGTGATCGTTTTTGGGCCGAACGGCATTATGGTAAAGGCGCGCACTGCTAACCAGCGCCGTATGGTAACCGGCATAGGAACCAGCGATATATTGTTTGCCATCGGCCCGGCAGGTACCGGTAAAACCTATACTGCAGTGGCTTTGGCGGTTCGGGCATTGAAAAACAAAGAGATCAAACGCATTATTTTAACCCGACCGGCGGTTGAGGCAGGGGAGAATCTCGGCTTTTTACCGGGCGATTTGAAAGAAAAGATCGATCCATACCTACGCCCGCTTTATGATGCCCTCGACGATATGATCCCTGCCGATAAATTAAAAGTTTACCTGGAGAATCGTACCATCGAGATTGCCCCGCTGGCATTTATGCGTGGCCGTACGCTGGATAACTGCTTTGTGATATTGGATGAGGCACAGAACGCTACCGATATGCAGCTTAAAATGTTTTTAACCCGTATGGGCCCCTCGGCTAAGTTTATCGTTACCGGTGATGTTACCCAGATCGATCTACCCAAAAAACAACAATCGGGCTTGCATACCGCTTTGCGCATTTTAACCGATATTAAAGGCATCGATATTATTTACCTTACCGGCGAAGACGTGGTACGCCACAAACTGGTTAGAAAGATATTGGAAGCCTACGGAGATATACAATAGCCTTAGTCGCAAGTATCGAGTATCAAGTAGCAAGACTTCAAAAGAAGTTATTACTTGATACTCGATACTAACTACTTGATACTTCATCAAAAAATGAACGCCATAAAACAAACACACTTCAACCTGCCCGGGCAAACTAATTTTTACAAAGGCAAGGTGCGCGATGTTTATACCATCAATAACCAATACCTGGCCATGGTTGTTACCGACCGTATTTCGGCTTTTGATGTGGTATTGCCTGAACCGATACCCTACAAAGGACAGGTACTTAACCAGATTGCTGCTAACTTTTTAAAAGCTACCAGCGATATTGTCCCTAATTGGGTGGTTTCGGTGCCCGATCCTAACGTTACCATTGGTCGTATTTGCGAGCCGTTTAAGGTTGAGATGGTGATCCGTGGATATTTGGCCGGCCATGCTGCGCGCGAATATAAAGCTGGCAAGCGTGCTGTTTGCGGTGTAGCTTTGTTTGATGGCTTAAACGAAAATGATAAGCTGCCACAACCAATCATCACCCCGACAACCAAAGCTGCCGTTGGGCACGATGAGGATATTTCGCGCGAGGATATCCTTGCCCGCGGTATTGTATCCGAAGAAGATTACCTGCAACTGGAAGCTTATACACGTGCTTTGTACCAGCGTGGCACCGAAATGGCCGCCAAACAGGGCCTGATATTGGTTGATACCAAATATGAGTTTGGTAAGGTTGACGGCAAGATATACCTGATAGACGAGATACATACGCCCGATTCATCGCGCTATTTTTATAAGGAAGGTTACGAAGAACGCCAGCAAAAAGGCGAGCCGCAAAAACAGCTCTCGAAAGAATTTGTGCGCCAGTGGCTGATCGAGAATGGTTTTCAGGGTAAAGAGGGGCAACAGGTACCGGTAATGACGCCCGAAAAAGTAGCTTCGATATCCGACAGATATATCGAATTATACGAGCAGATCATCGGCGAAAAGTTTGTACGATCAGAGAACAATAACGTACTACAGCGTGTTGAACAAAATTTAACCAGTGCGTTAAATAAACTTTAATACTAAGTATTATATTTGTGTTCTTAAAAAATCTTATATTTAGACTTTCAATACATAGCGATGAAATTCTCGGTAGATAAACACGAAAAATATGTTCTGGTAAAATTGAACGAGAGCAAGCTCAACTCGTCAATTACACCACAACTCAAATCAGAATTCATTTTGATGAATACTGAGGGTCAGAGGAATATTGTTCTGGATCTTTCATCGATCAAGTTTGCCGACTCGTCTGGCTTAAGCAGCCTGCTGGTTGGCCATCGCTTATGTAAAAACTCCGACGGTACGTTCATTTTGGTAGGTCTGAGCGATGCTGTAGCGCGCTTGGTCACCATTTCGCAATTGGATAATGTTTTATCGATTGTGAAAAGTGCTGATGAAGCTATTGACCTGATATTTATGGAGGAAATTGAAAAAGAGCTCAAAAAAGAAACAAGATAAGATGCCATTCGTTTTACCGAACACATGAGGTTTGATGTAACTATCCTGGGAAGCAGTTCGGCAACACCAATCTACAACAGAAATCCAACGGCACAAGCGCTTAATATTAACGAGCGCTTTTACCTGATTGATTGCGGCGAGGGTACGCAACAGCAAATGCTGCGTTTCGATATCAAATCCAGCCGTATCGATTATATCTTTATCAGTCATCTTCACGGAGATCATTACCTTGGGCTTATTGGGTTACTATCGTCGCTACATTTAAACGGACGCAAAAAGCCAATAACATTGTTTGGCCCGGCGCCTTTAAAAGAAATTATTGATATCCAGTTCAAATATTCAGAAACTACGCTGCATTTCGATCTGATCTTCCAGGCTATCGATCCAACAAAGCCCAAGGTTATTCTGGATAACCAGGATATCACTGTCGAAACTATCGTGCTTGATCATCGCATCGCCTGCACCGGCTTTTTGTTCCGTCAGAAAAAACGCCTGCGTAAGATCATCAAAGAAAAAGTAGAAGCGTTGGATATCCCGGTAAGTTATTATCCCTTGCTAAAACGCGGTACAGATTTTTTCGGTACCGATGGTACGGTTTATCCAAATGCGGAGTTAACCACCGATGCCGAAGCGCCCAAAGCCTATGCTTACTGTTCAGACACCTTGTATAATGAAAGCTATTTCGCGCAGATAAAAAACGTGGAGTTACTTTACCATGAAGCCACCTTCGCGCATGATATGTTAGACCGCGCCAAAGAAACTCACCATACTACTGCTTTGCAGGCCGGGCAAATTGCGCAAATTGTTGGCGCTAAAAAGTTGATCATCGGTCATTTTTCGGCACGTTATAAAACTCTGAATGAGTTATTAGATGAAGCCCGCACCGTTTTTCCGGATACAGAACTAGCTACAGAAGGTAAAACTTTTATCATCGGTCAGTAACCGCGCAAAGGCGTATAAGGCTCTAAGATGTTTTTTGAAACTTTGCGCCTTTGCGCTTTAGCGCCTCTGCGAGAAAAGTTAATTGCATTAAAACGAATTGTTATTTTTGCTATATGGGTATAGAAATCGAGCGTAAGTTTTTGGTAGTGGCCGATGAATGGGAAAAGACTGAAAAACCTGCAGGTTCCTCTTACCGCCAGGGGTATATGTGTAAGGAGCCCAGCAAAACCGTTCGTGTACGGCTGACTGACGGGGTAGCCTATATAACTATTAAAGGCAAATCGCAAGGTGCAACCCGTGCAGAATATGAATATCCAATTCCGCAAAATGATGCCGAAGAATTACTTCAAGATTTTTGCGAAGAGATCATTACCAAAATAAGATATACTATTGATTACGCCGGTAAAACCTGGGAAGTAGATGTTTTTTCTGGAGATAATGAAGGATTGATCATTGCTGAGATCGAACTGAACGACGAAGCCGAAACATTTGAAACTCCGCATTGGGTAGGTGAGGAAGTTACCCACGATAAACGATATTTCAACTCCAACTTATCCGTTCGTCCTTATACCAAATGGTAAGGCACCAGGCAATAATGGAACAACACAAAGCCTATTAATCCGCCCATAATACCACCTATTAGCACCTGCATAGGCGTATGTACCTTTAAATAAAGGCGTGCCGCGCATACGCTCACGGTTAAAAACATAATAATGTAATATAGCACGGTAAAGCCGGGTTGATGATAGCGCGATTGCAAGTCGGCAACGATAGCGAACATGCCTAATGCGCCACAGGCATGTGTGCTTATTTTCCAGAACGGAGTTATCAATGTTAGGCCAATAACCGAAACCGATATGGCTATCATACTCAGACTTAATGCATTGGTAGCGCCCTCTGTAAATACCAGGAATAAACAAATCCCTACGTAAATAACACACGAGAATATTTGTGGGATGACACGATCTTGCTGCCGGTGCAGGGTCAGGTCGGTAATTACTTTCCGTTTATATAAAATAAATACGATGAGAAACGGTAAAAAGGTAGTTGCCATAAAAATATACAGTATGGCCAGCAGCTTATCGGTTACACTGACAATCCTGGTGAGCTGCGGAAAGTAGAATAGAATGATCCAGAAAAGATAAGAAGGAGCGATAAGGGGTATAAGTATTATCGAAACTAAATTAGCTAGAAATTTCTTCATATAGTGTAGCAAAAAGCTGCCTCGTTACCGATGTGCCGTTAAGCTTTGCAAGCAAATATAACCTAAAAAGATAGTCGGGCACTAACTTTTTTAAAAGAATGTTGAGGAATAGCTGAATATGGATAAGAGTTGTTTTTTATTAATGATTTTGCAATTATTATAATTTGAGGGTATGTTTTTAACTTATCTATAAAATTTAGCCCCGTAAATAATTCTTTATTTTGGAAAATTTCAAATTTTGATCGTTTGCTTAAAAAACATACAGTGAAAATCTGCGTTTTGCCATTTTTGTAAAAATTTAGTTTGATTTGGGGGTATTTTAGCCATTTTTTCAACAAATTGTACTACTTAGTAGATTAATTTGATAGAATATTATGAAAAAAAGAAAATTTTTCATTAATTCGTCCCAATCTTTGAATATTTCATTACGAAAAACACATATTTGAATCAGCTTTAATAAACAACTAAACAATGGCAACAAAACTCGAGTACATTTGGCTTGACGGTTACAAACCAACACAAAGCCTTCGTAGCAAAACAAAAATTGAAAAAGATTTCAGCGGTAAATTAGAAGATCTGCCAAACTGGAGCTTTGACGGTTCTTCAACCGAGCAGGCACCAGGTGGTTCGTCTGATTGTATCCTGAAACCAGTATTTCTTTGCCCTGACCCTCAAAGAAGAGATGCTTATTTGGTAATGTGCGAAGTGTTGGATTCAAACGGTAACCCACATGAGTCGAACGGCCGTGCTTTAATTCAAGATGATGACAACGATTTCTGGTTCGGTTTTGAGCAGGAATACTTCCTGTGGGATCCTGAAACCAACAAACCATTAGGTTTCCCTGCAAACGGTTACCCAGGTCCTCAAGGCCCTTACTACTGTTCAGTAGGTGCTAACAACGCTTTCGGCCGCGAGATCGTTGAAGAGCATTTAGACGCTTGTTTAGATGCAGGCTTAAATGTTGAAGGTATCAACGCAGAGGTTGCTGCCGGTCAGTGGGAGTTCCAGATCTTCGCTAAAGGCGCTAAAGAAGCTGGCGACCAGATCTGGGTTGCACGTTACCTGCTAGAGCGTATCGGCGAAACTTACGGCGTAGCTATCAACTGGCATTGCAAACCGTTAGGTAAATTAGACTGGAACGGTTCGGGTATGCACGCCAACTTCTCAAACACCACTTTACGTACTGCTGCAAGCAAAGAAACTTATACCAAAATTTTGGAAGCTTTCCGTCCTGCAGAGGTTGTAGCTGAGCATATCGCTGTTTACGGTGCTGATAACGAGCAACGTTTAACCGGCAAACACGAAACTGCTTCTATCCACGATTACAGCTATGGTGTTTCTGACCGTGGCGCTTCTATCCGTATCCCGCTGTACACTGTACAAAAAGGCTGGAGCGGTTACTTGGAAGATCGTCGTCCAAACTCGGCTGCCGATCCGTACAAAGTTGCTGCTGTGATCATCAAAACCGTTAAATCGGCTAAACTGTAATCATTACAATACAGTCAAATAGTTTATAAATGTTGGTCCCCCGGGCGAAAGCTTCGGGGGATTTTTTATGATTTATTTTTTATATCTGGGCAGATTAATGCGATTCAGCATTATTTTTGGATATTTACCCTTACTGAACCCTGTTGGAGTTCAAAAACCTATATAATTATGAATAAAGATCAGGTTATTGAATACCTCAAAGAGAAGAACATAGATAAGATAAAATTTGCCTTTGCCGATATCGACGGTGTGCTGCGGGGCAAGATCATTCATAAACAAAAATTTATTGATGGCTTACAGGATGGCTATGGTTTTTGCGATGTAGTTTTTGGCTGGGATAGTAACGATACCTGTTATGACACTACCACGCTGACCGGTTGGCACACAGGTTATCCCGACAGGCCTTGTCGCATCGACCTGGACACTTTCCGCACTGTACCCTGGGAGGATAATATCCCATTCTTTTTAGCTGATTTTAGCAAAACCGATGGCACGGATCTGCATACCTGTCCGCGGAGTTTGTTAAAAAAGATCGCGGCCCAAAGCCAGGAAATGGGCTATCATGCCGAGTTCGCCCAAGAGTTTGAGTGGTTCAACTTTTGCGAAACGGCCAAGACCCTACAGGAAAAAAGTTTCACAAACATAGAAACGCTTACGCCGGGCATGTTTGGCTATTCGGTTTTGCGCACTTCGCAGCAAAGCGTTTATTATTACGATCTGTTTAACCTGCTGACAAAGTTTGATGTTACCTTAGAAGGGTTACATACCGAAACCGGTCCGGGCGTTTATGAGGCCGCCATATTGCACGACGAGGTGTTACGCGCCGCCGATAAGGCTGTGTTATTTAAAACCGCCGTGAAAGAAATTGCCAGCCGCCATGGTATTATGGCTTCATTTATGGCTAAATGGATAGACACCTTACCGGGCTGCAGCGGGCATATTCACCAAAGCCTGTGGACAAAGGATAAAACCCAAAACCTATTTTACGATGCTGGTGATGCTCATAACATGAGCGAAACCATGAAGCATTACCTTGCGGGGCAGTTATATTGCTTGCCACATATATTGCCGATGTATGCACCTACAGTAAATAGCTATAAACGCCTGGTTGAAGGCGCCTGGGCGCCAACTACGATAACCTGGGGCTTTGATAACCGCACAACTGCGCTTCGTGTACTGCATCCGTCTGAGAAATATACACGCTTGGAAACACGTATTCCCGGATCGGACTCAAACCCGTACTTAGCTATTGCGGCTGCGTTAGCATCTGGTTTATATGGCATCAAAAATAAACTGTCTTTGGATATCGCGCCAACAGTTGGCAATGGTTATCAGGATACAAAGAACGGTAAACTGCGACCAAACCTGTATGAAGCAGCGACCGATATGCAACGATCAGCTATAGCGAAAGAGCTGTTTGGTGAAGGTTTTGTTGAGCACTTCACCCAAACACGCCTGTGGGAATGGAAGCAGTTTGCGAAACATGTAACGGATTGGGAGTTGAAGAGATATTTCGAGATTATATAGGATTACACCGATTATAAAAAATGATCACACCGATTTCTGAAGGATTGTACTGATTAACCGGTGTAATCATAAATTAATATGAATTACAAAGCCATTATAAAAAAAGCGTGGGCCGGCTTTGATGCTTCGAAAGCTATTGCCAGGATCGAAGATATCAGCGCAATGGTATCAACCAACCACGTTTTCAGGGTTACCTTTGTTGATGAGGATGTGGTAGTAGCCAAGCTATCAAACTTTGGCAAGTACGAGCATTTTAAGGAAGATCATCGCATCATCAACGCATTATCAACCAATCTGTTATATCCTTTTGAGAACCTGCTGTCGCGCTCCCTGCAAAAAAATAACCAGGTTTATACTTATCGTTATACCTGGGGTAAAACCGATGCCTGGGTAGTATTTTATAACCCTACGCGTGTACAACTGCGTTTGCCGCGCCGGCTGGAAGAATATCATATCCGAAAACTTGCGCAGCAGGTGGCGCGCTTTCATAAAGCTTGTTCGCGGGTTAAAAATGTGATCCCGAAATCTTCAAAAACTTTGCGTACCGATATTAACGCGTTGTTGGATCAGGTCGATAAAACACCCGAACGTTTTGGCGACGAGCAGAAATGCGCCATGCTGAAACATCATTGCGAGCAGTTTTTAAAGAACCGTGCCAAATGTAATACAGCCAATTTCGAGATCATCCCGGTATTTATCGATTGGAACATCGGCAATTTTTCGGTAACCAGCAGGATGGAACTGTACTCGCGCTGGGATTATGATTGGTTTAGAATGAGTTACCGTATGCTCGATTTTTATTTCTTTAGTCGCGTAGTATCCGACAGGGGCGACCGTACCGTATTCAGCTATGTGGTTACCACCATGATGGAAGACCGTTTTATCCTGTTTCTTGAGGAATATCATAAAATATACCCGCTAACCGCTAACGAGTTACGCTTTTTAAAAGAAGCATATCGCTTTTTTATCTTAAATTATGTAATTAAAGATGGAAAATACTTTTTTAACGAACAGTATGCCGAAAAGCTGCAGGCCGAAGCGTATGATATTTATCTGCCGTCTGTCGATACGCAGTTCGACCCCGAAAAATTGATTAAAGCCCTTAACTTATCATAAACATCCCCATGCAAACCCAAAACTTTAAACAGGTTATCGACGAATACAAGGTTATATTTTTTGATGCCTTTGGCGTTATTAAAAATTACATGGGCCTGGTGCCTGATATCGAAAAAACATTCGCCTATCTGGAAGAAAACAACAAACCTTATTATATCGTTACCAATGATGCCTCGCGCAGCCCGGTGCAACTGGCCGAGTCGTTCCACCGCATGGGGTTAAATGCTATCCGTTATGATCATATCATCTCATCGGGTATGCTGGCCAAAGAATATCTTGATTTAAAAGTACACAACGGTATTGTAGCTTATCTGGGTACTGCAAATTCGGCGCATTATATCGAAACATCCGGCTTGCACACTTTACCGGTTAGCATGGTTGATGAAAGCAATATCGACCAGGTAAATGCGCTGGTTTTACTGGATGATGAAGGTTTCGACTGGTTTAAAGACCTGAATAAATCGATCAATATCCTGCGCCGCCGTAATATTCCTACCATTGTGGCTAATACCGACACTGCTTACCCACTTAATATTAACGATGTTTCGATAGCGATAGGCGGGATTGCCACAATGATGGAAAACATAGTTGGTAAAAAGTTTATCCGCTTTGGTAAACCCGACTCGCAGATGTTTATGTTCGCTTATGACCTGGTTCGAGAACAAATGCCCATCGGTAAAAAGGATATCCTGATGGTGGGCGATACCCTGCATACCGATATTTTAGGCGGTAATAAATTCGGATTCGATACTGTATTGGTATTTACCGGCAATACCCTGGCCGCAGACGCGGAAACCCGTATTACCTCATCGGGCATTGTGCCGACTTACATTTGCGAGACTGCGGTTATTGATTGGTAAAGTATCAGCAGGCCATGCGAAGTATCTCCTGTACTTCCATATGGATGTCCAATTCCAACCAGTTGTATAATGTTTCGCCACATTCGCTGCATTGCATATCAGTAAGCAAGGCAACATCCAATGGTACATAGCGCGGAATGGTCTTGTTTTTATGAAAAATAGAGATACCGCAATGCTTGTTAAAGCAATAGCATGCAATTGGCTCAACTGGTTTCATAGGTTATGCGTTTGTTTTTTGTTAAGCCGCAACAACTGTACCAGCGGGGCTATGTGCTTGACTGTCAACACATCATCAGAAAACGTTCAGGGTGTAGTGTATATTAATGAAGCCTGAATGTACACTATGCCATATATGTACTTTTACTGTGTTTCCAGAATTATATAAATAAGCACAGCGCTAATGAAGTAGACGCTATAATTTCATTTATTTTACTAATAAGATAAGAGTTTGGAATGTTTTTTGAACATTATGCATGCATAGTGATTTGTATTGCAGAAATCCTTAAAAATGAAGCAGAACTATGAAATAATAACAGTATTGCTTTAACTTTGAGATTCTCAATCTTAAACTAAAAACAGTTAAATTTTAGTATTATGATAGTCGTTTTAGAAATATTGATGCTTGTAGCTGCATGTGTGCTGCCCATTGTTTTAACACCAAAAAAGAAGAAAAATAACGTGTCAAATACACCTGTAGAATTAAGCGCTGAATATGGGGTTGACCAGGATGGTTGCCTTGTAAGGCTCGAACATAATAAAGCGATACTGTAAGTATCTGCAACAAAATATCGGTAAAGCCGGCATGCACAATAATGTGTTAATGCTGGCTTTCGTGTTAATATATCCTGAGTTTTGATCAAAATTCCGTGAAAATTGGGCCGGAAATTGACGAGATATCGATGCAAAACCTGATTTTGATATAGACGAACTTAATTTGAGCTATTTATTTAAGATAAAACCGCAATTTCAGGATAAAACTTATTCATTTTTACTAAAACACAGGGTGGAAGACCGATTATTAAAAATGCATTTACTGAACAGCATCGTCAATTAGTTGTTTAAGCTCCATATACCGTTTTTGTTTACCCTCTGACTTCAGATAATAGGTCATCAGGAACGCGGCATAGTGTTTTTCATTATCAATCAATGGGAAACTACCAAATAATCCGGGGCTGCTTACCATCTTGGTTGGAGAGGTTAACGTAGCGCCTTTATTTACCCATTCGCCAAAACCATAACCAAAGTCGCCGGCTTCGGCAGGGGAATAGGCTACAGTGGTATTATTAAGCGCTATTCTGTCAACCTGCATCAATTCAATACTTTTTTCGCTCAAAATACGCTTACCGCTAAATATGCCTTTGTTCATGATCATCGTCAGAAAATTGATGTAATCCCCGGGGGTACTGTTACCACCACCAGCCGGCAAAGCAACCTTCGCATGGCCGAAATCAGTATTCTTCATGTTTAGCGGTTTAGCTATCCGCTGCTCAAAAAGGCTTTCGAACAATTGCCCGCTTATTTTTTCTAAAATTGCCCCGGCAATTTGTAAGCCTACGTTACTGTATCTGAAAACCGTACCCGGTTTGCCTTCCATTGGCATAGCTGCAATATCTTTTATGGCATCGCCCATATTTTGTTCGGTACGCATTTCGTTCAGATCTTCTTTTAGCGGTGGCGCTTTAATGGCTGTACGGTGTGAAAGGCATTGTTCGAGCGTAATATTTCCCTTACCTGCCGCAGTAAGGGCTGGTAAATATTTACCCACTGTATCGTCTAGTTTCAATTTCCCTTCATCAACAAAGGTCATGATCAAGGCGGCGCTTAACCATTTGCTGCAACTGGCAATTGGCTGTTGGGTTATTGGTGTATAATCACTCAAATCCAAAGGTTTGCCTGATCGCTTCGCGATGAATTGAAACATCGTTTTCTGCATAGCCGACATATCACTTTTGGTGCAGGAATAAACAATATGACCGTCTTTGTAGATCACCAAAATGGCCCGGCCACCCATCTGCCGGGCGTTAGCAGAAAGCCAGGTATCAATTTTGCTAAATTTGTTTTGTGCATCAGTATGTAGCCATGCTGCAAACAGAAGTGCTAAACAAATAAGTCGTTTCATTTTACTAATCGGTGTAATCAAACTAAGATCGGTGAAATCACTTTAATCTATTGTTTTTTTTCCTGCATACGCTCCTTCATTTTTTCCTTCATTTCTTCTTTCGCGGCTTCGTATTGTTTATACTGATCGTCGGTCAACACCTTTTTCAAATCCTTATCGCGTGTGCTTTCAATTTCGCGCATCTGTCTGAATCTGGCTAGTTTACCTCCATCACCTTTCAGTAGTGGTTCCATCTTTTGTGCCGCGGCCAGGTTAATAGCCTGCACTTTTACTACCTGGATAGTATCCAGTTGCAGTTTAGTTTTCATCATGCTGGTTTGCATTTTAGCACGCTGCTCGGGAGTAGAGTTCTTCAGCATATCGGCTCTATCCTGCGCATGTGCATGCATGCTTACAGCAAACGTTAAAAATAAAAGGCATAAGCCAGCAATAGTTTTAAGGTTAGGTAATTTCATTTGTGATGAATGATTTGTTGTGAAAACGAATATAACAAAAAGATGTGCTATTGACCATGCCGACGAGTGTTGGTTTAACGCCAAAAACGGCAAAACAAAAAAATCCCGCATTAAAGCGGGATCTATATGGTATAAAATCTTAAAACTCAGAAACCAACGGAATTGCCACCATCAACCGGTAATATAACGCCGGTAATGTATTTTGCAGCATCTGACGATAGGAAATAAATAGCCTCGGCCACATCTTCGGGCTCGCCTAAATATCCCATTGGTGTACGGCTCATTACTTTCTGTTTTCTTTCAGGATCGTTATCCAATGCTTTTGATGACATATTGGTTTTAATGAACCCCGGAGCCACGCAATTAACACGTACTCCTTTAGGCGAAAGTTCAACAGCCATAGCTTTCGTCATACCCTCGATAGCGGTTTTTGCGGCGGTATAAGCAATAACATATGGAATACCATATTGCGCTGCCATTGAGCTGATATTGATGATAGAACCCTTTTGTACTTCAAGCATATTTTTGGTAACCTCGCGGCTTAATGTAAAAACCGAGTTAAGATTGGTTTGAATAACTGATTGAAAATCGGCATCGCTAACGGTAGTGAATGGTTTTTTCATGTTGATACCGGCATTATTTATCAGGATATCAATATGGCCGTATTTGGAGGTAATATCGGCAACTAATTGCGGTATACCTTCCAGATTGCTTAAATCAAAAACGATATAGCTGCAAAGAGAACCTAGTTCGTTGGCTACCGCTTGTAAGTTTTCTTCATTCCGGCCTATAATGATTGTTTTTATATTACTGGTTACAAACTTTTTTGTTGCTGCAAGGCCAAGGCCAGAGGCACCACCAGTTATTATTGCTGTTTTTTGCATTGTATGGATACGTATATCGTAGTTAAAATAGCTGTTTTTGGATGATTGTTAGCTGATTATTTAGTCGCAATCGATTACAATGCAAGTTTAAAAAGAATAATTGTTTTTCAGAAAAAAACTATCAGTTTAATATAATAGATAATTAAATAAAAGTTAAATTTTTTGCGAAGTTATAGTATTAAACTAAATCCTATAAATATACCGGGTGAGGATATTTTTTATTCAAAATATTTCTCTATATTCACTACGTTGATCGGTACGACATGAGTGCCTTAAGCTTTATTAAGTATCCCCATTCGATAGGCTTTTGGTATCTGATCGATCTGTTATTCCTTTAAATTTTGTTATTATCACTAATAAGTGATTTTGAATTTCATGCTTTAAAAGAAGCAACAGGACTTTATTGCCCCAATTTTAAGGGCATTTGTTCAGTTTTAATTGAATATTATCGGGTATGTGACAAAGCCAATAGCCGATCTTAAAAACAAAGATAAAAAGGATGGTGCAATAGGTAGGATAAATAAATGAACATACAAATTAAAAGACACTAAATAAAGACAAACAAATAATCAAGGAGATGAAAGAATACAGGCTACTGATCGTATTAATTATATTATTAGCATTTGAGAGTAAAAGCCGGGCACAATGGTTAGACCCGATGCAATTAAGCGATATGAATACATGGTCATCGAAGGCAGGCTTTATAGGCTGGTATGGTACCACAACCAACACACCAACAAGCATGCAATACGGTAGTGGTATTACGATGTTGTTATATGGTGATAGTCGCTATGGAACTCAGCTAGTTGCTCCCATATTTGATAATCAACTCTTTTACAGGCAAAATCAGGCCGGATCATGGAGTTCGTGGGCCAAAATTTGGTCGACAAATAATTTTGACCCAGATCTATATCTGGACAGATCTTTAGAGTACATCAATTCTTCTACCACTACAGCCAATAATTTTATCAATGGTTACACCTTTGCCTACACAACTTCCGGCACTCCATGGAATGGATCATTAATGAGCTTTGGCGGCTTTGGAGGAGGGTATGATACTCAACTTAATGCAGATTATGGACCCGCTGGTGGGAGCCATCTCTCTTTCAGAACAAAAAATGGTGATATAAATACCTGGAATAATTGGAATGAGCTTTATCACAGCGGGAATTTAAACAGAAGCGATGTTGATTTTGCTGCAAGAACAATTAATTGCTCTGCAATAAATGCAAATGGGGCTGCGAGTATTAAAAATGATGTTGGGGGCACATTAGTCCTTACAAAAACTTCCAATAATATTCCGGGGATTGTTTTTCAGGGAGCTACATCCATGGCCGATATTGAGGCCGGAGATGATTACTTAACAACTTATGTTGGTGGCGCCCGGCGTTTTACAATTTTATCAAACGGTAATATAGGTATTGGCACTACCGATCCTAAAACCTACAAACTTGCCATTGCTGGAAGAGCCATAGCCGAAACGATGACCGTTCAGCTACAAGGGGCCTGGGGCGACTATGTTTTTAAACCCGACTACAACCTGATGCCGTTGACCGATGTGAAAACCTATATCGATAAAAACCAGCATTTACCCGAAATACCCTCGGCAGCCGAAGTTGAAAAAGATGGGCAGAACCTGGGCGAGATGAATAAACTGCTGCTAAAAAAGGTGGAGGAGTTGACGTTGTATTTGATTGAGAAAGATAAAGAAATTAAAGAACTATCCGGGCAGCTTAAAATAATTCAGGCTCAATTAAAACAACAGAAATAAGACAAATCCATGAAAATAAAAATAGTATCGACCATACTAATGGCCATTATTTTTTTTAATGCAAAATCGCAGATTAGTACAACTACCCTGGCAGGCGATTATAAGGTAATAAACATAGGCGACAATACTTATGGCGATTATACCCATTCGCTGATTTTATTACATGAGATATATAACGGAACATTGATCAATCACAATTATGCAATAGGCACCATTACCGCAATGCGGGGGAGTGCTAATAGCGGTAATCTACTTAACATGGTCAATGTAACTACCTCATCGGCCTATAATGGTATTTCGGGCACAATTACTTCTAACGACGACAATGCTACATGGGCTTTAAAAACTTGTATTTATAATGGAAAGAGATACCTGGCAGTTGACATTCCTTATAATCCGGCTTATCACAACCTGGGATATTACTTTAATGGGTGGACATTTTCTACAGGCGAAAATATGAAGTGTGTTCCGTATCTGGTGAACGGGGCGCCGGTTAATACAACACTGGTCAGCGATATCCAGGATTTTAGCTCGAATATGATTGAAACGCATAATGTTGCCGGGTTAAATATTACGGGTAATGTTGGTATCGGCACAGCAAGCCCAATCGGGAACCTGGACGTTAGAGGTGCATCATTTGTTGGCACGCCGGATTTCGCCATCGGCTCGGCCGGGTCAATGGTCCAAATTGATCAGGGTGCAAATAGCGGTAATACTTACTCGCGTATAAGAGCTTTTAGTAATGGTGGTACAGCAGTAAATAACCTGGTACTACAAAGTAGTGGCGGCAATGTAGGCATTGGCACCACAAGTCCTTCGGCTAAAATGCACATATTTAACTCTTACGATTTAAGTAATACTACGGGTTTTAAAATGTTTTATCAGGGCACATGGGGAACGGCATCTTAC
>Ga0157373_10001099_pt1 | contig 20803 bp, 27 predicted proteins | sample C65metaG_FD_113460 | JGI IMG/M metagenome (GOLD analysis project Ga0157373, IMG submission 113460) | Corn rhizosphere microbial communities from Kellogg Biological Station, Michigan, USA - C6-5 metaG | ecosystem: Host-associated > Plants > Roots > Rhizosphere > Soil | place: USA: Michigan... | reverse complement strand
CTGATTCGCAAAGAATTTTGGCCTGCCCAGAGGGATTCGAACCCCCGACCGTCGGCTTAGAAGCGATCATGCTTTGGCCGCTGTTCCCTTATCTGACAAGGGTTTGCGGGACACTCAATGAATCTGAGCACACTTTGAGCACACAGCGACTACCGTGAGGTAGACGCAATGGCAGCAATTTCGAAGTACCGTGACAAGTGGAAATGCCAAGTTCGTAAACGAGGATTTCCGCCATGCACAAAGACCTTTGAAACCCGTGCTGATGCTGCCGCATGGGGGCGCATGATCGAATCCGAGATGGAACGTGGCGTGTTCGTTAACCGAGACGAAGCCGAACGAACCACGGTGGCAGACCTTCTTGCGCGTTACCTGCGAGACGTATCGCCAACGAAGCGCAGTGGCAAAAGTGACAAGGGCAGGGTAAGAACACTGACGAAGCGACTTGGTGCCTACAAGCTGTCCGTTCTCGTTTCGCCGCATCTTGTCGCCTACCGCGACACCCGGCTTCGATCCGTATCCGCCCAGACGGTCATCCACGAACTGAACCTGTTGAACCGGGTATTGACACTTGCCACGCGGGAGTGGGGAATTGTGCTGCCCGGTGGTGTGCCGAAGGTCATCAAGCCACGTGCGCCACAAGGTCGAGATCGCCGAGTGCACCCAGACGAAATGCAGGCGATCATCGATGCGACTGAATCCACGGAACTCCGGGACTTTATCCGTCTTGCTGTCGCCACGGGCATGCGTCGAAGTGAAATTGCCTCCCTGAGGTGGGAGAACATCAGCCTCGAACGGCGTACCGCACATCTGCCCGTAACCAAGACGGACACACCACGCACGGTGCCACTGTCCAGCGTGGCTGTCGCAGTTCTACAAGCCCGCAGGGCCGCTAGGAGTGCGGTTCCTTTTTCTATTACCCCAGATGCTTTCACTCGGGCCTTCAGTCGGTCGGTGCACCGCGCACGTAAGCGGTACGAAGCCACGTGCCAAATGCTGGATCAACCAGAGGACCCGCGTTGGCTTGTTGGCATTCGTCTGCACGACCTGCGTCACGAAGCGACAAGCCGCTTCTTTGAGCATGGACTTGGTCTCATGGAGGTCGCCAGCATCACCGGTCATAAGACCCTAGCGATGCTTCAGCGATATACGCATCTTCGGGCAGAGGATTTGGCGAGGAAGCTCGGTTGATGCGGACCGGAGGGCGTCGCACCGCGTCTGTGCTGGTTAGCATCCAGCGGTTACATGTCATCCGCAACACCCCACTTTCGTAGGGCTTCCCATTACCGATGCGCGGCGCAACATGCTTCTAACGTCAACACATATGACGAACGGGGAAGCACATGGAAAAGAATATAGTTCGCGCAAAGGCGTTCACCGTCCGTTCGAATAACGGCTGGTCAGAGCGCTTCAAGGGTGTCGTCACCCTGCTGACGGTCACTGACCACAACAAAGAGCACATCGAAACGTACCAGTGCGATCAGGCACGGCCAGAACGCGGTTTGGCACAGGCGGATGCGGATTGTCTGCTGTCACTCAAGACAGGCGAATTCGTGCCAAGACGGGCGTAAGGCGCGGAATGGGACCACACCATCTGGCATGAAATGGATATGGAACTGAGCCAAGTTGTACTGTGTCGTGGGTTGTATGGCGAAGCGGAAGGCTACCTTGCCAAGGACGGCGATATGTATGTTGGCATGGCCGTCTCAATCGCACAGGACGCAGTGGAACTGTTCCTGAGGGCCGTGATGAAGGAGCGTCCGGTGGCAGGCCAGAAAATTCCCGACGACTTCGTCAAATGCATGGACTACATCGACGGCGGTGCGCCTGCGGACGCTAGCCAGCATGTCCCCTTCCGTGCGAAGTTGATCGACCTGAATAAGGCACGCGTCAATTTCAAACACTATGGACTGATCCCAAACAGAACCGATGCGCGCAGGTTGTTGGGCTACGTGGCGGATTTCTTCGAAGATGCATCGGTGCGGTTCTTCAACATCTGCTTCTCCGATATTTCCGCATCAGACCTCGTCACGTCAAACGAGGTCCGAGAACGGTTGAAGAAGGCCGAACAGGCACTGCGAGACGAACAACTGGAACAGTGCTTGGGCTACAGCGCAGAGGCCGTTGAAGTGGCGACGAAAGAACTGATCCAGCCGTTCAACAGAGGATCGCGTCGGATGGGGTTACCGTTACGTACGGACGGCATAGATGCGTTTGGGCGGCGAGCTTTTGATGATCTTGAGCGCTATTTTTATGGGGTAGCCGCAGATGCCGACCGAATGGCGGTGATGCTGGCGCTATCAGTGAACCTACGTGACTTGGCTAGGTTCGATTCAGTTGTACCCACTGTGAGGCGCACGTTTGAGGGAAACTATATGTGGCATCCAATGGGGAGTTCGGCCCGCTTAAACGCTTCGGACGCTACCTTCGCGGTGCGCTTCGCCACCAAGTTTGCGCTATCGTCCCAAGGACGCCTTGCCAGCACGGATGTGCAGTCTTGATGGACAACGCCCAGTCTGAATTGCTGTCCGGCGTCAAGGACGTAGACGTTTTCCGACTCCTGATTGCGGACCTACACGACGATTTGGACGGCAAGGTCGCACGATTCCACCAGCTTGCTGATCTTTCCACCGCGCTTGGTTCAATGGGGACCATGCTGCCGGGTGGCGAGACTGTTTTGGCGGCATGGACGGAAGCGCGGTCCAGCTTCGTTCACGGCAACTACATGGCGACAGTGCTGCTATGTCAAGTTCTTGCCGAACATATACTCGCGGCGCACCTTACCCTTGGTCTTGATGGCGAGAGGTTGCCAGACCGGGTTTCGTTCAACGACACGTTGCACCGGTGCGTCACGCGAGGCGTCATCGCGCCGCAGGACTCGGACGATCTACGCCGTCTCATGAGCATGCGCAATCCGCTCACGCACTTCCGATCTATCGACGACCCTTCGAATCTCTCACGTCGCGTTGTAGATACCCGGTTGCCAGCGGAAACCCATCTTCTTGCAGATGCTACCTTTGCACTGGGTATGGCGATTCGGTTACTTTCGTTGCCCGTGTTCCGATTGGGCGACTAACGAAGCAGCCCAGACGTTGGCAAGAACAGCTATCCCAAACCAATGTTCAACTTGCTCATCGACACCAGCGTCTGGCTGGACCTTGCAGAGCACGGCAAACAGACCCCGCTGCTTGATCTACTGGAAAACCTTGTCGCTGACGGACGAGTAAGCCTTCTTGTGCCAAGCATCGTTGTCAACGAGTTTCGGAAGAACCGCGTGCGGGTTGCTAAATCCAGTGCAAAGAGCCTTTCCACCCACTTCAATCTAGTCAAAGACGCCATTCGCAAAGTTGACGGCGAAAAAAGGCAGAAGGACAGGGTGCTGGCTTACTTGTCGGATGTGGATCACCGTATTCCCATCATGGGTGGTGCCGCCGAAGGTGTCCTGAGTCGAATTGACAAGATACTTGCCGCTGCACCGGCCATAACAGCCAGCGATGAGGTAAAGATTCGAGCGGCAGACCGCGCACTGAATCGAAAAGCACCGTGCCACCATGAAAACAAGAACTCAATGGCCGACGCGATGCTGATCGAAACGTACTTCGAATGCGTGCGGACGATGGGTGGCGCCGGACAGCGGTTCGCCTTCGTGACACATAACAAGCACGACTTCAGCATGGTCAACGGCAATCAGAAGCTGCCACACACTGACCTAGCCAGCTCCTTCTCCAAGATCAAGTCGATGTACTTCGTCAACTTGGCCGAATGCCTGCGCCGTATCGACCCGATGCATGTCACCCACGCCATGTGGGAACAAGAATGGCAGCAGGAACCAAGGAGCCTCACAGAGATACTGGAAGCTATGGACTGCTTGACGACCCAGGTCTGGTACAACCGGCACAAGTATCTTGCGTGGCAAGTTGAGAGAGGTGAACACAAAATCGTCAGTCGCGAGGAATGGGACAGACGAAAGCTGAACGGCCAGACTCACACGGTGGAAGACATCTGGAAAGGCGCACTGAAATCCGCCAAGAAGGCGGAAAGGAAGCTTGGCGAAGGGAACTATGGCCCTTGGACTGACTTCGAGTGGGGGATGATCAACGGGAAGCTTTCCGCCCTTCGGTGGATGCTGGGGGAAGAGTGGGATGAACTGTATACCTAATAGATCAGATTGAAAGCGGCCTGAACTGCCCGGCGTCAAGGATGTGGACGCTCGCCACCTTGCAAGTTGCCCGATTGATGGAAATTCGTTGTTCCTCGTGTCATGGCTGACTATTCAAAAAAACTAGAAGAGCGGTTTTCGAATCGTGGACCGAAGGTCGGCTATTGTGCGATATGCCGCAAGCACGGCCCACTCACCGCTGATCACGTGCCGCCGAAAAACTGCGGCAACATCAACGACTCGATATTTACGAGTATTTACGGCCCGAGTCCGGATAGACCACGCAAGCTGGTGGTGTCTCAGGGTGGGTCGCACTTCAGGACGATCTGCGCGTATTGCAACAACACGGTGCTCGGGACGGAATACGATCCGGCACTGCGCGATGTGGTTCAGCAGATCGAGACATACTTCAAGCTGGCTTCGAGTAGTCGTTTGTCGCTGCCATGGAAGCAATTGTTTGACTACCAGCCGAACAGGTTCCTGCGGTCGGTGGCCGGACACCTTCTAGCCGCAAATGGTGTTCCAGACGTGGAGTCGGATGATCGGGTTGCGCCACTGGATGCTGCGTTACGAAGGTACGTACTGGACCCGACACAATGTCTACCCAAGGAACTGTGCATTTACTACTGGTTCTATCCACATCGACGCCGCGTCGTCATGAAGCATTCGGCGATGGGGTTCTTTGGCGGTAACGGTGCGTCCATTTACGGACATGTCTTCAAGTTCTTTCCGTTCGGGTTCTGGTTCGTGTGGAATGAGGAGCACGGTCGCAGCCAACAGTTCAATTTGCGGCGACTGGACGATGCATCCCCGGTCATATCCGCCACTTCACGTCTCGTGTTGGACCTCTGGCCCTTACAGCCACCGAACTTCCCAGAAGCGCCATCGGATGATGGTATGTGGCTCTTGGTTGATAAGTATGTGTCGCAGGCAGACGACCGCGATAAGCAACATAGATTAGGAAGTGCAGGATGAAGAATTGATGTTGTCGCAGACGGTTTCAGTGCCGATGACCAGCGTCAATGAAGTCCATGAGTACATTGTGCGGCGTGCTTCGGTCGTACAGGTGACACCGATCTGCTGCGACCGACACCGTCACGTCGCAACACTGATAGTGGACCGGACCGAACCAGTGTCCGGTATGGTCCAGCAATGGTCAGCACAGTACGAATCGGATGCTGGTCCCGTCGCCTGACACTGTTTCAATGGTGTCCGAAGGTATCAACCCTGACCGATCAATCCACCATGCGCACACTCCTTCTTGTTGTTAGCTGCCTGATCGCATCGCCCTCATTTGCGTATGTCGCTTGGAAATGCACCTACAACGGCGAAACCTATTCTGTGGGCATGCCCTGCGAAGAGGCGATCAAGCGTGGCATGACCCCTTCGTTCAAGGAACGGCCCGACCCGCCAGAATGTGCAGCGCTGAAGCAGCGGAAAGCTGCGGCGCTTGCTCAACTGGAAGCGGCTGTCGCGGGAGGATCAGGCAAGGTACCCGACGAAGAGGTTGCTCGTTTGGACAGAAATTTTCGTGATCTAGGTTCGGCGCAGAATCGATATGGCTGCAAGGACGCGCCCCCGTTGCCGTAGGTTGCCATGATTGTCCGTGGGATCATTGATTCGGCACGTCACGTACTGGTAGTCCGAATATGAACAACAAGCGTAAACGAGCAAGCTGGCTTCGCGGGGCGACGGTGCTGTTCGTGACTACAGCCCTGACATCAATGTCGGCTACCGCCTATGAGAAGCCAACCTACGCCGTCACGGTGCGTTTTGCACCGGCTTCAACAGAGGTAACGTCGGAGATGCGCGCCAAGCTTGCTGAGTTTCTTGACCACATCAAACGGGGGCACTGGTGCCCGTTGGAAGCGATATGGGCAAATGGTGGTGCCGATCTGTCGGAATCCGGTGACTATGAAGCTCGGACGAAACTTGCGAAGGCACGTGCTGACGCCGTTGCGAACGAACTTCGAACCCTTGGAGCACCAGTAGCCATCACGCTCTCAGGTGCGGACGGGCTGGTGTTTGGCAAGCAGCCGTGGCAGGGCATCGTGCAGATCGAAGCGGTGGGTGCCAACTACCAGCAACCGTGCTCGCACGTCAAAGATACGAACGGGTTCTACCTAAGGGCACGGTAACGGATCACGCCCAGATTGGCGAATACACGGGAATCTCCACGATGAAACAGTTGGTAATGCTCCTTGGCATTGGTCTGAGCGTCGCTGGATGCGCCGGAATGACGACGGGCGTCCAGTCGCGAGCGAGCTTTGATGCCGCTATCAAGAATCATTCGACTTCGCCTTCGTACGTCCAGATCACCGTTGTCGATGCAACCGCAGGGACAAGTCTATCTACGTGTACGACGGCCAACTTGCTTTTGGGTGCAATTCATCTAGAGCACGATATTCCGTTCAACCAATCCGGCGGGGCTGATGTAGAGCAGCTTGCGCTGTCAAACTCTGGACATACGTTTCGCTTCACTAAGCCCGCAGCGGTAGCCAATATCGGTATTAACTTCACTGACGCTGATCTCGCTTTCGTTCGTGACAAACTGAAAGGGCTGTCAGAGGCTGAGCTTCGGGACGGCTTCTCCGTGCACGGCAAACTCCATTCGATCTACATGCGGTTGCCGCTCAAGCAAGGTTACGCGTATAGAGACGCAGTCGCCTGCGTCTTGATCGAGCGCGGGCTATCGCCGAGGATGGCGGACATCACTGGTCAGATTCGGATCGCACCGTAATTCGGCAAAGTACCAACTGGATACCAGTTCAGCCATTCGACAAACCGATCCGATGGTGTCCGGGGATACCAATGGCGCGAATGGCGACACAAACGCCCCCGCCTGCCCGGCAGCATTGATGTCCATTGATGGTGATCACTGTGGCCGGTGGTCGTGACAGTGGGCCAACGGCATGGTCCAGCTATGGTGTGTGCAGTATCACTTGGATACCGGTCCCGTCGCCCAGCACTGGTCCAATGGTGTCTGGGGTACCAATTGCACGATTGAGTACACCAATCATTCCGCCCCGCTGGCCGCATTTGTGGTGGTCACTGTGGCCGGTGAGGTGTGACAGTGGATCATACGGTCCGGATTGCTACAGTGGTACCTATATGTAGTCCGGGACAATGGTGATGGATTGTCAGGGGTGGGGCCAATGCAATCACTGATCCTCGCCAATGCCCGTGCCGGACATCAATCCGGCGCAACAGCCGGTCATTCTAGCAATCGAATTCCGTCGTCGGCGAGGACCTGTTCCAGTTTCGCCATATCGAAGACCATGTAACTTCTCGGTCCAGTCTTACCTTTCGGGTATTTGACCTTCACATCAATCCTGAAGGCGCCGCTCTCGCACAGTTCATCGGCGATCCGTTCCTTCTGCGCCAACGTCTTCACCTGACCGGCCTTAAGGTCCAGCAGAGGGATCAGATCTTTGGGTATCAACTGCACGAAGCCGCGTTCCCGGACGCGTTCAATGGCGTCCGGTGCAACGAGGTCCTTCCGCTGCTTGAAATATTTGTCGAACGGAAAGAAACCCGCAACTTCGGTGTTGATGGATAGGTTCTCATTTGCGAATACGTAGATGTCCTTCTTCGGCCCATGAACCGGGCGCGCACGACCGATGGCCTGAAGGGTTTCGGACTGCGACGTGTGTTCATAGATGACCTGATGCCACGGGTCCATCGCGATCTGGCTGTTCAGGCGGAACGTTCTTCCATCCTTCATGCGAACGGGCTGGTCGGCATACGTAGGCCACCCTAATTCGGCATCGGATTCGAACACGGCGCGGGCATAGTCCTGTATCGCCTTGGGCGTAAGATAATGTCGGCCCACCACCAATAGACAATCCACGTCCTTCATTGCGTCAATGCCGCGCAGATCGCCGAAATGTGCGAAGACTGTTGCACCCACCTTCGCCGCCAGTGTTGCTGCGAATTGATTGTCGGTCCCAATCTGCTTGTAGGTAATCAAGCCCACGTTCTGGTATGCCTTTGCGATTTCGATCAGACCGTCAACGATGTTTTCGACGTTCTCTTGCTCGTCCTCAAGCCATCCTTTCGTGATCGTTTTGTTCGATAGCTGGAACAGGCGAACGTCGTCATGCTGGCGGACCGCGATGGAGTGGAACTGGACGCCGGGAAGCAGTTGTTGAACGACAGCGGGGTGGGCAGTTGCATCGAGATACAGCGTCGGAATGCCCTCGTACCGTTCTGCCGGTGCTGGTAACGGCAACCACTTGATCTCGTTGTCTTCAACCCACATGCCGTTAAGCAGGGTGGCATCGTCGGTTCGGATGTAGCTTACAAGTCGCGCAACGATCTCTGAATACTGGTTGTCCGCTTGGTTTTGCAGGTAGATCTCACGATATTCCGCGAGCGGCAGCGTCAGTGGCGGTCTTGCCGGTTTATCGTTGGTGGCGGCATCGCGGAGGACCTGTTCGTGATGTGTCCATACGGCGTCTTGCAGGGAATCTCCGGCGAGGACGCTGTTGATGATTCTGGCTATCGAAGGAAACCGCTTCGATGGTGGTTCTTTCTGCACATCACCAAGCTTTAGGATGTCTTCGTCGATGACGATGTAGTCCGGGACCCAAGGGAACCGGTTGCCATTGGGTTCGACTCCGCCCTTGTCCGTCGCACGGCTACCGTTGAACCATGCCGCTTGTTCGTTGCTCCATTCGTTGTGCGTCATTACACGGATGTTTTCCATCGTGTTGAACTGCGTGGTGTATGCGCAGACGCCTTCGAAGTTACAGTGTGACAGACAGTATTGGACCGGGATGCTAACGCCGTGATCTTCAAGGGCCTCGCGGGCTTGCCTGTTCTCACAGAGCGTCTTCCGACCGTGAAACGAGACAATGGTCGGACGCTGCAACTTGCCACGCAGCGTGTCGGCATTGGCGACATCGGCGGCGCGGATTTCGTTGTACGTCTGGATGATCTGGTCGCCGAGTTCGTGTGTCGGGACAAGGAAGAGCACTTTTTTGTTGTGGCCGACTTGGCGGGACAGTGCTTCAAGCACGGTGCGGGTCTTTCCAGCGCCGGTAGTGACCTTGATGAAGTGCGAGGCCTTGCCGGTCACGAACTCCCGGATGATCGACTGTAGCTTCGCAGTGGCTTCAGCAGGCGTCGAAAGGGGCGGGAGAGCATAGTCACATGGTTCAGGCTCGATGTATCGCCGTGCTGTACCACCATTGGACGGCTTATATGTGCCGTACTTCGCCGCATACGATTGCAACATGAAGATGTTTCCATACGTTGCAGTGCGCAAAGCCTCTTCCAGGTCGCGTGCTAGTTTTGCAGGGTCATCTGTCTGCCAGTAATTCTTCAGCAATTGAATGCCAGAACGGCGAAGCATGTACAGGATGCACGCATTCACCGCGAAGCGACCTTCATAGGACAGATCGTCCGGGATGTATTTCAGCAGCATCTCGACCGTTTGGATGTCAACTATCGTTTCTGTGAACGGTACGGGCGGGGCGGCTTGGCACTGGTCATTGATGAGCAGCGGCTTGCAGTTCGTGCTGAAAAACGCGTCTGGATCGTAAGACAGGAAGCACGATTGACGGAGGCTGCGCACCTGCCGGTCATCCTTAAAGCGGATGCGGCAATGCTGGCGAATGCGTTGGATACAAAGGTCATACGCCTTCTTGAAGCGTTTTTTTGTGGTGTCGATGGCTTCGCCGGGTGTGCGGACGAAGTCGGTCAAGAGGCCGAATTTCAAGCCGCCCGATGGTGACAGGAAGGCATAGATGCACGCCGGATGCTTCGTAACGGCATGGCGTAGCGCGTCCATGTCCACGCCGTGGTTGTCCTTCTTGTCGATGTCGAACTGGATGATGCCGGTGGGTACACTGTCCTCGCCGAGACGTGTGTCAGCACTCGGTTGCACGGTCGGATAGAAGACAGGCATGGTGTCCTGTTTCAGCTTCTTACGCTTGGCGTCGTCTTCGGTGGCGCGGATGCGCTTGATCTTGTCTTCATAGATGCCATCGCGGACGGATCGGATGATTTCATCGATGGACTGGCGTATCGCTTCCAGCGTCGGGTGCATGGACGGCGCGACGCACGTATAAATAGGTGTACTCATGGGGTTGGTTGCTTCGTGGGTATCGTGACCCTGCTGGATGCGTGTCCAGCGGGGTCTTTTCCTTTGTTCTGCTGTTTACTTATGCGTCGTCGCCGGGCTGAGGTCGGCGCACCTCTGGGCGGGAGAAAGGGGGTACACGGTTCCCACTAATGGGCTTCTTTTCTATATATATCTTATAGAAATCAGGTCCATTTGTGGGCGAAGCAGATGAGGCACGACCTCGCAGATGTACATCGCGAAGCGATGCGACCGCAGGTCGCGAATCATGGTCGTCGACCAGTGCCGGTCGGGAATAGGTGCCGGATGACTTCCCACACCAGTGTTCGCGAAGCGACCGACCGAAGGGCGGTCAGACATATGACCAACCGGTGCCTGATGCACTCACGCAATGCGGCATCTGAGAGAATTTAAGAAGAAGGGGAATTCAACCAACAACCAATCGAAGAACATGGATTGCAGAACGATCAAGCTGACCGACGTGGACATGCTTCACAAGGTCTTTCGCGGGTTCAGAAGCCACGAAGGGGTGGGGTGGCTGTTCAGAGGGCATGCTCAGGCAAGTTGGACTTTGCTGCCGAAGGCAGGGCGGCCTGAGTTTTATCTTCCCGACAACCGTGATCTGGGTCGGTTCTACGACTGGACCGATAGAGCGGTTGCATACACGTCGCTGTCGTCAAGCTGCCTTGAACAACTTGCGCTGGCACAACATCATGGTCTTGCAACACGTCTTCTCGATTGGTCAATGAATCCGTTGGTTGCGTGCTACTTCGCGTGTTCGGATCATGCCGACAAAGATGGCACGGTCTGGATGTACGAGATGTGCAATGAGATCTTGACCGACGAGAATACGCGTGACGCATTGAAAGCTAGGACAGGTGTGTTCGGCTACCTTCCCAAGGCGATATTCCCCCGTGTCATTAACCAGCGAGGTGTCTTTACCGTTCACTGTGACGCAGCGCACCCGATTGATGTCATGGAGTCACGCGTAACGAAGGGATGGCCCAATCTGTTCCGGCTGGACATTCCCGCTGCGTTGAAGGCGGACATCGTGGCTCATTTGGGGGACTACGGCATCGACCGGTCGTATCTGTTTCCTGATCTTGACGGTCTTTCCGCGCATGTGAACGCCGCGACGTTGCGAATGAGGAAGCCCAGCGCGGGCAAGTAGCCGGTTCGGATCACCTCGCATACCCCATACGCGTTGTTGGCGGTTGGCGATTCAACTTACAACCAAGACCTAGCAGTTTAGGATGTAGCCGTCCGCGATAGTCCATGCGGTCGTTAACAACTTGACCCCATTTGCTTCAGGGACGACTTCTGGCTCCCCGTGACGTGATGCCTGTGCTGCCCTTTCGAGTAGCCTTGTGGAAGACTCGTCGCACCCTGCGATCTGACGCAATGTGTTCCACTGCCCAGCCTTGTCTTTTGGGTCTAGCGAGTGCGTGGCGATGCAATGGTGTCGCAGTGATTCAATGGCGCGATAGCAGTGGAATGCAACGTCGTCAGGTTCCTTCATTGCGGTTATAAGGTCCCGCAGACAGCGGTGGAGGAAGAGGCCGGATTCGCCAAGAAGCTTCGGGCGCATGGCAGCGATACGAGCGTCGAGATCGACGCCACGATGTAGTTCGCTGATACACGGAACGTTGATGCCGAAGACGAAATCAACGCCGATCTCCGGGCAAATCGCACGTCGGATTTCGACATCGTAGGTGAGGCCCAGAACGTACCCCATCATGTCCATCTCTAACTGGACCAGATTCTTGACGACGTTTCTCAGGTCCAGCGCGTGCCATTCAGCTTCGGTTTCGACCCAGACGGCGACTTGATTGAGAAGAATCCGAATGTCGGCTTTCGCATCGACGCCCGACGCGGCATGCCTGAACTTGGCAGTGATGCGGTGATCTTGTATCTGTGCCCGTTCTGGGTGGACTATTCCATCTAGGAAGTATCGGTACATATTGTGTTCATCGGAGGGCTTGTGGTTTGCTCGCGACTATTCAGCCTTGATCGTCTGAAGGCAGGAGACACTCGACCGCGATTAGTCGCTTCCTCGCAACTGCAAGCTGTTCGGTCGTGAACAAATCGCGCCACGGCTTCTGAAGGACCAGATATTCGACACTAAGGCAAAGGTTCTCGCGTCCTCGAAGAAAAAGTTCGGTGAAGCCATCCGATGGTTTGCTCGTTCCCAGCAATCGATTCGCAGTCTCCTTGCCACCGTGTTCGTTCACCATGCGTAGGAAGGAAGTTGCGCGATACGGTGGTTTCAATTTCAGGGCGGCGTCGAAGATGCCGCGCATTGCTTGATCGAATTGTTCAAGGGTTCGGTCGGTCATGATCGGTCCGCAGTGATGTCCGGTCACGATCTTATCGCCGACACTGTCAATCGACATGACCAATTAGTTCCTCTCTCGTCTAGGTCGGGCGGCATACGACCGCAGGTCATAAAAACAGGCATCAGCGGTTCTGCATCGGTATAGGTCAGGCGAACCCGGCAGTTGGTGGTTCCCCTTGTGACCGGTCGAAACCCATGTCGAACCGTTGCCGTCGCGGTATCCATGTCGAACCGGGCAACCGGCTTGGTTTCGGGGTATCCACGCGATATGGAGGATAAACTCCTTCGTCGGTCCGTACCACCGCTCAGACAGGTTGCTGCCGGTTCATCCTGACGTGTGACCTGATGATCATTGAACCCACGATCCGAGTACGCCGAGTAGTATCGATACTGCCGTCCAAAGCGCTGCACGTTTGTTGTGCTTTGCTGCTTCGCCACTCGCTTCAAGGATGCCGATGATCCATCCGGTGTTGGATGCAGACCCGGCACCTGGTGGTTCGATCTGACCGTGCTTCGCCCATATCGGGATGATCTCGACTTTGCTGGATAGATACCAAAGCCATGCCGAGTACAGGCCAGCGCCGGTCGCTGCGATCTTGATGATGAACGGCATAGCTCCCCTCAGATGGTTCGCGACTTCATTGAAGTGGCAGGTTGGGTCATCAATTATTCATTTCAGATAAGGTGTCGCCAATGAAATAGAAATCATATTTCTGGCATACGCGCTCAAGTTTTTGGCTGTCCTGTGAGGTAACTAGGTGTAATCTTCTGTGATTAAAAAGTGCGCGGTGACTTCCTCTGTATTTGTCAACAAGTGGATTAATGTGCGTCATGCGGAAACTGAAGGTCCCGAGGGTTTTGGTTTTTACAACATACAGGTTTGATAATGGGTCACGCTCATTTTGTCGCACGAGCGAAAAGGTAACTCGGTTGCCTCGATCCATTGCGTCGAAGTCGAACTGGTAAGGCAGCATCCCATTGCTGTCTTCTTCGACAATGAACAAGCCCGGCGAGTAATAGTGCTGAGGTAGTTCATTTGGGAATAGAAAGCCGAGGGCGTCCGGGTAATAGCACAAATAGAGCACTCGCGGACTCATCGCTTGCGCCTCATTACAAAAGCACTGTTCAAAAATCCCTCTCCGTGGTGGGATTCCCATTTATGCTGATCGCAATAAATTTCTGGGCCGCCAACTATCGGTGACCACACAACGTCATTTCCAAACGTAAAGGTTCGAGTAGCCTGCTTCGCCCTGATTTCGTCTCTCGCCGTGTGTGCTTGCTCGTAATCTAGAACCCTAATGTCAAATTCAAAGAAACGCTCCTCGAAGGTGCAGAACTCCACAACAGCTTGCGAATTGTGCATTTGCTTAGCCCATGCTTTTGCAACGTGTAATTGAGTGCCGAGATAGAATCCTTTGCCCAGCTCGCCGCCGCCACGTGAGATCTGCACGTTACCAACTACAAGGTCATCGGCCACTGACTCGGATGTGCCGTGATAAGTTATGAGGTTATCAAAAGAAATCATTTTATAATTATTAGTGATTCAAGTTTGATTAACGTGTTGGGGGCTCATCACGTTGTCGTGCTGACACCCCGGCAGGTGCGCCCAACATACAATGCCACTCCTTGCTCCGAGTAGTACACGTAGACCGCCCCGGTTCCTGCATCCCCTAGCTGCCCACGAGCGAAGTACGATTGGCGTGTTTTCGGCGTCGATTTGGACTCGAACCACTGACACGCCAGAGCCGCAGTTGACTGTATAGAGTGCCTTAGAGATTCAATCGCTACGGGCATGAGGGCGTATGCGGCGGTGGCGCACCACAAAATGGATATTCGTTCGGGTACTCGTCGGACCAGACTAGTTGGTTTTGATGCCGATTGCTTTAGCATTCTCTCCGCGATGGCGGGGAGTCGCAATGGTCGTTGATTACTCTGCTTGCTGTCCGAAACCGTCCACTGCCGGACATCCTGCTGGCATATGTCCAAAACATAGCTTGCTGGTATTTCGGGCATGGAGTATGATTCGTACTCCCATTACGGACACATGAAGGTGCCAATGACGAGAATCTTCGCCTACTGCCGAGTATCGACCGCTGATCAGACGACGGACAATCAAGTACAAGAGATCGCATCAGCCGGATTTGCAGTAACGAAGCAACGCGTCGTCTGTGAAACAGTCTCCGGGTCCGTCCCGGCCTTTGAACGCAAAGGGTTCGCGAAGCTGGTGGACCGACTGGAAGAAAACGATGTCTTGGTCGTCTCCCGCTTGGACCGGCTCGGCAGAAACGCGATGGATGTGCGGGCCACGGTCGAACGGTTGGCGTCCATCGGGGTTCGTGTTCACTGCTTGGCCCTTGGTGGAGTGGACCTGACCAGTGCGGCGGGGAAGATGACGATGGGCGTAATCAACGCCGTCGCCGAATTCGAACGTGACCTGCTTATAGAACGTACTCAGGCCGGTCTTCGTCGTGCGAAGGCAGAAGGCAAGGCGTTCGGTAGGCCATCAGCACTGACACCAGATCAGCGTGCGGTGGTGGTGGATCGACTCAATGCTGGTGTGTCGGTTGCGCAGATCGCCCGCGACATGAAAACCAGTAGACAAACCATCATGCGGGTGCGGGAAACCGTGACTGCGCAATCGGCGGCTACTTCATAAGCCCGCTTCGACCATCAATTCGGCCATCGTCAAGCCAAGTGCCTTGGCGATGCGTTCCAGTCTGAGAACAGCGACATTGTTGTCGCCACGTTCCACGCGCCCCAGATAACTGACATCTATTTCTGCCGACAGGGCCAGTTGTTCCTGAGACAACTCACGGGCTTTGCGGACGCGTCGAATCGTTTCGCCAAGGGCGACGAGGGTGGGGTTCTGGCGGTGGCTGCTGAGGTTTGGCACCCACGCATCATTCAGCTATGATGCCAGGCACTCTAGGGTACATGTACCTTATTATGATAATCGGACAGAGATGTACTCGGTTATCGAGATGCATCAGTCCAGAAAAACACAACGTGGGAGGGAGCTACATGCAGAGCAACCGGAAACCGATCTGGAAGACCTATGCGAAGAAGTCGGTAGTGAAGTCGGTACTGGCCGCGATCGGGCTGGCAAGCCTGTTCGTCGCACACGGAACGTGCGAAGCGGCGGAGAAGTCCGGCGGTCCGTTGTCGAACCTCACAGCCCTGCTTGGTGGCACGGGCAAGCTGGATTGCGCGTCCAGAGAGGTGAAGGACATCATCACCGAAAACTACGCGGAACAGATGGCAGATGCCGGTCCGCCCGATCTGGTGATGGCAATCGCCAAAGAACGCATCAAGTTCCGTGTCGAGATGATTAGTGAGGTGGTACGGAACAACCAATCCAAGAACGTGGCGTGTTCCGGGAAGCTGGTGATCGAATTCCCCAAGGAAGATTTGGCGCGGGCGGCACAGGTCAAGGAATCCAAGGTGGTGGAAGCGGCCATCCGTGGCTTCCGCATGCCCAGCGATCCGGTGTTCAGCACGACGCTGTCCTATCTGGTGTCCATCCCGGCAGACAAGGCCGAAAAGCAAAACGGTCCGCTGGTGAAGATGACCACCCGTGAAGGTGTTAAGGCGGGCGATGGCGATCTTGGTCCCTACCTGGTGGCGTACACCATGCTGACCTATGGCGCACCTGACATCACCGCGTCGTCTAAGAACACGAAGCCGTGGGATAAAGAATGGAAAGCCCTCGCCCTCCAAGGGTGCGCGGAACACCAAAGTCCCGAACTGTGCACATGCAAGATGGCGCAATTCGAGAAACTGGTGACGCAGGACGACATGCAGCGCATCGGATACACCATCCAGACCAATGCCCTCATGGCCGCGAAGTACACCAACTTCATCGCCCTCTCTGAAGCGCTGAATAAGCGCTGCCCGCTGCCACAAGGTATCGCCAGTGTTCTTGCGCCGTCCGGGCAAGCTGTGCCGGCACCGGTTCAGGAACCTGCGAAGCCAGTTGTTCAACCAGCGGCAGTGTCATCCCCGGCGCCGCAGGCGACCCAACCCGTACAAGGTGCCATCGTCGCGTCCTTTGACTGCTCCAAGGCATTGTCCAAGATCGAAAAATTGATCTGTTCCACCCCTGAGACTGGCGATGCCGACCGCCGCCTTGCTGCTGCGTATGCGTCTGCTAAGTCGAAGTCCTCAGACGCCAATGCACTCAAGGCAGATCAGTTGGCGTGGATGAAGCAGCAGCGCAATGCCTGCAATGACGCGGCCTGTCTTCTGAAGACGACCGAAGCCCGCATCCAAGCCTTATCGGCGATGTGACGCTATCCCAAGACTAGACCCTACCGCCCGTCCATCGGCGGTTCTACATCATTCGACCACTGAAACCGGAGAAGTCTATGAAAGCACAATTGATTATTGGCCTGCTGCTGGCCGCTGCCGTGACCGCCGCGAACGCACATGTCGTCGGCACCATCAAGGATGGCAGCGAACGCATCACCCTGACGGACAAACGTTCGTGCGACGGCTGCGAATTTGAAGCCAGCACGACCACGAAGGGCATGAATGCCACGTGGAACTACACGGACATCGACGGCATCATCCAAGTTGACGAATCGGACGGCACCAGCCCGGCGCAGTCGCGCCAGTACACCCTTGGCAAGGATGTGAAGCTGACCACGTTCGGGAAAAAATTCATGGGACCGGCTAACGACTAAGTTCGCGATGGTGTCATGCCGGGACGACAGCACGCCGGATGTCGTCCCGGTCGTTGAATTCAGACTGGCGGAATCTATGGACGGAGCGCCTATTGACGAAGACCTTCACTGAATCCGAAGTTACCATCACCACCCTTGAATCCCACATCCGCGACAGCGGCTTGGTACCCCACGAAGTCCAATTAGACGGCATCTGGATGCGTTCGCCGAAGGGCTTGGGGTTCCGCATTTCCATTATCGAAAACCAGAAATTCATCCGGTTCTCGACATACCTGCCGCTGAACCGGCAGGTCCCCATCGATCAGAAGCACGAACTGGCACGGCGACTGAATGAGAACGTGTTTCTGCCGGTGTTCACGCTGGATCACGACGGCGACCTCGCAATCATGTACGTCCTGCCATACGAGCATGGCTTGATCGCTGGGAACTTCGTCGCAGTGGTCAACCGGTTCGGTCCGATGCTGGAATATGTTGTCCAGACCTTCGGGGAGGGGTTAATTGATTTTGGTACGCGGTCATCGTAGCAACGCCTGCCGTATCAGGGGTGGTGTGAAACACGACCAACAGCTTGCTGGATGAAATCCGGGGCGTCAGGCCGGGCAAAGAAGCAACCACAGCGCCGGTCCATCACAAACGAGACCGAGCGCCATCCTGTGGCTGCCAGTCCAGATGTGTCAGGGTAGGGGTGTTCCTTGACATACATGACATCATGCAGATTGACGTATAGAAGCAGGTCCGTCTGCTTCTTGAAGTCGTTCGAGTACTTGGTATGTTTAGCGGCTTCGTTGTGACAAAGCCGGTATATCTCGCTGAGATCAATGTCCTTCGGCGTAAATTTCTTCAGCAGGTCTTTGGCTGCGGTGATCTCGCGCACGCGTTCCAGTTCCTGCTTGTACTCATAATGGCGGTGCCGGTCAGGGTCCAGAATCTCTTTGATCTCGAATCGGGCATCCCGAAACTCCACGTCGGGCGGATCGTCTTTGACGCTGGCGATTTCACCTTTCTCTGGGATAAGTCCAAGGTTCCGGACGAACGCGTCTACCACCCAACGTTCACGCTCCTCCTTGTTTTGATGCCCGAAGAAGGCAACCGTGTCTTCAAGGTCTTTGATGCGTTGCTCGATGAATTTTCGTTCGTCCATACAGAGGGTTCCCCATCATGGTGGCACGGCCCCGTCAGACCTAGTTCGGCGGAGAGTATTGCACCCCGTAGTCATGCTTCACAGCGCCAGCAATCACTATGATCGCCGATCACGTTTCCGTTGAGGAGCAAGTTCAACAACACTCAGGAACGCACTGAAGAGGTCACATGCTTTGTCGAGTTGTCCTATCAACAACGCAGCTTCGTCCGCAGGTTCTCGCGGGCGCAATTTATCTCGATGGGCGGCGTCAAGATGATTGAACTGTGAGTTGAATACCCCTTCCACATCGGTCGGCAACGGATGCAGGTGAAGGCTGTGTACAACAAGGTTGCGACGCTGAAGAAGCCACTTCAAGCCGTCCTCCTTCTCTGATGTCTGAAAGGCTCGCAACCGCTTCCAGCTACTGCTTTCCTTCAGTCGGCGGTCCATAGGAACGGCGTTCGCATGGATGCGATCCATAACGGCGTTGAACCCGTTCTGATCAAATTTCCGGATGTTGAAAAAGGCGAAGTCCAGCACTTGTCCGATTCGATCCCAGAACGAGAACAGGCGTATGTAAGCAGCTTCGGCATGTTCCCAGAAGGCGGATGTCGCTTGTCTGATGAACAGACCTGCGGATTCCGGGTCTTCAGGAAGGTGCATCACGTCAGGGTGGTCGGCCAGCAACGTAGAGCCTGCCATGAACATGTCTGCACGCAACACTGATCGGCGCGCCCGCTGGAACACATCAAAAACCTCCCGCATGATCGCCTCTGGGTAGTTGTCAGCAGGCGGTGCAACCTGATCATCGCGCAGCAAATAGAAATCCGGTGGGCCGCCTAAGTGCTCGACGACTTGATTCATGCGCTTATTGAAAGCATCGCTGTCCACCGCTCGCCACAGCGTCGGAAACTTGTCGGGGTAGACAATCTCGTACTGTGCTAGCACCAATGCTTCGTTTGTGACATAAGCAACGGCATTGCCCAGCACCTTCTCAAGTGGGTAGGAATCTGTGGTGTCGCTTTCTTCATTCGCCATCTCGGTTCCTTGTAGTACTGTCGAAGCCGTAAAAGTATTGGTCATTGCCATTATTCACGACTTGGTGCCCCCCCAGTGCCAGACATGTACCCATCTTGGTTGTTCAACGAAATAAGGAAATCCTGAAGGTCGCCTATGGCTGACGCCCCCGAATGGTTTCAGATTATGGAACCGGCGACGCAGCAGGTTATGCAGCGCATTGCCGGTGCAGTCGCAGCCAACACCATGTCCTTGCAGGTGAAGTCGTCACCTACATTGGCACACTGGTTCATACTCGACACCCTTTTCCTCGCCAATCAAGCGAATCGAGAAGGTATGCACGCGAATGCGCTTGCCTTGACGCGGCAGTGCATCGAGGCCATCAGTGTTGTGGAACTCGGCATCTGCAATCATCCCGATGCCGAAAGCATGCTTCTGAAATGGGATGAGGACCGGGCAACTGCGGGAGAACTACGCAAATGGTTGCAAACCAACGTATGGCCGACTTACGGCACCGGTCTTTGGACGGAACCGTGGCACGTGTTCATGCGAGAGTTCGCATCGGCTATTCAGCCATATGCCCACTATGGGCGGAACCTAGCGCAGTGGCAGCTTCGTTTGCACGGAATGGCTGAAGTCGATGGCAACCCAACTGTAGCCGCACAGGGCTTGATCGAGATGCGTCCACGTGCCTATGACCCGCAGAAGGCGACGCGAATCACGCTCTTCCACGCGTTGCTGGCATATGTCCTTGGCCGGGTCTGGGCTGCAAGCCATCCGGAAGATGGTGAATTTGTTGCTCTGCTTGCCCGTTTTGGTATGGCCCTTGGCAAATCTCGTTACCTAGACGGGCACTCGACTAATTGGAGTCAACAGTTCTGGGCCATGCTGTGGGAACGTGGAGGCGGAACTGTTCTTGAGTGACCTGTCCCGTCTGTTGCCTATTTAGGCTACGTTGGTGGGGCAACTGCACGTCCTACTCATAAAGAGATCCCGCTCGCGGATTCCGGCATTGACGGCTGGCCGCAGAAAAGGGTTCGCAGCCTTCCGCGCTTCGGTGGCTGCGGGCGTCGCCGGTTGTTGGTGAATTCAGGTCAGTTGAAATCAGATGAAAAAATAATTCATCCGTTTCGAGAATATCTTTGACATTCCGTTACGTCAGCCGGCCTTATCATCCGACCCCAATAAAAGGGAGGATCGCCCGACCGGCTTGAGCAATCGGAAATGCTGGCGTTCCCCAACTTACGTGAGAAAGGGAAGGGAGTTTAGCCATGCAGCCGATTTCAGATCGGGCAGCGGCGGCGTTCGCGCGCGCCGAAGAAATCAACGACACCGTTAGCCGCCACAGCCGCGTGCGGCGCTCTGTGCTGGCCCGCTCCCTTGTCACCGCAGTGGCGTTGGTTTCATG
>Ga0157373_10001098_pt1 | contig 20825 bp, 16 predicted proteins | sample C65metaG_FD_113460 | JGI IMG/M metagenome (GOLD analysis project Ga0157373, IMG submission 113460) | Corn rhizosphere microbial communities from Kellogg Biological Station, Michigan, USA - C6-5 metaG | ecosystem: Host-associated > Plants > Roots > Rhizosphere > Soil | place: USA: Michigan... | reverse complement strand
TTGCTGCATGCCATTATCGCGCAAAACTACTGCCAGTTTATTTCGTCAATACCTGCTTTGTAAGCCATCAGATAATGTTATATTTAACGAATTCAAACAAATAGCAGTCGCTAATCCGTGTGCGTTGTTATTTTTAGACATTCAGTTCGTAACTGATTATACCAAAAGCAAACCGATGAAAAACCTTATCTCCGCAATCGTCTTCTTAACATTATTTTATGCGCATACAAATGCTCAAGGGCTGGAAAGTTATAACCAACCTACCGAGCATCAGATGCCGCCTAAACTAATACCTACCGTGCGTAAATATTGGGTGAGTTTACCTAAGGATTATGAGGAAAACACTAACCGCTATCCTGTTTTGTTTTTATTTGACGGTAATGAAGCCTACCTGAGAAACTTAATTTTATTTGACGTAGATCAGCTTACTAAATTGGGCGAAATACCGCCATGCATAATTGTTGGTGTCATGCAAAGAAATCGCGCTTTAGATTTTGGCCCTTTATATGCCGTTAAGTCGAATCCCAATAGCGATAAGGTAAATGGCGACAAATTTTTCGACTTCATAAAAAAAGAATTGTTTCCCGAACTACAAAAAAATTACAGAACCCAGAATTTCAAGATAGGCATCGGACACTCATTAGGCGGTTTATTTCTATTAAATAGCTTTACGAAAGACCCCGATTTTTTTAACGGTATTATTGCTGTTAGCCCTGCGCTGGAGATGAATAGAGATAGTATATTATTTAGTAACATCAAAAAAACACTGCATTCAAAAATTAATAAGCAAACCTTTTTTTGCTGGGCCTCAGGTACAGAAGGTATTAACGAAGTGGCATTCAGGCCTGCATCTAAAGTGTTGGACAAATTACTTGCGGACGAGCCTAATCCGTCGTTCAAGTATAAATATGTTGATCTGCCCGGAAAGAACCATAACGCCACACCGCTCTATTCTATGCTCGATGCATTTGGCTTCATTTTTAATGATTGGGATATAGCGAAATGGTACAGAGGCTTGTTTTATGATAAAGCTGTAGAGCCAGTTGCTGCCTACAAACAGCGCAGCAACCTAGTTAAAAGAATATACGGCTTTGACGAAGACCCAACAGAAGACCGCATTCAAGATAATGTTGGGTTAGAGCTTGCAGGAAAAAAAGAGTACGCAAAGGCGTTACCTTACATCGAAAAGGCTGTGCAAATAAACCCCAACAATGCCGGTTACACTGAAGATTTGGCCGAGGTTCTGGAAAAAATGAAAAACTATACGGCAGCACTAAATTCGTATAAAATAGCACTTGGCCATTTAGATAAGTCTGCCGTTGACTACAAAGAGCGGTCTGAAAAATACCAGGAGAGTATAAAACGAGTTGAAGGTTTGTTAAAGCCTTGAAGCGAGGCCTATTCGTCGTGCGGTTTTTAAAAACTTTAGTACTTTAGCCGCTCAATTCCAATTATTGCTTATGAATTTAAAAAAACTATTTATCCTGCTTCTTTGCACGGGTACGTCGTTGGCTGTACACGCACAAACGTGGGAGGCCAGGAAAGCAACCCTGATGAGCAAGTTTGCCAAGGACGTCGATCCTAATCATGTATTACCGGAATATCCGCGCCCGCAAATGGTGCGTAAAGAATGGCTTAACCTGAATGGCCTGTGGCAATACCAACCCGGCGCGGCCGGCGATGCACTACCACAGGGCAAATTAGATAAGACTATCCTGGTGCCCTTCCCTGTCGAATCAGCGCTTTCAGGCGTAAAAGAGCATCATGACCGTTTGTGGTATCGCCGTACGTTCACCGTGCCTACTAACTGGAAAAACAAGCATGTTATTATTCACTTTGGTGCTGTCGACTGGCTGTCAGAAGTATATGTAAACGGCAAAAGCTTCGGTATTCACCAAGGTGGTTATGATCCGTTTTCGTATGATATTACCAGCGCGCTGACCAAATCGGGTCCGCAAGAATTGACCGTTAGAGTTTATGACCCGACCGATTTGGGCGGATATCCGCGCGGTAAACAAACTTTACATCCGCAGGGTATTATGTATACCTCGGTTACCGGTATCTGGCAAACGGTTTGGTTAGAGCCCGTGGCTGCAACCGGTATCAACGATATCAAGATCGTTCCTGACCTGGATAAATCGGCTGTTAAGTTAACAGTTAGCACTATGGGCAATGCTGCCGGTGCAACAATATCGGTAAAAGTTAAGGATGGCAATAATGTAGTTAAGACGGTATCCATTAAACCTAACGTGGAGACCAGCATCGCGGTAGCACATCCAAAACTATGGTCGCCGGATAGCCCGTTCCTGTATGGTTTAGATATCACCCTAAATCAAAACGGTGCAGCTACCGATAATTTGTCCAGCTATTTTGGTATGCGTAAGATTTCTGTTGAGGAAGATGGCGGTTTCAAAAAGATGTACCTGAACAATAAATTCTTATTCCAGTTAGGTCCGTTAGATCAGGGCTTTTGGCCGGATGGCGGCTACACTGCCCCTACTGATGCGGCTTTGAAGTACGATCTGGAAATGATCAAGAAATTTGGCTTCAATATGGTGCGTAAACATATCAAATACGAACCTTATCGCTGGTATTACTGGGCGGATAAACTGGGTTTATTGGTTTGGCAGGATATGCCGTCGCCTAACTCATATACAGAGCATGTGCCTCCTGTTGATACGGCAGAGTTCAGATCAGAGTTAACCAGATTGATCAAAACCCACTGGAACTCGCCGTCAATCGTCACCTGGGTGATATTCAATGAGGCGCAGGCTCAGCACAATACGCCGGGTTATGTGAGTATGGTGCATAAGCTGGATCCATCCCGTCTGATTAATCAGGCGAGCGGCGGTAACCATTTTGGCGTGGGCGATTTCCTGGATATTCACAGCTATCCACCACCGGGCGTTCCGTTTAGCAAAACCCAGGTATTGGCTTGTGGCGAGTATGGCGGTATCGGCTATATCATTCCTAACCATACCTGGAAAGTTGGCGATACATACATCATGATCAACAACAAAAAGGATTATCTGGACCTTTACGACAAGTTCACAAAAGACTTGACACTATACAAAACCAACATGGGCCTGAGCGCCGCTGTATACACGGAGATCACCGACGTCGAGGTAGAACTAAACGGCTTAATGACCTACGACCGCGAGGTGATCAAAGGCGATGTAGACAAGATATACGCTTCAAACCATGCGACCATTCACGACAATTTGTATATCAAGGACATTCTGCCATCGTCACAAAAAGAAGCCAGAAATTGGAAGTATACCTTTGAGCAGCCTCAAGGCGATTGGTTCAAAACTGATTTCAACGATGCTGCGTGGAAATCAGGCCAGGCAGGTTTTGGTACGCATGGAACACCAGGCGGCAATATCAAAACCATCTGGAATACCGATAATATCTGGATGCGTCAGGACTTTACCTTGGGCAACCTGACTGCTGCAGAGCGCGAAAAGCTGGTGCTGTACATACACCATGATGAGGATTGCGAGGTTTACATCAACGGTGTGAAAGCTGCTGAGATAAGTGGTTACACATCAGCTTATACTGTTATTCCGATCAACGCTGAAGGTAAAGCTGCCATCAAAGCCAATGGCAAAAACGTAATAGCTATTCACTGTAAACAGACACGCGGCGGCCAGTATATAGATGCTGGTTTATCTGTATTGAGCAATACTAAAATGTAAGTCAAATCAGCTTAATATAAAAAGCGGATGGTGATGAACCATCCGCTTTTTTGTTTCACGCGAATGTGAAACAAATGAAACAAGTGAAAGATGATTTTACATTAAAATACTATGAAGCAACCATTTATAAAAATCGAGTGAAACAAAATGAAACAAGAATTTAGCGTTTTTTCTTATTTCCTGTTCATAGTCTGGCTAATGGAAGCCATCATGTCATTTATTAACGGGCGCAGACCCTCCAGCGCTTTTTTCGATTGCATTTTATTAAATGGAACCGGATTAATGCCTTCTGCATTTCTATACTTATGTTGTGTCATATAGTTAACCATATCTTCGGCAGTGAAGAATGTTCGTTCTTCGGTGGGCTCTGCCTGATAGCCATAAACGATATCTGAAATGCGGACGCTGTAACTATTATCCTTGCTTTCAATTTCTATATTCATTTTAACTTTGCAGGCCACATCCCTTTTAAGCGGACCTTTAAATGTTAAAGTCTCCGTGCCGTTACCCGCTACCCTGCCGCTTGCATGATCTCTAAGTTGAATTACCTGGTCGCTTTTGTAACGCTCAACAAACCATAGTTGCGAATTGCTGAAAAGTTGAGACGCTTGTTGCCCAGTCGCCTTAAACGACCTTTTATAAACAACTTTACCGTTAGCAAAAGGTAACTTTAGCCCTACGGTATCCTTTTTTTGTGAAAAAGCAATGCTGCTGACCACCACAAGTGCCAGTGTAAATATTTTTCTCATAAATGGTTAATTAGATATCTTAAAGTTACGAATGTTAGGATAACAATTTAGTATGAAAGATAACGAATTTCAACTGAGAATCTTATACATTACCCCAACCGTGTGCCAACACATCAGCCAGATGCATACATTTGATAGAGATATTATTTTGCTCGATATACCCCTGCAGGTGCATCAAACAGGAAGCATCAGTCGAGATAATATATTCGGCGCCCACAGAAAGCGCGTTATCAACCTTTTGCTGTGCCATAGCGCTTGATATAGCATCAAACTTAACGGCAAAGGTACCACCAAAGCCACAGCAGGTTTCGCCTTGCGGCAGATCAACCAGTTCAAGGCCGTGAACTTTTGCCAATAGCTGACGGGGTTCTTTTTTGATATGACATTCGCGCAAAGCAGCACAACTGTCGTGATAAACGGCGCGGCCCTCTAATTCGGCTCCGAAATAATCTATTTGGAGGATATTTACCAAGAAGTCTGATAGTTCGTAAATGCTGCCTTGTACAGAGCGGCATTTATTATGATCGACTGTGTTGGTGAACAGATCGTTGTAGTAGTTTTTTACCATCCCCGTGCACGAGGCCGATGGGGCGACTATCACACTTTCCTCTGAAAAACTATTCAGAAACTTACGACCTACCGTTTTAGCATCATCCCAAAAACCCGCATTAAAGGCCGGCTGGCCGCAGCAGGTTTGCTCTGGATTATAATCGACCGTACAGCCCGCTTTTTCTAATATTTTAACGGTATTAAAGGCAGTTTCAGGAAACAGTTGATCTATAAAACAAGGGATAAATAATTCGGTCTTCATGGGTTGCTAATCTCACACTTTTTTTTGATTTTTTTGCTCTTCTTTATGCAAAGTAATCAGCAAAATTAGCCCGATGATAAAGAAAACACACAACATCAGCGCAGAATTACGCATGCTGCCCGTAAGTTCCTCAATAAATCCGAAACTAAACATACCGCCTACAATAGCCAGTTTTTCGGTAACATCATAAAAGCTGAAAAAGGAAGCTGTATCCGGAATATCCTGCGGCAAATACTTGGAATAGGTTGAACGCGACAACGATTGTACCCCACCCATAACCAATCCTACTACTGCAGCCATAATATAAAACTGGGTGGCCGTGGTAATAAAAAATGCACCGATACAAACGCCTATCCACACCAAAACCACTACCGACAATACAGGCACATTACCATATTTTTCAGACAATTGCGACATTAAATTGGCCCCGGCAATAGCAACAAGCTGGATGATCAATACCACCGTAATTAATTTAGCCGTAGGCAGATTTAACAGTTTGGCGCCAAAACTGGCCGCAACCAACATAATGGTTTGTACGCCCATCGAATAAAAAAAGAACGCCGGTAAATAGCGTTTTAACAAAGGCATTTGTTTTACCTTGCGCCAAACGTTGCCCAACTCAATAAAACCGCCCTTTATAATGTTTTTATGATGACTCTGCGCATTCGGGCTACCCTTGGGTAAAACCGTGAACGGGATGTATGCAAAACCTATCCACCAGATACCTACCAGTAAAAACGACAACTGCGCTGCGCTACCTGCGTTTAGGTCAAATTGTTTGGGAAACAATACAAATATGAAGCAGACGATTTGCAGTAGCACGCTGCCAACATACCCATAGGTGAAACCTTTGGCGCTCACTTTATCCTGCATATCAAGAGTAGCAATTTCGGGGAGATATGAATTGTAAAACACAAAGCCGCCGGTATACCCTATCGCGGCCAGCGCAAAACATATAATGCCAAATTCAAGATCGCTTAGTTTAAAGAAGAACAAACAGGCACATGACAACGCTCCTAACCAGGTAAAGCATTTCATGAATATTTTTTTGTTGCCCTGATAGTCGGCTATTGAGGTTAATATGGGCAATAAAATAGCTACTATCAGATAAGCAGTGGCTAATGCATAATCAGACAGCGCCGTATTTACAAAACTTTTACCGAAGAACGTTACCTGTCGCCAGTGGCTTTGTTAGCAGTAATAGCCACATAATACGCCGGGAATATGGTCGACGTAATAACCAGGTTATATGCAGAGTTGGCCCAATCGAAAAATGCCCAGGCGCGAATAGTCTTTTTGTCGTTCTTGGTTAACACAATGAGTGAATTAGCGAATGTATGATTGAGTGAATGTTTTGCGTATCTATTATTCTAAAACCAATTCTCCTTGTGGCGCCAGCGTATCACGTTTAACTTTCTTTTCGGCAGACAACAGTCCAAACATCAGTATCAGTCCTATCGCAAAGAAAACGTCGAGAGCCAGAGCCGAATCGCGCATTTCGTGGGTGTAATCCTCTACCACAGCAAAAACTGTCAAACCTACTACAATGGATAGCTTTTCGGTTGCATCATAAAAGCTAAAATAAGATGCTGTATCCGGTATATTTTCAGGCAGCAATTTAGCATATGTCGAGCGCGACAGTGATTGCACTCCACCCATTACGATACCTACGGCAAATGCTGCTACATAAAATTGATTTTGATTAGCTATATAATAAACACCTAAACAGGTTAAGGTCCAGAACGCAACCAATACAATCAAAGTTTTGGTATTACCGTATTTGTTAGATGCCAGCGAAGTAAGCCATGCACCCAGGATAGCCACCACCTGTATAATGAGTATGATAGTGATCAGATCATCATCCTTCATGTGTAGCTCTTTAGCCGCAAATTCAGCAGCAACCAACATAATTGTCCATACCCCTACTGAGTAGAAGAAAAACGCGGGTAAAAACTTTTTCACCAAAGGCATGGTTTTGATCTTACCAAACACCTTAGCCAGTTCTTTAAATCCGCCGGTAAGTACATTGTAATTGTGTGATCCGGCATTGGGTTGGCCTTTAGGCAATATCCTGAATGGAATAATGGCAAAACCTATCCACCATAAAAATACAATGATGAATGATATACGTGCGCCCATATCCTCAGTTATACCAAACGTACTGTGAAACATCACCCCCACTAAACAAACCAATTGTACAACCACACTGCCGGCAAAACCGTAAATAAAACCTTTGGCGCTAACATCGTTTTGCTTGTCTAAAGTGGCGATTTGGGGCAGGTATGAGTTATAAAAAACAAAGCCTCCACAATAGCCTATCGTGGCTAAACCAAAGCATATCATTCCAAACTCTATGGGCTTCCCTTGTTCTAAAAAGTATAAACCACCGCAGGCTAAAGCACCTACCCAGGTAAACAATTGCAGGTAAAGTTTTTTTGCTCCGCGATAATCGGCAATTGAGGTAAGTATTGGCAATGAAAGTACTATAAGCAGATACGATGCCGCTAAAATGTAATTCTGCAATACCGTATTTAAAAACTTGTGCCCGAAAAAGCTAACCGTGTTTTTACCGTACTGAGTGTTAGCGGTAATACCTACGTAATAAGCGGGAAAAATAGTCGACGTGATAACCATGTTATACGACTGATTGGCCCAGTCGAACATACACCACGCCCAGATGGTTTTTTTGTTGTTTTTCTCTTCCATGTGATAGCCTAAAAGTATATAATTTTTGGCAAAACAAGATAGAGCAAAAGTGAGAAAGCAAGCGGTTAGCTATATACCTAAAAAAACGTTGTCATTCTGAGCAAAGCGAAGAATCTTATATAAGCGATGTAGTATGCAATCCAATGTATAAGATCCTTCACTATGTTCAGGATGACAATTTTGGAATGCTAAGTCAGGTTTCTCTTTATATAATTATAACTCTGGGTGATGCTGGCAAACGGATCGCCGGGCGTTTTGTCCTGCTCAACGAAAAAGTATTTCAAGCCGGCTTTATCGGCATGTTTAAATATGTTTTTAAAGTCGATGATGCCATTGCCTACCTCAGTGAAATTACCTGCCGGTGTTTTGTCCATATCTTTAACATGGAATAACGGGAAACGCCCGGGATTTTCATTGATCAATTTAATAGGATCTTGCTTGGCTTTGGTTACCCAGTACAGATCCATCTCCATTTTTACTAGATCTTTATCGGTATTGGCCAGCAGCGTTTCATAAGGATACTTGCCGTCCTGCTGCTTAAATTCAAAATCATGGTTGTGGTAGCAGAATTGTATTCCGGCTTTTTTGCAACGTTCGCCGGCTTTGTTAAAGTGCTCTGCCAGCTTTTTATAGTGATCAAGGCTGCCACGCTCAACATCCGACAGGTAAGCACAAACCATATATTTTAAACCTACTTCGGCGGCATCATCCACTGCACGGTCCCAATCATGCAGCATAGTGCCCATAGTGTCTTTACCGTTGGTTTGCTCCTCTCCTAATCGGTAATGGCTGCTCATCATTACCAGTCCGTTTTGTTTCAATACGTTTTTGAAAGTCTTGGCGTCCATGCCGTAAAACTTTTCGTCGCCGGTATAGGTTGCCCCTTCTACCGAGTTAAAACCAACTCTGGCAACTTTAGCCAACGCTGCCGCAGGATTAGCTGACATGGCATCACGTACGGTATACAATTGCAGGCCAATATACTTTTTATCATAAGCCAATAACTTATAATTTGTCAATACCCCTGCTGCCGTTAAAACGGCGGATGACTTAACAAATGAGCGTCTGTTTAACATAAAATGGTTTATTTGAATAATTTGGTTTCGTTTTACAATATTGCCAATTATTATTTCAAAACCGGCAATATAATTTTTGAACTATTGTGATAGATATTGATTGTTTCCTTCACAAAATCGCTGTCCTTAGCGTGATAAATATCTACAAATTGCTGCGGATTCCTATCGGCCAGGGGAAACCAACTGCTCTGCACCTGCACCATAATTTTGTGACCTTTTTTAAAAGTGTGCGCTACATCTGGCATGGTAAACTTTACCTCACTTAACTGTCCCGGTACAAAGGCCTCAGGTTTTGAAAAGCTGTTGCGATAGCGCCCGCGCATAATGTCGCCCCTAACCAGCATCTGGTAGCCGCCCATAGGGTATTTGGTGGTTGGGTTGATGGAGGTACTGTCTGGCAAAACGTCTATTAGTTTCACTACAAAATCAGCATCGGTGTTTGATATGCTCACTATCAGGTCTGATATTACCGGCCCGGCGAGGGTTACGTCTTCGGTCAAAACATCAGTGCTGTAAGTGAGCACATCTGTACGTCGCGAAGCAAAACGCTGGTCATCTGTCATATACTCGCGGGTACGCTCTTCGTGAACCTTTTCGGCATAAGGCACCGGTTTAGCCGGGTCGCTTATATAACTGTCAAAAGTTTGTTTGTAATTGGCAGCTGTGAACGAAAGCTTACCATCTTTTTGCAGATATACCGGAGTTTGCACTGCCTCGACCGGAGGCCAGGACGCCATTTTGTGCCACTTGTTTTCGCCTGAAAAGAATATAGTTACCTTGCTTTGATAGTCAATGCTGCCTTTGTTCTTCAGATAATAATTAAAGAACGGAACCTCCATATCCTGATAGTATTGTGAAGTATTGCTGCCAAAGTTTACATTGCCTAAATGTGTGCCGTCTTTATGAGCCCATTGCCCGTGATACCAGGGCCCCATCACAAATTTGGTACGGGTTGACGGGCTTTGTTTTACTAAAGCCTCATAAGTATGCCAGGCGCCGTAGCCATCTTCGGCATCAAATAGTCCGCCTACAACCAGCATGGCAGGTTTTACATTTTTAACACCGGCGCGCGCGTCTCGGGCCTTCCACCAGTCGTCCAGGTTAGGGTGATTCATCATATCGCTCCAAAACTTCAGGCTGTCGCCGGTTACTTTAGTGAAGTTGGGTAATGCACCCATCTGCAGGTACCAGGCATAGTTATCCTGGGTGACGATGGGGAATGTCTTAGCCGGCAGCAAGCTGGGTTTATCCTTTGGCTGGCTAAATCCAAAGCCCACGTGAAAATCAAAGGCGTCCATCAAAAATAAAACACCGTTATGATGATCGTCGTCGCCAAAAAAACGATCGGTTACCGGCGCTTGCGGACTAACAGCTTTCAATGCCGGATGCCCGCTCAAAGCCGCCATTGTTGCAAAAAAGCCGGGAAACGAAATACCGCTCACTCCTACGTTGCCATTATTGTTTTCGATGTTTTTGACTAACCAGTCGATAGTGTCATAAGTATCGCTGGCTTCGTCAATATCTTTTTTTGTCTTCTTATCTGGATTAAACGGACGCACTACTACAAAGGTGCCCTCACTCATCCAACGTCCGCGAATATCTTGCGTAACCAAAATGTACCCCTCATGCGCATAGCGTAATTGAAAATTGCGCCAGTAAGCTTTGTAGGCTGTTCCGTAGGGTGCACATGAATATGGTGTGCGGGTCATTAAAATAGGATGCTTTTCTGATTTGTCTTTTGGGATATAAATAGATGTGAAGAGCTTTATCCCGTCGCGCATGGGTATAGCTACCTCCTTTTTTGTATAGTTATTGACAAACCAGACCGAATCCGGAGTCTGAGCCATAACTATCAAAGGGAAAACAAAAAAGATAAGCAGACACATTTTTTTCATCTTTAAAAGTATAGAATTTGCAGATAGTTTAAAACAAAATGCTAACCGGCTATGTTAAATAAAACTATAATATCTTCATACTCAACCCTCATTTACTTATTTAATTATTTCGACATATTATTTTAATATATTAAAATATTTTTCTAATAAGGCAACTTTTCAATGTTTTTGACGTTTTGACAAAAAAACGACATGAGGAATCTATCTTCCGACTGCCATCATTTTAAAACAAAAACTTTTAGAACATGAAAAACAATTTATTGAAAATTGGCTCAGTAATTGCCGTAGCGGGGCTGCTTTTTGCAGCTTGTAAAAAGGATGGTTCAAGCGCACAAAGTACAGGCTCATCAAAACTCGACATTAGCGTTAAAGCTGATAACGCATCTACCGCATTAACTAACAATGTCAGCACTGACGTATCAGGTACTACATTAATCACACAATCAAGCGCCGGCGCTAATGTGACCTGGACAGCAGGTACCGCCACCATTAGCCGTTTTGAGTTTGAGGCTAAACGTAACGACATGGACATTGAAGTGCGTTCAAAAAAATTAACTTCGGTAGATTTATTTGCACCGGTACCGGCTTCAATCTCAGTTCTTCTGGATACAGGCTTGTATAAAGAAATCGAGATCAGAGCCGTATTAGCTAAAGACACCGGCAACACCATTCCATTAATCTTAAAAGGCAACTACACCACCTCAACCGGTACAGTAGTTCCTATTGAAATTGATTACAACGATCCGGGTGTTATTAAAACCGAAGTTAAAGACGTAACTGTAAACAGCACAACTAACCTGAGCACAGTGATCACCATGCATTTAAGCAGATTGTTGAACCATGTGTCAGCTGCAAGTCTTGATGCTGCAGTGAAAACTAATGGCACCATTGTGATTAGCAATTCGGTTAACAAAAACATTTATAACATCATCCGTAGCAATATTGAAGGTTGCGGCGAAGACAATGGCTTCGACCGACATAACAGAGGAGACCACGATCACTAAGATTTTAAAAACGACAACATGATCTTTAAAGCGCCTTACAAATTGTGGGGCGCTTTTTCTTTGCCCTTTTGTATATTGTGACCACCAATTATACCGCACATGTTAAACCTAAAAACTTGTTGTCAAGTTGCTGCCTTTTTAGCTTTTTGCATTTTTTCTTTACCCAAAGATGCATCCGCTCAGGATGTATATGCCCCCTGGCGAAGCGGCTGGCTAAAGAAAGCCGAAACATATAAGCCAGCGTTAAAAGAGACGATAAAAAAGCCCATCGGCATAGTTAAGATTGCAAAGGAACCCTCGGCATTTCAGGGTTTTAAAGCAATTAGCGCGGGAAATATCGATCAGCTATATAATTCGTCTTTCAATAAAGCCAATAGTGGTATTGTAGTTGATTTCGGTGAACACCTAACAGGATATTGTACTATCACCATTAATACCCGGCAGGGCAATATGGATGCGCCATTAAGATTAAAGTTGACCTTTGGCGAAGTGCCTGCCGAGATGGCTACGCCGTTTGACCCTTATCCCGGTGGTTTGAGCCGGGCCTGGCTGCAAGATGAAATTATAACCGTCAGCGTTTTGCCGGCGACCATCACCATTCCGCGTAGGGTAGCTTTCAGGTTTCTGAAGATTGATTTGCTCGGCTCATCGCCGGGTTTTCAGTTTGGAATAACAGCTATTAGTTTTAAGGCAAGTACATCTGCCAAGATTACTCCTTCTGAACTTCCCGAAAGTACGTCGCCCATAATTAAACAAATAGATCGTGTTGGGCTAAATACCTTAAAAGAATGTATGCAAACTGTATATGAAGATGGCCCAAAACGCGATCGGCGCTTGTGGATTGGCGATACTTACCTCGAGTCGTTGGCTAATTTGTATTCATTTCATAATGACAGTTTAACCAGGCGATGCCTGTATATGTTGGCTGGTTTAGCCAACGAGGATGGTATATTGAGCGCTGATGTTTTTGAAGAACCTGAACCACACTCACATAAAACCAGATTGTTGGATTACTGCTATTTATATAATGTAGCATTGAAAGAATATGTATCTGCCACCGGCGATAAACAGACAGGACTCGACCTTTGGCCCGTCGCCAAAAAACAATTGGATATTGCCCGCAAATATGCGCTGCCCAACGGTATGATGGATTATGAAAAAGCTAACCACGAATGGTGGGTGTTTTTTGACTGGAAGGATGGATTGGATAAACAGGCTCTGCTACAAGGAATTACCATTTATACCTTAAACCAAACCTATGAGCTGGCTAAAATATTGGGTAAAGAAAGTGAAGTAGCCGATTTACCGGCTTTTGCCGGTAAACTCAAAGACGCAGCACATAAAAATCTTTACGATAAAAAATCAGGCTTATTTGTGAGCGGAGCCAACAAACAGGTATCCTACGGCGGGCAGGCCTGGATGATATTAAGCGGCGTAGCTACTAAAGCCGAAGCGCAGCGGGCGTTAAAAGCGCTGCCGAATGAAAAAGATGCCGTACATCCCGGAGCGCCATATATGTATCATTACTATATAGCTGCATTAATTGCCAGCGGACTGAATAACGAAGCTAAACAAGCCCTAATTGACTATTGGGGTGGTATGATAAAAAAAGGCGCCGACACTTTCTGGGAAGTTTATGACCCGGCAGACGAGTTTAAATCGCCTTATGGCTTTTTTCCGGTGAATAGTTATTGCCATGCCTGGAGCTGCACACCTGTTTATTTCATCCGTAAATATCCACAGATATTTCAGTAGCGAAATAAAATTAGCTTACATCGGGACAAATTTTTATTTTGGATACCTCAAAACTGATCTTAACATTATATGACCAATCGCTTAAAAATAGGCCTTTCTGTGGCCGGTATTTTATTTTGCAGTTCTGTATTTGCGCAATCGCCATCAGCAAAATCATTTGTAGATGCTGTAATGCGGGAAGAAACTGCCAATTCTCAATTAGAAAAACTTTCGCATGAATTATTTGACGGCATAGGTCCCCGCCTTGTGGGTACCCCACAAATGGCTAAAGCCGGCGACTGGGCAGTGGCCACTTACAAAAAATGGGGTATCCAGGCACAAAAGGACAACTGGGGCGTATGGCGAGGCTGGGAACGCGGTATTAGCCATATCGATATGATTTCGCCACGCGTAAAATCATTAGAAGGTACGCAGCTGGCCTGGAGCCCGGGCATGGGCAAAGAAACCGTTACTGCCAAAACCATTATCATTCCAGATTTGACCGACTCCATTGCCTTTCAAAAATGGCTGCCTGATGTAAAAGGCAAGATCGTGTTGATCTCGATGTGCCAACCGACCGGTCGGCCGGATGATAACTGGAAAGAGTTTGGCTTGAAAGAATCGATAGATAAGATGACCGAAGACCGCAAGACGCAAACTGCCGCTTGGGCCAATCGTATCAAAAAAACCGGCTATACGTCTCGTACTTTGCCGGTGGCACTAGAAAACGCAGGCGCGGTAGCTGTGTTTAGTAATTACTGGTCGGCGGGTTTTGGGGTGGATAAGATATTTAGCGCTTACACCAAAAAGGTTCCGACCATTGATATCGCTCTGGAAGATTACGGAATGATTTACCGTTTAACTGAAGCGGGCACTCCTCCTACTATCAGCGTTCATACGGAATCAAAAGAGTTGGGCGAAGTACCTACCTTTAATACCATTGCCGAAATTAAAGGCATAGAAAAGCCCAATGAATATGTGATGCTTTCTGCACACTTCGACTCGTGGGACGGCGGCACCGGCGCAACTGATAATGGTACCGGCACGCTAACTATGATGGAGGCCATGCGATTGCTAAAGAAATTCTATCCGCACCCAAAACGCACCATTTTGGTAGGGCATTGGGCCAGTGAAGAAGAGGGGCTGAACGGCTCGCGTGCTTTTGTTGAAGATCACCCCGAGATTGTTAAAAACCTGCAAGCCTTATTTAATCAGGATAATGGTACCGGGCGTATTATTAGTCTTTCAGGCTCTGGTTATGAGGATGCTAAAGACTTCTTTACACGTTGGTTGGCTCCTGTGCCTGACACAATTAAAAACCGAATCAAAACCAATTTTCCCGGTACGCCGGGCGGCGGCGGTTCTGACTTTGCCTCGTTTGATGCTGTCGGTGCGCCGGGCTTTTCGCTGGGATCATTAAACTGGGCGTATGGCAACTACACCTGGCACACCAACCGCGATACTTATGATAAGATAGTTTTTGACGACTTGAAAAACAATGCTATCCTGACCGCTATCCTGGCTTACATGGCCAGCGAAGATCCGGAGAAAACCAAAAACATTAAGGTACAGGGCATCAAATGGCCTGAGCCTGTAAAAGCTAACCGCCGGGGCGGGTTGGATAAATAATATTACCATTAATTTAAACCAAAAAGAGCGATGAATTTAAATCCGTCGCTCTTTTTGATTATAAAAGGTATCTTAATTATATCATTCAGGAAAGAAGTTGGCTATTTTAGCTTTGATCAATTCAAACACAAAGGCGGGCCCGTACCACAGGTAACGTCTGGCCATTCGTTTAGGCTCTTTGGCTAAGCGCACTGCCCACTCAAGGCCCAGGTTGATCCAGAATTCAGATGGACGAGTGATGGTTTCGGCATAAAAATCAAATACAGCGCCAATAGCACAGATAACCATTGTATCTAACTGATCTTTAAATCGGTATGACCATTTTTCCTGCTTCGGTGCAGTCATCCCCACAAATAAAATTTGGGGCTTAAATTCATTAACGGCAGCTATCATGGCGGCATTTTCCTCGTCGCTAAACTCGGCCTTATAAGGTGGCGAATAACTACCTACCTTAATTTTGGGATATTCTTTAGCCAGGCGCTTTTTAATAGCATCGAGTGTAGATTCAGATGAACCGAGGTAAAAACAGCTACCTCCGTCCTGGTTTAATTTCTGTAATAAATGCTGATGAACATCGGCGCCGGCTATTTTCTTAACATCATCGCCATTCAGCATTTTAGCGGCGGCTACGATGCCTACGCCGTCGGGTAAAAGGATATCAGAATTGATAAGAGCCCTCTTAAATTCCTCATCCTTCTCAGCAATCATGTATGAGTACTGATTAACTGTAGTAATTAGCGTCTTTTTATCAAAAGTAAGTTTGTTTAAACTACTGTTGAAGATGGAGTAATCCAGTACATCTACAGTAGAATAATTTAAGACATCCTGAAGATTATAACCTGCCATAAAAGATAATCGGTCTACCTCTAAGATAATAAAACCAACTACTTTATTATAATTATTTAGGCAATAAAAACTAACAAAAAACGCCTTCCAGACAATGAAAGACGTTTTAGTGACCGGCATTTAGATTATGCTACAGCCTGACTGCGCATAATATTTGATTTGGATCTGGAAAATATACCGCTGGTTTTAGCTTTTAGCAATTCATATACAAACAGGGGCCCATAATATAAGTATCTTCTTGACATACGTTTGGGCTCTTTGACCAGCCGGACTGCCCATTCTAAACCCATATTAATCCAAAATTCGGACGGGCGGGTAACGGTCTCGGCATAAAAATCAAATACTGCGCCTATGGCACAGATAACTGTGGCATCCAACTGGTCTTTGTATTTATGAGCCCATTTCTCTTGTTTAGGAGCAGTCATCCCCACAAATAATACTTGTGGTTCAAAAAAATTTACCGCGTTAATCATAGCTGCATCTTCGTCGGCATTGAACTCGGCTTTAAAGGGCGGCGAGTAGCTGCCTACTTTAATTTTAGGGTATTCTTTTGATAAACGCTTTTTAATAGCTGCCAAGGTTGATTCAGATGCTCCCAGATAAAAGCAGCTTCCGCCCTCCTCGTTAAGCTTCTGTAATAAATGTTGATGAATGTCGGCACCGGCTATTTTTTTCACTGTATCGCCGTTCAACATTTTCGCTGCTGCAACGATGCCAACACCATCAGGTAATAATACATCTGAAGAAATAAGCGCTTTTTTAAAGGCTTCGTCCTTCTCGGCAATCATGTATGAATACTGATTAACAGTAGTAATCAGGCACTTTGTGTTAAAGTCAATTTGGTTTAGGCTGCTGCTAAAAACCGCATAATCCAAAACCTCAACTGTCGAATGGTTTAAAATGTCTTCTGGTACGAATGGTGCCATTGCTTTTAAGTAATATCGAACAGCATAAGGCAAATACCTTACCCAGATCAACTAAAAAGAAAATTCATGGCACTTTATAGCCAAAACAAGTGTTTTTGGGGCTATGAGATATTATGGCGAATTAACTTTGAGTACGATAGAATTACTCAAAGTGTGGAATTGTTTCCCGACGAATTGAAGAATTAAACTCTAAGGTAAGCTATCCATTTTTCCATTGACGTGCCGTCAACATGATCAAACAATTTGCCGGCGGCGTCAAAATCAGGATGTATCATAAGCTCCGTTTTTCCTGCGGGATGCTCATCACCAAAGCTTAAATATTTATCAATCGTCTCAAAAAAATCAGAACGGGCAATTTGGCTTGATTTGATCTCGTTGTTTAAAAACTTACGGTACCAATATTTAGTATAGCTGCCCTCACGGTAAGTTTGAGCCAAACGCAATTGTATTTTATATCGCTTAGCAAAATCGATGTATATATTATAGAATGAAGGCAAGGTGTGGTGGTGCAGGTGTGAATCAATATGTGTAATATTGATCTTGCCTGATAGTGCTCTTTCCATCTGCGCATTAAGCTCGGCAGCAAAAGCAACCAGGATTTCTTTATTTAACAGTTGGGGTAACTTCCCGGTAAGGTCCGGGTTCCAATTACCTTCAGCATCCAAAAACTCAAGGTATTTGAAATTGGTGACCGGTTTACCCTCGGCAAAGTTACCGTGTAAGCCAATATTGGTAATTGCCGGATTACTGTGGATGAAATTTATTGTCTCATCAAAACAATCCATATTGGTTAAAAGCGAAGTACTGTTGATATATTCCTGCTCAAATGAATATAATATGGCCTTATTAACTGATGGTCGTAGTCCGATATCGTCGGCATTAACAATAATTGATGAGGGTATACGCATTTTATAAGATACAGCAAATGGAGTTTTCAATCCCGATTGCTGAGGGTGCGAAAATAGTAGTAATGAATTAAAAATTATTGTTAGCTATGGTTTTGTAAGAAAACTCGCTCAAATTATTAAGTGCCCCCTGTACAGTGTTGCCGGTAAGCGTAATATTCTTAGCCGGATCCATATTGCCGCTAATGCCCCATACGGCGACGCCGCCAGAGTGAATGCCATTGCCATAAACCTTGTTGTTGATTATAATAGCGTTGTCGCTAGCTATGTAAAACCCTCTTTCTGTGGCCGTACCGCCGTTTACGGTTGTAGCATAGGTTATAGTGTTGCTATCAAAAGTTACCACCTGGTTTGGGTTTCTGTTAGCAAAGTTTGTATAAGTTTGGCAACCTGCTCTTTCTGCTACCTGACTTGGAATATTGAAAGAAACACTATTGTTTGAAACCGTGATATTGAAGGCTGTCGAAGCGTTGTCAATATTTACCCCAATTTTAAAGGGATTGGTTATAGTATTTGAAGCAATAGTAATAGCATTAGTTACATTGTTACCGTAAACAAAAATTGAAAATGAGCAGCCGCTAATAATGTTATTAGCGATGGTATGCGTACTCAGCAAGCGCCTTGAAGCCGCCGAGTCGGCCACTGTATAGTTGGCAATAATACCGGTCGCCTGGCCTTTTGTATCGTTAATAGTATTACCGTTTATAGTGTTGTTTCTGGCACATTCAATGTAATAAGCCTGGGCATCAGTAATAATGTTACCGGTTACAAAGCTATTAATGCCTACTGCTGATATGCCCATACCATCAGCACTTTGTGCAGGATCTTTACCGCAACCGGTAATAGTATTGCCTTTAATGATAGTACCATCTATTTTACCCCAGTCTTCAATACCCATCATACCTGAATTGGTGATGATGTTGTTGGTGATAACGTTTCCGGTACAAAAAGTTTCTGTGTCGCCGTGGGCGCTTAGGCCGTCTTTTGGCGCATGGTCAATAGTATTACCGTCAATAATGCTTCCGCCAGCGCCGGCTTCGGCATATTCAATACCTACTGACTTCAGTTTATTTCCTTTAATAATAGTATTGGCAGCTTGGCTTCCGGTAACCCAGATGGCGTCAACACCATTTGCGGCATAAGGCAATGAAAAGTTAAAGTAATTATAGCCGATAGTAGTATTCTTACTATCCTGAACAAAGATACAGGCGTTACTCCATACGCTTGGTCGAAAAGCAGCGGCAGATTGAAATTCAAGATTTATGATGGAGCAATTATCGTTATATTGAAGCTGAAAGAACCTGCCTTGAGTAAGTAAAGTACCACTCATGGCAGTGCCGGCTTTAATAATAGCGCCTTTGGCACCATATATCCTAACACCTGCACGCATAGTTAATGTTTTGGTGATGATATAAGTACCGGCAGATAAAACGATAGTATTTTCGGCATTGATAGCATTTTGCAAGGCGCCTGAGTCGTCTGATACGCCGTTGCCTTTAGCGTGATATTTTTTAACATCCACAGCATTAGATGGAGCTACGGTATCCACGTTCACAGTGGGAGTTTGCGGAGTATTTACTACAGCATATGTTTCTCGTGGAGTTACAGCTGTCTGAGTATTGTTCTTAGAACTGATTGGACCGGGATTATCCATTTTCTTACACGACAAGAAAACCAACAGCACAGAAAACAGCATAAGTACAAATCGTTTCATTTAAACCAATCAGATTTAGGCACTTATACGCCTGTTGCAGGCAATAAGTTTCAGATTGACTTAAACGCAGTGAAGTTTTTTTTCTTTAATGAAGAAATTATTTACTCAAATATTTTTTTGCTTATCCCAGGTCGATGTATTATAACCGCCCCTCCAGATATTTATTAAAATCTTCCCCATAAAAGTGGCCTTTTTGGGCTGCAGCTTCAACATTTTGTTTAATACGGCAAGTAGTTCTTGCCCCATATTTTCATAATCCATTGTACCAATTATCTCGATCGATTTTTGTGACATGGCCTGTTTTACAGCAGGCTCCAGGTTGATGAATTTGAGTATTTTCTCGGCTATCTGGCCTGCATTATTAGGATCAAACAGGTATCCATTTTCATCCTCGTTTAGCAGCGCAGTATGGGCGTTAATGTTTTTGCTTAATATAACAGGCAATCCGGCTGCCATTGCTTCATTTACCGCCAGGCCCCAGCTCTCGGCAAAACTAGCCAGGATAAAGGCATCGGCATTAAATAAGTATTGCGGGATTTCTATATTTGGAACGAACCCTATAAATTCAACACGTTGTAAACCCAGATCGGTAGTTAATTTTTTTAGCTTTTTTTCTTCATATCCTGCTCCAATTATTCGTAGCCTATAAACGTTATTATTGGTTTCCACCTGTTTCCAGGCCTTTAGCAAGTTGTTAAAGTTTTTGATCTCGACCAATCTGGCTACGCAGATGATCACGTTGTGATCTAAAGTCTTTTGGCCATCGGTCTTGAATAACGTATTGTCGATAGTATTATATCCATGAAAATACCAGGGATGTTTAAATAAGCTTTTGTACTCAACATCGTAATCGGGCGATGGTAGCCAAAGTGCGTCCGCCTGTCTGGTGATGATATCCTTAATAAATTGTACGAAGGCGTTACGTTTAATGTCTGATGGTTTACCGTCATCAAACATAATAAAATGCTTATCGTTTTTGCGGCTCCAGGCCACACCTAAAGCGCCTGAGAAAAATACTATTGAGCCGCCGATGACAACATCGGGGTTAATTTCATCAAGCCTGGCGAAAAGTTTATTCTTAATCTCAGCTTTTGAGAGCTCATCATAACTATTGTTTGGGAAAAGGCAATTG
>Ga0157373_10001097_pt1 | contig 20827 bp, 14 predicted proteins | sample C65metaG_FD_113460 | JGI IMG/M metagenome (GOLD analysis project Ga0157373, IMG submission 113460) | Corn rhizosphere microbial communities from Kellogg Biological Station, Michigan, USA - C6-5 metaG | ecosystem: Host-associated > Plants > Roots > Rhizosphere > Soil | place: USA: Michigan... | reverse complement strand
GGAAGAAGGCGAAGAAGTTAAAGCGGGTCAGGTTGTTGTAAAAATTCCTCGTGTGTTAGGAAAACTGAGAGATATCACCGGTGGTTTGCCTCGTGTAACAGAATTGTTTGAAGCAAGAAATCCGGGAAATCCAGCAGTCGTTTCTGAAATTGACGGTGTGGTTTCTTTTGGAAATATCAAGCGTGGTAACCGCGAGATCATCGTAGAAGCAAGAGATGGTGTTGTGAAGAAATATTTGGTTCCTCTGACAAGACAAATTCTTGCACAGGATGGCGACTTCGTAAAAGCAGGAACTGCTTTATCAGACGGACAAATTGCTCCTGCAGATATTCTTGCCATCAAAGGACCATTTGCAGTTCAGGAATATGTGGTAAATGAAATCCAGGAAGTATATCGTTTACAAGGTGTAAAGATCAATGATAAGCACATTGAAACCATCGTTCGGCAGATGATGAGAAAAGTAACTATTGAAGATGCCGGCGATACCAAATTCCTTGAAGGCGATACTGAAGACAGGTTTGATTTCAATACCGAAAATGATTGGATCTTTGATAAGAAAGTAGTTACCGATTCCGGTGACAGCACTAAAATGCGCCCTGGAAAAATTGTAACACTTAGAGAAGTGAGAGAAGAAAATTCTATTCTTCGTCGCGCAGATAAAAAACTGGTTGAATATCGCGATGCAAAACCTGCGACTTCTTCACCGTTGTTGCTGGGTATTACCAAAGCATCTCTGGGAACTCAAAGCTGGATTTCTGCAGCTTCCTTCCAGGAAACAACCAAAGTATTGTCATCTGCTGCCATCCAGGGTAAAACAGATACCATGTTGGGCCTGAAAGAAAATGTGATCACTGGCCATCCGATACCAGCTGGTACAGGATTGCGTGAGTTTGAAAACATGATCGTTGGTAGCAAAGAAGAATATGAATTGCTGATGACTACCAAAGAAGCAATGGCATTTGATGAAGAAGAATAATTTGCTGATGTGCTGATTAGCTGATATGCTAATGGCTGATGAAATACGTAAAGGAGTAAGAGCAATCTTGCTCCTTTTTTTGTGCGTGAATACGTGTTTAGGAAAAAAGAAAATGCATTTATTTATTGCTTACTCCTTTTTAATAAACATATTTTCCGAAGAAATAGAAAATAGAATTATTCCTTCATTTACTATTTAATGTATTTCCACACTTTTCGCAGTTACGGTATTAGCGCTGAAATATCCTAATGCGCCTCCGGTGATATTAGAAGTAGGATTTGCGGGAGAAGGGCTTGTAAACCCGGAAGCATTAGTAGAAACCTGCAAAAGCTCATTCAGATAATTATAAACCGCTTTATCTACGCAGTTCATTTGCACGGTTAATGTAGTTCCGGATTTTATATCCGAACTGTCGTCATACAAAACAGCCCTGATATATCTTCCATCTGATAACCGATCGCTGAAAACAGAATTGCCACGACCATTAGAAAGCTTTTGGCCATCAGACAGTTCTGTGAACTGATAATAATTGGAAACATTTGGCGGGTCCTGAAAATTAGCAACAGCGTAGATATTATTATTCGTACCAATCAAAAAAGTGATGGAATCCAAATGAACCGGCTCCGGCATAACAGAAGTAGCGGTGTATTGTTTTCCATTTAATGAAACCAACAAGCTATAACTCTTTCCGGGCTTTCCTTCCAGGCGATGCGTATAATAATTTCCGGGCTCATTTTCTGATAAAGTATCAGTAATTCCATTTCCCGAAATTGTTACAAATGCACCCGAAACACGTGGATAATTATTATCAGATGCGAAATCAACCGATTTCGAAATGCTTACTTTATAAGGACCGCGTTTATTATTGACTTCTCCGGTGATAACGATTTGAGTTGTCGCGTTTTTCAATTTTACATCAATCACCTTTTTGCAGCCAAAGAGCGAAACCATCATCAATCCGGTAAAAAAATATGTTCTCAAATTCTGCATTTACTAAAATTTGAAATTGTAAGTAACCGACGGAACCCATCTGAACAATGAATATTGAACTGCTTCAGTTCTTTCAGGGTTTGAAGGATCATTTTGAAATTGAACGAAATACGGATTTTCTCTTCCATAAGCATTGTAAATTGAAAATGTCCAGCTTCCTTCAAATTTAGCGGTTCTCCTTCCTTGTAAAGTTGCACTCAGATCGAGGCGATTATATGCTGGCATTCTGTAACCATTTCGTTCGGTATAATAAAAAATAGTTCTTCCGTTTACATCATATTTTCCCGATGGCCATGAAACGGCATTGCCGGTATTATAAACAAAATCTGCCGCGAAAGTCCATTTTTTGCCAGGATTATAAATTGCAACAATAGCTGCATTGTGTGTTTGATCGTGTGTTGCAGGATACCATAAATTATTATTAATTCCGTCGATTAAACGCTCAGTCCGGGAAAGAGTATAGCTAATCCATCCAGTTAGTTTTCCATATTTTTTCTTTGCAAAAATTTCCAGCCCATAAGCCCTTCCTTTTCCATAAACCAGCTGCGATTCTACTGTTTCATTCGCCATTAAAACCGCTCCGTTTTTATAATCAATCTGGTTTTGTAAAAACTTGTAATAAATTTCTGCTGAAAATTCATAGGTATTATTATCGATATTGTGATAAAATCCTGCAGAAACCTGGTCAGCAATTTCAGGTTTTACATTATTGCTACTTGGGATCCAGAGATCAGTCGGATTGCTTCCGGTGGAATTAGAAAGTAAATGAAGGTTCTGAACATTTCGCGAATATGACCATTTTATAGAACTATTTTTATTTAAAAGATAAGTTGCTGCAAACCGGGGTTGAAGATTTAAATAAGATTTGGCAATTTTTCCCGAAGAATAAATCGCCGTATCGATCACCTTTCCCGTGCTGTCATAACTATAAAAGTTTCCGGGTCCTAACAAATCAAACGACGAAAGCCGGAGCCCGGCAGTTATTTTAAACTGGTTGCTTAAAGCCCATTCATCTGAAACATATACAGCGGCGTCAACTGTATATTTATCCTGCAAAGTGAGCGAATTATAAGCAGAAGTTAACGACGTTTGAAATTCTCCCGGCGTGAAAATATGATGTGTAAGATTGAATCCGAAATTGATCTTGTTTTTGCTTCCTGCAAAATATTGCAGATCTTCTTTTAAACTATGATCCGTAATCTTTGAAAGTACCGTCAGTTGGTTGGTAGTCTGATTAAGAAGGATATTGTATTTATAATTGCTGTAAATAAAAGAAGTGTTGGAAAATAATTTGTGATTGAAAATATGATTCCACCTCAGCGTTGCTGTAGCGTTTCCCCAATCAATTCCAAACTGATTGCTAAAGCCGAGGTTGTCCTGTCCAAAATACCCTGATAAAAATAACTTGTCTTTTTTGCCAATTTGGTAATTGGCTTTCGCGTTGAGGTCGTAAAAGTAAAGGATGCTCTTATTGATATCACTATCTTTTGAAAGTTTCAAAAACAGGTCAGCATAAGTTCGTCGGGCACTGATCATAAATGATCCTTTGTCTTTTACAATCGGCCCTTCCACATTGATGCGTGAAGAAATAAGCCCGATGCCGCCGCTTACTTTATAATTTTTATCATTGCCATCATTCATCCTGATATCAAGTAAAGAAGACAATCTTCCTCCATATTGTGCAGGCATATCGCCTTTATAGATCGTCACATCTTTTATGGCATCCGAATTGAAAGTTGAAAAAAATCCAAGCAGATGAGAAGCGTTGTAAACGGTGGCTTCATCCAATAAAATCAGGTTTTGATCGGCACCGCCACCTCGCACAAAAAAACCGGCAGAGCCATCTCCGGCAGATTTAATTCCCGGCAATAATTGAATCGTTTTCAGAATGTCTTTTTCTCCAAAAAGAACCGGCACATTTTTTACTTCATCCATGGAAAGCTTTTGAACTCCCGGTAAAGTGCGCGTTATATTATCGCTTCTTTTTGCCACTACTACCACTTCCTGCAACTCGCTTCCACGCGGCTTTAAATCAATATTCAGCACCACATCTTTTGAAAGAGAAATCTGAAAAGTGTCATTTGTATAGCCGGAAAAACTTGCAATTAAAGTATAATTATTTTCAGGAGCGGTGATGGAATAAAATCCATAGCTGTTGCTTAAAACACTTCCGGCTTGCAGCAAAGAAATCGTAGCTCCAATCAGCGTTTCGCCGTTTTTTTCATCTTTTACGGTTCCACTGATCGTATGCTTTTGCTGAGCAAAGGAAATAAATGCTGACAAAAGGGAAACGATTAAAAAAAATCCTTTCTTCAAAATAAATTTGTTGAAAATAAAGAGGAATTGAAACAAAATTACTTCTATCTTTTTGATTTCACAGAAGTAGAATTCAAAGGTTTAACAAGAAAAAAGGAATTGAAAGTATTTGTCTTTTTACTGTAAAAAACACAGCTTTTCAAACTTCATTTTGAGCAGATAATACGGCCGCTTCTCTAAAAATGTTGATGCATTTTTGCCAGTACGTTGCTTTCTTTGAAAGCCTCATCATTTTAAAAAGCTGATCGGTCATTTCATCATAAAAAGGAAGAACGATCTCAGCAGAATTATTTTTAAAAACGCATTGTAAAAAGATCTTGCTAATGTGTCCTGAAGTTGGATTTTTTTGTTTTATATGATGACAGGCAGAAAGATCTTCCAGGCTGATCAAATGAAAAACCTGGAAGCTTTTGCTGTTATCGAAAAAAACCAATTTCAAATTAAGCCTGTCGATACCAATCATGCTTTTATTAATCGCCTGCTTCTTATCGATGGTAAGATTATTTTTAATCACGAAATCATCAAATGCGGCGATTAATTTTCTCCTTTCTTTTTTCTTTTTGTTCCTGTTGCTCCACGTTAGGACCATTCCGAAAAGAACAACAGCGATGATAATAAAAAGCGCAACAAACAGGGTAGCATTCATGGGACTATTTTTTAGTTACTTTTCAGGAAATGAATTTTTTACTTCCACGATCAGAAAATCTTTTTTGCCTGAAGGCACTTCCCAGCTTACTTTCTGGCCTTTTCTGAATCCAATCAATGCGGTTCCGATTGGCGCCAAAACAGAAACTTTTCTTTGTTTGATATCTGCTTTCTGAGGCAAAACAATCGTGATAGTCATATCACGCTTTGTTTGCAAATCTTTTATAACAACGGCTGAATCAAGCCGCACGACATCAGATGGAAAATCAATTTCTTCAACCACCTGGGCTTTCTGCAATTCGCCATGTAATTTGCTCACATTTTCTTTTTCATTTACCTGCATTCCCTGCAGGTTTTTTACATATCCATTCAAAATTTCAAAGTCATTTTTTAAAAGGATTACGGGTTCGGTTGGTGTAAGTGTTGCTGCTGACATAGTTTTTGTTTTTATTGTTCTTATAAAGTAATTTTTTTAAAAAGGGATAAAAAATTAAAAATTTCTTCGGTTGAAAGAAATTTAAAAGAAATTAATAAGTGATAAAAAGATGTAAATAATCCCCGTAACTTTTAAAGATAGTACGGGGCTAAAGGTTCTAAGACTTTATACCTTGAAAAGAAATTAATAGAACGTTCATTTCTATTGAAAATACAATCCCCTGAAACAGCAGAAAAATCTGCGTTTCTAACAATTTGTTGTATGGATTGTATTTTTTGCATGTTGAATAAAATTACAAAATTAATTGTAAGTGGCAAAACCAAGAAGTTAAAGAAAAATCATTTCTTGTTTTGTAAGGAATAAATTCAATCAATAATGGTCGCGGATATCCTGAATAAATTTTTCAATTCCTTTGCGAATGCTGGTAGCAGAGCTGCGATGATTATTGACTAAAACAGAAAAAATCAAAAGCTTATTTTTCCTGGTATATAAAAATCCGCTCAATGCAACAACGCCATTTAAAGTTCCGGTTTTTACAAAAATGTATCCTCTGTCTTTCACGTAATAATTGCTGATAGTGCCGGTGCCGCCAGTTGGTAAAATATTTTTGATCCGGTCCATTCCAAAATCATTTTTCATTTTATTGAGAATGAAAACAAAATCTTTTGGAGAAAAAAGATCATACCTGCTAAGTCCTGAACCATCTACCCAGCCCGGCTTTTGTGGCATTTCTTTATAATCTGTTTTTAATAAAGTATCAATGATTTTGCGATCGCTCATTTCTCCCAATAATCTTTCACTTACCATCAGCAAACTTTGTTCAGCAAAAAAATTATCGCTTCGGTGCATCATTGGTTTTAATAAAGAATCTGTTGGTTGAGAATGAATCATGTTCTTAATTTCACCTGTAAAATTTTCTATGGTTGCTGTTTGTGTATGAAGCGTATCCTGCAACAAGTCCTGCAATGTTTTTTCATCGGGTGTGAAGGGAATTTCTCTGAATGTTGATTTTCCGTTTGTAAATGTAAAATCGTTGATGCTCCACGGTTTCATCACTTTAAAACCTTTTGTCAGATCATCTTTTATCGATGATCTTTTCTGAAAATAAGGAGGCATAAAAGACAAAGTGTTGTCACTGATCCATTTTACTTTCAGCGTATTTCCATAAATTGGCAAAGCACTTCTTTCTGCCATATAATCTTCCATATAATCATCCCAGCCCCAACCCGAACCAAGATAATCATCAAAAGCCGGCTGAAGAATTTGCACAAATTTGAATTGTTTTAAAAAGTTAAAAACAGGATTATTGGTGTAATCACTGTGAAGGAAAGTCGGATCAGCAGTGCCTTTGATCAAAACAGTGGTATCATTGATCTGTTGATATTTTATTCCAACCAAACTATCTCCCAGGTATTTCATTGCTGCATAGCAAGTAGCGAGTTTGGTATTGCTGGCCGGAGTGAAATATTTTTCTGCCTGGTAATTGTACCAATATTTTCCGGTTGCAGGTTCATAAACAGAGATGCCGGTATGAGCGTGTTCAAATGCTTCATTATTGAAAAGATATTCCTTTGCAGGGCGATTTATTTTTTTAGAAACAGAACAGGAAGAAAATAAAATTGTTGCTAAAATTAAAGCAGGTAGAAATTTTTTCATTGGTTCAAAATACAAATAAATATTTTTGCCCCGCAAAAAAATTTATTTTCTTAAAATAGCAGCATGAGTACAAATGGCCAACACAATAATTTAACCTCATCGCATATTGAGCAATTTAAAAAAATATGTGGCGAGAAATATGTTCTTACCAGTGAAGAAGATCTGAAAAGTTATGCGCACGATCAGACAGAAAATTTACATTTTCCTCCGCAGGTTGTTCTGAAAGTTCGCACTGCAGAAGAGGTCAGTCAAATTTTAAAAATTTGCAATCGCGATAAAATCCCGGTTACGCCAAGAGGCGCTGGAACAGGACTTAGCGGCGGCGCTCTGTCCGATTTGGGTGGTGTTTTGATTTCTACAGAACGTATGAATTCTATCCTTGAAATCGATGAAAAGAATTTGCAGGTGATCACTGAACCCGGTGTTATTACTGAAGTGTTGCAGGATTCTGTGAAAGAAAGAGGTTTGTTTTATCCGCCAGATCCTGCAAGCCGCGGCTCCTGCTTTATTGGCGGAAATATTTCTGAAAACAGTGGTGGCCCGAAGGCGGTAAAATATGGCGTTGTAAAAGATTATGTGCTGAATCTTGAAGTTGTTTTGCCGACAGGCGAAATCATGTGGACAGGCGCCAATGTTTTAAAAAATTCTACAGGATACAATTTGACTCAATTGATCGTTGGCAGCGAAGGAACGTTGGCGTTTGTTACCAAAATTGTTTTGCGGCTGATCCCACTTCCCAAATATGATTTGCTGATGCTGGTTCCTTTTAAAGATGTTGAAAAAGCCAGCGAAGCAGTAAGCGCCATCTTTCGGGCAGGATATACGCCGAGCGCCCTGGAGTTAATGGAAATAGATGCGTTGAAAATCGTGAGCCGTTTTGTAGATGGTTCTTCTGTTCCAATAACAGACGATGTCGTAGCACACCTGATTGTTGAAGTAGATGGAAATCATTTGGACACTTTGATGATGGAGATGGAAGCGATCTCTGAATTGCTGATGCAATATGATTGTGGCGAAATTTATTTTGCAGATGATAACGCACAGAAAACGGAACTATGGAAATTGCGTCGTCGTGTGGCAGAAGCTGTAAAGTTGGATGGTTATACAATTGAGGAAGATACTGTCGTTCCGCGCTACCAGCTTCCGGCATTGATAAAAGGTGTAAAAAAGCTGGGTAATGAATACGGCTTTAAATCCGTTTGTTATGGACACGCGGGCGACGGCAATTTGCACATTCGGATTAAAAAAGAAGGAACTGCCAACAGCCAGGACGATCCGGAAATTATTAAATCGCTTCGCGCATTATTTACTTTGGTAAAAGACCTTGGCGGCACCATTAGTGGCGAGCATGGAATTGGATTGGTACAAAAAAGTTTTATGGATATTGTTTTTACAGAAAAACAAATTGAGCTGATGCGGGGAATAAAGAAAGTTTTCGATCCGAATAATATTCTGAATGCCGGTAAAATATTTGATAGTAATCCTGTCTGATATTAACGAATCGTTAGAGAACCGTTCGCTTAAATTCGTTTCTTAAATATCATTATTGATTCGTACCGAAAATTAATTAAAATGAAAAAAGCGATTGTTCTTTTATTGTTGCCTTTGTGTTTTCATGTAAAAGCACAGGATCAGGATAAAGATCAGGATAAAGAAGTGAAAAAACATGGCTTCCATAAAGAAAAATTATTCACCGGCGGAAGTGCCAATGTGGGTTTTTCAAACGGAGCTACCATGTTGGGAATTACGCCCCAACTGGGTTACAGCCTTACCAACTGGCTCGATGCCGGAATTACTTTTAACCTGAATTATATTTCTCAAAGAGATTTTTTTGAATATGGAGATAAGATGCGGCAAACGACTTATGTCCCTGGTGCATTTGTTAGATTATTTCCTGTAAATTTTCTTTTTGCAGGCGCTCAATATGAATATAATATGATTCATCAAAAATATATTCCATTAAGTACGAGCAGCAATTACGTTTCCGGAAAATCTAATTTTAATGCCAGCAGCTTATTAGTTGGGGCAGGTTATGCCGGTGGCCGTATGAAAGGAGAAAATACTTATTATTATTTGTCTATTATGTGGGATGTTCTTTCGGATCCACATTCTCCTTATATTGACAATCTTGGTCGTAAGTCTCCAGTAATCCGTGCCGGGTATAATATTGGTTTATTCCAGGGAAAGAGCAGAAGAGAAAGGGACAGTTATTATGTACCTTAAAAATTGATTTCTTTCTTAAAAAAAATTCTCAATAAAACTTTCTTTGCTATAACAGTAATGCACAAACGTTTTTTGTTCTTCAAAATGACATAACAGCCATGGATACACGAAAAAAAACTGAAGATAAAAGTTGATTTACTGTATAACAATCATGCACAAACGTTTTTTACCGGATCAGTGTTACACTTCCCTTTTTCGATATAACTTTTCCAAGATAATCTACTCCTTCAGCAATCCATACAAAAACGCCTGCATCCTGTGGTTGTCCTTTGTAGGTGCCATCCCATCCATCTTTCTGCGAATTGGTAGAAAAAACCAACTCACCTAACCTGTTATAAACTTTAAAATAAGTCAGCAATTTCATGCCAATTGCGATCGGTCTGAAAACATCATTCCTCCCATCTCCATTTGGCGTAAATGCATCAGGAACATACAAATCAGGTTTTACCTGGTAAACGGTGATATGTATAGTATCTGTTCCGCTGCAGCCTGCCGCACTTGTAGCAGTTAAAATATATTGCTGCTCACCTGATAACAGCGCTACGGGATTTGAAATGTTCGGATTGTTTAATCCTGTTGGAGGCGTCCACGAATAAAACTGTGCTCCTGTTCCATTCAATTGCAAAGGCTGATTGATTACAATTGATGTATCACGAGGGCCGGCATCTGCAACTATTTTTTCAACAATGATAAGTGTAGTGTCAAACGTTGGTTTCGGACATCCCAACACATCATTTACCTGCACAACATATCGAATCGATTCCTGTGGAGATGAGACAGGATCGGCAATTTTTGGATTGTTTAAAAATATTGGCGGAGACCAATTGTAAACACTTCCTCCTGATGCATGAAGCTGAACAGTTGCAGGAAAACAAATTGTTGTGTCCTTTGAGGCCACTGCTTTTGGATAGGGAACGGTTCGCACCAGAATATTTCCGGCGGTGCTACATTTTCCAATGCTTGCTACAACATGATACGTTGTATTTTCAACAGGAATTACCTGCGCATATTTTGCAGTATCATTTATAATTGTTTCTGCGGGAGCCCACAAATAATGCAAGCCATCGCTGATTACATGTAATGTTGCCGTATCTGTCAGACAAATGGTTGTATCAGGTTTTAAGTTGAGAGAAACTTTATTCACCACATTTACAAAAACCGAATCAGTAGCAATGCAGCCGCGGCTTTCAATTAATGTGGCATAATAAGTGGTAGGAACTTTTGGACTGATCAAGGGCGTAAAGCTGTGAACATCATTAATGTTGTAAGCCGGCGTCCATGAAATATTTCCACGCCCGTTCGCAGTTAGTTGTAAAGTATCAATATTGCACATCAACGTGTCATTGTTCAATGATAAATCCGGATGTGTTTTTATGGGCACTACCTGTGAAATAGTTTTTACGCAACCCTTGCTGTCGCCTACTTTTAGCTGTACAGAATAATTTGCAGCCTGGGAATATATATAAGAGGTGTTTTGTTTGTTGGAAGTATCTGCGGCTGTCGATGGATCGCCAAAATTCCATGACCAGCTATTTACAGTTCCGAATGTAGACGTTGTTTTATCCGTGAAAATAATGGATGAATTAATACATTGTCCGTCAACCGTGAAGTTCGGATTAAATCCCGGGTAGATTTTTAAAGTTTGAGTGGTAGAATCAGCACATGCTTGTCCGCGATTAATAACTAGCTTATAAACATACACACCTGTATCTGTATAAACATGTGTTGGCGTTTTTAAATCAGAAGTATTAGCCGGTGATTTCGGATCTCCAAAATCCCAATAAAAAGTTTTGTTTAAGGATGAAGTATTATCATTTTGAAAAGCTACATTAAAACTATCACAGATCACCGGTTTCGGATTTAGCCTAACTCCAGCAAAGTCACAGTTAGTAACGTTTACAATAAAATCCTTCTGATGTTCATTAATCAACACACCTTTTCTGTAAGAAAGAACTTTTACACAAATAACATATTTTCCCAAATCCGGCGCTATTCCGCTAACAATGCCGGTTGAAGAATTAATGGTTGCCTGAGGCCCTAACGGCTGAGAGGCTGTGTAACTGTTGGAATAGGAAAGAGAAGTATAAGGCGGCGCTGAAGGGTTGATCAATGTATCACTTTTAAAAAAGCCACCATCAAAAGCCTGAGTAAATTGATAAACCAACGAATCATTGTCAGTATCTGTTGCATTATATTTTAACTGAAAAGGCTGGTTTGCACAGATCACATCAATGCTGGTTGAAAATTGCGGTGAATTGTCCATGTATTTTGCTGCAGGAATATTGCAGGAAAAAGTAGAGCCGGGCTGATCGTTATCAACGTTTTGTAAATCATCTACACGGCAACAGGTTTGATAAGCGGCAGTATAACCTGTATTATTGTCCGGCAATTCTACTGTTAATTCAAAAATGCCCACATGATAATCAAGATCCGGAGGATTAGACATGCAGGGAGGAAATGAATTTACCGGAACTTGTGATTCGCTTTTTTTGGGTACAACATAATAAGGATAAGGTCCTCTGAATTGCTGCCGTGTGTCATTATCAAAAATGCCGATATAAACCATAGTAGGCATTGGAGCAGTTCTGGGAGGAACGTTCTGATCCCGGAAAATTTTAAGTGTGATCAAATACTTACTGGTATTCGGTTTGGAACCTTTCCCCAAATAAGTATAAATCATTTCACCACCAACAATATGATGTGCATCGCATGAAAAAACCGCGAGCAAAACAACTATTATCAGTAATGTTTTTTTCATGAAGAAAGAAATTGCAAATTACTTTTTTATAATCGGGAAAACATTTGACAAAGATGCCCGTAATTACTGATTTTATTGAACTTTCGAAAAATTATTTAAAAAATCCTGCAGGAAAAGATTGGATAATTCCGGCTCCTCCCACATACCCATGTGTGCAGAATTTTCCAGAATATGAACGACAGAAACAGGGGGAAGATAACATTGTTCCAATGAAGATTGCAAAGGCACTGAATTGTCGTATTTGCCAATGATGAAAAGAACCGGCTTTTGGAAAGTTCTTAAAACAGAAGTGCGGTCTGGCCGCAGGATCATTGCTTCATAGTATTGTATCAGCGCTTCTGCAGAAATAGTTTTAGCTAATTCAAACAATTGTTCAATTAATTCCGGATTTTGTTTTTTGGTTTCTTCTGCAAACAAATTTGGAATTGAAGTTTTTAAAAATGATTCAGTGCCGTTTTTTTTGATAAAGTCGATTGCTTTTTTTCTTGTTAATTTTTTTTCTTCTGTATCGGCAAAAGCAGAAGAATGAAAAAGTCCCAATGAATTTAAAAGTTCCGGATATTTTTCAGCAAAGGCAAGCGTAATATATCCGCCCATGCTGTGACCCATCAGACAAATCTGTTTACCGAGATCATTTTTAAAAACCACTTCATCGGCGATAGCTTTCACGACATCTGCATAATCTTTTAAGTTGCATTCCCAATCGAGCATTTCAGAGTTCCGACTTCCCGGCAAATCGGGCACGATCAGAAGGTTGTTTTCTTTCAACGCCTCAATTTGGCGATTCCAGATATTTCCATCTTCTGCAAAACCATGTAATAAAAAAACAGGTTTTCCTTCTCCTTCAATCCCGTAAAAGATTTTTTTTGTTTGAAATTGTACGTAAGGCATGGTATTATTTTTTCCTTACTACAAAGATCAAACTTCTTAAAATTAAAATCGCAAGAATTGGAAGTAAGGCAGAATTAAAATGTTGCGGAATAAATCCCCAAAAAGCAATCAGCAACGCAAGGATAATTGCATATATCAGAAAATAAATTCTTGCCCACGATCTTTTTGAATGAATATAAAATGCAGCAATAATATTGATTGGCCACGCCCATAAAATGTTATAATTATTGCGGCACATAATATGATCCGTTCCAAACCACATGAACAAAATTAAAATGCCTAACAGACCAACAATAAAAATTAAAAATCCATCAAAGGAGGTGAGAATTTTTTGGATAGATAGATTCTTTGAGAAACTTAAAAATGCGATCAGTACGAACAAACATAAGAACAGAAAAAACGGATGTGTCAGGTTTTCTTTTTCAGTAGAAACACGACGAATTTTAAAGAGCTGATGCTTGTCAGAAACCAAAGGTTTCGAACTAATCGTAGAGCTGTCAAGGGTTTTCATCAGATAATCCGGCAAAAACATGATTTGGTAAGGCGTTGTTACAGCATCAGTTTTGCTTCCAAGTAAAATGTCAATTCCAAGTTTGCTCCATTGTTTATCACCATTATTCAAATATTCGTAAATAAGATTTCGGAACGTAACTTTTTGATCAAGAACTTTTCCAAAATGTACAGTAGAGTCGGTAGCATCTTCTATCAGATCGCGCAATCTTGTTGTACAATTATCAAACAAAAAATCGTATTTATAGAACCGGTTTTGCGCCATCATGTTTTGTTCCAGCAGCGAAATGATATTTCTTTTTTGCTCGCATGAAAGATTTAAAATTTGTTCTGTAATGCCCCGGTTGTCCTGCTGATTTTCCAACACAAACGAATCAAATGTATCGGTAGATAAATAATACATCAATTTGCCGCGGACGAATTTGGTATAGAAGTTAGGATCGTCAAAATCAAATGTGCCGTAATTATAAACAATATCCTGGTGTGTAACAGTGTCGGTAATTCTTATGGCGCTGTGTCCAAAAGTAGAATACAATTCTTCTCCAGGCATCACGGTGAGAAGGCTTACCTGCCAATGGCACGAATCGTTTTGAGCAAAAGTTTTTGCAGAAAAAAATAAGCAAATGGAAACTAGAAGAACGCGGAGAATTTTTTTTGAAAATGTCAATTTGATAGAGAATTGATCAGTGAAATAATCAGGTAAAATTATTCAATAAAATGGACTTTTGTGAAAGGATGAAATTGCTTTTTGTGAAATAAAAAATGCAATTAAAAGTTCGTTTACCATAAAGGAAGATTACAAAAATATGGCAGACCGGGTTTACTTTTTCTAAAATAAAAAATGCGCTTAAAAGTGATTTACTGTCAAAAAAAAATTAATCAAACAAACGCGCAAAATGATTTTCCAAATGCTTTCGCATCGCGTTCCTGAACAGTTCGGGAGTCCCTTTTGCCAACACATCTACCAATCCTTTGTGGGAAACGAAATTCTTAAATGGAATCTGCTTTCCCAGCAGCCCGCTATGATGCACATAATCAAAAACCGGTAGCAGCATTTTCTGAAATTTTTTCAAAGTTTCATTGCCGGTGATCTCGTAAAGTTTTCCATGAAAAGCAATCTCATGGCTGATGTTAAACAAATGTTGGTCAGTAATCAAAGGTTCTTTTTTTACAATTTCATATAACTCTGCAATGTCTTCTTTTGTAATTCTTTGAAAAAGAAAATCAGCCATTCCGATTTCCAATACCAATCTTATTTCAAAAATTTCTTTCAACGTTTCCTGATCCAATATGTGAGGATTCAGGCTTTTGCTCATAATTCCAAAAAGATCGGGACTGGTGATTACTGCGCCTTTTTTCTTTTTAGATTCTATCAAACCCATCATTCTTAATCGCAACAAAGCTTCGCGAATGACGGTGCGGCTAACGCCCAAGGTTTCCGCCAGTTCCACTTCTTTTGGAATGCTGTCGCCCACTTTTAATTTTTTCTTTTGAAGGATATCTACAAGTTTTTTTTCCACTTTATCTACCAGGGAACTGGTGTCGATAGTTTGAAGATTTTTTTTGAATAAGGCAGAGTTCATGATGTGTGGTTAAGTAAGAATTTGACAAATGTAAAGTACCTAACCGAAAAAGATTTTCTTAATAAAAAGAAAATATTTTTTGGTAGTATAAAATTAACACTTTACTTTTATTATGTCAAACATAATACAATCATTTTTTAAACTCTTTTGAAATGAAATTTTCTTCTTTGAAAATTGGAATTTTAATTACCTCCCTCCTGCTGTCAGCCACGACCTGGGCCCAGGTAAAAAAAGTAACCGGTACAGTGATTTCAGATCTGGATGGTAAACCATTAGCTGCTGTAAGCGTTATTATCAAAAATTCAGGCACTGGTACTGAAACCAACGCTGACGGACAATTTAGTATTGATGCTTCTGACGGCGATGTGATCACTTTTTCTCACACCGGCTACAATCAGGAAACTGTAAAAGTTGGCACCTCTTCAAGCCTGACTGTTGAAATGCATGCCAGTGCTGGTAAACTTGGTGAAGTAGTGGTGGTTGGTTACGGAACTCAAAACCGTTCAACCATTACCAGTTCTGTTGCCAAATTGGATCAAACCGTTTTGAAAAATGTACCAAGAGCCAATGTAGGAAGCGCATTGCAGGGAACGCTTCCCGGATTGAATGTGGTAACTACTACAGGACAGCCAGGAGCCGGACCTTCAGTGTTATTGCGCGGCGGCGCTTCTATCAATAATCCTGGCGGCCCGTTGGTAGTAGTTGATGGAATTATCCGTTCTTACAGTGATATTCCACCGGAAGATATTGAATCCATTCAATTGTTGAAAGATGCTGCTGCTACTGCTATTTATGGTGCACGTGCCAACAATGGTGTGATTCTGATCACTACCAAAAGTGGGAAAAACGGAAAAGCAGAAATTTCTTACAAGTTTACACAAGGCTTCAATTCTGCCAGAAAAGGATATAAGTTTTTGGACGCTAAGGATTATATTTATTACAATCGTCTCGGAAATTTAAATTCAGGCAGATCGCTTACCGATGTCAATAAAAGCCGTGGTTACGGATTACTTACTGATTCGGCTGATCTTTCCACATTTGATATAAGGAGATATGATGCCTCTAATGCTTACCTTTTAACCAAAGGTTGGGACACCGTTGGAGATCCTTATGGCGGAACTATTATTTTCAAAGATCACGGTGGTGAAATTGCAAACCTGGTTTTCAGAAATACACAAACCCAGGATCATTATATAGATGTAACCGGAGGAAATGACAAAGGAAAATATTATTCCAGCTTTGATTATTACAATGAAGATGGAGTTATTGTCGGCTCAAGCTACAAACGTTTTTCAGGAAATTTAAATGGTTCGTATAAAGTGAAACCCAATGTGGAAGTAAGTTCCGGAGTTAACGCATCCACTTCTTCACAAATTGGTGTAAATGGAAGTGAGATCAATAATATGTATCGAAATCTCGCTTTGTGGCCAACGATGAACCCCTGGTTGGATTCTGCTAAAACCAAACCGAATCCGGGAAATGGAGTAAACGATGGTAATCCATTATACTGGCTAAGCAAAAGAAATACAACCAATGAAGTAAACCGCATCACTGCAAATGCTTCTGTTCAGTGGAATATTCTTCCTGACCTTTATGTAAAAGGAACCGGTTCAGGATATTATTTTGAAGAACTGGATCAAGGTTTCCAAAAAGCCACCCAAACTTATTCTCAGATATTTTCAAATCCGGTAAATCCGGGAAATACCAACCGCCAGGCTTATGCCTATTACGACAGAAGCTTTCAAACTCAATACGATGGAATTGTGAATTATACACATTCATTTGGACAACACAATTTGAATGTAATGTTGGGTGCTGAATACTTTGATACAAAAGGATTTGAAATGCAGGTTTTGGGAACACAGGCGCCGACTGATGATATTCCAACAGTGAATGCTTCTACTGTTTTCAATCCTGGTTCCAACTATAGCGACAAATCTGAATACCGCATTTCTTCTCAGTTTGGAAGATTGAATTACGACTTTGATCGCCGCTATTTATTGACACTGGTTTTCAGGAGAGATGGGGTTTCCAGTCTTCCTGCCGGCAACAGGTATGGCGTTTTCCCCGGAATGTCTGCAGGTTGGAATATGCATAAAGAAAAGTTTTTCCAAAATAGTGGAATTTCCAAAATCGTTTCAACATTTAAACCTCGCATCAGCTATGGTGTAAATGGAAATGTAGCCGGATTGGGTAATTATGAAGTACAGGGTACTTATGGTTTGCAAGGCCTTTACAATGGAAATTCCGGATTTCTCAACACAGGAATTATCAATAATAATTTAAGATGGGAAAAAAGTAAGACAACCGATTTGGGACTTGATTTAGGATTCCTCGATAATCGTGTTACTTTTATTTTTGATTATTATGACAGAAAAACCAGCGACCTGTTAACTAATTTGGCATTGCCAAGCTACACAGGATTTAACTCTGTAAGAACCAATCTCGGAACTTTCCAGAACAAAGGATATGAATTTGCCCTCAATGCAAATATTATCAATCAGCCAAACGGTTTAAGATTGGATGTGGGTGCGAATGCTTCTTTTGTAAAAAATAAAATTTTGCAATTGCCACCAAATGGCCAGCCGAATAATCGCCAGGGTGGATTCCAGATTTATGATCCCAAATCAGGTCAGCTTGTTTGGGTAGGTGGCTACCAGGAAGGACAAACTTTGGGTGATGTATATGCTTTCAAACAGGTTTCTATTTTCCAAAGCCAGGCAGAGATCAATAAAATTGCCGGTAACCGTTATGATGCTGTAGCAAAAATTGGCGGACCAAATACTACCGCTACAAGCTTTATCACTCCTGGTGATGTAAACTGGCTGGATGTAGATCACAACGATACAATTGACAACCGCGACCAGGTTTATATTGGAAACATCAATCCAAAATGGACAGGAGGTTTTACCGCTACTTTGGCTTATAAAGGTTTCACTCTTTATACCCGTTTCCAATTTGCAACAGGATATGTAATTTATAATGACGAAGTAGCCCGCATTTTAGGGAATTACCAGGGTACGTTCAATTATATCGATTGGCAAAAAAATTCATGGACTCCTGAAAATCCGAATACAGATATTCCAAAAGTGTATTATGCGGACCAGGTGGCCGCTCCGCTCGGAAAGAAAAATTATACCAGGATCAACAACGCTGGTATTGCTCTCAACGGCAACAACTCAAGGTTTTATGAAAATGGAAGTTATCTCGCTTCCCGTGAAATAACACTTTCATACGATTTCGCACGCAATCTTGTTTCAAAAACGAAAGTTCTTTCTGCAGCAAGGGTTTATATAAGTGGCGATAATTTATTTTACATCACCAACTTTAGCGGCCCAACACCTGAACCGCCAACAAGTGCGAACGGAAATGTTCCGGGAGTTTACCAGGGAACTTATCCTACACCAAGATCATTTGTTTTGGGAGTGCAAGTGACATTTTAAACGACTAAAATTTTGAAAATGAAAAAATATATTAAGATATCGGTTTTGGTTTCAATGATTGCCATTGCCGTAAACTCATGTACGAAACAGTTGGATCTTGCGCCTGTGAGCAGCCTCAGTGATGCCAGCTATTGGAAAACGGCCGACCAGGTAGATGCTTTTGTTTCAGGTATCGAACAGGCTTTCAGAAACAACACAATGGCGTTTGAACTTTTGGGAGAAGTGCGCGCTGATGCATTTGGTACTGATCCCGGTTCCAGTTCCTCCTTTACAGGGGAAGCTACTCAAGGTGTTGAAAACCTTTGGAACAATACATTGGATGGAAACAATCCGGGAGTAAGCAATTACGGCGGTTTTTATTTTAATATCAACCAGATCAATTTGCTGATCTCAAAGCTGAATACACTCAACATTGTTACTCCTGCCAATAAGAATTATTATCTCGGAATGGCTTATGGAATGCGTGCTTTTTATTATTTCCAATTATACAAATCGTGGGGAAAAGTGATCATTCAAACCGAGCCAACTACCGCAATCGATGTATCACATCTTGCGAAACCTGCATCCAGCGAGGATAGTGTCATGGCACTGATCAAAAGTGATATTGATCTATCAGCAAATAGTTTCGGAAATGATTATTCTTTCCGAAATAAAAAAGGCTATTGGTCTAAAGCTGCTACTTTGATGTTGAAAGCGCATGTTTATCTGTGGACCAGTTATCGTGGCGGAGGTGCAGCCGATGCTACTACAGCATTGAATGCATTGAATGATATTCAGACAAACGTTCCTTCTCTTCATTTGCTTTCCAATTTTGATGATGTATTTTCTTCATCCAACAAAGGCAATGCGGAAATGATTTATGTGATCCACAATCAATTGAATGAATCCTCATTGCCATTTGCAGGAACTTTTGAGCCACAAACTGGCCTCATTGTGAATTATTATGATTCTGCACAAAACAGAAAATTTGATGTGACTACCGATAATTGGGGCGGATTGCTGAGAGCACCGATAAAGATCGCCACCTTCAGAAGATTTGATGATAAAGACAGCCGCAAATGGTCTTCCATCACTGCTGCCTACACCTTGAACAATGGAAATTACCAGATCGCCGGTGCTTTTGTAAGTAAATACAAAGGCGAACAAAATGCCGGAAGCCGCGTTTATACGAATGATTATCCAATCTATCGCTATGCAGATCTTCTTTTGTTGAAAGCAGAAGCAGAAGTGGCTTTAGGACAGGATCCTTCGAATGAAATCAATTTAGTGCGAGCAAGGGCATTTGGTGCCAATTATGATCCTGCTGTTCAGGGCTATCCTAACCAGCCGATTGATGCAGATCCGAAAGAAGCGATTCTCGAGGAAAGATTTCATGAATTTATTTTTGAAGGAAAACGCTGGTATGATTTGATAAGAATGGACCCAAGCGGAAAATATGTATTTGAATATACCACAGTTCCTTCATCTGATGCTTACAAAATGTTGTGGCCAATTGATAGAAATACACTGACCAACAATCCGGCATTGGAACAAACACCTGGCTATCCTAAATTTTAAAATAGGCACAAGCGCATAATCAAGAAAAACCGGAAGCATTCCTGTTTCCGGTATTTTTTAATTTCCTTGCAGTAAACAAACAAAAAGAATGATTTTCTATTTTGTTTTTTGGGCAATTAATTGAATTGGTAACAATGAATCGAAAGACAATAAGAAATGGTATCCTGTTATTGGTGATGCTGATGTGCGGCGGCTTTTCGGCGCTTGCAGGAAAAATTTCTCACCCTTCTCTTATTCCTTTGCCACAAAATCTAAAATGGACTGAAGAGCATTTTGTCCTGAAAAATTACAAATCAATTTTGATCAATGATCCATCTTTAAAAAGTATGGCAGTTGAGTTGCAAAAAATAATTGATCAGAAATTACCTGTACTTTTTAAATCAAAAAGCCAATCTCCTTTCATCGAATTGAGACTTGAAAAAGTGAAGGGGCCTTTTCTTTCGGAAGAAGCGTATCAACTAAAAGTTTCCGAAAATAATATTTCATTATCTGCCAATTCGCTTCATGGAATTTTCAACGGTTTGCAAACGCTAAGGCAATTGATTGAAAATAATAAAACAATTGCTGGCTGTGAAATCCTTGACTGGCCTGCCTTTTCATGGCGCGGTTATATGGTAGATGTGGGAAGAAATTATCAATCGCTAAAATTATTAAAGCAGCAGATTGATGTAATGTCGCGATACAAACTCAACGTTTTTCATTTTCATCCAACAGAAAATATTGCCTGGAGAATTGCGATAAAAAAATATCCGCGGCTTACCGAAGCAAAAAATATGATTCGTGATAAAGGGAAATTTTATAGCGAAAAAAATATCAAAGATTTGATCCAATATTGCCGCGATC
>Ga0157373_10001095_pt1 | contig 20860 bp, 14 predicted proteins | sample C65metaG_FD_113460 | JGI IMG/M metagenome (GOLD analysis project Ga0157373, IMG submission 113460) | Corn rhizosphere microbial communities from Kellogg Biological Station, Michigan, USA - C6-5 metaG | ecosystem: Host-associated > Plants > Roots > Rhizosphere > Soil | place: USA: Michigan... | reverse complement strand
GGCGCCCCCACTATGAAGCCCCATCGCGAGCGGGCCGGTAGCTCAGTGGTAGAGCATTCGACTTTTAATCGAATGGTCCTGGGTTCGAGTCCCAGCCGGCCTACCACGCGGCTTTCCAAAGGGAGCGCGGGCGGGCTAGCCTGACCGTCCTCCTGACAGCCGGACACCGCGATGGACCCCGCCGCCGATCCCGACAGCATCTTCCTGGGCTTCTCCGACAAGCCCGAGACCCTGAGGCTCGACCGGGCCAACCGGCACGGCATCGTGGCCGGGGCGACCGGGACAGGAAAGACCGTGACGCTGCAGATCATGGCGCAGGCCTTCTCCGACGCCGGCGTTCCAGTGTTCGCCGCCGACGTGAAGGGCGACCTCTCCGGCATCAGCCAGCCGGGCGCACCCAACGACAAGATGCTGGCCCGCGCGGCTGGGATGGGGCTGACGCTGCACCCCGACGCGCCGCCGGTGATCTTCTGGGATCTGTTCGGCGAGAAGGGCCATCCGATCCGCACCACGGTGTCCGAGATGGGGCCGGTGCTGATCTCCCGCCTGCTGGAGCTCAACGACGTGCAGGAGGGCGTGCTGACGGTCGCCTTCCATGTCGCCGATTCCGAAGGGCTGCTGCTGCTCGACCTGAAGGACCTGCGCGCGGCGCTGACCTATGTGTCGGACAATGCGAAGGAGATCGGCGCCACCTACGGCAACGTCTCGCCGACGACGGTGTCGACCATCCAGCGCAAGCTGCTGATGCTGGAGAGCGAGGGCTCGACCAGCTTCTTCGGCGAGCCGGCGCTGTCGCTGCCCGACCTGATGCGCACGGACGGGTCTGGACGCGGGTATGTGAACATCCTTTCGGCCGAGACGCTGATCGCCAGCCCGCAGGCCTATTCGACCTTCCTGCTGTGGCTGCTGTCGGAGCTGTTCGAGGACCTGCCGGAGGTGGGCGATCCGGAAAAGCCCAGGCTCGTCTTCTTCTTCGACGAGGCGCACCTGCTGTTCCGCGATGCGCCCAAGCCCCTGATGGACAAGATCGAGCAGGTCGTGCGGCTGATCCGGTCCAAGGGCGTGGGCGTCTATTTCGTCACCCAGAACCCGGCCGATGTGCCCGACGCGGTGTTGGCCCAGCTGGGCGCCCGCGTACAGCACGCGCTCAGGGCCTATACGCCGGTGGAGCAGAAGGGCCTGCGCGCCGCCTCCCAGTCCTTCCGCCCCAACCCGGCCTTCGACACCGCCGAGGCGATCCAGGGACTCGGCGTCGGCGAGGCGCTGGTCTCGGTGCTGGACGAGAAGGGCGCGCCAACGGTGGTGCAGAAAACCACCATCCGCCCGCCCAACTCCCGCATCGGCCCGATCACCGACGCCGAGCGCGCGGCGGTCATGGCAAGGAGCCCGGTCGGGGCGCTCTACAACCAGCCGCTCGACCGCGAGTCCGCCTTCGAGGTTCTGAAGCAGCGGGCGGCGCAGCGGATGGCGACCGCCGTCCCGACCTCGCAACCGACGTACGACCGCGGTCCTGCCCCGGCGCCCGAGCCTCGACCCCGCGTCTCCCACCGCCAGACCATGGCTGAAGCGGCCGCCACCTCCTTCGTCCGCTCCGTCGCCAGCCAGGTCGGCCGCGAACTGCTGCGCGGCATGCTCGGCAGCATGCGGCGGCGCTAGCCTTTCGGCAGGCCTTTCGACTACACCGGGACGGGGGCGCCACACGGGGAAAGATTCGCTTTGGCGCGGCTGCGTTACGCCCTGGCGGCTTCGGCCGCGCTGATGATCCAGTTCGGCCCGCAATCGGCGCTGGCCGAGCCGAAAGCGGCCATCGAAGGCGTGCAGGACGGCGATCTCCGCACCCTGATCGTGCGCGCCGTCGGCGAGAGCAAGAAGCCGCCCCAGAGCATCTTTGAAGCCCGCCGCCGCGCCCGGGAAGCGGGCGAGGACGCCATCGCGGTGCTGCGGTCCGAAGGCTACTACGACTACACGGTCGTGGCCGATGTCTCGGGAGGCGAGAGCGACACCGAAACCGCGCCGCCGCGACCGGTGGTGCGGATCGATCCGGGACCGCGCTCCGTCCTTTCGGATCCGACCGTCGAGTGGATCGGTCCGCCGCCCGACGACAAGGCGCGGCAGGCGGGCGAGGCGGCCGTCGATCTCGAACTTGGCCAGGCGGGCCGCGCGGCCGACGTGATCGGCGCCGAAGGCCGCATCGTCGCGGCTGTGCAGAAGCATGGCTATGCCGACGCTCAGGCCGACCCTCGCCAGGTTATCGTCGACCATGCCATCCACGCGGTGCAGCCGACCTTCCGCATCGAGGCGGGCAGGCTGGTGCGGCTGAACGGGGTGGACGTGAAGACCGACGGCCGCACCAACCCGGCCTGGGTGAGGCGGCTGGCGCCCTGGAAGGCGGGCGATGTCTACGATCCCTACGACGTGGCCGAACTGGAGCGGCGGCTGTTGGACACCGGCGTCTACGACTCGGTGACCGTGGCGCTGGAGCCGGAGACCAAGACCACGCCCGAGGGCCTGCGGCCGGTGCTGGTCAGTCTGTCGGACCGGCCGCCACACACCATCGAGCTGGGGCTTGGCTATTCGACCACGGAAGGCGCGGGGCTGGACGCGCGCTGGACCCGCTACAACCGTTTGCGCCGGGCCGACACCACCTCGGTGACGTTGAAGCTCGCCAACCTCGAGCAGAGGCTGGAAGGGAAGGTCTCGCTGCCGCACTGGCGAAAGCCGCAGCGGACGCTGACGCTGACCTCGGCGATCTTCAACGAGACGACCGACGCCTACGACGAGGCGGGGGTGTCGGCGACCGTGGATTTGACCCGCCGGCAGGGGAAGACCTCCTACCTGACCTACGGCGCGGAGCTCGACATCGCCCAGACCTCCGAAAAGGTGAAGGTCAACAACGTCACGGTGAAGGGCGACCGCAAGAACACCGTCACCGGCGCGCTGCTGGCCGCCTTCGCGCTCGACCGCTCCGACGACCCGCTCGACCCGCGCCACGGTTGGCGGGTGGAGGCAAGGACGGAGCCGACGCTGATCGCGGGCGATGCGTCCACGGCCTACCTGAAGACCCAGGTGCAGGGCTCCGCGTATTTCCCATTCGGCCAGGAGGCGCGGACGGTGGTTGCGGCTCGGGCGAGGGTCGGGACCATCCTCGGCGGCGACATCCCCGGCGTTCCGGCGGCGCGGCGGTTTTATGCGGGCGGCGGCGGATCGGTGCGGGGCTATGCCTATCAGGCCATAGGGCCGCGCCTGCCCGACAACACGCCGCAAGGGGGCCTGTCGCTGCTGGAGACCTCGCTCGAGGTACGTCACGACCTGACCGAGCGCTGGGGCGTGGTGGGCTTCGTCGATGCGGGCGCGGTCGGCACCCACGCGACGCCGACGGGCGACGACTACAGCGCGGGCGTGGGGCTGGGCGTGCGCTATAACCTGGGCTTCGGTCCCATCCGCGCCGACATCGCCGTGCCGCTCGACAAGCGCGAGGGCGATCCGAACTTCCAGATCTACATCAGCATCGGGCAGAGCTTTTGACGCACGAGCCCGCCCCGCCCGCTGCTCCCGAGCCGCCGCTGGCGCGCAGAGGCCGGCTGCACCCGGCGCTGTGGACGATCATCATCGCGGTCTGCGTGGTGGTGCTGGTCGCGCTTGGGGTCGTGGGCACGCGCTATGGCCTCGTCAGTTCGCCAGGAAGGCTGTTCGTGGAGTCGCGGCTGTCGGGGCTGAAGCTCGGGCGGATCGGCAAGCTGCGGATCGAGGGGCTGCGGGGGGATGTGTTCCGCGACTTCACGGTCACCCGCCTGACCATCTCCGACGAGAAGGGCGTCTGGCTCGAGGGCCGGCAGGTCCACGTCGTCTGGCATTACGGCGAGCTGTTCTTCCGCCGCTTCCACGCCGACCAGGTCACCGCGCAGAACGTGCGGCTCATCCGCCGGCCGACCCTGACGCCGAAGGGCAAGTCGAAGGAGCTTCCCGTCTCGTTCGTGATCGACAGCGCCCGGGCGCGCGTCGAGACACTGCCGGACTTCAGCTACCGGCGCGGGCTGTTCGACCTCTCCGCCAGGCTGAAGGTCGAGCGGCATGGCGGCGACAGCGGCCATATCGAGGCGCACAGCCTCCTGCAGGGAAACGACTTCCTGCGGGCGGACTTCGATGTCGGCCGCAACAAGTCGCTCAACGTGGTCGCCGATGCGCGGGAGGACAACGGCGGCGCCATCGCGGGCGCGCTCGGCCTGCCCGCCGACAAGCCGTTCGGGCTCACGGCGCGGGCGAGCGGGACGACGGAGGTCGGGCGCTTCAACCTCGTGGCGCGGTCGGGAAACACGGTCCCGGTTAATGCGCTGGGCGCCTGGAACAGGAACGGCGGCTCGGCGGCCGGGACGCTGTCGCTGGCGACCTCGCACCTGACGCGAGACTGGGTGAACAGGCTAGGTCCACAGGCGAAGTTCTCGGTCGGCGGCGCGCGGCGAACCGACGGGAACTACGCCCTCGACGGCAAGATCGACGCCGACAACCTGCATGTGGCCTTCAAGGGCCCGGCCGACCTGATCGCGCGGAGACTCACACCGGCCGGGCTGGCGGTGAGCCTCGACACGGGCTCCGTCCACCGCCTCTTTGGCGGCATCGAGGAAGCCAAGGCCCACGCGACCGGCGTGCTGAAGGGCCAGTGGTCGGACTGGAGCTTCGCCGGGCGCGTGGACGGGCGGGATCTGACCATCGACGGCTACCGGCTGGCGAGCGCGAGCGGTCCGGCGCAGCTCGTCCGCCGCAAGGGCGTGTTCGTGCTGAACGGCGAGCTGGCAGGCGCGGGTGGCGGAGGCAGCGGTTATCTGGCGACCGCGCTGGGCGCGCGGCCGCACGCGACCTTCGTCGGTTCCCGGGAGAAGAACGGCGAGTACCTGATCCGCCGCGTGGTTGCGACGGGGCCGGGGCTGGTGGTCGATGCGACCGGCAAGCGGACCATCTTCGGCAACTTCGCCTTCCAGGGCACGGCGCAGCTCTCGCAGCTCGCGGCCTGGCATCCCGGCGCCAAGGGTCTGGTGAAGATGAGCTGGTCGGCGGGACGGTCAGGCGGCGAGGGCGACCAGCCCTGGACCTATGACTTCGATGCGAAGGGGACCAATTTCGCGGCCGGCTGGTCCGAGTTCGACCGGCTGGCGGGCGATGCGCCCCGGTTGCGCGCCAAGGGGACATGGAGCCACGGCGTCATCTCGGTGGCCAACTCGACGCTGGACGGCGCGGCCGGCTCCGTGCGGGCGGCGGGCGTCTATGGGCGGGGCGGCACGCTCGCCTTCAAGGGCGACTGGAACGCCAAGGGTCCGTTCCACGCCGGGCCGGTCGAGCTGGCGGGCAACGCAAAGGGTTCGGGCTCGGTCACCGGCACGCTCTCGCAACCGCGCGCCGACCTGCTCGCCGACTTCGACACCATCGACATCCCGCGCATGGCGCTGACCAACGCTCACGCGAAGATCAGCTTCCAGAGCGGGCCGAATGCGACCGACGGCCAGTTCCAGCTCACGGCCGGCAGCGTCTATGGCCCCGCAAGGATCGACACGGCCTTCCGCTTCATGCCGGGCGGCGTGGACCTGACCGGCCTCGACGCCGACGCGGGCGGCGTGCGCGCGAAGGGCGCGGTGTCGCTGCGCAGCAACCGGCCCTCGACGGCCGACCTGATACTCGCGATAGGCCCCGGCGCGGTCCTCAATCGCGGCCAGATCGCGGGCGTCGTGAAGATCGCCGATGCGCCGGGGGGGCCGCTCGCCAACATCGACTTGACGGCGAAGGACGCCTCGCTGGTGGGCACTGGGCTGGTGATCGGCTCGGGGACGGTGCGCGGCGCAGGGCCGCTTTCGCGCCTGCCGCTGGCGATCCAGGCGGAGGGCGTGGCCGCGCCGGGGAAATGGAAGGTGAATACGACCGGCGTGCTCTCGTCTCAGGGGCAGGGCTACACGCTGGCGCTGGACGGCTCCGGGCAGCTGGGCCGGGCGGAGGTGCGCACGCTGGAGACCGCGCTCCTGCGGTTCGGCGGGCCCGAGCAGTCGGCGCGGCTGCGGCTGGCGGTCGGGACGGGCCGGGCCAACATCGACGCGAAGCTGGCGGGCGGCGAGGCGGCGATGAACGCGGTGCTTGACGACGTGGCGCTTAGCACCTTCAACGAGGACCTCACGGGCCGCATCGACGCCACCGCCAGCCTGCAGGGCAAGGGCGACCGGCTGATCGGCGCGCTCGACGCCAACTTGCGCGGGGCGCGAGGTCGGGGCGTGCCGCAGAACCTGTCGCTGGACGGCTCGGTGAAGGCGCGGCTGAACGATAACGAACTCGCCATCGACGCCGTCGCCACCAACGCGCAAGGGCTGCGCTCCAACGCCAACCTGGTGCTGCCGGTGGAAGCCTCGGCCGCGCCGCTGCGCCTCGCCATAGCCAACCGCCGCCCGATGCGCGGGCAGTTCTACGCCGATGGCGAGATCAAGCCTTTGTGGGACCTGTTCGTCGGCGGCGAGCGGTCGCTGGCCGGCCATGTAATCACCCAGGGCACACTCGCCGGCACGCTGGCCGACCCCCAGATCACCGGTAACGCGACGCTCGCCAACGGCAGCTTCGACGACAGCCAGACGGGCTTGAGGCTGCGCAATCTGATGCTGGCCTCGACCTTCCAGGGCGAGGCGGTCAACGTGAGCAGCCTGTCGGGCACGGACGGCGACGGCGGCACGGTCAATGGCGCCGGCCGCATCGACCTGCGACGCGAGGGCGTCAGCACCTTCCGCCTCGACCTCAACCGCTTCCAGCTGGTCGACAACGACCTCGCCACCGCCACGGCGTCGGGGCTCGCCACCATCAACCGCAACGCCAAGGGGCAGGTGAACCTGACCGGCGCGCTCACCATCGACCGCGCCGACATCGCCGCCAACCCGCCGATCCCCTCCGGTGTCACGCCGATGGATGTCATCGAGATCAACCTGCCGCCCCAGCGCGAACAGGGTTTGCAGCTGGAGGCCGCGCGCGGGCTGAACGTGGCGCTGGACGTGGACCTGAAGGCTCCGCGCCGGGTGTTCGTGAAGGGCCGGGGGCTGGACGCGGAGCTGTCGCTGGACGCCCACGTCGGCGGCACGACGCAGCATCCGGAACTGTCGGGCGTGGCCAGGCTGGTGCGCGGCGACTACGACTTCGCCGGCAAGCGGTTCGTGTTCGATACGCGCGGCGTCGTCTATCTGGCGAGCTCGGCCGAGCGCATCCGGCTGGACCTGACCGCCACGCGGGACGACCCGACGCTGACAGCCGTCATCCGCATCCAGGGCACGGCAGCCAAGCCGGAGATCACGCTCACCTCGACGCCGGTGCTGCCGAGCGACGAGGTGCTGTCGCAGGTGCTGTTCGGCTCGTCAGCGTCACAGCTGTCGCCCGTGGAGGCGGCCCAGATCGCCTCGGCGCTGGCCTCGCTGGCGGGCGGCGGCGGGCTGGATGTTATCGGGGGCCTGCGGGGGCTCGCCCACCTCGACCGGTTGACCTTCGGCAGCGGGGAGGCGGGCGGCCTGACGGTGGCGGGCGGCAAGTACCTCACCGACAACGTCTATCTGGAGATCATCGGCGGCGGCCGCGAGGGTCCGGCGGCGCAGGTGGAATGGCGGATCAAGAAGAGCCTCGCCATCGTCTCGCGGCTGGCGGGGCAGGGCGGCTCGCGCCTGTCGGTGCGCTGGCGCAAGGATTACTGAGCAAGGCGCGGGACGATTTTCCGCCATTTCAGGGAACAACTTTCCCTTCGCGGTCGGTTAGGGTGACGCTTATGCGTCTTGCCCCCGAAGACCGCGCCATCCTCGACCGCATCGCAGCCGAAGGCGGCGCGATTGTGCAACGCGCCGTGGACTGGTGCTCCATCAACTCCGGCAGCCGGAACCTCGAAGGCCTCGAGCGCCAGCGCGTCGTCCTGGTCGACTCCCTGGCGGTGCTGCCCGCCGCGCCTATCGACGTGCCGCTGGCGCCCACCGTTGAGATCGGCGCCGATGGCCGCGAGCGCGAACTGGCCCATCCGGCCTCCATCGCCGTGGTCGTCCGCCCCGAGGCCAAGGTTCAGGTGGTCCTGACCGGCCACTACGACACCGTCTATCCGCCCGAGAGCCGCTTTCAGGCGATCACGACCAAGCCCGACGGCGCCCTGAACGGACCCGGCATCGCCGACATGAAGGGCGGCATCAGCGTCATGCTGGCGGCCCTACAGTCGTTTGAGGCGCATCCGAACGCGAAGAACCTCGGCTACCGCGTGCTGCTTTCGCCGGACGAGGAGATCGGCTCCATTGCCTCGGCAGGCGTGCTGGCCGAGTTCGGGGCGCTCGGGCATGTCGGCATGACCTATGAGCCCGCCATGGGCGAGGGCGCGCTGGCGGCCGAGCGCAAGGGCTCGGGCAACTTCCATGTGAGGGTGACAGGCCGCGCCGCCCATGCGGGGCGCGACTTCGCAGCCGGACGCAACGCCATGGCGGCGGCCGCGCGGATCGCGGTGGCGCTCGATGCGCTCAACGGCAAGCGCGACGGGGTGACGATCAACGTCGCGCGGATCGACGGCGGCGCGCCGCTGAACATGGTGCCCGACAACGCCGTCCTGCGCTTCAACGCCCGCTTCCCCGATGCGGCCGCCTGTCACTGGATGGAGTTCGCCATCGCCGAGGCGCTGAAGGCCGAGCGGCGCGAGGGCATCATCGTCGACCTGCACGGCGGCGTCACCCGGCCCGCCAAGCCCTTCACCGACGCCCAGAAGCAGCTGTTCGCGGCGGTACAGAAGGCCGGCGCTCTGCTGGACCAGTCGATCAGCTGGAAGCCTTCGGGCGGGGTGTGCGAGGGCAACAACCTGTTCGCGGCCGGCCTGCCCAACGTCGATACGCTGGGCGTGCGCGGCGGCGACATCCATTCGGAGGGCGAGTTCGCCTGGCCGCCGAGCTTTGCGGAGCGCGCACAGCTGTCGGCGCTGATCCTGATGAAGCTGGCGAGCGGCGAGATCGACGGCCCGGCGCTACGCAAGGCGATGGAGGCCTGATGCTGGTCGTCCGTCCCGCCGGCCCCGCCGATTTCGATGTGCTGATGGAGCTGGCCGAGCTGTCGGGCCGCGGCTTCACCAGCCTGCCCGCCGACGAGCCGACCCTGCGCGAGCGGCTGACGCTGTCGGAGGCGAGCTTCGCCGGAAACGTCGCCGCGCCCGAGGCGTGGTACAGCCTGATGCTGGAGGACCTTGAGACCTCTGAGGTCATTGGGGTCGCGGGCGTGAAGGCGGGCGTGGGGCTCAAGCGGCCGTTCTTCTCCTTCCGCGTGGTGACGCTGGCGCAGTCCTCGCCGATCCTTGGGATGCGGTTCGATCACAAGGCGCTGGTGCTGGTGAACGAGTGCGCGGGCTGGACGGAAGTCGGCTCGCTCTTCCTGCGGCCGGAGCGGCGCCACGGCGGGGCGGGCAAGTTGCTCGCGCAATCGCGTTACATGCTGATCGGCATCGAGCCTGAGAAGTTCGCCGAGACGGTGCTGGCCGAGCTGCGGGGCTGGTTCGACGAGGACGGGGCGTGTCCGTTCTGGGAGCACGTCGCCTCGCGCTTCTTCCGCCTGCCGTTCGATGAGGCCGACCTGATGAGCGCCTCCACCGACGGGCAGTTCATCCTCGATCTGGCGCCGCGCCACCCGATCTATGTCGAGCTGCTGCCGGAGGCGGCGCGCGACGCCGTCGGCAAGGTGCACCGTGAGGGCGAAGGCGCGCGGGTGATGCTGGAGCGCGAGCGGTTTCGGTACTCCGGGTTGGTCGACCTGTTCGACGCCGGGCCGACGATGACCTGCGTGCGCGACGACATCGAGACGGTCCGCGAGGCAAGGCGGCTGCGGCTGAAGATCGGGACGGATGTGGGGGCGGATGTCGGCCTCGTCACCACCCATGAGATCGGGCGCTTCCGGGGCGTGCGGGTGCCGGTGCTGGTGGAAGGCGATACGGCGCTGATCTCGCCGGATGCCGCCGAGGCGTTGCGGGTGCGAGGCGGCGACGTGGTGAGGGTCAAGACATGAGCCGGGGCCTGTTCATCGCCGGCCGCTGGCGCGAGGGGCGCGGCGCGGGCTTCGCCTCGACCGACCCGGCCAGCGGCGAGACCGTCTGGCAGAGTGCAGCCGCCGACTTCCGAGATGTGGCCGAGGCGGTGAATGCCGCGCGCGCGGCCTTCCACGACTGGGCCGACTGGCCGCGCGAGGAGCGGATCGAGGCGTTGCGCCGCTACAAGACCGCGCTGGAGGAGCGGCGCGGGCCGTTTGCCGAGGCTCTCTCGCGGGAGACCGGCAAGGCGCTGTGGGAGACCACCGCCGAACTCGGTTCGATGATCGGCAAGGTCGAGACTTCGATCGCCGCCTATGACGAGCGGACCGGCGTGAAGGCGTCGGATACGGCGTTCGGGCGGGCGGTGTTGCGCCACAGGGCCCATGGGGTCATGGCCGTGCTGGGGCCGTTCAACTTTCCCGGCCACCTGCCCAACGGCCACATCGTGCCGGCGCTGCTGGCTGGCGACACGGTGGTGTTCAAGCCCTCCGAAGAGACGCCGCTGGCGGGCGAGCTGATGATCGAGGCGTTCGAGGCGGCGGGACTGCCGTCGGGCGTCATCAACCTGGTGCAGGGCGCGCGCGAGACGGGCGCCGCGCTGCTGGAGCAGGAGATCGATGGCCTCCTCTTCACGGGCTCGGCGCAGGCCGGCGCGGTGTTCCGCAAGAGGTTCGCCGACCGCCCCGACGTGATCCTGGCGCTGGAGCTGGGCGGCAACAATCCGCTGGTAGTCTGGGATGTCGCCGATGCCGAGGCCGCCGCGACGCACATCGTGCAGTCGGCGTTCGTGACGACCGGCCAGCGCTGCTCCTGCGCGCGGCGGCTGATCGTGCCGGCGGGGCAGGTGGGGGACGAGATCGTCGAGGCGGTGGCCGCCTTGGCCGACCGGCTGACGATCGGGCCGTGGAACGGCGAGGCCGAGCCCTTCATGGGGCCGCTGATCTCGGTGCGGGCGGCGGAGGGCGCGCTGAAAGCCTTCGAGGGGCTGGGCGGCGAGGTCATTCGCGCGATGAGCCCCGTGCAGGGCCTCTCGGCGGCGTTCGTAACACCCGGAATCGTCGATGTGACCGAGGTCGAGACGCCAGACGAGGAAATTTTTGCGCCGGTTTTGCAGGTGCGGCGGGCGGCGACGTTCGACGAGGCTCTGCGGACCGCGAACGCCACGTGCTACGGTCTCTCGGCGGGACTTATCTCTGATGATCCAAAGCTTTGGGAGCGTTTTCTAAAGCGCATCCGGGCGGGCGTTGTGAACTTCAACCGGCCGACGACGGGCGCGGCCGGGACCATGCCCTTCGGCGGGCTGGGACTGTCGGGGAACCACCGTCCGAGCGCCTATTACGCCGCCGACTACTGCGCCTATCCGGTCGCCAGCTTCGAGGCCGACGGGGTGGTTTCGACGCTCGGTGAGATCAAGGGGCTGCGCGGTTGACGGCTGTCGAAGCCAACGCCGACGGTCTGGTCGGGGCCACTCATTCCTACGCTGGCCTCGCGCCCGGCAACCTCGCCAGTGAGTTCAACGCGGGCGAGGTCTCCAACCCCCGCGCGGCGGTGCTGGAAGGGCTCGCCAAGATGCGCCGTCTCCACGACTGGGGCGTGCCGCAGTTTGTCCTCCCCCCACACGAGCGGCCGTTGATCCCGTTCCTGCGAGGCGTGGGGTTCGGCGGCTCCGATGCGCAGGTGCTGGAGAGCGCCTGGAAGGACGCTCCCGCGCTGGCCGCCGCCGCGTGCTCGGCCTCGGCTATGTGGGCGGCCAATGCGGCGACGGTGACGCCCTCGGCCGACGCCGAGGACGGCCGCGTCCACTTCACGCCAGCCAACCTCGTCACCCACCTGCACCGCAGCCTCGAGGCCGGGCAGACCACGGCCATCCTGCGGCGGCTGTTCCCGGACGAACGCCGCTTCGCCGTGCATGAGCCGCTGCACGCGCAGCCGCACTTCTCCGACGAGGGCGCGGCCAACCACGTGCGGCTCTGCGCCGAGCACGGAGAGGCAGGCGTCAACCTGTTCGTCTTCGGCCGCGGCGCCTGGGAGCCTTGGAGCGGCGTCTATCCCGCCCGCCAGACACGGGAATCTTTTGAGGCCATCGCGCGACGCCACGGCGCGAAGACGGCGGTGTTCGCCCGGCAGGGACAGGCGGCCATCGACGCCGGGGCCTTCCACAATGACGTGGTCTGCGTCGGCACGCGCACGACGCTGTTCTTCCATGAGCTCGCTTTCGACAACCGCGCCGAGGTGGAGGGGGATATCCGCCGTGTGGCTCGGGGCTTCGAGCCGCAGTTCGTGGAGATCACCAGCGCTGAGCTGCCCATCGAAGACGCGGTCAAATCCTACCTCTTCAACTCGCAACTTCTGGCCTTGCCCGGCGAGGATCGGCTGAAGCTGCTGGCGCCCATCGAGGCGCAGGAGAACCTCCGTGCCCGCGCGGCGGCGGAGGCGGTCGTCTCCTCAAACGGGCCGATCGGGCGGGTGGAGTACGTCGATGTCCGCCAGAGCATGAAAAACGGCGGCGGGCCGGCGTGCTTGCGGTTGCGGGTCGTGCTCACCGATGAGGAGTTGGCGGCGGCTAATCCGGCTCAGCGGTTCGATTCGGCGCTGCATGAGCGGCTCGCCGGGTGGGCTGGGCGCCGCTACCGCGACCGGCTCGCGCCCGCCGACCTGGCCGATCCGACGCTGCTCGATGAGAGCCGGGCGGCCTTGGACGAGCTGACTCAAATCCTCGACCTGGGTTCAGGCTTTTACCCGTTCCAACGCTGACTTCGCGTAGGCTTGGGTGCCGCGGGTGAAGACCCGATCCGAGGGCAGGATGGCGTCGATGGGGATGTCCGCCGCCTTCTCCAGCCGCTCATAGATCGGCGCGAAATCCTGCAGGGTGGCGCCGAGCAGGGCCTGCAGGGATGGGATCACGAAGTACACCTGCTGGAAGTCGTCGGTGCGGTAGGGGGTGCGCATCAGGCGTTCGAGGTCGAAGCCCAGCCGGTTGGGGGAGGGATCGTCCAGCGCGAACACGCTCTCCGCCCGCGAGGAGACGATGCCCGCGCCGTAGATGCGCAGGCCGGCCTTCGTGTCCATCAGCCCGAACTCGACAGTGTACCAGTAGAGGCGCGCCAGCTGGTGCAGGCGTCCCAACTGCATGGCCCGCTCGCCGCCGCGCCCGTAGGCCTGCATGTAGTCGGCGAAGACGGGGTCGGTCAGCATCGGCACATGGCCGAACACGTCATGGAAGATGTCCGGCTCCTGAAGATAATCCAGCTGCTCAGGGGGGCGGATGAACTGGCCGGCCGGGAAGCGGCGGTTGGCGAGGTGCTCGAAGAAGACCTCGTCCGGCACCAGGCCCGGCACGGCGACCACGGTCCAACCGGTGAGGCGCTGAAGCTCCTCGTTGATGCGGGCGAAGTCGGGGATGCCGCCGCGGTGCAGGTCGAGCGCGTCGAGCCCTTTCAGGAACTCGTCGGACGCCCGCCCCGTCAGCAGGGCGGTCTGGCGCTCGTAGAGCACGTCCCAGACCGCATGCTCGGCGTCCGTGTAGGACGACCAGGCCTGGTCGATGGTCCAGTCCGCCTTCGCGCCCTCTGGCGGGCCGCCGCTAAAGCCGTCAGCGCTCATGATGAGAAGATTACGTCCCCGCGCGCGAAAAGTTCGTTCTGACAGCGCCGCTGTAGGGCCGCTCAGCGGAAGAACCTTGCGCCCTAGTGCGCGATCCGGGGCCGCATGTGGTAGTGGCCGTCCTCGAAGCCTTCGAACAGCAGGGCCGCATGGGGGTGGCCCACCGGCTGACCCGAGTCGTCGGGCAGCAGGTTTTGCTCGGACACATAGGCGACGTAGGTGTTCTGATCGTTCTCGGCCAGCAGGTGGTAGAAGGGCTGGTCCTTGCGCGGCCGGATCTCCTCGGGGATCGACTGCCACCACTCCTCGGTGTTGGCGAACTCGGGGTCCACGTCGAAGATCACGCCGCGGAACGGGAAGATCCGGTGACGGACCACCTGGCCGATCGCGAACTTGGCGAGATGCGCGTTCATGCCCCGACTCATACGCCCAGTCTCCTGACTATAAGCTGAACGTAGGTGTAAGGGACCGTTTCTTGAAGGCGCCGCTTCCGGCGGCCGAACCGGTTCGCTATGGTCGACCCGAAATGAGGCGCCGAGCTCCGGCGCCTGCGAGACGGGTACACACCATGTCGGAGGCGCCGCGAGCGCCCGGCGACGCCTTTCGAGGCCGCCGGCGTCCGCCGGGCGAGACGCCGAACTACGCGGCGCTCGATCTCGGCACCAACAACTGCAGATTGCTGATCGCCACCCCGACCCCCGGCGGTTTTCGCGTGGTCGAGGCCTATTCGCGCATCGTGCGGCTGGGCGAGGGGCTGGGCGCGAGCGGGCGGCTGTCGGACGCCGCCATGGAGCGCGCGATGGCCGCGCTGAAGGTCTCCGCCGAAAAGGTCCGCCGCCGCAAGGCTGTGCGGGTTAAGGCCATCGCCACGCAGGCCTGCCGGATGGCCGAGAACGGTCCGGCTTTCGTGGAGCGCGTACGGCAGGAGACCGGCCTGAAGCTGGAGATCATCACGCCGCGCGAGGAGGCCCAGCTCTCTGTGGCGGGTTGCGTGACGTTGCTGGACCGCACGGCGGATGCGGCGCTGGTGGTGGACGTTGGCGGCGGCTCGACGGAGCTGTCGTGGGTGGACCTCAAGGGCGACGGACTGGACGCGCGGCCGCGCCAGTTCGCGGCCTGGCGGCTGCCCATCAAGGCGTGGCTGTCGATCCCCGTGGGGGTCGTCACCCTGGCCGAGGAATTCCCTGAGCACGGGACCGATCAGCACGGCTGGTTCCGGGCGATGGTCGACTCCGTGAAGGCGCGGATAGACGGCTTCCGCCACGCCGAACCTCTGCGGGAGCTGTTTGATGGCGGCCGGGCGCATCTGGTCGGCACATCGGGCGCGATCACCAGCCTGGCGGGGCTGCACCTTGGCCTGCCTCGCTACGACCGCGCGCAGGTCGACGGCCTCTGGATGACCCGCGACGACTGCGAGGCCGCAGCCGACCGGCTGCTCGCCCTTACCCCCGAGCAACGCGCCGCCGAGCCCTGCATCGGCCCTGACCGAGCCGACCTCGTGCTGGCGGGCGCGGCCATCCTGCAGGCGGTGCAGGAGCTGTGGCCCTGCGAGCGCGTCCGCGTCGCCGACCGGGGCCTGCGCGAAGGCCTGCTGATGAGCCTGATGAGCGACCGCAAGAAACCCCGCCGCCGGCGTCGTCGCGGCCCCAGGGCGGAGGCGGCCTGATGGGGCGGATGTATCGACTTGCCTCGCACACGCGCGGAGAGGCGCGCAGATGCGGGCATATGCGCGGACGGAGGCGCGCACGGAGACACACGCGCGCGCATTGGAACCGGTTTGGGTGGACGAAGACGTTCGGGGCTGTTGAGCAGGCATCGTCACCCATTCTGCGGCCGGTTTGGCGGGCGGGGATAAGTGAGCGGACAGCGGCGGGCAGAGAGTCTCTCAATGTCTCGCAAGGGAATGTCTCCAGATGAGCGAGGAGCCCCCCAAGCGCCGGATGGTGCGACCGCCCACGGGCGGTGAGGAAGGCGGCCGCTCCAGGCCCGCGCGGCTGAAGACCGCAACAGGACGGACGGCCTCCTCGCAGGCATGGCTGGAGCGGCAGATCAACGATCCGTTTTCGGCGCGGGCGCGGGCGATGGGTTATCGCTCGCGGGCGGCCTTCAAGCTGACGGAGATCGACGACCGCTTCCGGCTGCTGCGTCGGGACGCCAAGGTCATCGACCTGGGGTGCGCGCCGGGCGGCTGGGTGCAGGTCGCGTTACAGCGCGGCGCGGGCAGGGTGGTCGGCGTCGACCTGCTGCCCATCGACCCGCCGCTGCCGGACGCCGAGATCGTGCAGATGGACTTCACCGATCCTGACTGTCCGGCGAAGCTGCTCAATCTGCTCGGCGGCAAGCCGGATGTGGTGCTGTCGGACATGGCCCCCAACACCGTCGGCCACAAACAGACCGATCACCTGCGGATCATGAACCTCATCGAACTCGCCGCCGACTTCGCCATCGAGGTCCTCAAGCCCGGCGGCGCCTTCGTCACCAAGGCCTTCCAGGGTGGCGAAACGGCGGGCGTCATCGCGCTCCTGAAGAAGCACTTCACCGACGTGCGGATGGTGAAGCCAAAGGCCAGCCGAGCGGAGAGCTCGGAGGTCTACTTCGTGGCGACGGGCTTCAAAGCCAAGTGATCCTTCTCCCCTCGCGGGAGAGGGTGGCAGCCGAAGGCTGACGGATGAGGGGGCGCACCGCCGCTTCAACCTCCGTTCTTCGCTGAGATTTCTGAGAGCCCCCTCATCCGGCCCTTCGGGCCACCTTCTCCCGCGAGGGGAGAAGGGATTTTGCCCGCCGCCCTTCCCCTCTCGCGCTCCGCCCGCTATACCGCGCCCGCAAAACGGAGAGTCTCATGGAGATTCGCGAAGGGCTTACCTTCGACGATGTTTTGCTCGAACCCGGTCCGTCGGAAGTCATGCCGACGCAGGTCACGACCGAGACCAGGCTTACGCGTGAAATCGGCTTGAACATCCCAATCGTGTCCGCCGCCATGGACACGGTGACCGAAAGCCGGCTGGCCATCGCGATGGCGCAGGCGGGCGGGATGGGGATCCTTCACCGCAACCTCAGCATCGAGGAGCAGGCCGATCAGGTCCGCGAGGTGAAGCGCTATGAAAGCGGCATGGTCATCAACCCGCTGACCATCTCGCCATCGACGACGCTGGGCGAGGTCCGCGAGATCAAGGCCCGGCGCAAGATCAGCGGTTTCCCGGTGGTCGACGAGAACGGCAAGCTTTGCGGCATCCTGACCAACCGCGACATGCGCTTCGAGACCGACGCCAAGGCGCCGGCCTCGGCGATCATGACGCGCGAGAACCTGATCACGGTGCGTGAGGGCTGCTCGCAGGACGAGGCCCGCGCGCTCTTACGCAAGCACAAGATCGAGCGGCTGATCGTCACCGACGATGAGGGCCACGCGGTCGGCCTGATCACCGTCAAGGACATGGAGAAGGCCGAAGCCTATCCGCTGGCCGCCAAGGACGAGAAGGGCCGCCTGCGGGTCGGCGCGGCCTCCACCGTCGGCGACGCGGGCTTCGAGCGCTCCATGGCGTTGATCGAGGCGGGCGTGGATGTCGTGGTGATCGATACCGCCCACGGGCACTCCAAACAGGTCGGCGATGCGGTGGCCAGGCTCAAGCGCGAGACCAACCGGGTGCAGATCGTGGCCGGGAACGTCGCCACCTACGACGGCGCGCAGGCGCTGATCGACGCGGGCGCGGACAGCATCAAGGTCGGCATCGGGCCCGGCTCCATCTGCACCACGCGGATCGTGGCCGGCGTGGGCGTGCCGCAGCTGACGGCCATAGCCGAGGCGGTGCGGGCGGCGGGCAAGTCCGGGGTTCCAGTCATCGCCGACGGCGGCATCAAGTATTCGGGCGACCTCGCCAAGGCCATCGCGGTGGGCGCCTCGGCCGCCATGATGGGCTCGATGTTCGCAGGGACCGAAGAGGCTCCGGGCGAGGTGTTTCTCTATCAGGGCCGCTCCTACAAGTCGTACCGGGGCATGGGCTCGGTCGGCGCGATGGCTCGGGGTTCGGCGGACCGCTACTTCCAGAAGGAAGTGCAGGACGCGCTGAAGCTGGTGCCCGAAGGCATCGAGGGCCAGACGCCGTTCAAGGGGCCGATCGCGCCGGTGCTGCACCAGCTAGTGGGCGGCCTTCGCGCGGCCATGGGCTACGTCGGCGCGCCGACCATCGAGCTCTTCCAGAAGCGGGCGAGGTTCGTGCGGATCACCGGCGCGGGCCTTCGCGAAAGCCATGTGCACGATGTGATGATTACGCGTGAGGCGCCGAATTATCCGAGCGCGGTCTGATCATCCCTGGGGAGGGGCGAATGACTTTTGAACTGACGATGCTGGCCTGGACGCTGGTCCTGGCCTTTGTGCAGATCCTGCTTTTCGACGCCGCCCGCACCTCGCAGTACGGGATGAAGTGGAACACCGGGCCGCGCGACGAGGACATGCCGCCGCTGTCGGCGATGGCCAACCGGCTGAAGCGGGCGCAGGACAATCTCTTCGAGACCCTGCCGCTGTTCATCGGCTTCGTGCTGATCGCCCATGTGGCGCAGCGTGACGGGACGCTGACGCACTGGGGCACGCTGATCTACCTGTTGGGCCGGGTCGTCTACGTGCCGCTGTACGCCTATGGCGTGCGGCAGGTGCGTTCGCTGGTGTGGATCGTGAGCCTGGTGGGCCTGATCATGGTGGCCTGGGCCGTTCTGGCCTGATCGGAGCAGGGTTTGCGTGACGGTGGGCGGCTTTCGGCGGCGATAGAGGTTCTCGAGGACATCGAGCTGCGCCACCGGCCCGCCCGCCTGGCGCTGAAAGCCTGGGGCGAGGCGTCGAGGTTCGCGGGGTCGAAGGACCGGGCGTTCGTGTCGGGGCTGGTACTGGATGCTCTGAGAAAGAAGCGGTCGCTCGGCTGGATGATGGGGGCGGATACGCCGCGCGCTGTTGTGCTGGGCGCGGTGCGGTTTGCCTGGGAATGGCCGCTTGAACGGATCGCGGCGGCGGTCGCCGAGGAGCCGCATGGCGCGGGCGCTCTGACCGGCGACGAGGTTGAGGCGCTGGACCATCCGCGCTCATTGCTGGATGCGCCCGACACAGTGCGGGGCGACTATCCCGACTGGCTCGATCCGCATCTGGAGCGGGTGTTCGGCGAGATGCGGGGCGCCGAGGCAGCCGCGTTGTCGACGCGGGCGCCGGTGGACCTGCGGGTGAACCTCATCAAGACCGATCCGGAGCGGGCGGCGAAGGTGCTTGGGCCACTGAAGGCCGAGCATGTGCCGCTGCTGGCGCAGGCCTTCCGTATTCCGGCTCCCGATCCAACTGAAAGGGCAGGGGCGGTCGAGACCATTCCGGCCTTCGGCAAAGGCTGGTTCGAGGTGCAGGACCTTGGCTCCCAGCTCGCCGCGGCGGCCGCGGGCGAGGTGAAGGGCAAGCAGGTGCTCGACTTCTGCGCCGGGGGTGGGGGCAAGACGCTGGCGCTGGCGGGCGCGATGGGGAACACCGGTCAGCTCTACGCCTATGACGCAGATGCGCGGCGGATGGCCGACCTGATCCCCCGAGCCACGCGAGCCGGGGTGCGCAACCTGCAGGTCCGCTCGCCGGCCGAGAAGGACCCGCTGCGAGGGCTTGAAGGCAAGATGGACGTGGTCTTCGTCGATGCGCCCTGCACCGGGACGGGCACCTGGCGGCGTCACCCCGATACCAAGTGGCGGCTGACGCCCGAGCAACTGGCGCGACGGATGGCCGAGCAGGACACGGTGCTCGACGAGGCCGCGCCGCAGGTGAAGCCGGGCGGGCGGCTGGTCTATGTGACCTGCTCGATCCTGGCCGAGGAGAACGAGGACCGGCTGGCCGCCTTCCGTGAGCGGCATCCGGAGTTTGCCGTGAAGCCCATCGACCTCGCCGATCTGCCGACCACACCGGAGGGCTACCTGCGCATGACGCCGCTTCAGACAGGCACGGACGGCTTTTTCGTCGCGGTGCTGGAGCGCTCATCGATTCCCGACTAGGACGCAACCATGACCACCGAGCCCAACCACCAGCGCGTCCTGATCGTCGATTTCGGCAGCCAGGTGACCCAGCTCATCGCCCGGCGGGTGCGCGAGAGCGGCGTCTATTGCGAGATCCACCCCTACGACAAGGTCGAGGCGATCCTCGACGACTTCGCCCCCAAGGCGGTGATCCTGTCGGGCGGACCGGCCTCGACGACCGAGGACGAGAGCCCCGCCGTCAGCAAGCGCATCTTCGAACTCGGCGTGCCGGTGCTGGGCGTCTGCTATGGCGAACAGACCATGGTCCGCGAGCTCGGGGGCCAGGTCGAAAGCGGCCACCACCGCGAGTTCGGCCGCGCCGAGATCGTCATCACCGCCGAGAGCCCGCTGTTCGCTGGAATCGGTGCGGTCGATCACCGCGAGCCGGTGTGGATGAGCCACGGCGACCGCATCACCTCCATCCCGCAAGGCTTTGAAGTCATTGCGACTTCCGAAGGTTCACCCTTCGCCGCCATCGCCGATGAGGCGCGGCGGTTCTACGGCGTCCAGTTCCACCCGGAGGTGGTCCACACCCCGCGCGGGGCCGCCATCTACCGCAACTTCACCCACGGCATCGCGGGTCTCTCTGGCGACTGGACCATGGCCGCCTTCCGCGAGGAGGCCGTGCAGCGCATTCGCGCCCAGGTCGGCAAGGGCCGGGTGATCTGCGGGCTGTCGGGCGGCGTCGATTCGTCGGTGGCCGCGGTGCTGATCCACGAGGCCATCGGCGATCAGCTGACCTGCGTCTATGTCGACACCGGCCTGATGCGGATGGGCGAGAGCGAGCAGGTCGTCTCGCTTTTCAAAAATCACTATAATATTCCGCTGATACACGTTGATGCGTCAAAGGAATTCCTCGGCGCGCTGGCGGGCGTTTCCGACCCCGAGACCAAGCGCAAGACCATCGGCCGCCTGTTCGTGGAGGTTTTCGACCGCGAGGCGGCGAAGATCGAAGGCGCCGAGTTCCTGGCGCAGGGCACCCTCTATCCGGACGTGATCGAGAGCGTCTCGGCGCGCGGCGGCCCCTCCGCGGTGATCAAGAGCCACCACAACGTCGGCGGCCTGCCGGACTTCATGAAGCTGAAGCTGGTCGAACCGCTGCGCGAGCTCTTCAAGGATGAGGTCCGCGCGCTCGGCGTCGAACTTGGCCTGCACCCCGATTTCGTCGGCCGCCACCCGTTCCCCGGACCG
>Ga0157373_10001094_pt1 | contig 20865 bp, 8 predicted proteins | sample C65metaG_FD_113460 | JGI IMG/M metagenome (GOLD analysis project Ga0157373, IMG submission 113460) | Corn rhizosphere microbial communities from Kellogg Biological Station, Michigan, USA - C6-5 metaG | ecosystem: Host-associated > Plants > Roots > Rhizosphere > Soil | place: USA: Michigan... | reverse complement strand
CCTCGCCGTCACGGGCTGCACCCGTTGGTCGATGAACCATCATTTGAACAACGCCTACAGCGCCTACGACCGGGGCAATTGCGAGCAGGTGATGCTCGAACTGTCCAAGGTCGAACGCGCCAGTCGTGCCCGCCCGTATGTGTGGCCGGAAGTGTCGATGATGCGCGGTCAGTGCCTGGAGCGGCAGAAGATGTTCGTCGATGCGGCGCAGACCTATCAGTTCATCATCGCCTCGTACCCCAACAGCGAATACGCCTACCGCGCCCGCGCGCGTCTGGAAACCCTGCAGAGCCTGGGCCATTACCCGACCCGCAGCGCGGCGGCAGTGGTGCGTCCGACCCGCTTCTGATGGCGGTTGTCATACAAAATCTGGCTGGCTGTACAAGCTGAGCTATAGTCCAGAGACACCGGTTTGAAGCCTGCTTTCTGAACCGGCGCAACACCTGCGACTGGCTTGAGATTGACGTGGCGAGCGCCGCCACACCGGAAGCGGGGAGAGCGGACCTGTCGGGCAGGTTCGTTCCGAATCACAGGGCGGCCCCAGGCACCGGGCCCTGCATGGCGATACGCTCATGTTTACCGACCGTCGAATCGAACGGCACCAGCTGCCGTATTTTCTGCGAGTGTTCAACCGCGTCACCGACAAACCCATCGGCTTTCTGGGCAATGTGTCCGAAGACGGTTTGATGCTCATCAGCCAGTTGCCGATGATGCTCGGTGCCGAATTCAACCTGCGCCTTAAAATCCCCATGGGCGATGGCTGTCAGCAGGTCATCGACCTGACGGCGTGCTGCCTGTGGTGCCACGAAGACGCGACCCCCCATCATTACGACGCCGGCTTCAGCCTGTACCGCACGCCGCCCGAATACGGGCAACTGGTCGAGGCGCTGAAGCAGTACTTCAGTTTTCAGCCGTTGCCGGCCTCGGCCTGACTCAAAACCTTCAAAAGCATCACGGGCAAGCCCGCTCCCGCAAGGACAGCGCTGATCCCTGTGGGAGCGGGCTTGCCCGCGATGGCGTCATTTCAGACAACCCATAACCAAAGGTTAGGCAACAGCAATCGCCCGCTCGTTATCCAGCGTCCTCTCTGCCAGCAGCAACCCCATCTCGCTCAATTGATAGATCGCCATCGCCAGATGCCGCGGCTTGTCGTCCAGGCTATCGGCCAGGTCGAGCAGCAGGATGCTGACCGAGGAAAAGGTCTCGTAGGTCTGGATGGCGATCGCCTCGGGGTTGATGTCCGGGTCGACCTTGAACATCTGCATGCCGCGATCCACCGAGTTGCGCGGTTTTTCGGCCTTGGGATTGAGGTAGAAATCGAGGGCCCGGTGGGCCGCGTCGTGGAGTTTTTTTGAATCGACGGAGGCGTAGGGAGAGACCGGATCGGGTTGGTCGGTCGGGTCCGTTGGATCGATGTCCACAGGGGGATTTGGAACTGGTTTTTTCATGTATTAGCACTCTTCTCGTTGGGGCCACCACCTGGCTCGCGACTAAACGAGAAGGGTGGCGGCTGTAAGCAGGTTAGTCGACCGGGAGTGCATAAACCGGCGCGCCCTGGGGCGCCCTGCGAACAGCCACCATCGAGTGCGGGGATAGGGAATACCCGACTGGATGACGCTTATACGCAATGCACTTTGCTCCCGGGCGACTAAACCCGGCCGCTGATTGGCAGCGACGGGAATCAAGTTACGGGGCAACGCCAAAGCGCACAAGCCGGCGGATTCTGAGGGATTTGTAGGCAATGGCACAAGGCGTCGTAGCCCGCTGTTACGACTTGCAGGACGCTGCCGGACCGGGTTGTGGGAAGAGTTACCGTTTGTCGGGACTGTCAGAACTGTCAGGTGTTGGATTGCATTTTGAATGGCTCAATTTTCCATACCCGCCGGTGAATGCCCTGGCGTGCTCGGAGAACGTTATGGCAATCGATGATAAGGGCATCAGCAATTCCGTTGAGGATGCACCCAATACTGAAAGGCCTTCGACGGCTCTGAATACCACGGCAGATGCTGACGTGCTTGTCATTCAGGAGCAAGGCCAAACTAATTTGACTGAAACGATGACAATCAGGGCAGAACATTCAGATAAGTTGCGTTGGGCCGAAATCAAGGTGCGTACAGAATGGAGCGAGGACGGCTCTACGTTCACTTGGACGGCCGAGGAATGCAGGGCGTCCGCTGACAGTAATTGGAGCGGTCGCGCCAATCTTTCTTGTACTTCGAAGAACTATTCCGACTACGAGTTTGTGGCAGCAATTCCCCAGGATCGTGAGTGGCGGTCGGTAAATCGCAGCCGTTCAGTACCAGGCAACGCTGACTTTGCGATAGTCGGATTCAAGTTTGACTGCCGCGTGGCAATCGATGGCTGGGTATATATCAAGTCCGAGGCTCAGGTGAAATATAAGCCTGTTCCGCTCGTTATCACTTCAAAAAATGAGACATATGAGAGCGAGTTTGATATTCACGGAACGAGGGCGGCACGTGGGGCTTTGCTGTTCATTTACAAAGGCCCCAATGATGTCATCTCTAATGGAACGAACAACGGTGATGGTACCTGGAGGGCACGGGTTCAAATACCGCGCGGGTCGGATCGCATAACGCTGACCGCAAAGCAGAGCGTAAATGGCAAAATTTCCGATATTTCAAATTCAGTCACTGTGGTACTGAAGGTAAACCCCGTTGTCATCGACATTCCTCAACCCAATGACATCATCACCACACCTACACCGACAGTATCCGGAAAAGGCCATGACGGGGCGGAAATCAAAATCTATGAGTCCGGTAACAGTGCCCTTGTCTATGGTTCGGGAGTTGTTCGAAACGGTACTTGGGCCATACCACTGGTCAAGTCACTACCGATTGGCGGTTTTATATTTCATGCCAGTCAGACTTATCACGAACTGGTGAAGTGGTCCAACACGGTGCCCGTTACTGTGATACCTGCCACTCCCATCATTCTCCGTCCTGATCCGAATTCGACACAGCCGGAATCTTTTGTGCTGTCAGGCTCTGAGGGTGTTGTGGGTTCAACCATGCAAGTGTTCATTGACCAAACTCAGGACAAGGTCGGTGAATCGACGGTTACGGGAAGCCTCTGGGAGGTAAGGGTCACAGTGCCAGCCGGTCGCCGCTCGCTGGTGGCTCAACAGACAATCAACGGCCACTCCTCGGGACGCAGCATTGCGCGTGTTTACAACATCACCCCAGCCGCCGTCTCCGACCTGACGGTAAGTGTCGAGAGGGCTACCGTCACAATTTCCGGAAAGGGGACCATCGCCGCCCGACTCGATTGCCACATGAGTGGCGAGCCTGAGCCGTTTGCGTCTTTTCCGTTGACGGCTGTGCAGTGGTCGAAAGATTTCGGCAACTGGTTGCCCGGCAGTGACCTCACCATCTCTGTACGACAGAGTATCAGCGACAATTTCGGAGGCAGGATCTATTCGGCCTGGACGAGCAAAACGTTCGACGTGCCGGTTCCGCCGCCTACGTTAGAGGCTGAAGTCGGTCCGAACGACATTCCGCGGTTTTTTGGAACCGGCGAATATTGGTCTGGACAGCCTGCTTCGCAGGTCGAGGTATGGGTGAGTGGGGGTACTGAGCCGATAGTGCCGCCTGCTGCGGTGAACTCGAGTGGGGACTGGTCGATCACTGCGCTACAACCCTGGCCGCCGGGCATTTATCAGGTGTGTGCCCGGCTGGGGTTTAGCGGTGGGTTCTCGGCATGGACAGCGCAGAAACAGGTGATAGTCCGGCTCCCGGCACCTACCATTGATCCAATCGACGAACGCAGCCTTTCTCCGCGCTTTACCGGTACTTGCGTGAGCGGTGCCCCCGTCATCCTTACCTTCAGCGGTGATCCGACACCGTACGCCGCTACGGTCAGCGGACTGACCTGGGACTTTCAACGGCCGCTGCCGTTCGTGGAAGGCGTGCCTTACACCCTTGAAGCTGTCCAGACGGTTGGCGGGCAACCCTCCGCACCTGCGATCAAACCGTTTACGGTGTATCAGGAACGGCTGAAACCCACGATCAACCAACCTGTACATCGTGATGAAGTCGACAGTGCCCTGACAGTGGTCGGCGGCAACGGTATGGCGGGTGCTTCGATGCAACTCTGGGATGCCCGGGACAAAAAGCCATTGGGTGATCCCGTCGAGCTGGAGGCAGACGGAAATTGGGCGATCAAGCTCAAAGAGTTGGCGATTGATCAATGGTTCATCACCGCCCAGCAGACGCTCAGAGGTCGGCCGTCGGAGCACAGTGATATCCGCGAATTCGCAGTCGTCGTGTTGCCACCGACGTTCCTGGTTCCGCAGTCGAATGACAATTTGCCGCGTACTTCAACTCTTTCTGGCAAGGGCCGGCCGGGTGGGCGGGTCACTGTCTGGTGCAAGAGTTTCGAGGAACCTGTATTGCGCAATGTCCTGATCAGTCCGAATGGTGATTGGGAAGGCGAAGTGACGCTGGATGTGGGGAATCGGGCCTTTTGGGCTACCCAGACTTTCCAGGAACAAACCTCAAAACCAAGCCCTGAGGTTCTCTGCAGTTTCGTGCCCCACGCGGTATTTCCGGAGTCCCCCACTGCTGAAGAACACCTTGGTGCAAGGGTAACCGTGTCCGGGTTCGCTGTTCCTGGCGATCTGATTACGGTGAGCCGGGGGGATACCGTATTGGGGCAAACCCCGGTACTTCCCGACCGGACGTGGTCAATCAGCGCAACACTGGGTCCACCCGAAGGACCCGTCACGCTCAGTCTCGTGGCCTCGAAAGGTGATTTTCATTCAGCACCGAGCGAGTGGGTCGGTCAATTGGGCCTTTATCTGCCGACAATCCTCAAACCATCAGCGGGCGAGTGGGTCACTGCGATCCCGACATTTGCAGGGGAGGGCAGACCGGGCTTGGGGACGCTGGTGAGTTGGTTCGATCCGAATGCTGTAGTGGCTGGCAACATCCCGGTTTCAGCAGAGGGGTGGACGGCCATCTCGAAGGTGCCGCTCGCGCCAGGGGCACAGTGGTGCCGGTTCCAGCAAGTGCTTGAAGCAGGTACGCCAATATCCGATTGGTCCGAAAGCCAACGTTTCGATGTGCGGGGCGAGCAGCCAGGTAGTAACTGATCGAGCATTTGCTGTGTGAGCGCTTGCAGTCAGAGCGCAGCATGGTCATTGACGGGCAAATAACAGTTGCCGTTTGTCGAAACTGTCAGATTTTACAGGTAGGCGCACTTTGTTCATTGAGCGTAAAACACATCACAAAGAGGTCGCTTGTAAAGAGAGGAGCCGCTATGACAAATGATGAACAGCTTCAATCGGTGCTTGATGCAGAATTGTCTTTTCGGATTACTAAACCTAAGTCTGGTGAAGTAAGCGACTCTGACTTGAACAATGTCGGAGGGGTTATCAGTGCCCTCCTGTCTTTGGCGATCGTGTTTGTTTTCAGGCGTGAGGACAATGGTGAGAACACATTATTGGGGACGGCAACGACCACACTGATCCCATTTCCTGACCCCTTGGATCCCGAGGGGGGGAAGATTGTGGCCTGGACCACTCCAAATCTTTTCTGGCGTGAGGGATCACACCAAATATTTGCGCAATATGTGGTGGGTGGTATTGGCTACAACACGTCTCTTCAGACGTTTACAGTCAGTCAGCCGCTTGGCCTTCCTGTTATTGCGAATCCAGGACCGAAGCAAATTGTTCATAACCGCTCCGTGCTTGTATCGGGCCGATTACCTGAGAATTCAACATTCATCGGGGTAACGGTGAAAGTGTTTCTGGATCAGGGGCAGCAACCGATCGGCGAAGACACACCCTCCACCCGATCCTGGAAAACGTCCGTCGATCTGGCTCCGGGTGCTCATAGCATTGTGGCGCAATCATTCAAGGGAGGGGCATCCACAGGGCGAACGGCGCCGGTTTTGTTTTATGTCGCGCCATCTGCGCTGACAAAGGTAGCCGTTGATTTGGCTGACGATAAATCGGTGCGTTTCTCTGGGGATGGAGACGATGGGTCTACCGTCCGGTTGAGTATCGTCAGCGGTCCCGGCGGAGTGGCTCCGCCTGATGTGCAAGTAAACAATGGCAGGTGGGAGACGACGGCGAAGAACTGGCCCCTTGGTTCATACCAGATGAAAGCTGTTCAAATGATCTCCGATAGCGCTGGCGGCTGGATCGATTCAATGCCGCACAACTTTGAGGTCGACCTCTGACTGACCTGCCGATCTTGACGTTGGCAGGGAAGGGCAGCCGGGCCTGGGAGCCTTGGTCAGTTGGTTTAATCCGGACGCCGTAGTGGCTGAAATCCCGGTTCCTGCAACTGGAAGGCCACTCGCGCGAGAGGCTCACGAGTGCCGGTTCCAGCAAGCGCTTGAGGCTGAAACGCCAAAATCCGGCGGGTCAGAAAAGCGGACTTCTCTACGTGCGGGTCGAGTCACCAGGCAAACCGTGATCGGAAATCTCCGACGAATGGTCATCAAGCCTGTCATTTATGACAGTAGACGCTTGACGCGCCGGAGCGCTGAATAACCTGAATGAACGAAATGCCTGCAAGTGCCCCGTCGCAGGATTTCACTCTATCAAGGACTGCCAGCATGGCCAGGAAAAAAAACTCGAAACGCCCCCCCTTGGAGTTGTTTGAGCAGGTATTCGGCAAAGAGCAGCGTTTCAAGAGACTCTCTGGCCTGAGAACCTGGCTGGCAGATGGAAAGTCGATTTTTCCATTGGTGGAAAAGGGCCCCAGAGGGCTGGTCAAGGACTTCGGAATCAGCCTGGAGGACGCGCAACGTTTTTTGCACCGGGCCAATGCTCTGGCGATTTACCTTCGACGCGAGTTTATCGAGCAATCGTTGATCGGACAGCCGACATCTGCGGCGCAACGTTCAGGCGGTTTCAACACCGGTCCCAGCTACGAGTTGCTGTTTCCCACTGAGTTTGATCAATTCGCTCCGGTTGGAGCTCTGGAGGATTGCTCGGGAGTCGTGGCCTATCTGGTGGAACTGTGGCAATGGATCCGTGACCACATCGAAGGCTTGGTGATTATTGATCCGGAGATTGATACGTTGCCCATTCACGAGCGCCGGGCCGATATCAAAGAGCTGCCCATTGACCACAATGCGATTCACAAGACGATTTCTGCCGTCGAGATCATCGTCAAGGTATTGGAGAGGTTCATTGCCTGCAACGACGGCGAGCCGGATCTGGAAGAGGCGATGATCCAGCGACGTCACCCGTATGGCTTGCCGTACTACCAGCATTGGGCAACCCTCAATGCGGTCGCCGCTCACCATGGTTTGTCGGTTGGGCATTTTGTACGCTGGGTGGGTGCCGGCTACCCGAACTTTCTCCAGCCTTATGCCAGGGATGACGATTCCGGTCGCGCTTTGGCCCATGCTTCACGGCTTGGACCGTTTCAACGCGCTTTGCTGACTGAACCCCCGGTCACTTCTGACGACGAGAAAGTGGACTTCTATGTAAAGAACTTCGGTACTGGTCAGGTGGATTGGAAAGACCTCGATCGGGTGCAGATTTTTGGTCAGAAGACCAAACTCGATGCTGATGGGGTTGAAGCGTTTTTGTCGATTCTTCATTACGCTCCGGTACGGTCTCCCAACGTGAAAATCTATGGGCCAAAGGCCGAGCAAGAGAGCGAGCGCTCCGGTTCGGTTTACATTAATAACGGTACGGCACCTGCCATTAGTGTCGATTACGGTAGGCCCTCTGTTCTGCATAAATTGACCGAGTCCCCCACCAAACCTGCTCGTTACGATCGGATTAACCGCAAACGACGTCTGGATCTGTGGCTCGGGTTACCGCCCGAACAAGTTGACGCAATGCTTGTCGCCGCTTTCAACGCCGAAGGCAGTGGTGACTTGTGGATTACCCCTGACACTGTTCATGCGATCGGTCTTTTCCAGACCCTGCGTGAAGCGTATGGATGCACGCCACTGGACTTCGCAGCATTCATCGACAAACTGTCGATTTATGGGCGCAAGGAGGCGTTGTCAGCATTTGATCAAGTGTTCAACAACCGCCAGGGTGACTACCGCGTGCCACTTCCGCTGGACGATCAACCGTTTCCCTTGCTGCTCGCTCCCGACGAAATTGACCTCACCATCTCCCATATTTGCAGCGCGCTGGACATCGACCTGCAAACCTATCAATACCTGGCGCTGGCCATCGCGAGAGCTCATGGACTCAATGACACGTTGCTGCGCAGCAACGAGATCCTGTCGGCGTTTTATCGCCTGGTGAAATTGCCGCGCTTGCTGAACATGACACCTGTGGAAGGTCTGTTGATGCTCAGCGTGTTGGGTGGGGAGGCGTGGGTGGCTGGTCTGGCAGGTGTGCCGGCCATCAAGCCCGCCCGAGAGCCGGACGACGATATTCCCGACGTGCTGGACCTCATCCTCGCCCTGGTGTCTTGCCGCTATTGGTGCCAGACCCGCAACTTGTCTGTGCTGTGGGTATTGCAGCGGGTGGCCGATCTGCAGGTCTCCAACGTGGCGTCCGAGGCTGAGCTGCGCTTGTTCGAGCAGGTCCGCAATTTGCTGGACGCTGCGCTGTTGACCCACACCGCTTTTCTGAGGGCCGGAGTGCCGCCGCTGACAGGCAGAGACTGGCGAGATCTGATGACGACGCTTACCGATCCGCGCGGGCTGGTGAAATCCGTGGTTGGCACGGAGGCCGAGTACCTGGCGTTTGCACGTGAGGAGCTCGACAAGGCAGTCAGGGATGGACTGGAAGAGGACGACGCCGCTTTGCGCAAACCGATTGTCGAGATCATGCTCACGGTTCTGTTGCAGGCTCGCGATACTCAGGTTTCGGTGGTCAGGGAAAGTCTGGCGGTGTATGCCGGACTGGACGCGGAGCGGGCGTTGCGGATTCTTCGCTGGGCGAAGTCGACGCCCTACGAGTTGTTGACACGGATTGTCGATCACATGGGCGAGGACATGCTGTTGCCGGGCATGGCGCGCAACGTCCCGCTTGATCCGTTGTTCACGCTGCTGGCCGATGTACTCCGGCGCAGTGCAGTCGTCACTGAACTGGACATGAGTATCGAAGAGCTCAGTGAATTGCTCGACTACGGCCTCAATGTCTGGTGGAAGCAGGACGATCCCCATGCTTTCAACGTGACCACGCTGTATTACCTGACAGTTTTGAATCATGCCTTCGAAATCAGCAAGCGGCCTCACACCGAGTTGCTCGAGTATCTGCGGCAAGTCCATGAGCTGGGCGATCCCGAAAAATTGTCCGTGGACGCCCTGCGGCTGGCGCAACAGGCATCCGAAGTGTGGCTGGCACGGTTTATCGACTGGAGCGAGCAGGAAGTACACGAGTGCATCACCCGGATCGACCCGCAATACAAGCTCCTGAAGACGCTGAAACAACTGGATCTGTTGATTCGGGTGCGAGAGTTGGCCAGGCACACGAACATGGATGCGCAGATGATCTTTCTGCTGGGGGCGCTGCCCGAAACCATCGTCAAGGAGAAGTACAAGGATGCTGCCGAGCGCGCCTTGTTGAGCCTTTCGGACACGGCGTCGCCGATCCGGCCATCCGACGAACTTGGCCGGCCGCTTGTCACCATGACAATCAAACCGGACAACACCGAAGTCATTGCCGGCAGCCTTGGCAAGATCGTTTTTACCATCACTTTGAAAAGCGCGGCCGGCGAGGCGCTCAGTGGCGTGTCAATCCATGGGCAGGCCAGCCTCGGAACCCTTGAGGTCGGGAAAACCGACCTTCTCGGTGTAGCAGAAGTGACGTTTACGCCGGGCAAGATCATGGGCACCGAGCGAGTGCTGTTCTGGGTCGCCCTGATTGCACCAAAGGAATCGCCGCTCATAGCACTGGTGGAAGATTCGCAGAATCTGGATTTCCCGCCGCAGTTCATTTCAGCCGTGCCGGTAAGCGTCGTTCCATCGGGGCAGGCGGTCGAGCTGTCCGCCAAGCTCATGGATAGCTACGGAAACCTGGGCAAGCACAAATTGGTGCGCTGGACCGCGACAGCTACCGGCGACGACCCTTCGCGGCATGTCGAGGCGGTAATCCGGCCCGCACAGGGGTTCACAACTCAGGAGGGCATCGCCCGCGCGGTTGTGTACAGCCCGACCGGTGGGATGTTTGAGTGCGCCGTGCACTCCGAATCCAGCGAAATCACACATATATTCGATCCGATTGTGTTTGATCCCCAGCCGCTCCTGAGTGAAACCCCTACGTCCGCGCAGCCCTTGCGACAGGAGAATGGATCATGAGTCAGAGCATCATCAACGAGTTGCTGGAACAGCGTCGCACTGCACTGGTCGAGTATTGCCTGGGCTCTATGGGCGCAACTGATGGTCCATTCAACATCATTAAAAACGTCGACCACTTGAATGAGCTGTTGCGTATGGATTCGCAGAACAGCCACAAGGTGCCGAGTACCCAGGGTGCTGAAGCAATCAGTTGTGCGCAGAAGTTCATCCACGCTGCTTACCAGAAGCTTGAACCGGGATATTTGAAAACGGCGTTCCCCGAGGAGGATCTGAAGCGTTGGGCGTTCTATCGCAATTACTCGGACTGGGCGGCGCTGCGGCTGCTTTCCATCTATCCGGAAGATTTCATGACGCCTCTCGTACGGCCAAACGCGACCAGCCTGTTCCAGGCATTGGTGACAGATCTGAACCAGACGCGCTTGAGCACGGACTCGGTGTTGGTGGCTCTGCGCAATTACCTGACGGCCTTTGAGGGAATCTGCAATCTGGAAGTCATCAGTGCCTTCTTGCATGGCACGGCGGCAGTGAATGGGCGTTACTTTTTCGTCGGACGTGAGCGAGTGTCCCCGTTCAGACACTATTGGCGCGAAGCGGATATCGAGCTGACACCGACCTGCACCGCGGTCAATCCAGCGGCCTGGCACGAGTGGAGCATCATCGATGTGGGGGTCACCGGGACGGTGCTCGACATGCGTCCTGTGTTCTGGAGCGGGCGGCCTTGTCTGATCTGGGCTGAATTGACCAACGCGATCGGTGTAAAGGGGGAACCAGGGTATGTGCCGTTCAAACTGGATATCAATGTGGCGTTCCGATCGCAGAACGGAGACTGGTCCCCCACCTCCAACCTGCAAAGCACCACCAGTGACGTTGCGCCGGCCGCCGGCAGTCGTTTGATTGCCACGGTGCGCAGCACTGAAGGTCATCCCGACGGTTGTCTTGGGGTGTTGTTTTTCAATGGGGACGAGCCTTCGCAGCCCATAGTGCGCGATGTGCTGTTTAGTCCGGTGATTACCGATGATGGCAGCTGGCTAATAATACTGGCAGAACGGTTTGCCAGTGTATTGACGGTCCAGCACTCGTTGACTGCGCAGACACAGCCGAAAATTGCCACCACGGTATTGACGCCGGGGACATTGACGAACTTCTTTGAGCTTGAAGCCTTTGTTCTGACTCATTCCACTGGAGACATCCTGGCTGTCAGAGCCGTTTGCAAGGCGAATCGCAAAGGAAATGTGGCGAAAGTCGAATTCGATCTGACCTTGTCCGGAACACCGTCGGGTGACGATCCAGTGGCAACCAAAGGATCCTTTTCAGGTGAGGGGGGATGGGGCACCGTCTGGCTGATCTATAAACGCAATTCAGGCGGTTTTACCAGCGACTTCACTTTCACCTTTGGTGCCACATCAGCAGCCCAGGGATATGGCCGAAAACAATTCGTCCTGAATATGAGGAACATCGTGGGCTTCGATCCTGCCGTGCTGGAAAGGAATCGGGCCAATGCGGCGCAGTTTCTTGCCTTCAATAAAGCGGGCACTTTGGAACGGGTACGCCTGAATTCGCTATTTGGTCCGCGTCTGGTTGCCCTCGCCAACATATCGTTGGAGGCCGTACTCGACTGGACTACACAGTTTCTGGAAGAACCGGACTCGGAAGCCGGGGCGGTCAGTGAACCCAACGGAGCGTTCAATAGTGCCAATGGTTTGTATTTCTGGGAGCGGTTTTTTTACCTGATTCACCTGTTGGCCATTCGCCTTCGCGATGAGAACCGCTACCGCGAAGCGGAAGACTGGTTGCGTCGGATATTCGATCCGCAAGGCGTCGCGGACGAACCTTCAAACCCCGTGAAACCTTCCGATAAATCGCTCTACTGGCGATGCCGCCCTTTGGTGTGTAACGGTCATCCGGGGTATGAAAGTCAAGCCGTGGATGATCCGTATGCGATCAGTATGTCGAAGCCAAGGCATTTTCGGATTCAGATATTCCTCGATTACGTCTTGAACCTGATAGCGGAGGGCGATTGGTATTACCGGCAACAGACGATGGACAGCCTGGTGGTAGCCAAACAGTGTTACGAGCAGGCCCAGCGCCTGATGGGTGACCCTCCATTGGTACGCTCGATGACTGACTGGCAGGAGCAGACGCTCGGCACTCTGATTGAAAAGAGTGCGATTGGTCCGACAATGGAGGCATTTGAAAAAACGCACGAGTATTCCCTTGCTGACATCGCGTCCTCGGCTCCCACTGCACCGCCAATGGGCCTGATTGCGAGCGAGTCGTTCAAAAAGCCGAACAATGAGCGGTTGCTGAGCATTTTCCAGAAGCCCCGGCAGCGTCTGCACAATATGCGTGAATGGTTGACCATTGATGGCAAGCCCATGGATGTGCGGTTGTACGAGCCTGCTGGCGATCCTGCGCAACTGTTGCGAGACCTGGCCGCCGGCGGCAGTGCTGGGCCCAGGCCGATGGGCGGTCGGCCAGTGGTCAATGCCTATAACTGGCGGGTGACGTTCGAACTGGCGCTACGCTCGGTGCAGGCGCTGCAGGATTACGGCAATCAGGTACTGCGCTTCATGGAGCAACGCGATTCGGCGCAACAGGGCGAACTGCAGCAAAGGCATCTGGTGGAGCAGGGCGAATGGACGAAAATCCTTCAGGAAAAGTCCATCGCCCAGATGCAGGCAACCCTGGCGGCGTTGCGTCAGAGTCGCGAAACGGTACAGCAACGGGCTGACGAATATTCCGGGTGGTGCGAAGTAAATGTCAGCCAGGAAGAATACAAGATCATGGATGATCTGCACGCCGCCAAGCAGATCAATCAGGCATCGGTGGCTGTACAGGCCTATGCGGGTCTGGTCTCGGCCCTTCCGAAGATCGTCGGGACAGCCAACGGCGGGGGGAATCCGGAAGCTGTGCCCCAAGCGCTGGCCTTTGGCTTGCAGATTGCTTCGATGGGCAAGCAGGCCGATGCCGAAAAAAGATCCGTGACCGAAGGCTACCGACTGCGTCTTCGAGAATGGGAACTGCAACGCAAGCTGGCACAGGCCGAACTGTTGGCTACAGACGAGCAGATCAAAGCGCAGGAGATTGCGGTAGAGGCTGCCCGATCCAGCCTGGAGCTGGCACTGTTGTCCAATCGCCAGGCGTTGGCGGTGTACGATTTTCTGCAGAAACGCAGCGCCCCCGGTGCCCTGTACGAATGGCTGCTGGGCCAGCTCAAGGCTCTTTACTATCAGGCTTATGACGCGACCGTCAGTCTGTGCATCAGCGCCCAGGCATCGCTCAGCGCCCAGACCGGTGACTATGACTCACCGGAACTCTTGCCGAAGGTCTGGTCCGATAAGCATCATGGCCTGACGGCCGGGGAACAACTGCGCGGATTTCTGATGCGTATGGAGCGCGACCACTTGCAAAGCTTCGAGCGGCGTCTGGAGCGGGTCAAAACGGTCTCCTTGCGCGCGCTGTTCGATGATCCCACCGAGCCTCAACCTGGCGCGGACAGTTGGGTCAAGGCACTTGAAAAACTCAAGGACACAGGCCGGTTGGCGTTCAAGGTCAGCGAGCTGAACTACAACCGCGACCATCCCGGTGAATACTGCCGTTTGATCCGATCGGTCGAGGTCGACTTGCCCGGAGTGTTCGGCCCCTTCGAGAATGCAAAGGCCACCGTGACCCAGACTGGTAGTCGGACTGTCATCCGGCCTGCACCGAGGGCTGTGGAATACCTGCACGAGCCCGAGAGCTCGTTCGTGCCGGAAGGTGTGGTGTTCAACACCCGCGTTGGTCAACAGATCGGCATTTCCAGAGGGGTGAATGATGACGGGCGGGTGACGGAAGATCAGGATACAGGCCTGCTTCGCTCTTTTGAGAATACCGGGGCTGACTCTTCCTGGGTGATCGAATTCCCGTGGCCGAAAAAACAACCTCAAGAGTCGGTGCTCGCATCGCTGCCAGACATCATTTTCCACATTCGCTACACCGCCAAGGTCGGTGAGCCGACTTTCAGGCTGGCGGTGGAAAACCTGGTGACATCCGCCGAAGCGAAGGCTGCCAAGCGTAATCTCAAAAGGAGCGGCGATCATGGCTAACCCTGGCATTCATGCTGAGCGAAACCTGATCGTCAACGGAGACTTCGCTAAACCGCTCACGACAGGTTGGACAAGAGGGGCGATCAACCCGGCTTACACCGTAAAAAAGGAGCTGCAATACGGCGGCTTCCGCATATTTTGTTTATCTGCCCAGGATCGCTCGTCGGCGTTTCAGCTTATCGAGGTTCCCAAGACCGCAAGTGCCGATGCTTACTATGTTTTAACCTGCCTTTGCGAGATGTACCACAAACAGGAAGGCGTGCTGAAACTGAGTGTGGAAGGGGTTCCCGGTGAGCAGGAAATCCCGTTGCGTGTGGGGCCGGCCCGCGACCGAAAAGCCGACCAGGTACGTGAGGCGAACGGCCTGTCCAGCGAGTTCAACCCTGTTTCATACGAAGTGAAAGTCACATTGCCACTTCAGCAAGCGCAGCAATTGCGTGTTGCGATTGCCAGTCCACCCAATGAACCGGGTGATTACCTTTCCAGTTTGCGCATTACCAATATCAATCTTCAATTGCACCTGCCAGCGACGAAGCTGCAAGCGGTAAAGCTGGATGAGCAGACTTTGCCACTGGATCAATCCTTGCCTTTGTGTCTGGGAGCGGACTCATCTTATGCGCACCGGTTGATCGGCGTTTACGCAGATGATGACCAATGGCTCGGCACGCGTGCATCCCTGGAGATTGAAAACAATCCGCAGGGGGCGATAGTCGCCAATCCGCCCTGGGGCGGGGACAAGCCGCTGGAAGATCCCTGGGCGCTCAGTTGCCCGGACATCGAAGGCGAACCACCGCATCGGTTTACCCTGCGCTTATTGAACGAGTTCAACGCACCGCCGAAGCTGATTCCGGTTTCACTGGATCATCATCGCTTGAAGTTTCTCGAGCTGAAGGCGGCGGCACATTACGTGGTTCTGGAGTACAAAGATCAGTCGGCGCGGGTTGGGGTTCGTGTGGGGTCGTACTACACCGACAAGGCCCTGGAGGGAAGAGCGGTCACCTGGACCGTGGAAGGGACAAGCATAAAAACCACGTCGCTGACCGACGATCAGGGCTGGGCCTGGTTTGATCACAGACCACTCCAAGCCGGCGACTTGCGCATTCATGTGTCGGTCGAAAGTCGCTATTACACCAGTGGAGTCGTGACCGAGACCTTCGAAGTCAAGGCATTGGCGACCGACCCGTTAAAAGACGTCTTGACCCTCGTCGCAGCGGAGCTGCGGCCATGGGAGCAGAAAGGGTATCCCAATCGCGGAACGAGTTATTCGTTGAAGGTCAGGTTTCCCGCCGTACTGAAGGGCACCTTGGTAAGCCTGGACTGGAGCGGAGAGCATGCCGATTATCTGGGGATCACCACCAAGCCGGAACCGTCAAGCCCGGTTCTGATCGGCAATGACGATCTGGAGTGGATACTGCAATGTCAGGACCGGATCGACGGCCAGTTCTCTCTGGCATTGAAGTGTTCGCACTTGCAGAAGGCTTCATCCTTGAAGCCCATGTCACTCGCCCGCAACGTCGTCAAGCCAGGCGATGTGCGTGAGCCTGACAGGGTTTGCGTGGTGGATGAAAACGAAAGCGCACGGATGTGGGTGCAGGTGTTGCATGAAACCGCATCCGGTGTTGGTGATCCGGTGGAACGGGCGCTGGTTCTCTGGGACGACCCGGACGGAACCGTCACGCGGTCTTTCACGGGGGCGGGCGGTTGGTCGAGTCACACCTATCAGCCTCGCGCTGCCGGAAGTCACACGGTCATTGCCAGGATCATGGCTCATGAGGAGGCCGAGCCCACCGAGGAAAGCTTCGCCGTGCAGGCGATCGCGACCAGCTCCTGGAAGCAGCATGTGGAAATTCTTCTGGATGGAGAGACCGTCGACCGCCAAGCGCTTGGCTTGATCTGTCGGCGTGGCAAGACCCATAGCCTGAAAATCGTGCCAGTGCGCGGCAGTGCCTGGATCGGCACGAAAACCATCCGTTTGAACTGGCGAGAGGTTGACCCAAAGATCGGTCTGGAGCCTTCCGGCCTTGACCAGCCTTTCCTCTTGGTGGCTGAGGGCGTGACCTGGTCGCTCAGCTCCAGTGAGGACACCAGCATCAGCCGCCTGTTTGAGCTGAAGCTTGAGGCGCAGGGGGTTGCCGATGCTCGAGAGCTGTCCGGGCGGCTCATCCATCAAGACCTGACAAAAGAACTCAGCGTCCGGTTCGATCAGGTTTCGGCTGCACTCGATGGAGGGCGGCTTTATCCCTGCCTGGGGGCGGAGCATCGTTTTTCCATCTGGGCCCAAGCCCTGAGTCCGTTGGCGGGACTGATGGCAACACTGACCTGGTCGGGGACACCAGCCGAGCAGTTGGGCGCCACGGTGCTTCCTCTCCTGGATGAGCCTCAGACGCTGGGTGCCGACGGTGCTTTGTGGGAACTGGGCTTTATCGACAGTGAGGTGAAAGGCGAGTTCGCGCTGACGCTGAGTGTGCCTCAACTAAAATTTATCGCCCACCCTGTGCCGATGAGTCTGGCGCATAACGCCGTGCGTTTTGACGGTGTGCTTGAGTCGCCGGTGGATCCGGTGGTGAATCAGGATCGGGCCTGGACGTGGGCACGGGTGGTGTCGCGTTTCACCGGGCAGCGCGTCCCGGGAGTGTCGGTCACATGGCGCGCCGAGGGTGATCCCGTTGTTGTAGAGACTGATGCCGAAGGCAACTCCGGTTATGGTTTTGTCCCCACGAATGACGACATTCATCATGTGCAGTTGTCGTTGCTCAGCCTGTACGACAATTATCCGGAAGAAAAAAACGCGATAGTTCAGCCGTCGGCATTCGATCCGTGGACACGGGTCACGATGAGTATCGACGGCGAGAAGCAGGAACCATGGGGCCATAAAACCGGTTTTCCCCGTCGAAAGGGCAGGCACAGTATCGTGGCGTTTTTTCCAGAGTCATTGGAAGGGCAAGTTGTGTGTCTGGGACAGACCGGCACCGCGCCGTCGGCATTGGGCAATCGCTACGATCCGCCGTTGGGTGCGCCGCAGGTTGTTAGTCGCGGGCTGGCGAGGTTCGAGTTGAGTGCGGGTGATTTGATCAACGCCGGCTTTAACTTGCTGCTTTCTGCCGAGCGGCTGGCGCGTCTGTCACCGGCCAATGCGATGTCGCAGGGGCCGGGCTCGCAGGTCATGAAGCTCAGTACGGTCAGTCGGGCCGGTTCGCAGCTTCTCTGGAGAGAAGCGTTTGTCGCTGTGGTAGAGGTCATATCGTCGACCAGCGGGAAACCGATGAGGGGGGTGGTCGTGACGTTCAGTCATCCTGATCTGAGGGACGTGAACACGGTGACTGACTTTTACGGTCGAGCGACTGTGAGCTTTGTTCCTGCTACGCCCGGTGCCAGTCAGGTGATTGCGAAGGTTGGCGACGCTGTGAATTCGGATTCGGTTGCGATGGGGTTTACTCTCGCAGAACCCCGGAAAATTGTTGAACTGTATGAACCGACCGGCTCCAGAGAGCCTCCGGATGTGTCTCGGGCTCACGCCAAAGCAAAAGTGACATCTGCCTTGACCGGTTTGCAATTGGCCGGGGTTTCAGTGGTGTGGGCGTTCGCCGGACAAACATTGGAACCGTCACTGACCGATGAGCTGGGTATCGCCAGTTTGACCTTCACTTATTCAAACAAGGGCGATGGTCTCCTGACAGCCATGGTTGAAGGCGGGCGGGTGGGGTGGGATGAGGCGGTATTGGCGTATACCGGGGACGTACCGTTGATTCAGTCGTTGACGACGCCAGCCACGACAATTGCAGTGGGTGAGCAGGTGAGGGCTGATATCAAGGTCATTGGAAGCCAAAGCGGACAACCGATGGGCGGAGTCAGAATCAGTTGGGTGTTCGGTGGAGAGTCGTTGCCGTTCACTCATTCAAATGCTGATGGGACGTCATTCATTCTTTTCACACCGACTGAACCCGGGGAGAAGGTTCTGACGGCGACGGTAGGGTTTGGTAATGAGAAATCGCTGGCTTATACCGTGGTATTTCTTGAGTTGGCTGAGTTGAAGGTCTCGGTTTCTGAAGCCGAAGCCGGCAGTAATTTTACGCTTCAAGCTCGCGTATCCCCGGCGATATCAGGCGTCAGCGTGCTGATGCGTTCTACGGGAGAAATGAACCTGCACTCTCGTACTGACCCTGAAGGCTGGTCACTTCCTCTTGTCTTCAAAGCTAAGCGACCTGTGGATGATCACTTTGCAACAGTGAGCGCAACGATCAATGCGGGGCAGGAAGGGGAGAAGACGCTGGCGAAGAGGGTGTGGGTCAGGGACCCCGCAGCGCGCGGTATTACTTTATGGGTCAATGATCGCCCTTTGTTGCTTCCAGATTTTGTCGTCGAGTTGAGGCCCGGCAAGGAGCAGTTCATTCGATTCATTGGAGATGCGAATGAAGGGACAGCAGACAAGGAATTTGCCATCTTTCTGGACAACGATATTTCGTCTGACCCAGTGCAGGGTCACTACCAGCCTATGAATGGAAACGGCTGGTTCAATTGGGCAATCAGACTTTCAGCCCCAGTGGGCACGCATCTGGCATTAGTCGTTGCTTCCAGGGACGCCATCTTTGTGCAGCGAATGCTCATTGAAGTGATTGCATAGGCCGAGCGCTTGCACAAAACGCCGCCATCGAGCCGGGGCATTAAAATTCCCCGGCTCTTTTCCAGCTCAAGTACCGGGTCAGCATCTCTGTACCCAGCTTGTCGGGCTCGACATCCAGAACTTGTAGTCCATGGGCGCTCAACTGCTCATGAAGTTCTGCCCGGTCATTCAGGTAATCCACAGTCGCGCAGTATTCAAGCGCTTGCCCGATCGTTTGCACCTGCGCATGCCGTGCGTCTTCAAGTGTGCTCTCTCGCAGGCTGGCAACGAGTACTCGATGCTGTTGGCTAAGCTGTCTGACGGCACTCAGCAGTTCTTCATCATCCTTATCCCGCACATTGGTTACCAACACCACCAGCGCCCGCCGCTTCTGCCTCGCCAGCAACTGATTCACCGCCGCCGGATAATCCGCCGAACGCCGCGTGCTATCCAGATCGTAAACACCGTTGAGCAACACCTTGAGCTGCCCCGCACCTTTGACCGGTGCAATGAACCGCGGCTGATCGCTGGCGAAGGTGGACAAGCCCACCGCATCCCCCTGCCGCAGCGCCACATAACTCAACAGCAGACACGCATTCAACGCATGATCGAAATGCGACAGCTCGCCGTCCTGACTGCGCATCTGTCGCCCGCAATCGAGCATGAAAATGATCTGCTGATCGCGCTCGTCTTCGTACTCCCGGGCAATCGGTGTGCGATGGCGGGCGGTGGCTTTCCAGTCGATCTGGCGCAGGCTGTCGCCTTCGCGAAATTCTCGTAGTTGGTGAAATTCCATTCCCTGGCCACGGCGTTGGCGCTGGCGCACGCCGAGCCGGCTCAGCCAGTTGTCGACCGCCAGCAGTTGGCCGCCGTAGAGGCGGGCGAAGTCGGGGTAGACGCGGGTCTGGTCGGTGATGTTCAGCAGGCGTTTGCCGAACCACAGGCCGAAGGGGCTCGGCAGGTTGAGCTCGCAGGTTTCGAAGCTGAAGTGGCCGCGCTTGAGCGGGCGCAGGCGATAGCCGATCAGGCTGCGCTGGCCGGGTTGCAGCTCGGTGGCGAGTGGCAGGTTTTCAAAGTCCAGGCCATCGGGGATGTGATCGAAGATTTGAATCTCCAGTGGTTGCGGGAAGTCGTGTTCGACCTCCAGCCGCACTTCGCTCCAACGACCGAGGGCCAGGCTGCCGGGCATTTGTCGGTGTACCCGAGGCGATGGCAGGCGCCTGAGGCGCAGTGCGTCCAGCAGGCTCAGTGCAAACAGCGCCAGCAACAATCCCCAGTTGATCGACAGCAGGCTCGCAGGCACCTCGACGTCCAGCGCCTGCAACGCGCCCAGCACAATGCCGGTGGCCAGCAGGATCGCCAGCCAGATCAACAGCAGGCGCGAGGGTTTCACAGGCGCGGCGCCGGGATCTGGTCGAGCAATTGCTGAAGGACTTGATCGACTTGCAGCCCTTCGATGTCCAGCTCCGGTGCAAGGCGTACACGATGGCGCAACACCGCCAGTGCGCAACCCTTGATGTCGTCGGGAATCACGAATTCACCGCCGCGCAACAGGGCCCTGGCGCGGGCGCAACGCACCAGTGCAATAGAGGCGCGCGGTCCGGCGCCGAGGCTCAGTCCCGGCCAGGTGCGGGTGCTGCGCGCCAGACGCACGGCGTAATCGAGCACCTGATCGTCCAGCGGCAGATCGCTGGCGATGCGTTGCAGGGCTTGCACGTCCTTGGCCTGCAACACGGTGCGCAGCGGTTGCACATCGAGCATGTCGGCGCGGGTCGAGCGGCTGACCTGACGCACCATGTCCAGCTCCTGGTCGGCGTCGGGGTAATCCATGCGCACCTTGATCATGAAACGGTCAAGCTCGGCTTCCGGCAGGGGATAGGTGCCTTCCTGTTCGATCGGGTTCTGCGTGGCGAGCACCATGAACGGTTGAGCAAT
>Ga0157373_10001093_pt1 | contig 20865 bp, 20 predicted proteins | sample C65metaG_FD_113460 | JGI IMG/M metagenome (GOLD analysis project Ga0157373, IMG submission 113460) | Corn rhizosphere microbial communities from Kellogg Biological Station, Michigan, USA - C6-5 metaG | ecosystem: Host-associated > Plants > Roots > Rhizosphere > Soil | place: USA: Michigan... | reverse complement strand
TCGACGAAGACGGATTCCTTTACGTTACCGACCGCAAGAAGGATCTCATCAAGACTTCTGGAGGAAAATTCATTGCGCCCCAGCCTATAGAGAATGCCCTGAAACATAATCCGATGATCGCCGAGGCGGTGGTGGTTGGGGACAAGCGGAAGTTCCCGGCGGTTCTGATTTTTCCCAATTTTGCCGCGCTCGCCGAGCGAATGCAGAACAACGGTGTCCGGAATTCCTCGCGAGAACAACTGCTCAGTCTGGATTCCGTGCACGCGCTGTACGGAGACCTCGTGCTCCAGCTAAACACCACTTTGGCTCATTTCGAGCAACTCAAAGAATTTCGATTGATTTCTGAGGAACTCTCGTCTGCCACCGACACCCTGACTGCCAGCCTGAAGGTTCGGCGGAGGGCAGTGGAGGAAAGATTTCGGGCGGTGATCGACGAGATTTATCACGAGCCACATGCCTGAGCCGGTCGGACAGAGCCTGCCACCAGCCGGCTCGAGGGGAACGGTCGCCCCACACTAGTTGCCGATTTACAATAACGGTATGTCTGACTCTCTTATTATTGCCGGCCGCGAGTTTCATTCGCGGCTGATCGTCGGCACGGGAAAGTACAAGTCCTTCCAGGAAACTGCGCGAGCGCTCGAAGCCAGCGGAGCAGAGATCGTTACGGTTGCTGTCCGGCGGGTGAATCTGGACCGCAGCAAGGAATCTCTGCTCGACTACATTGATCCCAAGAAGTATTTCCTGCTGCCAAATACCGCCGGTTGCTACACCGCCGATGAAGCTATTCGCGCCGCCCGCCTGGGGCGCGAAGTTGGTATTTCGGACTGGGTGAAGATCGAGGTCATTGGGGATCAGGCGACGCTTTATCCGGATGTGCAGGCAACTTTGGAAGCCACCCGTGTGTTGGTAAAAGAAGGCTTCACGGTTTTGCCATATACATCAGACGACGTGGTGTTTGCCAAGCGCTTACTTGATGCAGGTGCGGCGACGATTATGCCGCTAGGCGCGCCGATCGGGAGCGGATTGGGACTTCAGAATCGTGCAAATCTTCAGATTCTCCGCGAAATGATTACCGGGGTACCGCTGATCGTGGACGCTGGTGTGGGCACAGCGTCCGACGCAACGTTGGCGATGGAACTGGGGGCCGACGCGGTGTTGATGAACACCGGAATCGCCGGAGCTAAAGACCCGGTGTTGATGGCGCAAGCCATGAAGCATGCGGTAATCGCCGGACGGCAGGCCTATCTGTCGGGTCGGATGGAGAAAAAACTTTATGCGACGGCCAGCTCACCGCTGGAAGGCGTAGTTCGGTAGCCGGCAAAACAAAAGGGCGGCCGCAGCCGCCCTGGAAATTCCTCGAAGCTTCACAACATCTTGACGCTATCCACGTGAATGGAGTCGCCGCTCACCGTGCCGGTAACGGCAACGTGATGGCCCTCGTGTCCGGTCAGCTTATCGGGATTGTCAACCGTCAGCACTTTCTGGTCGGCATCGGTCACAACCACCATTTTTGCACCTGCAGCCAGGCACTTCTTGGTGCATGCGGCGGCGCTGGCATTCGCGCCCTTGGCTCCGCACTTGGAGTCCGCAACCCAACCGTTAACAGTTGACGAATCAGCGGCAAACGTGACGCCGACAAACATAAATAGAACGCAAAGAGCAAGACAGATCAGCAGCAGCTTTCTCATAAAACAATTCCTCCTGATGGGCGTGGCGCGCCGCTAGGGCATGTTCCACGACGCGCGAAACTATATCACAACCGTCGCTTGAGTTTGTTAATCAGGACTACTTGTGGGCGGTGCGGTTTGAGGGGGCGGGAGTGGCAGGATGGTCCGGTGAAACGTAGATCACTTCCCCGGGGCGGGCGTAATGAAATTGCTCCCTGGCTTCTTTTTCGATCCGTTTGGGATCGGTTTTCAATTCGTTGACTTCCTGCGTGTACTGCGCGTTTTCTTTCTGCAATCTATCAATATCTTTTTGTAAGGCTTGATATTCCGCGCGTTTCGCACGATAAACTACCATACCGTTTGCGGCGAAGGTGACATGCACGAACAGCCAGACCGCGAGCAGCCCAACGGCCACCGTGGCCAGCCGAGTACGTAGAGTGAATAATTTTTCAAGAGTCGGCTCGACTTTGCCGCGAAGGCGATCGGCCCAGGCTTCGGCCTGGTCAGCGCCATCGGCCAGCGAACGCAACCGGGCTTCCGGCGATCGCAGAACTCGAATTTTTGGCAATCCTAGTCGAAAATCCATTGCTTGGCGGCCCCGCTCAATTTCTGCAATTCAGGCTCGCTGGGAGCCTCGGAATAAACTCGAACCACAGGCTCGGTTCCCGAAAGCCGGTAACAAACCCATGAACCGTCTTCGAGAACCAGCTTCAGTCCATCTTTGCGCACAGCTTCGGTTACTGGCCGTCCGAAAAAGCTTTGCGGATCGACACGTAACTTCTCAGTAAACTTGGCTTTTACCTCCGGCGTCAATCGGAAGTTTTCCCTAATCGGGTAGAAGGAACCAACTTTGGCAAACAGCTCCTTCAGTTGATGGCCGAGAGACTTGCCCCGTTTCGCGACCATTTCACAGCAGAGCAGCCCGGCTATGACGCCGTCCTTTTCGGGAACGTGATGACGAACAGATAGCCCGGCGCTCTCTTCGCCCCCAATGGCGATTTTGTCCTGCTTAATCAATTCACCGATGTATTTGAAGCCAACCGGAGTCTCGTGAAGCTCGACTTTGTGGAAGCCCGCCAAGGCATTGATCAAGTTGGTGGTGGCGACAGACTTACCAACACCATTCTTCCAACCACGGCTTTCGACCAGATAATCGAACAGCAGCGCAATAATGTAGTTGGGCTGAAGGAAAGTGCCGTCTTCGTCAACGATGCCGAAGCGATCTGCGTCACCGTCCGTTGCAATCCCGATATGGGCTTTCATTTGCCGCATCTTTTCGCGCATGGGATCGAGCAGATGATCGTCTGGTTCGGGGGCGTGGCCGCCGAAGAGAACGTCGCGGTAGTCGTGGACGGTTGCGACTTCAACTCCGGCGTCGCGCAGAAGCGAGTCTGAGTATCCGCGCGCAGCCCCCCACAAGGGGTCGAAAACAACGCGCAGTCCAGCTTTCTGAATGGCTGTGAGATCAACGAGTTCGCTTAAACGACTCAGGTAGGCAGGTTTGGGATCAAGCGGTTCGGAGTTTCTTTTGCCAGTTCCCGGCTGTCCGTCGCCGGCGACGATTTCGGCTTCGATGTGTTCCGTCACTTCGGGGAGTGCAGGCGCACCATCAGGCGTGGAGAATTTGATTCCGTTGTATTCCGGCGGATTGTGCGAAGCAGTAAAGTTGATAGCGCCGTCTGCCTTCTCGCGAATAACTGCGTAAGAAATGGCCGGGGTCGGAGCAGCGTCGGCGATCACAAGCGGAGTAATACCGTAGCTGGACAATATCTCAGTGGCCATGGAGCAGAAAGTCTCCCCTAAAAAACGGGGGTCGCGGCCGACGATGACGCGGGCGCCGTCAGGCTTTTGTGAATGCACATGGCGCGCGATGCCGGTGACGGCGCGGCGGACGTTGTCGAAGGTAAACTCCTCCGCCATGACGGCGCGCCATCCAGATGTGCCAAACTTGATTTGTGCAGGCATGTGAGTTCCCTGTCTCGCTAGGTCAGATTTATCGCCTACGAACGTCCGAGGCTGATTCTATATGACAGACAAGTTGCTGATTTTGACCACGACGGGCTCGGATTCCGAGGCCGGGAAGATTGCCACAGCGCTCGTAGAACGCAGACTCGCGGCATGCGTGAATATTATTCCGAAAATTAAATCGGTTTACAGATGGCAGGGCGGGGTGGAATCCGCGGAGGAGTTCTTGCTGGTTATCAAAACCTTGAAGGCGCAGGAGGAGCAGGTGCAATCGGCCGTCCGCGAACTCCATTCTTATGAACTGCCGGAGTGCATTGCGATCGCGATTGAGAGTGGCAGTGCAGAGTATTTGGAGTGGATAGCAGATTCCGTGAAGTAGCGCATCCGATGGGTTTGAAAAAGCTAACTGCAAAGGACCAAGGGATCGCAAAGAGATTCATCATAAGAAATCAAACGCAGAGTCGGCGGCAGGTTGCTGCCGCCGTTATTCGGCTCTTCGAAATACGACCGGTCGAATTCCTTACCGGAAACTCTTTCGAAAATCTCTGCGGTCGTGCCGGATGTCGCGACGGTCGGAACGCAGGTCGCGACGGTCGCCTCGCAAATCGCGCTTGTCACGACGAATATCCCGGCGTTCGTTACGAGCAGCCCGGTAATTCCCGTGTCGAAGGTCGCGCCGCAGTTGATGCCGGTCGCGAGCAATGTCGCGCCGATCACCGCGGCGATCAATTCGGTCATGCCGCAGGTCCCGCCGGTCGCTGGACCGGTCCGAACCCAGGGCAAAGGCAGATCCTAATACTGCGAAACACAGCAAAGCAATAATTCGTCGTCGCATATCGCCTCTCTCGTTTTCCTAAGGCTCTTTAGCCTCGTGGTCAGTTCAAACCCACGGCGCCGGGCAAAGTTGCAGGCTCGGGCGATTTCTATAAAACCAAGAAAGTACGTGGGTTCTACTTCGCAGCAAGCGCGGCTTTTTTTGATGACGTTGCCGAATCCACATTGAACGAGAAGGGTGAAGAAGGGAAAACTTTGCTCACTGCTATAACCACGACACAGTTGCAGCAGAGTGCGATAAAGCCGGCATTCACTCCAACAAATGGATCGTGACCACTGAGACCCATGATGGCGACAACCGCAATGCCCGTTACCAGTCCGGCAAAAACGCCCGAAGTCGCAACCTTCTTCCAGAACAGCCCCAGAACAACGCCAGGCAGGAATTGGGTAACTCCCGAGTATCCCAGAAGCAGCAGCGAAACCAGCGTGGTGTGAGAAAACACGGCAGAGATGACTGCCGCTGTGGTGATGAAAATGACCGTGGTTTTGGCCACCACGGCAACCTGAGTGTCGTTCATTCCGGGAGCAATGACCGGCCGAATCAAATTCTTAGCCAGCAAGGTCGCCGCCGTCAGAATCTGAATAGACGCCGGGACCATGGCAGTCAGTGCGCCCGCCCCGCCGATGATGCCAAGGAACCACGGTGGAAAGGTCTTTCGCACAACCGTCAACAATGACAGGTCGCCGTCGCGCAACCCCGGCACAACCAGCAGGGCCGCATAACCGACAATAAACATCAACGGCAATGTGATGTTGTAAATGGGAAGGACAATTGCGTTGCGCCGGAGAATGTCAGAGTTGCGCGCCGTAAAGCTTGCGCCAAACGATTGCGGCCACATAAAAAAGCCCAGAGCACTCAGCAGAACCGAAGACGCATACCAGGAATGCCCGAGATTTGTGGTGGCGCCGGGCATGACAAGGTGGCTGGGCTTGGCATGAGCGAGCTGCGCAAACATGGGACCAAAGCCCCCGAAGTAAATATGCGGAATGGCGAATGCGATGAAAAGAGCGGCAAACAACAACAAGAAATCTTTTATCACGCTGACCCACGCAACGCCCCTCACTCCGCTCAACAAAACGAATCCTGCCACCAGGATCGAAGCCCCCACCATTGCGCGAGCGCGATGAATTTTGTCGAAACTCGCGATTTCAACGATGATCCCCAATCCAACCAACTGAAGTTGCAAGTAAGGGATGATGAAGATCACTCCGATCAGGGCCACCAGCGCGGACAGCCGCTTGTCGCCGTACCGCAGTTGAAAAAAATCTGGCTGCGTTTGCAGGTGGTATTTTCTTCCGATTTCCCAGATCGGCGGAAGGATAAAGAAAGAAATCGCATATGCGAGTGGCATATAGGCGATGAGGTACAACGCGGGTCCACCCCGGGAGTAGGCCCAGCCGCTGGCGCCCAGAAAAGTGAATGTGGTGTAGATTTCACCAGCCATAAGCAGCCAGACAAACACCACCCCGAAGCCGCGGCCTGCTACGGCCCACTGCTCGAGATCCATCGTGCGGCGCGACCCCGCATAGAAGCCTGCAAGCGAACCGACTCCAACGATCGCGCAAATGATAAGCATTGCGACCATGCCTGCGGTCATTGGGGTTCGTCTCCAGACTCGGAATTACTTTGTTTCGCATTCCGTGAAACCTCTACCCGGTAAGCCATCCACAGGCAGACAGGGGTCAGGAGGGTCCACAACATGAGCCAGAAAAGATTGAAGGGCAAACCTAGAACCATCGGATAAATGCGATCCCAAAGCGGCACGGTGAAACACATGGCGACAAATGGAACGGCCGCGAAAAGGAGCGCCACGAACGAAGGCCTTCTCATGTGTTGGCGCTTCCGGTGTTAGCCAATGGCTGATCCTGGGGCCGCGCCAAAACGGCGGCCAAGAAACGCAACGAAATGCCGCCTCGCGGGTGCCTGGGATTCATAGCGCCGGATTGTAGCAGCTCGCACAAGAGTGTCCGAGCCATATTGATCAGGCAAGTGCCTGATTGAGATCGCGGATGATGTCCTCCACGTCTTCAATACCGACAGAGATGCGTACCATGCCATCAGTGATGCCGATAGCAGCTCTTCCCTTTTCACCGAGCGCAGCATGTGTCATCGTGGCGGGATGAGAAATCAGTGTTTCGACTCCACCCAGTGACTCGCCAAGAGTGCAGACGCGCACACGTTTCAGCATGCGAGCGGCGTTAGCGAGAGAGCCCGTTTCGATGGTGATCATCGAGCCGAAGCCGGACATCTGCCGCTTCGCCAGTTCGTGCTGAGGATGGTTTTTCAATCCCGGATAAAAAACTTTTTTTACTTTTTTGTGGCGAGCGAGAAAATCCGCGACCTGGCGTCCATTGGAATCGTGCTGAAGCATGCGGACGGCAAGGGTCTTGGTGCCGCGCAATACCAGCCAGCATTCAAATGGAGAAAGAATCGCCCCGGCTGCTTTCTGGACGAATCCAAGCTGCTCGGCTTGGTCTTTTCTAGTGCAAACCACTACCCCGCCTAGACCGTCGCTGTGACCATTGAGGAATTTCGTCGTTGAGTGAACGACCATGTCGGCGCCCAGCGCGATTGGCTGCTGGAAATAAGGCGACATGAAAGTATTGTCCACGACCAATTCAACTTTGCTGCGGCGGCAAACCTTTGCGATCGCAGCGATGTCGCTGAGAGCCATCAGCGGATTGGTTGGGGTCTCCACATAGACCATGCGCGTGTTCTTACGCATCGCGCGCTCGACGTTTTTCGGATCAGAGGTGTCAACATAGGTGAACTCGAAGCCGTAGCCCGAGAGCACCTGATCGAACAGGCGGGGCACACCGCCGTAAAGGTTGTGGCCACACACAACATGATCGCCGGATTTGTACATAGTGCAGATGGCGTTGATCGCCGCCATTCCGCTGGCGAACACGCGCGAGGCGACTCCGCTTTCAAGCGAAGCCAGATTCGTCTCCAGCCGATCACGCGTCGGATTAGAAACACGCGCGTACTCGTACCCTTGACGCGGCTTCCCGAGCTCATCTTGAACATAAGTCGATGTGGCATAGATTGGAACAGAAACGGCGCCGGTTGCGGGATCGGGTTCCTGGCCATCGTGAATGGCGCGGGTGGAGAAGCCGGGAACCTGGGTATTGGGCTTCGGGCGTTGAGAAAACCGTTTAACGCTCGGCTGTTTCATTAATCTCTTCCGATGTCATTTGATCGTTTGCGCGGGCGAGGGCACCCGCGCCTCCAAAACTGGTTCAGCGACGAGTAATCATCAACGACGCTGTCGCACTTCGTACGGCATAACGACAAAACACGGCGGATTTTCAAATTCCGCCTTCAAATATCTTCTTCGAGAGATAACGCTCTGCCGAGTCAGGGATGATGGTCACTGCTCGCTTCCCTGCCCCGAGTCGCTTCGCGACCTGCAATGAGGCGAACACGTTCGCGCCACCACTGGATCCGGAAAATACGCCTTCCCTGGCGGCAAGTTCGCTTACGGTATTGAATGCGTCATCGTCGCTCACCATGAGAATTTCGTCACAGACCGATCGGTCAAAATTCTTGGGAATAAAACTGGCCCCGATGCCTTCGACTTTGTGCTTGCCCGGCGGCCCACCTCCGAGGATGGATCCTTGGGTTTCGACTGCGACAGTGAGCACATGCGGCAGCTTCTTTTTCATATATCGCGCCACGCCAGTGAAAGTACCGGCCGTTCCGGAGCCGATGACAATCGCGTCGATATTGCCTTCCATCTGCTCGAAAATCTCTTCTGCAGTAGTTTGGAAATGGTAATCAGGGTTCGAGGGATTATCGAATTGCATGGCCATGAACGAACCGGGAGTCTTGGCCGCGTATTCCTGGGCCTGGCGAATGGCTCCAAGCATGCCTTCGTCGTCGGGAGTGCGAGTCACCTCGGCGCCAAGCGCGCGCATGATGATGACTTTTTCTTCTGAAAAACGCTCAGGCACGAACAAAGCGACTTTGTAACCACGATTAACCCCGATCAGCGCCAGGCCAATGCCGGTGTTTCCTGCGGTAGCCTCGACGATCACTCCACCAGGACGAAGCGCGCCTTTGCGCTCTGCACTTTGAATGATTCCGATCGCAGCGCGATCTTTAACGCTGCCGCCAGGATTGAGATATTCGAGCTTGGCAAACACATCGGCGGACTGCGGCGGCGTAATCCGCCGAAGACGAAGCATAGGCGTCTCGCCGACCAGGTCAGTGATATTCTCGGCAACGCGCAGGCGGGTGTTAGAAGAAACGGGCACCCTACAGGTTACGGAAGCTAAGGGAACAGGTCAATGAGGTAGCCGTCAGGGATTAGCTATCAGCATTCATTCAAGCAAGACAAAAAAATGTGACGCAGCCACTCGTCTGACCGCAAGTACCGAAACTGTGGGAAACGTGTACTGACCGCTGAGCGCTGAGTGCTTACCTCTACCGAGCCACGTTCTCCTGGCCGGGATAATAGCCACTTCTGGTACGGACGGTGAGTTTCTTGTAAGGCCGCGCATGGGCATCTACGTGGATGCTCCGGAATCCGCCCACAGATTTAGGCGTCGTGGGCTGATAGGAGATTGTGTACTGGTTGCGGATGTCATGGGCGATAGTTGTGCTGATCTGGTCTACATCGCCCAAGGTCGGCGGAAAGAAGGCGATCCCCCCTGTCCGGTCGGCGATCATTTCGAGCGCACGCTTGGCATGACGAGCCTTGTCGTCACCAAGAAGCCCGATCGCGTAAACGACGGGGCCATTTTCCTGCTGTAGGCGATGGACCGCCTCTTCGAGATTTTCCTGGCTGGCGTCGTCTTCTCCGTCGGTGACAACGAAAAGTACCTTCCTCTGCAGCGGCGATTTGGCCAGTTGATCAGCCGATGCGACTACGGCATCGTAAAGCGCGGTCCCGCCGCGTGACTCAACGTGCTCGAGCGCAGCCTGGAGCTTTTTAACGTCGGAGGTAAAGTCCTGATCCAGGAAATATTCGTCGCTGAAGTTGACCACGAAGACCTGATCCTCGGGATTGCTGGAACGGACTAGGTTGAGCGCCGCCTTATTTACCTCGTCACGTTTATCGCGCATTGAACCCGAGTTATCGATGACGATGCCCATGGCAACGGGATAGTCTTCCAGCTTGAATTGGCGAATCTGCTGCGGCTGGCCGTTTTCAAATACCGTAAAGTCGGGCTTGACGAGGCTGGTGACCAGTCGGTTCCGGTCGTCCACCACGGTCGCGTGCAACACGACTTCGCGAGATTCAACTTTAAAGACAAATGTTCCGTTATCGGTAGCACTGGGACCCTGACCCTGATCTGCAGGCGATTGTGCAGCGGGTGGGTTGGCCGTCGCAGGAGCTTGACTCGCGGGCGCTGTTCCATTGGCGGGCGGTGGTGTCTGTTGCGCAGTTCCTGGGGCAGTCGAGTTCGACTTTGGCGCTGGAGTCTGGGTGGTCTGGGCCGAGGCGGCGACCAGACACGTGCCCACCATCAAGGTTAAAGGCAACCTGCTCAGTATTTTGCGGAGTCGTCTATTGTGAAGACGCATAGTACCCAGTTTTGGCATATACATGTAGCGGCGGCAATCCTTTTGGAGGAAGAAGCTTAACCTTTATTTTATGCCATTTGCCGTCGTGCCCTGGGTTCTTTGGACGGTATCCGAGCACATATTGGTTGCGTAGCTCGATACCAATTTTTGTAGCCACATCTGCCAAATCGTTCGGATTATCTATGGTAAAGGCCCGGCCACCGCTGAGCTCAGAGATATCACCTAACAATTGCGGCCCCAAGCGCTCTTCTTCGGTTTGGAAGTAATGATCATAGATCCCTATGGAATAGATCATCACGTCGGCTTCCTTCACCAACGACTTGATCTCGCCCTCGGTATATCGACTGTGATTGTCGCCGCCATCGGAGATGATCAGCAGAGATTTCTTTGGATACTTCGCTTCCCGCATCTTGCTTACGCCAAGATAAATTGCGTCCAACAAGGCGGTCCGGCCTTTCGGCACCGTAAAGACAAGCTTTCCTTGCAGGTCGTCGATTGATTGCGTGAAGTCCGAAATCTCCTCCGGACGATCAGCGAAAGTAATAAGGAAGAACTCGTCTTGGGGATTGGCGGTTTTAAAGAACTGGATGACAGCTTCGCGTGCACGCTCAATCTTGCTGGCCATACTGCCGCTCATATCGAAGATCACCCCGAGCGAAATGGGCGCATCCTCGCTGGAGAAATTCCGCAGTTCCTGACGATCTTTGCCCTCGTAAACCTCGAAGTTCTCTTTGTCGAGCCCGGTAACCAGCCGATTTGCAGGGTCGGTGACGGTAACCGGGACCAACACCAGATCGACTTTGGATTTGATCATCGGTGCGTGCGGCCGGACAGTGTCTGCCAACGCGCTATCCATCGTAGTCTTCGCAACGTCGTCGGTGCTAATTCGAGGTCTGACATGGATATCATCCACGTCAGAAGTTTGAGCGAGCAGAACGGGAGCAGCCAAAAGCGTGAGCACGGCAACCGCCGAGCACAAAATTTTTCTGGAGATTCGGACGGGGCAAAATAGGGACGCAGGAGGGAATATCCTGATCAAGGTGTTCTGAAGCCCGCGCTGGTGCTGGCGCGTCATAGGATCCCGCGAAATTGATTGCATGGTAGCACAGGCCGGAACCCAAAGCGTCAAAACTTTGTAACGTATTCCCGAGTGCGCAGCATGCTCAATGCCTTTTGATTCCCGGCCTGTGCAAAAGTTTGCTCCCAAAGGGGCGAACTGATTCAACTTCCTTTCGGGACTGGTTCGAAGCCGGTACGCTAGGCTTGGTACAATCTGCTGTTCCCCGACATGGCACATATAGAGCCCTTCCGTGCGTTACGCTATGATCCCGCTCGGGTTGCGGTCTCGCAGGTTGTTACTCAACCTTATGACAAGATCACTCCCCAGATGCAGGATTCTTACTACGGCGCCAGTCCCTACAATCTGGTCCGCATAATTCTGGGCAAACGGCTTGCCACTGACGGGCCGGGTAATAGCCCTTATACGCGTGCGGCGGACTTCTTCGCCGACTGGCGGCAACAAGGGGTATTAAAGCAGGATCCAGATCCGTCCATTTATCGATACTGCCAGACGTTCCCCGTTCCGGGCAGCGGCGCGCAGATCGAACGACAGGGATTTATTGCACTCGGCAAAATCGAGGACTACTCGGCAGGCGTAGTTTTCCGGCATGAACAGACTCTTGCTAAACCCAAAGCCGATCGACTCGACCTGCTGCGCTCCACTGCCGCCCATTTTGGTCAGATATTCATGCTTTATTCAGACCCGCAACGGGACATTGACAAAGCATTGCTGACTGAGGATGCGCCTAGTTTGGAAATCACCGATGAATACGGCGTCTTGCATCGGGTGTGGCGAATGTCGAACCAGGAAACGATCGGCCTTGTTCAGACAGCCATGAAGGAAAAGAAGCTGATCATTGCAGACGGCCACCATCGCTATGAAACGGCGTTAACCTATCGTAACGAGCGGCGGGCAGCGGCGGGATCGCCCGGCGATGTCTCGGCCCCATATGAGTTTGCGATGATGACGTTCGTGAACATGGACGCTCCCGGTCTGGTCATCCTTCCCACACATAGAGTGGTTCATGGCTTGACATCGTTTTCAATGGAGAATTTTCGCCAGAATGCCAGCCATTTTTTCACCGCGGACGAAGTAGATCCGGCGTTGGACGCAAGGCGCGCGACCGCGATCCTGCGTGAAGCTGCTCACACCGGGACATCATTCGTCGCAGTAACCCGTGATCGAGCGTTTTTGCTGAGCCGCCCTAAGTCCCCGGCATCCGCCTTTGAAGGAGTTTCGTTGCGGCAGCAGGGACTCGATGTCGTGCAGCTACATAAGTGTTTGCTCGAGGCCGCGCTCGGAATTTCAGGAGAAGCAATACGAAACCAGAACCATGTCACTTACGTTCGCGATACCGGTGAAGCGATGGCGCTGGCCCGCGAAGGTAGTGCCGATGTTGCCTTTTTGATGAATCCCGCGCGCATACAACAGGTACGGGACATCGCGTTTGGTGGCGAGGTTCTTCCGCAGAAATCCACCGACTTCTTCCCGAAGCTTCTCAGTGGCCTGACGATCTATGCGTTGGAATAGGGATGCAGCCCGCAACCCGTATTACGTTTTAGTTCTGTTTGGCACCCTGGCGATTTGCCTGGGACAAAACCCTTCGCCGCAGATCGCTCCCGGTCAAACTGTGAACCCTGCGGCGCCCTTGCAACCCGCGGCACCCGCTCCAGCTCTGGTCATGATTGACGCGGCTCACGGAGGAAGCGAGCCCGGCGCGCTGCTTAATCCGGCTATCCCCGAAAAAGATGTGACCCTCACATTCGCGCGCCGATTGCGGCAAGAACTGGCGGCCCGTGGAGTTTCTTCTACCGTCATCCGCGACAATGATGCCACGCTGACCACAGACCAGCGGGCGGAAATCGCCAACGCCGCACGCCCTGCGCTTTACGTCTGCTTACACGCAAGCTCTCTAGGTACCGGGATGCGCATCTACACAGCCATGATTCCCGCGGCTGGCGGGGACAATCGCGGACCGTTCGTAAATTGGGCAACGGCCCAAAGCGTGGCCAAAACCCGGAGTCTGTGGATTCAGCAGCAGATCACCACGGCAATACGCAACAACCGATTTCCGGTGCGCAGCCTCCCCGCGCCTCTACGTCCATTGAACAACATCGCAACTCCGGCGATAGCGATTGAGATTGCACCAACGACTGAAAGCGTCTCTCAGCTCGCGTCCACGGATTATCAGCAAATGGTGTGCTCAGCTCTGGCAAATGCGATCGCTGCAATAGCGCCGGCGCTTCGAACCAAGGTGCCAATACAGTGATACCCCGCCAGCTGTTTATCGCGACTGGCGTGTTGCTGCTCGTAGCCATTGGAATGTCATTCTATTTGTGGCGATTGCGGTCCTCAGAAATTCAAAACCAGAACACTCCGGTTGTGACACAACATGTTGCACCGCCCGGAGGTTCCGTCGAACAGGTGACAGTTTGGGTTGCGTATGACGGCTCGGGCACATTGCGTACCCAACCTGTCTCGATTCCAATTTCCTCCGGACGTCAGCGGCGTGCTGTGGAACTGCTGCGTGGTCTGGTGGAGCTCTACACTGCCAAAAATTCTCCTCATCCAGTGAAAGCCACAGCCGAAATTCACGATGTCTTCCTGATTGACCCCGGACTGGCAGTAATTGACGTCAATTCTGCACTCGTGGATGGACAGGTATCGGGTGTCCTGGCGGAAGAACTTACCATCTGCTCCATGGTCCAGACCCTGGCTGCAAACATTCCCGGGCTGACGCGGGTAAAAATTCTGGTGGACGGCAAGGAACGCGAAACGCTTGCCGGACATGCTGATCTTTCTGGGGCCTATGACGTTGGACAAATTACGGAGCTGGCGAAACAACTCTCTTCACAATAGGAGCGCTCCAGCGCTCACAAGTGTGAAGTGTAATTCCTGTGGAACTCCTGTGCCTTTGCATCGCTCAGGGTTGCTATAATCGTTGCGCCGCTTCGTCCTCCGTCCGGAGGTTGTTGTATGTCCGATTTGAACTGGCAGGCACTCTATAGTGCCGCACTCGCCGAATCCGAACCCAAAAGACTGGGTATCAAAATCGAAGTTGCCCAACGGGCGATTCGTCATCGCCTGGATGAAATCCGCGATTCGGATACTAGCCGTGAACGCGAACAACTGGACCGTGCCCAGCACGCCTTGTTCACGCTGGCTGCGAGGAAGCGGTCTGCCTGAACATACTGCGCCAGGCGATTAAGCGAGAGCGCAACCGCGCCGCTGCTAAAATCGCTTTATGTTCTTTCGCTCTGACAATCGCAGGCCTGACGAAATGCGCCCGGTCAACATCGTTCCCGACTACATTTCTACCGCCGAGGGCTCGACACTCATAGAGCTCGGAAATACCCGCGTCATCTGCACGGCCTCGGTTGAAGAGAGCGTGCCAGCCTTCCTTCGTAATAGCGGCCGGGGATGGGTCAGCGCTGAGTACGGAATGTTGCCTCGGGCCACACTGACGAGAAGCCCCAGGGAAGCTGCCCGCGGGAAAGTTGGCGGCCGCACGCATGAGATTCAGAGGCTGATTGGAAGATCCCTGCGCGCCGTGACCAACATGGAGCAACTCGGCGAACGCACAATCCTGGTGGATTGCGACGTGATTCAGGCGGACGGCGGCACCCGCACGGCTTCAATCACCGGAGGATTTGTTGCAATGGGAATGGCAATGCAGAAACTGATGCAGGCAGGAACCCTGAAATCAATACCGCTGAAGGACTTCGTTTGCGCGATCAGTGTCGGCGTTGTGGAGGGCCAACCACTTCTAGATCTCTGCTATGAAGAAGATTCTCGTGCAGATGTGGACATGAACCTGGTTATGACTGGAAGCAGCCGTTTCGTGGAGGTGCAAGCCAGCGCCGAGCGCCAGGTGTTTGACGACGCGCAACTGCAAAGCATGATGGGTCTGGCACGGAAGGGACTGGCGTCTTTGCTCATCAAGCAACGGGGTGTGCTGAGCGAGATCAGCCCAGTGCACGGGAGTTAATGTCGGCTTCATGCTTGCGAGATAAGGGCGGTAGCGTAGAACGAGCTGAAGTCCAAGCTTTCAAGACAGGTTTGTTCTGTTTTCGTAACAGAACTACGATTCCCGAAATGAACATCTAAGCCACGCAGAGAATTGACCTACTTGCAGACTGCCGGGCGCGATTACCGGAAGCGTTGACCCCTCGAGACGCTTATCCGACAAAGTAGCACGCGCTCGGCTCTTTTCTTCTTCTGAAAATTCCATAAATTTCAGGTTTCGCGACGGCCACCAAATCAGCGTGTCCGCAAACCTCCCAATTTTTCCTGCTGACTATTTCAACGGCCATAGTGAAACGAGATCGCTTCGCATAAACCGCGGTCTAACGAATTGCTTGTGTAGAATGCTGCCAACAAGAAGTCCGCTGCGCTCTTAAACCCGTAAGTCGTCGCCCGAAAAGGCGGGGCTTGCCAATTTTGCGATTCAACGAAACGGAGGCAATACGATGAACCGTCGTCAGGCAATAAGTGCTTTCGCTCAAGCCGGAGGAGCGACTTTGCTTGCGTCTAAAGCATCTCTGGCGCGTGTTGCCATGCCGGAGGTTGATGCTGTTACTCGAACTGCGGCAGAGACGGTCACGGTGAAGATACGCGACATAAAAACAATTCTGACCGCGCCGGACGGTATTCGGTTGGTGATCGTTAAGGTCGAAACCACCGAGCCAGGACTTGTTGGTTGGGGCTGTGCCACGTTTACGCAGAGAGCGCTGGTTGTGAAGACGGCGATTGAGGAATACCTGAAACCGTTCTTGATCGGGCGCAACGTCGACGAAATTGAGGACATCTGGCAGTCAAGTTATGTGAGCTCATATTGGCGCAACGGTCCGGTGCTGTTCAATGCCATGAGTGGGGTTGATATTGCCCTGTGGGACATAAAAGCCAAGCGTGCTGGGATGCCCCTTTATCAATTACTCGGTGGCAAGGTGCGTCAAGGCGCGGACTGTTACTTTCATGCCAGCGGCAGCAGTTTTTCAGAAGTGGAAGATAGCGCGCGGAGCGCCATGGAAAAGGGCTTCCGCCACGTGCGCGTGCAAGTTGCGACGCCTGGCTACGCCGGATACGGGGCGCGCGGCAAACCGCCTGCGACAGGAGCCAACCAGAACGAGGCAATCGGGCCGACCAACCCTCGAGAGATATGGGAGTCTGCACCGTACGTGCGCATGGTGCCGAAGTTATTTGAATACTTGCGCGCGAAGCTAGGTGACGACGTTGAACTGCTGCATGACGTACACGAGCGCGTGACGTTGAATCAGGCGATCAACCTGGCAAAATCTCTTGAACCGTATCGCTTGTTTTTTCTTGAAGACCCGCTTCCGCCGGAGCAGAACGAACATTTTCGCTTGCTGCGCGAGCAGACCAGCACTCCTATCGCCATGGGCGAACTGTTCAACACACAACACGAATATGTGCCGCTCATCAAAGATCGACTCATCGATTTCATTCGCATTCACATCTCTCAGATTGGCGGCTTGAGCCCCGCGCGCAAAGTGGCCGCGCTGAGTGAGTTCTTTGGCGTCCGCACCGCCTGGCACGGACCGGGTGACGCGTCGCCGGTGGCCCATGCCGCACAGTTGGCCCTTGAGTTAGCAAGCTACAACTTCGGCGTCCACGAAGGCGGAGGCTTCCCGCAACAAACACAAGACGTCTTTGTAGGCTGCCCTGAAGTCAAGAACGGATATATGCTGGCCCAGGAAAAACCCGGCTTGGGCATTGAGGTTGACGAGAAAATCGCAGCGAAATTCCCCTTCCCGGATGGTCCGCCAAATTTTGATTATTCCTGGGGAACCACGCGCCGATCTGATGGCACGGTAATCAGACCTTGACTGGTCTGGCCGCTTCGTCATTTTCAAGGCAAGCTAAATGCCACGTACACACTGCCTGAGGATCCTTTTGGATCTTTGCCGCCACCTGCGGCGATGACCACGTACTGCTTTCCATCGATCATATAAGTGGCGGGGGTGGCGACGCCGGCGTTGGGCAGAGTAGTCTCCCATAGGAGTTTGCCGGTGCGGCTGTCGATGGCACGAAATTTCTTGTCATAAACCGTGGCACCGATGAAGAGCAGGTCTCCGGCGGTGACGACAGGACCACCATAATTTTCGGTGCCGGTGTTTGTGAGGCCTTTGGCGGCGAGCTCGGGATATTCGCCGAGCGGAATCCTCCACAAATATTTTCCGGTGTTCAGATCCAGCGCATTCAACGTTCCCCAGGGCGGCGTGATCCCAGGATAACCGTCGGGATCGATGAAGTCGTTCGATCCGGTGATACGGTATTTCATCGGCGCGCCCTCGGCGGTGCTGGAGTAAAGGGCGTCGCGGTCAGGATCCGCATCAAGGGGGTTCTGCGCGGTGAGATAAGCAATCAAGCCATGGACATCTGTGTCGGAGAAGGTGGCGAATGCGGGCATCGCGCTTCCGCCTTTCTGAATACGCCCCTGAATCTGTTTCGTGCTGAGGCGCTGGCCGACGCCGGTGAGCGCAGGAAAAGCCGGTGGCTTGCCTTCGCGATGCTCGCCATGACAGGTAGCACATTTATCTTGATAAAGGTTGGCGCCGTGGGTCTGGGGATCTTCGTTGGCCGCAGGCTTGGCCGCCTCATCGGCACTGGTGGCGTCTTTTTCTGAATCACCCGGACTGGTTTCCAGAAATTTGATGAGCGCTTTCATATACTCGCCCCGCAGAGCGGGAAAGGCGGGCATGCGTCCCCTTCCCTGCATGATGATGTTTTCGATTTCATCATGTGAGAGGCGTTTGCCGACCTCAATGAGCGAAGGATAAGTCGGTGGCGATCCGGTGCGCCTGTCGCCGTGGCAGATGCTGCACTGGTTGTGGTAAGTGCGTTCGCCGGTGCTGCTGCGTCCGGGCTTGTTTTCGGTGAGGGCGATCACGCACGCGGCTTCGTTTGCATTTATATAAATGATGCCGTGGCGAGGATCGACGGCAGGGCCACCCCATTCGGCGCCGCCGAGAAAGCAGGGGAAGACGACGGTTTCTTTATCGAGCCCGGTGGGGACGAACTGGCCGCCGCTGAGATAAGTGCTGAAACTCTTTTCCGCCCACTCGTGCGCCACGGGCGTGCGCTGTGTAAGTAAATCTCTAGTCAGGACCTGACGCGTGAATGGTGCCGGAGCAATCGGCACAGGTTGCGTGTGAGCAGTAACTTCACCGGGGATCTGGCTAGGCGGAAACGGACGTTCTTTGATCGGGAACAGCGGCTTGCCGGTCACGCGATCGAAGACGAACAGATATCCCTGCTTCGTGGTTTGTGCGACTGCGTCGATCGGCTTTCCATTGCGCTTGACGGTGACAAGCGCCGGCGGTGCGGGAAAGTCTCGGTCCCAAATGTCATGATGAACCCCCTGAAAGTGCCAGATGCGCTTGCCGCTATTTGCGTCGAGGGCGAGAAGTGTGTCGGCGAAAAGATTATCTCCGATGCGATCGGCGCCATAGAAATCGAATGTGGGAGACCCGGTGGGCACGTATACGATGCCACGTTCTTCATCGAGTGACATTCCAGCCCAGTTGTTGGCCGCGCCGGAATAGGTCCAGGCATCTTTCGGCCAGGTTTCGTATCCAAACTCGCCGGGATGCGGGATGGTGTGAAAGCGCCACCGAAGCGCGCCTGTGTGAACGTCGAAGGCGCGAATGTCACCGGGAGGGGCGGGATGCGATTCGGGGTTGCGTCCGCCGACAATGATTAAGTCTTTATAGACGAGACCTGGGCTCGTCATCTGGACCGACAGCAGTTGATAATCGCCGCGCAGATCTTTCCGCAGATCGACGCGACCCTGTTCACCGAAATCAGGGATGGGCTGGCCGTCATGGGCGTTGAGCGCGTAAAGAAAATTCGTAACTGACGCAAAGATGCGGCTCTGTCTTCCGTCCGTCCAGTACGCAAGGCCGCGCTCCGGGCTATTGCCCTTAATGCCAGAATCGAATTGCCAGATGAGATGTCCAGTCGCGCCGTCGAGGGCGATGACTTTGGAATTGGCGGTATAGGCATAGAGAACGCGGCCCACGATCAGCGGGCTGGTCTCGAGGCCGCCCTTTTCTCCGGCATCATATTGCCAGGCGAGCTTCAAATGACTAACGTTGGTTCTGTTGACTTGTGAGAGGCTGGAATAATGGTCGGCCGCGGATTGTCCACCGTAAACCGGCCAATCGGGGGTTTGCGCAGAGGCAAGGGCGCACAGCGCCAGCACACAAGCGAAAATGGGTTTAAAAGTTAGGTCCATCGCTCGACATGAGAGGTGTTTCCCACCCATTCGCGAAGAGCGCGAAAAGCGTGGGGCAATCTACATCTGGGGAAATTCGGATTAGAAATGGAGCACGAAAGAGTGTCCACAGAAAAGCGGAGATGCTGGTGCTCCCGGCGCGGTATTTCGTACTATTTCGCGTCGAGGCGATGGTTGCGATTACTTAAAATACAAGTCCGGCCGGTATGTATGGAGATGATTCTAAGAGCAAATGAAAATAAAAGACTCTACTCTCATAGCTTTTGTTTTATTAAGCGCGTGCGCGCTCGCGCAAGACTATCCGAAAGCTGACATCACAAATGGGGTAATTCGCGCGGAACTGATGCTGCCCGACCCGCAACATGGGTCTTACCAGGGGACGCGCTTTGACTGGTCCGGAATTATTTCCAGCCTGCAATATCAGGGGCACGAATACTTCGGAAGGTGGTATGAGCGGCACGATCCGAAAATTCACGATGCAATCACGGGTCCAGTGGAGGAGTTTCGAACCAATGACTCCGGGCTCGGGTACGACGAGGCAAAGACGGGCGGGACATTTGTGAGGATTGGCGTGGGAACAGTGAGGAAGCCGGAGGAGGAGGCATATCGTCCGTTTGAGACATACGAAATTGTTGATCCGGGAAAGTGGACGGTTAAGAAGCATAAAGACAGCATTGAGTTCACCCATCAACTGCGCGGAGAAAACGGATACGCCTATGTTTATCGGAAGACGGTGAAGCTGGTTAAAGGCAAACCGGAGCTGCTGCTGGAGCATTCACTGAAGAATATCGGGCAGAAGGCAATTGACACCACGCAGTATAACCACAATTTTTTTGTGATTGACCATGAGACAGTGGGCCCTGATGTGGTGGTGAAGTTTGCGTTCGCGCCGGTGGCGACTCGTGGTTTTAAAGACCGGGCAGAGATTATGGGGAATGAGATTCATTTTCCGCGGGAGATTGAAGGCAAGAACGGAGTTTTTTCAGAGCTGACTGGATCCAAGAATGATGTGGCCGACTACGACCTTCATGTTGAGAACGTAAAGACTGGCGCAGGCGTGCATATCACCAGCGACCAGCCGCTGGAGAAAATGAATTTCTGGGCGATCAACACTGTGGCGGCGGCTGAGCCGTACATCCATTTGAGAATTGATCCAGGCAAAGAGGCGCACTGGACGGTGCGCTACGATTTCTACACTTTCCCGCCGCGTGATAAATAGCGCCTATCGCTTCGAGGGCACTTGAAGACCGCCAATCCAGACTGACTCGATTTTGCGCGTGTTGCGGATGTCGTCGAGAGGATTGGCGGTCAGAACAACGAAGTCGGCCCACTTTCCTTTTTCGAGCGTGCCCGCATTCTTGCTGACGTTCAGAGCTTTTGCGGCTCCGCTGGTCGCCGAAACCAGTGCTTGCATGGGAGTGAGCCCCGCCTTCACTTCATATTCAAGTTCGAGGTGCTCGAAGTAGCCCTGAAAGCGGCCTGGGCCGCCACCACCATCTGTGCCCATGGCGATGTTGATGCCAGCGTCAGAGAGAGCTTTGAGATTGTGCAT
>Ga0157373_10001092_pt1 | contig 20868 bp, 18 predicted proteins | sample C65metaG_FD_113460 | JGI IMG/M metagenome (GOLD analysis project Ga0157373, IMG submission 113460) | Corn rhizosphere microbial communities from Kellogg Biological Station, Michigan, USA - C6-5 metaG | ecosystem: Host-associated > Plants > Roots > Rhizosphere > Soil | place: USA: Michigan... | reverse complement strand
TGCTCACACCGCTGACTTTCTGCTCGGCCTCCGTGGTGACCGTGCCAGCGCTGGCCGTGTAGCGGTCGTTGGCCGAGTAGTAGCGCTGCATGAACTGAGCGGCTTCCATCAGGATGCCCTCGGCCTCCGCGCGTTTGGACCGGCGCACATGCTCCTGGTAGCTGGGCATGGCAACCATCGACAGGATGGCGATGATGGCAACCACGATCATGACTTCGATCAGCGTGAAGCCACGGCCGGATTGGCGTGAATCGGAGTATTGGCGTTTCATGGCAGTAATGGACAGGTGCATGTTGGTCAACTGCTGCGCGTCAGCACGGACTGCATCCATGCTTCGGCGCCCTGGGTGGCTTTTCCGGTCGAGATGTCGTCGAAGGCAGCGTTGTTGGCAAAGCCGCGTGCGGTGATCAGGTAGCCAGTGAGCTTGGGCGTGGAGGTGGTCTCGATCTTCTGGATCAAGCAGCGCGGCGCGGTGGTCAGCTGCAAGGCATCGGTGTCGGCGCTACCGCCGGTGCTCTTCTTGTAGTACGCACTCGGAACGCTGATGGCGTTGCTGCCCACCCAATTCGAACTGGTTCGCCATGCGGCTGCGGTGTCGGATTCCGAACCGATGGTGCTCGTAATGATCTTGCCGCGCAGGCCAGTGGTGCCGTACTCGGTGTAGTCCTTGCCATCGCCGTCGAAAATCGCCACCTGCTCGCAGAAGCGCAGGGCTGTTTCGGCAGCTTCGCGGGCCACTTCGGCCGAGCGAATGCCATTGATGCTGCGCTCGCTCTGGGTGGCATTGCGGATGGCAAAGGTGCCCAGCAACGACAGGATCACGATCAGAATCAGGGTGATGACCAGCACCACGCCGCTCTCCCGTTTGCGGGGGCCGTGCAGCGGTGCGGAGGTGCGGCGGCCATTGATGCAGCGCGAAGAGGCGCGTGGGCCAAGATGGACGGGGGGCATTGTGCTCATTGAATGATCAAGCGGTTTCTCAGCAGAACCGTAGTGACATAGGCCCTGCGCAGATAGCCATCGGTGCCGGTCACATCGACATTGCTGCAGTTCTTGTAGGACATGCCGCCCGCGGGCACGTCTTTAACGGGCTGATCGCTGCGCATGAGCAGACACACGCGCACGCTTAGTACACGGCCCCAGCGGTCATCGGTGATGTTGGGCAGCACGCCGGTGCTGGTCAGAGCGTCGACGCCGGTCGCAGTCAGATAGCTGACGATCTGGTGCCGCAGCGGATCGTAGGTGCCTGCCAATTCGGCGCTGGGACGACTGGCCACGCCGTAGAGGATCTGCATGTTTTCGACGTTCGACAGCAGCGGTTGTGCGGTTCCGATGACGTTGCCGGTGCCGCTCTTTTCCGAACCCTGGCAAGACAACATAGGCTGCGTGCTGGCGTTGGTGACTGAATAGCGGTTGTCAGCCAATGCGTAGTTGCCGGCAGCGGGCGTTGGCGCCGGCGCCACTTGCGACGCAGTTGCGGCGTTGATGCCGTTGCCCAGACAGTTGGTTGCCAGTGGCGAGGCATCGGTCGAGGGCATGGTGTTGTCGGTGGTCGCCTCGTATCGGATGGCAATGGCATCGCTGCCGGCGGCCGCAGCGCCCGTGGCGCAAGTGAGGCTTCCGAAGGCGGCACCCGCATCGGTAAAACCGCCATCGCAACCGCGCACCGCGGGACCAGCGTAGTTACCCATCACCGTGGCACCGCTGCCAGGAATGATCTGACGGGAATAGCCTGCCTGCTTGAGCTGCTGTTGGATCAGGTTTATGGCGAGGATCCCGTCCTCGTTCATCTGCGTTTCGATCTGAGACAGCTGGCTGCCGCGGCTGGACCCGGCATACATGGACAAGCTGGCCGCAAGGATCACCAAACCGATGGTCACGGAGATCAGCAGTTCGAGCAGCGTGAAGCCGCCAGCCGACATGCGCACTCGCGAGCCGAGCAGTAGTGCCTTTCTTCTCATAGCGTGACCCGGAAGTACATGCAGTTCACGGAGGCGGGATTCGAGATGTTGGCCGCCGTCGTGGGGCAGAGTTGCTGCTGCGCGAAGCCGTCGTCTTCCTGAATGGCGTTCCAGATCAGCCATATATTCAGCACGCGCGTGGCCGGCAGACCGTTCACGCCAGGCGGAGCAGGTGTCAGTTCCGTAGTGACGTAGGCGGTGCCGCCAGGTAGCCGATTGGCGACGTTGGTGAGCCACTGGGACTGGTCGTAGTCTGCGATGGCCGAACCACAGGTATTGATCGGGTTCGTGGGGGTAGAGGTGTCGACCTGGCAGCTGACCGGTGCCGCCGTGGGATCGGTCGTGGCGGCAGTGCGCGAACTGGCGTTGTAAGCCGTGGTGTAGGCGTAGTCAGCAAAGCCGGCGATGTTGGCGCGGGCTCGCTCAGCGTAGTCGGCCACCAGGCTCAGGCCGGTGGCTCGCATGCGTGAAAACTGGTTGTACTTGATGGCGGACGACGTGAGCCCCGCCATGCCGAACAGGGCAACGGCCAGAATGACGATGGCTACCAGCACCTCAATGAGGGTGCCGCCTCTCTGTGTGTTGTGGATTCTCATGTCCATGGAAAAATTTCGTGGCTGCACGGAAACGGCCGCGCGTGGCGGTCTCATCCTTCGCTGCTGTCGCAACTGGTCGAGTTAGCCACGGAGCGGATGCGGCCAGGCTTGGTAATGCAGAGGGCCTTGCGCAGCCACGGCGTGGTGCTGGCACTATTGAAGCCAGCGGCGTCAATATCGATGCCGTTGGCAGTCGCGTTCAGCAATCCGTTGGGAAGAAAGACAAAGCGGCCGGCGTTCTTGAGGGTGATGTTCGCAATGCCTGGGGGCGCATCCTGGCGCAGCAGCAGTTCGTCGCCATTCGTCGCGGAGTAGTCAAAGCTGGTGTCGCGGTCGTTGTTGACGAAGACGATCCAGCCGCTGGCGAACCCGTTAGTGCCCGCAGTAGATAAACAGGTGGTGGAGCTACTGGAAGCCACCCGGCAGACGACGACCGGACGTGCGCGAGCAATGGCTTCAGTGCGCGCGGTGCGTAGAGAGCCGGTCAGCGCGTTGATGGCATTGGAAGCACGCCACTGGCCGATGAAGCGCGACATCGAGGGAGCGGCTACGCCGATCAGGATCGCCAAGATGGCGATCGTGACGAGCAATTCGATGGCCGTCAAACCGCGTTGGCGGCGTCGAAAATCGAAGCGATTCGTGCACATAAGCCGAGTGATGCGTTGAAAGACGAGAGCCTAGTTGAGGTTCTGTGAATTTGGTAACAAATACCGACAATCGGTTAACTGAAATGGACGAACGGCAACATTTCGTTGCACCGCCCGGTATAAAACTCGCAAGATCGCGCGCCACGAACTCCTGAGTCTGAGCACGTTTGCGCTCACGACGGCTACGCCTTGACGGGAGGTTGGCGAGCGGATCGATGTCATCCCCGAGCAGGTTCGCAAGCTGCAGCGCCACCGCATTAAATATGTCTGCGCCTACTGCGACGAGAGTCTGAAGGTTGCACCGAGGCCAGCTTGCATCATCCTGCGCGAGCCGAGCACCTGTCAGGCCCAGACTGGCCAGCGACAATTATCTTGAGCGCCGCTCAAAGTAGTTAACGCCGGGCACCAGACCTGGGTCATCACCGGCGAGTACCAGTTCGGCATGCCGCTGTACCGTACTGCAGGGTCTACAACGGCATAGCGAAGACCGGTGCTTCACGCACCTGGATGCAGGTTCACGCGCCGACCGCTGATCAAGACCGAGGAAGCCACACCGAAGGGGGCTCGTTCTGCCCAACCAGCTCGCGAGCCGGTTCCGTGCGGCCGACTAGCAAGCTGTACCGTGCGGAGTTCTTGGCTAGAAACTGGACGCCCCCGCGTCGGCTGCGGCGGCGTTCGCTCTACAGTGTCGCGTCGTGCGCGAGCCGAACGGCTATCGCTTACGTACCCGCACGCCATTCACTGTCGAGCTGCTGAGCGAGGCATTGCACCGTCCGCCTGGGCAGTGACCCAAGCTTGTGCAGTTCCTAGACAATGGCACCTGGCCGTTGGACTCCAACTCTGTGGAAAACGCGATCCACCCCTTCGTGGTCGGGTCATGGTGGTTTGCGACACCATGGACAGCGCCAATGCGAGCGCAAATTTTTATTGGTTGGTCGAGAGACGGCCCAGGCCAATGGCATCGAGTCCTACCGCCGCCTCATCGCGCTTTTCAAGAAGCGCTGGTGCACTGTCGACGACTACAAGGCGCTGCTGCCCTGGAACATCGAACTCGGTGTAGAGCGTAGACCGTCTGCGCGAGTCGGATCCGGCACCACGGGCAAGGCGTGGCTTATTGACTGCTTACGAACATAGCGATCTCTATCACCATGTGCGTCGACCTTCGAAAAAAATGAGAGATTCACGGTCATCGTGCATTTCATGCCAAGTTGACCCCCGAGTACTATCTGGCAGTGCCACTCCTCACGCCCTTACGACATTGGGCGCCGGATCTAGGTAAACGCCTCGCGTGTCGACAATCAACTTCGCGTAGGTCTGGATCATTGGATAGTCGAACGCATCGTGATTTGTAGCGATTAGCACTACGTCGTACGACGCCACCGATTCTGGCGTCAGCTCAACGCTCGCCAAATCGAAGTGGTGCTCACGCATCTTTGGAAAAATCGGCACCCATGGGTCCGCATACGACACCACGGCGCCTTTTGTCCGGAGCAGTTCCATTAATGCCACCGCTGGCGACTCACGCATATCGTCGACATTCTTCTTATAGGCAATGCCCAACACCAGCGCCTTGCTGCCCTTCACCGACCGTTCGCGATGGTTGAGCGCTTCCGTTATCTTTTGCATCACCCACTGAGGCATATCGCTATTGATCTGCCCTGCCAGCTCAATAAATCGGGTGTTCAACCCGTACGCGCGCGCCTTCCAAGTCAGATAGAACGGGTCAACGGGAATGCAGTGCCCGCCCAGCCCTGGGCCAGGGTAGTAGGGGACGAAACCGAACGGCTTTGTCGCTGCGGCGCGAATCACTTCGTAGATGTCGATCCCCATCCGATCAGCGATGATCTTCATCTCGTTGACCAATCCGATGTTGACCGCGCGATGGATGTTTTCGAGCAGTTTGGTCATCTCCGCTGCCTGTGTGGAGCTTACCGGCACCACTGTATCGATCACTTTCCTGTACAGCGCAATGCCTGCGCTCAGGCAAGCCGGCGTGCAGCCGCCGACGATTTTCGGAATGGTTTGAGTGGTGAACTTCGGATTGCCCGGATCCTCACGCTCGGGTGAGAAAACCAGAAATACGTCCTCCCCGACCTTGAAACCACGCGACTCGATTCGAGGCTTGAGTTCCTCCTCTGTTGTCCCGGGATAAGTCGTACTCTCAAGCGAGATGAGTTGGCCACGACGAATGTGGGGCAACAAGGCTTCGATGGTGCCAATGACGAAACGTAGATCGGGCTCCCGATATTGATCAAGCGGCGTTGGCACACAAATGATCAGCGCATCCACTTCAGCGGCGCGCGAGAAGTCCGCGGTTGCCGACATGCCGTGCTGGCGGCCGCGTTCAACGGCCGCATCGCCGATGTGCTTGATATAGCTTCGACCTTGATCGATAGCGCGCACCTTTTCCTCATCAATATCAAATCCGAGGACAGGCATGCCGACCTCGGTGAAACGCAAAGCGAGGGGAAGGCCAACATAGCCAAGGCCGATAATTCCAACTCGAAAGGTGTTTGCGATCACTAGCATCTCCAAGTTATTTCGAAGCCTATCTCAGGCATATTCTTCGCGGGTATCGCCGACCACACAGACGTAAAGATCGTTTGCTAGTTCTGGCGAAGACGGAATGCAGAAGCGGCATCACGGTAGATTTGGGTGTAGAGAGCCGACGCACGTGCTGCGCTAAAGTGATACTCGGCACGCTCACGACCTGCTTGCCCCATGGTCCGGGCTTGCTCCGGTCTCTCTATTAACCTTTTGCATGCTGCTGCCACACCTGCCAAATCGCCGCACGGTCTCAGGATACCGGTCCTGCCATCTACAACCACGTCCTTCAAGCCAGTTACATTGAACGCGACGACCGGTCGGCCGCACGCCATCGCTTCAAGAGCGGTGTAGCCGAAGCCCTCATGGCGGCTAAGGCATACAGTGATATCACAGTCCTGATAAAGCTTTATCAGATCGGATTCGTGAAGACGAGACCAGACCTTAACGTTGGGACCTAGCGCCTCCAGTCCAGCAGTTTGCCCTCGCCGGCCAGCCACCACGTGCAACTCGATACCCGAGTCCAAGCACTGTCGGAAAGCCGGCAGAAGATCGCCACCCTTGCGCAAAGACATGTTTCCGACCCACAGGACTCTGGGCCGCGTGACGGCGGGCGTGTAGGAAGGACGAAACACCGAGGCGTCGAGCCAGTAGTCAACCACCTTGATCTTCTTATCCAGATCAAAGCTCTCCTCGACCTCGGCAGCGGCCGAAGCGCTGCCACAAAGCACTGCCTCCGCTCTTCGAAAGGAAATGGCCTCGAAACGACCGATCCAGTGATCGTGATAAAGCGCCTGAAAGGGCCCCTTCCAAGCAGGGTAGCCGAGCCCACGAACGCAGTGGTGCACTGTGACTATTAAAGGGCAACCTCTCCCAGAAAACGCAAAAGCATTCCAGCTGTTGGCATGAATAATCTCGGTGCCTTCTGGTATCGGCGCAGTCCGAAGTAGCCAGGGACACAGCTCATATCGCAACGGAAACCAAGTGATGATCGGGTCACAACCCGCCTCAGCGAGCAATGCCGCCAGTCGCTCAACAAAGACGTCGCTCCCACTGTTTGAACGGACGCCTGGAAGCCATACTTTCATGGCAAAGCAGGCGCTCGCGCCGCTTGCTTGAACGCCTCTGCCATGACCTCTGCGGCATCCCTCCAAGAGCGCCCGGGATATGGCGAGGGGTCCGGCATTGCGAGGGCGTCGAGAATCCCCTGTGCAATACTTTCAGAATCTGGCCGGGTAAAGACTCCGAAAGGCCCTGCTGCCTCGCGCAGCTCGGGGATATCGGTGGCAACCACACGCGTTCCGAAGGAAGCAGCTTCGGCTGCAGGCATACCAAATCCCTCGTAATGAGATGGTTGAGCAAGGACGTCAGCATGTGCAAACAAAGTCGCCATCTTGTGATCGGGAACATAGCCTACCTCGCGAAGCCAAGCAGGACGGCCCCCATTCAGGGCTTCGAGCTTTTCCCCCCATCCGGCGGCCCCCGCCAGGACGAGCACGTGTCGAGGGAGAAGGCCGCGAGCTTTCAGTGCCGCAAAGGCGGCTACAAGGCTTTTGAGATTCTTACGCGGCTCGCGCGTTGCGACCGATAAAACATATGGCTCGTTGAAGGGGCGCCCCTCGAGGCCTTTTGGATCCATGCCTGACCACCTGGAGCCCGGCAACGCCACGCCGTCGACGGAACGCCCGACAAGGTCATGCAGACGTGCAGCGGTTCCTTGGGAGATCGCGATCACCTGCGCAGCGCCGCGCACATCAGTGGCGAACCAAAGACGGTAGGAAAACCGATTCACCGGGGGCATGGTTTCCGGCACCAGCACGTGGTTTAGATCGTAGACCGTAGTAACAATTTGCGCGTCGAGTGCAGGAGTAAGAGTTCCGGCTGCCCAAAACGCATCAACGCCGTCAATCTGGGCCAATGCGCCAAGGCGCGTCTTTACCCAAAAGAGGCCTGGCAGTTGACGCCAGACGGGATGTGGATCGACCACGACGCGCCAGCGTGAGGAGGGCCAGTCCAGCGTCATAGGGCGGCGCGTATACAGTAGCCACTCCGTGTTTGGCATCAGTTCATGTAAACACAGAAGGATTTCGCGTACATAGCGCCCAATCCCGGTGATATGGCCCGTGAGGCAACGTGCGTCGACGCCGATTCGCATTGGTCAACCCGGCATGGTGTCAGAAAAGGTGCAAACGGCCGCCGCTTTGGGCGCCGCGCCGCGTTGATGCCGCGACCGCCGAACGCGGCGCGAAGTACCCAGAGTGCTAAGCATTGATTGTTTTATCGGCAAGGGATTATGTTTGGAGTACGACAGCATTTCTCAAGCGAGAACCAGAGAAGGGGGCGACGCCGGACGCAAAGGAGAACTTGAGTACCGTTCATATCAATCGACGAGAAGGACGGACCGGCCAATCAATTCGATCCCGATCAGCGGTGACGTAATATCGCGAAGCCAGCTACCGTCAAGCTCATCGCCATGTGAATGCCATATGTAGCAAGTACAGCCCCTCGCCAACCATGGTTTGAAACTAGAACAATACCCAACACGACGCTCAGGCCTGCGCCCATCAATTCGACCACACCCACAAATTTCTGATGACCAGCCGTGGTCATGACGCTTCGAAGAAGCATCCAACAGGCTGTCGTTAGGGGCAACAAGGCTAGCCAGCGCCCCATCTGGACCGCCTCTTGGAACTGGTCCCCAAAAATTACGGGGAGAAATGGAGCGAGCGCATAGGCTACCGCACATGCACCCAAGGCCAAGCCCAGAAGAATCAACCACCTTCGCCAAAGCTCCCTCAGCGAAGTCACCATGCCATCCTGACCATGGCGAAAGAGAGCCCGCATGCTCCACTCGATTAGACCGTTAATCGGCAGCAACAATACATCCATCATCCGGTAGGCCAGCGAGTATTCGCCTGCTGCGCCGAACGACGATAACTTGGCAATGATGGCCTTGTCGGCATCCGCATGGATACGCGTGGAGGCGGCAGTCATGGAGAAGCCGAGACCTAAAAATGGATCTCTCGAAGACTTCCAATCGGCAGTGTCGGCGTTCCTTTTGGCACTCACCGCTACTCCAAACACGATGGCTGCCATTGCCCCGCCGCTCAAAAGACACAGGGAGCCCCAGGACCACAGGCTGACGGAGCCGCCAGTCGTCGTGAATAGTGTTAGCAGCAGAACCCTAGACAATGGCAAGGCACACATGGTCAATGCCATTCGCATATAGCGCTCACGCCCTTGATATGAGCGCACCAACAGATCACTCGCGGGCGCCCCCAGAAGATCGCCCAAGACAAACAACAGCAGTGGCAACCAGCCCACTTCCCCACGGACAACGAGCCATGCCGTTAGTAACGTCAATGCGATCAGGACCGGCTGCGTTTTCCATATGCTCGCGTGATGGATAACGAAGCTGCTATGCCAAGCACTGGGAGCAATCGAGGTATCCCGAAGATGAAGCGCCGAGGCCCCGACGCCCGCTAGAACGGAAAAAAAACCAACGATCCCGCTTATGACAACGTATGCGCCGTAGTCCACTGGTCCAAGAAGGCGAGCAAGAAGGATTGTCAGCGCCGCTTGAAATGTGGCGCGAAAAGCCATTCCCGCAATAACTGTTACATAGCCAGAATGAGGACCATGCGAAGTTTCGCGCGAAGCACGTAGCTTTATATCAGCTCGCCCCTCTTTCGATCCAAAGCTCTCAGGCATGAGAAGGCGGCTTGAGCGAGTTAAACGGGTGTGAAACCGTTGAGCGCATAAAATTATCTTTTAACCGCAATCGAGTTGGTTGCACCGCAAATTTTTCTCAGCAGTTTTGAGTATCCTGCCGCAACCACGGGCCAAGATAGTTGCTGCATCAATCTGAGGCGAGCCTTTGTCACCGAATCGAGGGCTGGTTTCGGGTTTTCCAAAATTTCCACTATGGCATTTGCCAGTGCTGCAGTATCTAGTGGGGACACCACCCGGCCTTCACCTTCGGCGATTACGTCTTTTACCGCAGGAACATCACCGGCGACTACCGGGCAATGACAGCCAATTGCCTCGCCAACAACTAAGCCCAAGCCCTCAATATCGCCGTTACTTGCACGCACAAACGGGGCCACAAACACAGCAGCCCGCCGATAGAGCGTAGGGAGATCGGCTTGCTGTACGGCCCCCATAAAATGCACTTGGCTGAGCCGCATCCGGCGAACCCGCTCGCGCAGCGGAATTTCCTCAGGGCCAAATCCAACGATCTTCAAACACGCCGAAGGCCTTGCCGCGAGGATTGCCGGCATGGCATCAATTAAGTAGCTCAGCCCTTTTTTTTCAACCAATCGCCCGACGAATAAAATCTCATTCGAAGATCGCGCCACCGCCGGATCAGGAGTAAATCGACTCTCAAAGTCGATGCCCATCGGCTGTATGCTCACCTTTGCCAATTGGACCTTAAGACGAACTATATCTGATTGCATGGCGCCACTCACTACGGTTATGGCATTCGCCCGCGCTGCAACAAATCGCTTTAGCAAGCCCATCAACCATCCGCGCAATGCGTACAAATCCGCACCGTGAGAAGTTACGACAAATGGAATTCTTCTTGAAAATAGAGACCCGACCACGGCAGCAATTAATCCTTGAGGGATCAGCCAATGAGCATGAATCGCATCAACGCGATGAAGGCGTGCAAGCCGCACCGCGCCCCAAAATTGAAAAAAAATAAATCCGGGAAGCAATAAAGCGGTCAATGGCTTCTGTCGAAGGTTATTTATAATTCCTCCGGCGTTGACCAAAGTTTCCCAACTCCTAGGCGCATACCTGTAGCGCACCACCTCAACTCCGTCGAACATCTCTTTCTCCAATGCGCCGGGCGCATGAGGACAAAGCACAATGACACGATGCTCAAGCGATAAGTATTTACAGAGCTCATGAACAAAAGCCGGTTCTGGATCTCCAGCCCAGCGAGGATAAGTCGAGGCCAACACCAAAATGGTGAGCCTACTTAAGGCGGCAGGAGATGTCGGGATCGTCAAGGTCATTTAATATGATTTGGCATTTTTTGATTTCACACTAGCTGCTATCCCGCCCATTCACTCCTGAGCCCCCATACATCAGCGCGGTAATTTGCTCAGAAATGAGTCCGATCAAGAAAACGATTACGGCGGCACTAAACAACAGCACACTCATATTAGTGAATCGATGTTGAGTGAAGAAGGTATAGGCGTAGTAACCGAGCCCTAGCGAAAAAAAAGCAAGGCTGATTGGAGCAAAAAGCTTGAGAGGGGAATAAAGCGTGCCAATCTTGAAAATAATAAGCAAAAACCGCGTTCCATCACGCCACAATCGAATATGGCTCGTAGTTCCAGCCATTCGGGGTTTTACATCAATGGGCTCATAGGCGACCGTGTAGCCCGCCCTGAAGAACGCCATTGTGCTGGTCGTAGGATATGAAAATCCGTTGGGCAGCAGGTGAAGGAATTCCAGGAATTTCTTGCGCCGAACTACCCGAAACCCGGAGGTCAAGTCGGCAACTTCGTGCCCGACCATCCACGAAGCCAGCCGGTTATAAAAGGCGTTGGCCAGACCACGATGTCGATTGGCTTGCCCGCCGGGATTGCGCGCGCCAACTACCATATCGTAGCCTTCCGAAAATTTTGCGAGGAGTCGAGCAATATCTTCGGTCTGGTGCTGCCCATCACCATCCATGAAGATTAGCAGGTCTCGACTCGCCATACGCGCGCCAGCTTTGATTGCTGCACCATTGCCAGCCCCATAAGGGCGGCTTATGACCCGCACTCCCTCTGCCGCCGCCACCTCTGACGTGCCGTCAGTGGATCCATCGTCAGAGACGATGATTTCTGCGCCGGGTAATGCCGCCCTGAGCCTCGGCAATAGCTGCAGAAGGCCCGCGGCTTCGTTGCGGGCCGGGATGACGACGCTTAATCTGTGGAATGATTGAGCTGATGCCAATTTATCTAAAAGTTCGGACATTTATCTACTTTCGTTGGACCTAAGAGCAGCGCGCCTGCCAGCAGCCCCGTCTACCAACCAAACCACCGTATGCAGACATTTCTTGCGCACACGGGAAATAGCTATTTTATATGGGCCTCATCAACTTGGCGCGCCCACTCCCGCGCAATTAACTTTTTATTTACACCAAAAGAATCCATCGCCGCCGCCTTGATTAACTGAACGCGGGCCTCTTCAAAGTTACCCTGCAAACGATAAGCCTGAGCCAACATGATCCGCGTCGATACGTCGTCTTGCGCCGCAAGGGCGTCGCCGATAAATTCTGTCCCTTTGGCGAAATCGCCGAATCGATTGATGAAATACTGTGCCATAAGTTTATTTACTTCGGCTCGCGCAACCGGATAAATACGAGGATTTTCTAAGGCAGCGACCATGATCGACACCACATCCATATCTTGCATCTTGCAGTACTTTTCCATCTGACATGTTACGAACGCCGATAGAAAACCAAGATTATTAGTATAGAAAGGCAGCGTGCGAAGACGATATTCAAGATCGGCAACAAGCTTCGGATCTGGATCGTGCCCAAGATAGTACGCCAAATGAATCATTCCAAAGTACGCGCCATTACCCGCCTTATACGAGTGCATTGCTTTTTGAAATGAATCTTCGGCGAGCCCGATGTATTTTTGATCCTTTGTTTGATCTAGCAATCGGAGATAGATTCGCGCCAATTGATAATTAGCTCGATCGGAATTTGGTTTGTTGCTAGCCTCAATGGCAGCATGATCGACGGGATTTGACCATTCGACTGCACGAGCCCACGTTACGTAGCCACACAAGCACGAGAAAATAGCCAGCGCTCCCATCCAATGGGTTGATCGATGGCTACACCTCTCCTTTATCATTAAAACAACCGCTACGAGAGGCCCAATGGTTGCAAAATAATTTCGATGCTCATGAATTAGTTCGAGTGAAAAAAAGCTCGATTCCATCGAATGCGAAATCAAGAACCAACCCCAAGCAAATATAAAAGCGGGATGCGATTTCCTCAAATAGAAACTTAGCGCACTCAATCCAGCCATTGCTGCAATAGACAGCGCAGTCACCGGCGGCGCCAACAGCGAGGTCGAGATTAAAAAATCATCGTGATAAAGGGATAGCTCAGACGTACGAGGATAGCAGAACAACTGAAGATAATAGAATATCCCCCTCGCCTCAGTCATCAGACGTTCGGCAAGTGAGAAATCGCGGCCCGCAAACGCGCCGGGTTGGATTAGACGGGGAAGGATTGAAATAGAAAAAACCCCGACCGCGGCGACAATCGTCCATCCGATAATATATTTAATCTTCCACGCACCGACGCAGATCGGTCCGACACGATTTCGGAAATCGAAGACTAGGTATTCCAGCCACAGCAATAGCACAAGAAAAAGAAGGCCCGATTCCTTGCTGAACGCCGATAGGGCGAGCGATACGATTACTAAAAGCCACTCGAGTACATCTTTTTTCTTTGCTCCGCCCATTTGATTCCGCAAGCGTACGCGCATGTAGCATATTAAAGCAAGTAGCCCAAAGAGGGCTGAGAGACTCGTCATGCGCTGCACCACGTACAACACGCTCGTGAGATTGAGAGGGTGTATGCCCCACAAAAGGGCGACGCCCCATCCCCCCCAGAAATCGAATCCTCTTCGCTGAACATCCTCCGATTTCCAGAGACTGCGGATAAGCAATTGGGCCAGCACCGCAACTAATGCCACGTTTATTAAGTGGACAATTAAATTAGTCGCCTTATAGGGGAGCGGATTGAGGCCCGAGAAATAATAATTGAGAGCAAAACTGAGCATGCTGATCGGCCGCCCCAATGGCCCAGCACTTCCAGAAAAAAATGCTCCTCTTAATTCGTCTATGCTCAGGGACGAAATTTGAAGGCCCTTGTTCTCCCCTATATTGACCACATCGTCAAATACGAAATCCCCACTCAATCCCGGCCAATATGCAAATGCCACCAAGCCAAGCACTACACAGATACAAAGAACTACACGAAGGGGACGAAAGAGCACAAGATATTGCATGCAAATCTGAAAATACAAAAAAAGGCACCCGAAGGTGCCTTCAATCAGAAATGAATAAATTATGGCCGGCAAATGCTCGGGCGGTACTTCAGGTTGATATTACCGCCGGTACACGTCCAGTTAACAGCGCCACCGGCGGCTGCGGAGCCCTGCAGAACCAGCGTCTTGCCCGCCTCGGCGGCAGTGGTGTAGGTAATGGTGATCTGGCTGCCGCTCACGCTCACGCTGCTGACGGCATTTCCTTTGATCGAGGCCGCATTGGCAAGACCGATCGAAGTGTTGTTTGCGCCCCAAGAACCCTTGCTAGCGTAAAACTCTGCCGCGGCCGTCTTGGCTGCTCCCGCCAGATTCAGGCCTTCCGACACATGAGCCCGCTTCGTGTAGTCCTGATAAGCCGGCAGAGCCACAGCAGCCAAGATACCGATGATCGCCACAACGATCATCAATTCGATAAGGGTAAAGCCGGCCTGCGCGCGGCGTGCGATCTTGCGAACGTTCATGAGAAAACTCCAGGTTGGTTTGTACAGCCCGGGAACCAAGCCCGGAGCGCAGTACCTTCCGCAGCATCTGTGCCATCCCGTCTGCGAGCCCCGGAACCATCGAAACCGAGCACTTTGCACTCAATCCGGTTACATCGAGTGACAGAAACTGCTTCAAGATGCTACAGAGCGTGACAAATTTGTCAGCCTGCCGGCCCCACTGACTCAAAAAGTCAGCACCCCATCCGCCTTCAACCACCGGATATCCCGCTGCGCCAGCCCCGCCACCTGGTGCCCGGCCAGGTGCTCGATCTGCCACATGATCTCTTCGGTTTCCGCCGGCTTGGTGTGGGTGATGTAGATCGGAAACTGCTTGCCCGGGTCGATGTGCGCCAGCTCGTCGGCCAGGGCGCGGGGGGACAGGTGCAGGCTGCGCTCGGCCAGGGCCTGCTCGCGGTTGCTGAATGCGGTTTCTATGACGAGCATGGCCACGTCCAGGGCGTTGAGGCGGTCCCAGAAGGGGGTGTTGCGCTCGGTGTCGCCGGTGAAGACCCAGTTGGCGCCGCCCTCGGCGCGGCTCACGGCAAAGCCGCAGGCGGGCACGGTGTGCACGGCCGGCAGCACCTCGATGCGCTTGGGGGCCGCCGTGCCCAGTTGCAGCACCTGGCCCACCGCGATGTCGTGAAAGCTCACGAAGGGGGCCTCGGGGCTGGGGATGCTCTCGAAGTCGGGCCAGATGACGTTGTTGAACACATGGGCGCGCAGCGCCTCGATGGTGGCTCGCAGGGCGTGCACGCGCAGCGAGCGGGTGCGGCGGCCACCGACGGCATCGAGCATGAGGGGCAACGCGGCGATGTGGTCGAGGTGGCAGTGGGTGAGCACCACGTCGTCGATGGCGGCCATTTCTTCGAGGGTGAGGTCGCCCACACCGGTGCCCGCATCGACGAGCAGGTCGGTGTCGATCAGGAACGAGGTGGTCCGGCAGTCCTTGGCAATGGCGCCCGAGCAACCCAGCACGCGAACCTGCATTGTGAGAGACCCTCTGCTTGTGTCTTCTGCCGTCATTTGGTTTCGAAGCGGGTTGCGCCGTCCCATTCGGGGTCTTGGGGCCGCAACGCCATGGAGGCTAATCGTTGTGCGTAGAGCTGGTAAAGGACTTTTTTGGCATCCGCGGCCATGAGCGGATCCAGCAAGCTGCGGCCCATGGCCCAGTCCTGGCGGCGGTAGGCGGCCAGCACTTCGGCCCAGCGCTGCAGCTGGGCGGATTGCTGCAGTGCGGCAGGGCTCTGGGCCTCTGCCTGCGCGGTGGCGCCGAGCGGCGTGAACACGGCCACGGCCTGCGCCCGGCCCTTGACGAGCACGCTGTCGAGCTCCTGCCAGACGAAGCCGGGCGCGAGTTCGTGCGTGGCGCCGCTGGCGACGATCTCGACGCCGTAGTGCACGCTCAGGCCTTCGAGGCGGGAGGCCAGGTTGACCGCATCGCCAACGACGGTGTAGCTGCGCCGCGCGGCCGAGCCCATGTCGCCCACGCTCATGACGCCGCTGTTGATGCCGATGCCCACGCTGATCTCGGGCCGGCCGGTGGTGCGGTGGATGTTGTTGATGTCGCGCACAGCCTCGGCCATGTCGAGCGCGGCGCGCACGGCCAGGGTGGCGTGCTCGGGGGTGTCGATGGGGGCGCCCCAGAAGGCCATGACGCAGTCGCCCATGTATTTGTCGACGGTGCCGCGGTGCGTGCTGATGACGCTGGTGAGCCGGTTGAACACGTTGTTCAGGAAGGCCTGCAGTTCGGCCGGTGCCATCTGCTCGGACAGGCGGGTGAAGTTGCGCATGTCGCAGAACATGACGGTCATGTGCTTGCTCTCGGCGCGCATGCTGTAGCGGCCGGGGGTGACGAGCATTTCCTTGACGAGCTGCGGCGGCACGTAGGTGCCGAAGAGCCGCACCAGCCCGCGCCGCGCGCGCGACTCGATGAAGTAGCCCCAGCCCATGTTGAAGGCAAAGGCGAGCACCGCCATGGCCAGCGCGGAGGCAAGCGGCAGCACGAGGCTGTGGCGCTGGTAGAGCCAGGCATTGACGCCGACCAGGGCCGCGACGGTGGCAATGGCCAGCACCACGGCGCGCGGGGCGGGCAGCAGCGACAAGCCCAGCGCCAGCACGAGCCCCGCGGCCAGCACGCTGAGCACTTCGTAGCCGGGGGCGTAGTCGGGCACCGCGAGCAGGCGGTGGTCGAGCATGGCCGAGACAATGTTGGCATGCACTTCGACGCCGGGGAAGGCGGCTCCGACAGGGGTGGCGCGCAGGTCCTGCAGGCCCGGCGCGGTGGCGCCGACGAGCACGATGCGGTCCTTCAGTTCGCCGGGCGCAAGCCGCCCTTCGAGCACGTCGCCGGCGGACACGTAGCGGAACGACCCGCCGTGCGCGCCGCCGGGGCCGCGGAAGGGCACCTGCATGGAAGCGGCTTCGTTGACGGGGATGCGCAGGCCCCCGACCAGCAGGGACTGGAGCGGCGGCGCGGCGACGCCGGGTCCGCTGGGTGCAAAGGCCGGCCGCACGGGCGGCGAGCCGCTGGCGAGCCGGTAGACGGCCAGGCCCAGCGATTCGTAGTAGCCGGGCCGGGCGCGGTCGCCCTCATAGCGGGCGATGAGCGGCACGGCGCGGATGACGCCGTCGCCGTTCGACATGACCAGCGTGTTGAGAAAGCCCGCCGCCGGCGCAGCATCGGCCAGCACCGGCAGGCTGGCGCCAAAGCCGTTCCAGGCGGTGGCATAGCCGCGGCCCGGCGGAAAGGCCTCGCCCTGCAGCACGGGGGCCGGCGGCAGCTGGCCCTTGGCGCCGGGCTTTTCGGTGCGCGTGAAGTAGTAGCCGAGCGCCACGCGCTGGCCCTGCATGGCGGCGGCAAAGATGGCGTCGTTGTCGAGCGTGGGGGCGAGCCGGTCGATTTCAGCGGCCAGGCCCGGCATTTCGCGCAGCGGGCCGCGTGCGATCTGGCGCAGCTTGTCGAGGCCGGAGCTGCGGTCGGGCTCGACGAACATCACGTCGAAGCCCAGCGCCGCCGCCTGCTGCCGCCCGGTGAGCTCCCGGGTGAGCCGGGCCAGCTTGTCGCGCGACCAGGGCCATTGGCCCTGCCGGGTGAGGCTGGCGTCGTCGACGTCGACAATCACGATGCGCGGATCGAGCGTGCCCGGCATGGTGGCGCGCAGGCGGGTGTCGTAGATCAGGTGGTCGAGCCGGTCGATGGCATCCAGGCGCCAGAGGCCGGTGGCATGCGCGAGCGCGAGCAAAACCGGCAGCAGGGTGATGGCAATGCGCGGCCAGTGGCGCCTCATGGCGGTCACCGGCGCACCCTGGGCGCCGCTGCTGCTGCGCCGCAATAAAGATCAGACCCGCACGAACTGCATGCGCGTGGCGCCGCCAAGCTCGAGCACGTCGCCTTCCTGCAGCCCGACGGGCTCGGCGCCGAGCGGAGCGCCGTTGAGCGTGACGCCGCCCATGATGGTGGAAGCCATGTAGCTCTGGCGGCGGCGCGTGACCACGGCCACCGCAACGCCGGGCTTGCCGATGGTGGTGACCACCTTCTGCAGCGGCACTTCCTGGCCCTGGTCGGTGCCCGAGAGAACGCGCAGTGCGGGCATGCCCAGTTCGAGCAGCGCGCCGGCTTCGGTGGGTGCGGCCGACAGCGGAACGGAGGCCGCGTAGTCGCCGCGCGCAGCACCGCGGGGGGAACCGGCGTCGGCGGCCGCGCTGCTGCGGGCGCGGAAGTGCAGGCGGCAGCCGCCGATTTCGATGACGTCGTTGTCCTTGAGCTTCTGCTGCTTCTGGACGACGATCGCATTGACGTAGGTGCCGTTGGTGCTGTTGAGATCTTCAATTTCGACTTCAGCGCCGCGCATGTGCAGCACGGCATGCTCGCCGCTGACCGCGAGATTGTCGAGCACGATGTCGTTGTAGGCGCGCCGCCCCAGCGTGGTCCGGTCCTTGGCAAGCGCCATTTGCCCGATGACAGTGCCATCGATCGAAATGATCATCTTCGGCATTGCCGACTCCCTGAATGCATGTTTTTATTCAGGCGCACTGCCAACGCGCGCCCTGGCCAGGACAACCGAAATATTGTCTCGGCCGCCATTGTCGTTGGCAACGGCCACCAGAAGTGATGCTTTCTGCTGAAGCTCGACATCGTGATTCAAAAGCGTGAAAAGCTGCGCATCCGGGACCATCTCGCTGAGCCCGTCGGAGCAGAGCATATAGAGGTCGTCGGGCCTTGCGGTGTGCTCGTGCATCTCGAGCACCACCTGCGGCTCCACGCCCATGGCACGCGTCACCAGGTTGCGGTGCGGGGAGATCAGCGCTTCCTCGGCGGTGATGGCGCCGGCGTCGAGCTGCTGCTGGCGCAGCGAGTGGTCGCGCGTGAGCTGCTCGAGCTTGTTGTTGCGAAGGCGGTAGCAGCGCGAGTCGCCGATGTGGCCGACCAGCACGCGCTGCGGCCGGAACGCGGCCAGCACCAGGGTGGTTCCCATGCCCTGGAGTTCGGCATTGGCCAGGCCGGCTTCGAGGATGGCGGAGTTGGCCTCGTCGGTGGCCGCCTGCAGGGCGCGCCGGACCACGCGCGCGGGCGCCTGCAGGCCGGCCTGCGCGAACCAGCGCGCAAAGCTGGCGTGCACCAGCGACACGGCCATGGCACTGGCCACTTCGCCGCCCTTGTAGCCGCCCATGCCGTCGGCCAGCACCGCCAGGCCGAGGGCCGGGTCGACGTGCAGGTCGTCCTCGTTGTGGGCGCGCGCGCGGCCGACGTCGGTCAGCGCCGCAAAGTCCCAGGAGAGCTGGGGCCGGGTGGAGAAAAGGGACGCGCCGACACTCGCCATATGTTTTCAGGAAGCGTCGATGCGCGACGGTTTCAGTGCCCCTCGGCGGCCTGCGCGCGCCGCTGCAGCAGGCGGCCCACGGCCACCACGAAGAAGGCGCCGGCAGCCGCGGCCGCATAGTGCAGCCAGGGGTTGGCAGCCAGCACGCCATGCAGCGACACGTCGCTGGCAATGGTTTCGCCGCCGACCCAGCCGATCAGGGCGGCGCCCAGCATGACGACGATCGGAAAGCGTTCCATGAGCTTGATCATGAGCGTGCTGCCGAAGATCACCAGCGGAATGCTGATGGCCAGGCCAAGCACCAGGAGCACCATGTTGCCCTGCGCGGCGGCCGCCACGGCAATCACGTTGTCCAGGCTCATGACCAGGTCCGCCAGCAGGATGGTGCGCACGGCCGCCATCATGCTGCCGTATTCCTTGGCTTCGCCTTCGCCTTCATCTTCTTCGCTCAGCAGCTGCAGGCCGATCCACAGCAGCAGCAGGCCGCCGACGATCTGCAGGTAGGGCAGCGCCAGCAGCCTGGCCGCCACCACCGTGAGCGCGATGCGCAGCACCACGGCCGCGCCCGAGCCGAACAGCACGGCCTTTTTCTGCTGCGCGGGCGGCAGCGATCGGGCCGCCATGGCAATCACCACGGCGTTGTCGCCCGAAAGAATGATGTTGATCCAGACAATCTTGATCAGACCGATCCAGAAGTCGGCGCCTTGAAGGAGTTCCATGTCTCTTGTTCCACTGTGTTGTAGTGAAAAAAGCGCCCGCAATCCAGATTGCGGGCGCTTTTTCTTTTTGCGTGGTTGCGCGGAGAACTGCCGGGGGCTTGTTTAGAGCTGGGCCTTGAGCAGTTTTGCCAGTTCCGAGAAGTTGCGCGTCACGGTGAAGCCGCACTCTTCCATGATGGCGAGCTTGGCATCGGCCGTGTCGGCACCGCCCGAGATCAGCGCGCCGGCGTGGCCCATGCGCTTGCCGGGAGGGGCGGTGACGCCGGCGATGAAGCCGACCACCGGCTTCTTCATGTGTTCCTTGCACCAGCGGGCCGCGTCGGCTTCGTCGGGGCCGCCGATTTCGCCGATCATGATGACGGCGTCGGTGTCGGGATCGTCGTTGAAGGCCTTCATCACGTCGATGTGCTTGAGGCCGTTGATCGGGTCGCCGCCAATGCCGACTGCCGACGATTGGCCAAGGCCGATTTCGGTCAGCTGCGCCACGGCTTCATACGTGAGCGTGCCCGAGCGCGAGACCACGCCGATGCGGCCCTTGCGGTGGATGTGGCCGGGCATGATGCCGATCTTGATTTCGTCGGGCGTGATGAGGCCGGGGCAGTTGGGGCCCAGCAGCAGGGTCTTCTTGCCGCCGGCCGCTTCCTTGGCCTTCATCTTGTTGCGCACTTCGAGCATGTCGCGCACCGGGATGCCTTCGGTGATGCAGATCGCCAGGTCCAGGTCGGCCTCGACGGCTTCCCAGATGGCGGCGGCCGCGCCGGCCGGCGGCACGTAGATCACCGACACGGTGGCGCCGGTTTGCGAAGCGGCTTCCTTCACCGAACCGAAGATCGGGATGTTGAAGATCGACTCGCCGGCCTTCTTGGGGTTCACGCCCGCGACGAAGCAGTTCTTGCCGTTCGCGTATTCCTGGCACTTCTCGGTGTGGAACTGGCCGGTCTTGCCGGTGATGCCTTGCGTGATGACTTTGGTGTCTTTGTTGATGTAGATCGACATGACTTGTTCCTTAGGCCTTCTTGACTGCTGCCACGAC
>Ga0157373_10001090_pt1 | contig 20911 bp, 23 predicted proteins | sample C65metaG_FD_113460 | JGI IMG/M metagenome (GOLD analysis project Ga0157373, IMG submission 113460) | Corn rhizosphere microbial communities from Kellogg Biological Station, Michigan, USA - C6-5 metaG | ecosystem: Host-associated > Plants > Roots > Rhizosphere > Soil | place: USA: Michigan... | reverse complement strand
TGATGTCAACGTTCGGAAAGGAACTCTCGAGGTTGCCTGGGAGAGGATCTGTGAATTCGCCGGCAGCACGTACGACGATAATGTTGCTGCGCTGCGGAGTTTCAAGGAATTTCCGGATTTCTCTTCTTGATGCTTCTAATGCGGGCACGATGTTCTGTTCGAAGAAGTCGTTGGTGGCTCGCTCATAGACAGTGTCAAGATAAACAGCCAGTCTGGTGGAGTGAGCACTGGCCAGCGATTTTGGCAGACGATACGACACAAGATGGCGGCGGAGCCACTGCGCGATCGTAGTTCCATCGGACCTGCGATAACTGATAAAGCAGTCGTATCGAAAATTATCTGTAACAGCGGATGAAGCAGGCTCTGCCATAGCTCAAGATCGTATTAGATGAGCGTTGAAACTCACGACCCTCCAAACTCCCTTAAATTCTACCCTTTCGCGCGGGCGATGAATCCTTGAAACGTTTTGGACTTCACCCGACATACTTAGTATGAAGAGAAACTAGTTTTTGTTCTGCGTCTGCAAGTTTCTACGCACACTGAACCGTCTACCAGGAGACATACCATGCCTCTGAAGCACTATGGGATATTGAAAGGCAAAGCCATTGAAGTCAGGCCGGGCGCCGGCCAGAACCCGCACTATCAAGTGTACATAGTCGACGAAACGACCGACTACCGCATCGCAATGAACGTTCAGTCGCAGCTATTGCCTTCTGAACTCGAGTATCTGGTCGACGATCGCTTCAACCATCCAATCACAACTTTGCTACAGGAAATGCCGCTCGGCTTCACGAAGGTCGCGAGCAAGCCCGGAACAAACGCTCTCGATTACATCCGCGGAAACCTTTTCGATCGCACGCAAATGCGCCCGCTGCCGTTCAACCTGCCCGGCCTCGATAATGATCTCAACGAGAAGATCGACAGCGTCATGCAGCGCGCTGTGGCCGATGAAGAAGCGGTGGTCTACGCCTTCGGCGAGCGCTGGGGACCTGAGAACAACAAGAAAGACAAGTACTTCGGTTTCCTGCCGGGGAACGGCATCCACGACATCCACATGAACCAGGGTAATAGTGGAAACTTCGTCGGCGACGATGGTGTGCCCGCGCGATCCGCGTTGAGAAGCCAGTCGCGTTATCGAACAAGGGTGGAATCATCACGGTTCTCGACGAAACCGGATTGAAGGTTGACGGTGTGTCTTACACCAAAGCACAGGCTTCAAATCCTGGTTGGACCATAGTTTTCTGACAAATCCTCACTGCACTGGAGGGCCTCGCACGAGGCCCCTTAGTCAGCCCGCGCAGATATGCTTGTGCCTGGATGGCCTTGTGTGGTTTTCTGTGCCACGTCATGCGAATAGATCTGCAAAACATTTGTTCATACTGATTCAATACTAATCAGTGGCGATGGCCGCGAAGTTAATCAACATCACTATGAACGACGGCTCACGTCACTTCGGCGACTTGCCGGAATCGATCGGCTGGCACAAACTTCGCAATCACATCAAGCTTCTGGAAGGTGCTCAGATTACCGGTTTCCTTACCGATAACATTACTGAGGTGTGGATTGACTTCACCTATCGCGGACATCAATTCTCGATTAACAATCAGTTTGGGAATTATTGGTTCTTTGTGGATAATCCGCAGTGTTCGGAGGAGATTCTCGAAGCTGTATTAGGCCATTGCGAATTGGCGCTAGGCAGCGAGTCGAGCTGACAACTCTCTCGAGAATCCAAACTGCAACTCACGCATCTCGAATGTCCACGATCCAACCGCTGCACTATCGCGATCTCTCCGAGTGGGACAATAGCTGGCACCACGGAAACTTTACTGTCTTCCGTGAGTCGTGTCCGTTCTGCCGAACGAAGTTGATCCGGCGTTACGACGAATTCGGAGTCGACGATTACTACAAAGAAGAATTCGCCTGGGAGAGTTGGGCCTGCCTGGCGTGCGGTTGGTGGTGGGAGGGAACACTTCCCGAACGTTCGTACAGCAGAGGCGTTACGAAAGCAGCGATTCTTAAAGCCTCAAACGCGCCCGAGTCGTTACTCCAGGGCATCGACGAGGTACGAAAGAATTCGGCGAAGCTCTTCGAGATGCATCCGACCAAGTTCGAGCTGTTCGTCGGAGACATCCTTTCAGAATTCTACAAATGCGAAGTGGTCCACTGTGGAAAGAGTCATGATGGAGGTGTCGACTTAATCCTGCTGAATTCAGACGATGGCTACACCGCCGTTCAAGTGAAGCGCAGGGCTGATCCAAAGAAGGTCGAATCAGTAAGTCTTGTCAGGGAGTTTCGCGGCGCGCTGCTGCTCGCCGGGCAGGATCGAGGTGTGATCGTCACCACCGCCCATCACTTCTCGAAAGAGGCGGTTGAGGCTTCGACTCCTGCTCCAGAACACCTGGCCCCACAGACGATCGACCTGATCGATTGCCGGAAGCTGCTGGAAATAATGCACAGTGTAGTTTCGGTTGATGAAGTAAGTCTCGCAAAGTTGCTCAAGCTGAATCTTCTGGGAGGCTTAACACCTGAACGTGACGTCATGAGAAAAATCGAAGACAGCATGCAGCGGTTCGCGAAAGAAGCCAGACTTGTGGAGCGAGATCGTAAGGAAACTACAAAGAAACGACGCTGGTGGTGGTAAGAAACTCCGGAACACAAATCCTCAAAAAAACCTCTGACACGTAACGCCGCTCAGACGTCATACACATTAGAGAGTTCTTCGACGTAAGTCTTGATCCCGCCAAGCTTGCCATCATCTCGACGAGGTATTTGTGTGCCACTCACCCTCTCGGGGCGCCTCGCAGCACTCTTCAAACTATTCGCGGCAAAGACTCCCACTTGAGCTCGACGTAATGAACTCAACTTTGCACCAAACAGACGACTTCAAGAAAAAGTTGGGCGAAGCCCTGCGGCATAATACCGTGCAGTTCGCCCGTGCGCGGATTCGCAAACACCAGAACATCTATCATCTCGGCGATGTGGCCAAAGGGGTTTACGCAATCGAGTCCGGACAGATCAAACTCCTCACCCTCTCGCAAGGCGGCAAGGAGTGCCTGCTGGCGATTCTCACTGCCGGCGACATGTTTGGTGAGTCGTGTTTGTCAGGTTCGACCACTCGACAGGAAACCGCGATGGCGATGGAAGATACGACGCTCACACATATTCCATGCGCGAACTTCTTTTCGCACCTGAGTCAGAACTCACTTCTCGAAGGATTTGTCCACTACCTCGCGGCGCGGCTGCGCGACCAGCAACGCGTCATTGCCAACCTGGTTACAGTGAACAGTGAACACCGACTGGGAGAAACCTTGCTGGACCTCGCATACAAGCTTGGTCAACCACACTCTCATCACACACGCATCGAACAGAAGATCACTCACGAAGAATTGTCTGAAATGGTGGGCACAACTCGGCCTCGCATCACTAAGTTCATGCGGAAGTTTCGCGGGCTGGGATTGATTGAGACGAGCGCTGAACGCTCCCTGATCGTTAAGCACAAAGAACTGTCTGAGTATCTCACTCGGATCATCTAGCTGCTGGTCCAACGCGAGCCTCAAATATTTTCAGGATTGTTCAATAGTGAACAGGCGTGATGAAGAAACTCTTTTAGAGTGATGAATGCGCTGGAGGTTATCAAATGAGCTTCACACAAGTTGAGCATTTATTTGCCGGTGTCGACGAACTCGGAATCAACGATCTACTGCAGGCGTTCTTTACTGCGCGCCCGCGCCACCTGATTTACGGCACGCCGGCCCTTGTGCCCGTCACCACAGTTGCGGCGACGAGCATTCCGGCGCTCGCATTTCCCGGCATCCCGGGCGGCATTCAGTTCGCATTTGTTTTCAGTATTCCAACCGTAGACATCAATCCCGATAGCAGTGGTGGAACTGCCGTTCTGATTCCCGGGGCCGGAGAATTCACGGTGACAACCACGGTTCGGATTTTCTTCCAGTGCGGGTCGCGGAAGAGCCCGAACGATCAGATCGATCGCGGCAGGCCAACCTTCCTCGAAACAGAGCTTCGCGTGGTGGGCCTGTGCCAGCCGGTCGTCATCAGCTCTTTGCCCGGCACGGGTGAAATCGGCATACAGGTGAAGCGAGTGGAGATCGTCGACATTCGACCCGATTCGCTGGAGTCGATCGTGGAATGCTTGATTCTAATGATTCTCCAGTCGGTACTGGCAAACGTGCGCCTGCCATTCAATGCGCTCACCGCGGGCGCGTTTGGTCTCATATTGATAGCGGGACCTGTCGCTGAAGCCGATCAGATCAAGGTCAGAGGAAACGCACTCTAAAAGGAGTTGTTATGCCGGATATTCTTGTCGCGGCCGACGAAGTTGCCGCAACCGAACTTCTACACGACGGAGAGTCAGCACTTGGTGTTATCACTGACAGTGGCTCAGGCAGTTTAGGACCGTTCACTGCGAGCTATACTGCGAGTGCGTCGCTTGCTAACGGATCGGTGGACCTGCTGCCTCCGAACATAATCCGTGTCGCAAATTGCGAACTGCGCTTCAGTGTCAGTTTTTCGTTCTCGCTTGATCTGGACACTATCTTGCCGCGCCTTTGCCTTCCGCGGATTTGTATTCCGATTCCTTTCTTCGACGACATCTGCACACCACGAATTTGCATTCCCTGGCCCACCATCACAGTTTCGCTTCCCTTTTCCGACGTAGTGACGTTTACGAGTGACTTTACACTCAATGCACACCTCGATGGGTCGAACTGGTTGGTGGATGTAGTGATAGTCGGCATACCGAGTCTAACAATCGGTCCTGCTTCTGCGGCTATCCTGATAGCTTTGGGTTTTGCTGTGGCTGCAGCGGTTGCCTGGATTCCGTTTATTGGACCATTCCTTGCCGCCGCAGTGGCAGCGATCACGTTGGCGATCGGCGTTGCGGGTGTCACCGGCCTGTTGGGGCCGATCTTAACTGCGTTTGTTTCAGGCCTGACGATCAATGTCTACACACAGCCCAGGGTCTTTGAGATTCTGCCGGCCAGTCTCCCACTCGATCCTGCGGTCAACGTAAATCTGGATCTCATCGCGGCTTCCGTCAGCCGCACGGATGAGGATGAACTGATCTTAACAGCGGACATTTCGGCGTAATGTGAGGTGAATTCCATGAACAGTCTTGACAGTAGATACCTGAAGCACGGCGATACTTTCGCTCAAAAGTTCTCACAACCTGGACGCTACAGCTACAGCTTCAATCTTGCCGGCTTGTACCCGCTCGACGACGCTGACGGGCGGTTCATCATTAACGTGAAAGACTCGAACAAACAAGGGCGCAAACAGCACAACGTTGTCGTTCGGCAGCAAGACAACAAACAACTGGTCGCAGAGCCTGCCGAACTGAACATCGAGGCCGGCGACATGGTGATGTGGAGCACATTTGACTCCGCAACACCGGCCTTCAGTGTTAGCGGAAACTCCGAAAAGCACTTTTTCGACAGCGGCGCGTTGACTCAGGAAGCGCTATACACACACGCGTTTGGCACGGAGGGCGAGATTCACTGGGGCGATGCGAACGGGCAAGAGTTGGCAGGGAAGATCGTAGTGAAAATGCCCCGAACTGAATCAGCCCGGGACATGAAAGAGTACCGAGGAAGCTTGAGCAAAGGCACACTCGTGGTGATCAGTGGAGACAAGGTTGAACCAACGTTTGTAGAGATCTCGGTGGGCCAGACAGTCTTCTTCGCGGTCGAGAAAGCAGACGGCGTTACGATTACGGATCGCCGGTTGATGTTGAAGATGGATCGTAAATCTGCACAATGAACAAACGTACTCGTTACTCACGCGAGTGCGTTTGACTGTGGTGGAAGTCGGGTGAGTTTAGTAATTACGTCTTGTCAGCAATGCGATCACTGCTACGAACACTGCCGACCCGATGATCGACCACACGATCGGAAAGTTGGTCGTGCCAATCCGTACTGCAAATAGCTCGGGCAAGCCCATTGTTCGAGCTATCCACATCCCCAGCACTGCACCGACGAAACCGAGCGCGATCGACACCAGGCAGCCACCCCGCGAAAAACCCGTGATTGCCTGTCCGAGCGACCCACAGATTCCCGCTACCAGCAGCAGGATCAAAACATCCATTAACGTCATATGCGAGGGATTATAACTCGCATGCGTTCACAATGTGCAGAAAGAGCGAAAGTGTGTAAAACTCTTGGGCACCCCCACGATTGCGCCCCCCAGAAATCTACCCGCAAAGCGAACTGAATTTGGAAAGTCACGGGGAACAAAGAACAGTCGGTCGGATGCTGACACTCGACGCGATGCGCGGAGGCGCGGCGTTGGTAGTCGTTACGTATCACGCGCTTGGCACGGCGCCGCAAACCGCGGTGAGCGGATGGCAATGGTGGTTACCGAAAGTCACCGCTTTCACAGTTCACTTCGCGTTCGCCGGAATATACCTTTTCTTCGTCATCTCCGGTTTTTGTATTCACTTGTTCTGGGCCAAAGCGCGCGCGGACGCGATTCACAAACCCGTAATCGACTTCCTAACGTTCTGGAAACGCCGGGTACGCCGGCTGTATCCTCCGTACTTCGCTGCGCTCGCGTTGTATCTCTGCTACATCGCGTACAAAATTCCCGTTCAAGTCACCGGCTTTTACTTGTGGGACGTTGTGCTGCATCTGTTCATGCTGCACAACGTTGACGCGCGCACTACTTACACAATCAATGGCGCGTTCTGGACACTGGCAATCGAAGAACAACTCTACCTCGCGTATTTCCTGCTGCTCTTTCTTCGCATTCGTCTGGGCTGGACCAAAACTTTGCTGATCTGCTTTTCCGCGCGGATTGTTTGGCTGATCCTGGGGCGCTATTTGAGCTACTCGTTCGGCATACACATTCCCGTGACAGAAGCGGCAGCGACGAATTGGTTCATCTGGGCGTTAGGCGCTTTGAGTGTCGAAGCAGCTTTAGGAATCACGAAGCTGCCGGCGTGGTGTTACAAAGGCGCAGTTGCAGCGTCGTCGCTGGGTTGTGCAATGGTTCTGGCGCAGACACTGCCGATGGTCCATCACCTGCCGTGGTTGCACGACGCCGGTTGGCTCATCATGCATCCGGCGTGGGGCGTCGGGTTTTTCGTCCTTGTTAATTATGCTGTGCGCGCCGAACAACGTTGGCGTTTGCAATCATCAGGCACGCCGCGGCTCATCCCGGCGCTCGCGTGGGTCGGTCTGATCTCCTACTCGCTTTATCTCACTCACGCGTTTGTACTCATGCACTGGTACTGGTTCGGTTTCACCAGGCTACACATCCTCTCCATCTCATTACTGATAATGGTGCCGTTGTCCGTTGTGTTTGGATGGCTGTTCTTCCGCGTCTTCGAGCGGCCCTTCATGACGTCTGTTGCCGTGAATCGCCCGGCGAAACCGGTAGCAGTTGACGAAGAAGAGATCTCACTGGCCCGTGAAATGGCGTAACTTTCTAATCTTGTGTTCGCACTTGCTGGAATCCTTTCACTTTGTTTCGGACCTGTTGAGTCTTTCGCCGGCGCCATGAATCGCGGTTTCGAGCCGCGCGCGGTTGCCGGAGGAGTTTCTTCGCCAGCTACTGCCTGTGCCGTTGACGCGGAATAAATCTAGCGGCGACCGTCCGTGGTAATCTTCCAAACAGCCTTCCCCGTCTTGTCGATATACCCATAAATCGCTGGTGTCCACGAAACCCGAGCCAGGCCGTTTCGAAACGCGTCTGCATGTTCGAACTTTGGTCGAATCACCCATTTACCAGACGTGTCGACGTATCCGTACTTGCCTTCAACTGCAACCGCCGCTAAGCCTTCATGAAATTCCTCGGCAGCTTCGAATTCAGGTTGGCGAATAAAGGTCCCACGCTTGTCGATTATGGCCCATCGGTTGAGAGTCGCAGGGACGACGAAAGCGTAGCCTTCGGAAAAACGCGTGGCGTCGGCAAACTGCAGCGCAATGACTTCGTTGCCATCGCGGTCGACAAAACCGTGGCGACGGTTGTACTTGATCTCCGGGCCTTCAAAAGTCCTGACGGTTCCGATTGCTGTATCGATACGAACTCGCGCCAACCCGTCATTGAAGCGCCAGACGTGGTCGTACTTCGCGGGCACGACCAGTTTTCCTGAAACGTCAATGAAGCCCCACTTCTGATTGATCGACACCGGCGCACGCCCCTCCGAGAACTCGAAAGCCAGATCGAATTGCGGTGGGATCACGAACTTGAAATTCTTGTCCACGAATCCCCACTTGCCGGCGCCTTCGTCGGGCATCGGCATCAGACCGTCTGAGAAGTACGAGCCTTCGTTTCCCATTCCAGTGAATATGATTTCACCCTTGTCGTTGATCCACCCTGGTCGATTGCGTTCACCGTTTTTTCCGATGATCAGCATGCTTGCAATACCTTCGTGAAACGTCCGGCCCCAGCCCCATTCCATCGTCGGACCAATCACGTACTTTCCGGACGGATCGATGTAACCGAAGCCTTTTCCGGCCTCGAACACAGACGCGAGGCCTGCATTGAAATCAGCAAATCCGGCAGTACCAAAGCGCGGAGCAATTACCTCCCTCCCCTGATAATCGATGTAACCAAGTTTGTTACCTCTTATGAATGGATACCGATCCTCCGCGGATTGTGCATTCGCCACAATTTGCAGAGCCAGCAGCAGGGCAAGGCATGTTGTTACGAGTTTCATTGTCACGGTCAAAATGAGTTGTGCTTTCTGTCAGTTTTGTGCTTCTTTGTGGCGAAGATTGTACTGGACAATTTCGAGTGGAGCACTTCGAAGTAATTATCGTGGGCGCGGGGTTGTCGGGGGTTGGGGCGGCGTGTCATCTGAGGAGGGAGTGCCCGGGGAAGAGTTTTGTGATCCTCGAGGGGCGCGAGGTGATGGGTGGCACGTGGGATCTATTTCGTTACCCGGGCGTGCGATCTGACTCCGACATGTACACGCTCGGATATCGCTTCCGGCCGTGGTGCGATCCCAGGGCCATCGCAGATGGACCAGCGATCCTCAGTTACATCCGTGAGACGGCCGCCCAGTATGAAGTCGACAAAACCATCCGCTACAAGCATCGCGTAAAGAGTGCCTCGTGGTCGTCGGACGACGCGCGTTGGACCCTCGACGTCGAGACAGACAACACCACAATCCAGATCACTTGCGATTTCCTCCACCTCTGCACCGGCTACTACGACTACGACAACGGCTACACACCCGAGTGGCCCGGCGTCGGACGTTTCCGCGGGACAATCGTTCACCCGCAGAAGTGGCCCACTGATCTCGACTACGCAAACAAGCGCATCGTCGTCATCGGCAGCGGCGCGACGGCGATCACGCTCGTGCCCGCTATCGCAGATCGCACGGCGCACGTCACGATGCTGCAACGTTCCCCGAGTTACGTTGTGGTGCGCCCATCAGAGGACATCATCGCGAACGTGCTTCGACGCTGTATGCCGGCGCGCGCCGCATACATGCTGACGCGCTGGAAGAACGTGCTGGTCGGAACGTTCTTCTACAGTCTCGCGCGGAACCGGCCTGAGATTTTCAAACGCATGGTGGCGAAAGGTGTGCGCCGCCAGCTCGGCAAGGCATACGACTCGAAGCATTTCACGCCGCGTTACAACCCATGGGACCAACGCCTTTGCATCGCGCCTGACGCCGATATCTTCCACACTATCCGCGAAGGCCGCGCCTCTGTGGTAACCGACGAAATCGAGACGTTCACCGAAGACGGCATCATGCTCAAGTCAGGTCAGCAACTCGACGCCGACATCATCGTGACGGCGACCGGTCTCGCGCTCAAGATCATCAGCGGCATGCCGCTCATAGTGGACGGCACGCACGTGAACCTACCGCAGACACTCGTCTACAAAGGCATGATGTTCAGCGACGTGCCGAACCTCGCCTTCGCGATCGGCTACACAAACGCGTCGTGGACGTTGAAGTGTGATCTCGCGTCCGAGTACGTGTGTCGCCTGCTGAATCACATGGACCACAATGGATACGCCATGTGCACGCCGCGCGTGAACGATCCGGACATCGGCGATGAGCCGGTCATCGACTTCACGTCCGGCTACGTGCTGCGCTCGCTGCACACGCTTCCACACCAGGGATCGAAAACGCCCTGGCGACTGCACCAAAACTACATGAAGGATCTTTCGATGATGCGCTACGGTCGCGTCGACGACGGCTCGATGGAGTTCAAGAAAGCACCAGTGACTCACGCCGCCAGAGCGCCATTTATCCGAGTTCGTGGATGAGCATTCAGAATTTCGTTGCCTCGCCGCCCAATCCTCTATATACTGCGCGCGCTTCAAGCCGGTAATTCCTTCAACTGCTATTCGGAAAACTAAATAACGCCTGACTCATCGAGAGGAGGCCTCGTGCGACGCTTTGCTCCCCAGCCGTTCGTGCAAGTTTTCTGTATTTCGCTGCTGCTTTTTTGTGTATCCAACACGCAGGGCCAGACCAAGCCCACGCCCCAGCAACAAGTTCAAAATCGACAGTGGTCACTGGACGGCCTTCGCGAGCAGGCCCGCATGCAACCACTTGCTCGAAACAGGCGACTGGATCACGCCGCTATTCGGACCGATTTCCGCCAACTACAGATCGTGAACAATGCCCTGATGGCACGAATGTTTGAGCGCCCTGCAGAACCAAAACTCAGTAACAAAGAAATCAGATCGCGTTTGGGTGAAATCAAGAAACTTGCGGAGCGGTTGCGGGAAAACTTCGACCTTCCGAAGACGAAACCCAAGCTGGAAGGCAACATCGCTTTGCTCCCCGGCCTGCTCCAACTCGACCATGCCGTCATGAGCTTTGTTCACAACCAGATCTTTCAACAACCCAGAGTCTACGATGCCGAACTGGCGTCGCAAGCCGGGAAAGACCTGACTGAAGTCGTGAGGCTTGCAGAGACACTGAGAACGTTAACCAAAGATTAGCCAAACAGACTCCACCCAAAAATCCGTTCGAAACTTTTCAAAATCAATTGAAACAAAACTCTGCGTCGGCGGTGTTCTCTCTTCAGAGCCGAAAAAGTCGGCAAGAGCAGTTAACAAATAGCCCGACCGCAGCGTCTATTGAGTGAGTCGCAGAAAAACGACCGTCTAAATCGCAAAGGGTGAAATCATGATGCTCAACGTACAACGGAAAAATTTAGGCGCGGTCTCCCTACTCAATCTCGAGGGTCAGTTTGTGGTCGGCGAAACCGACGGCTTGCAGCATGTCATTCAAGATCTTCCCCCAACGAGGACTGTAATACTGGACCTCTCACACGTGTCGCGGCTGGATGCACATGGCCTCGGTGTGATGTTGCAACTACGCGAACAGGCCCAGGCAAGAGACATGCAGTTTCAACTCATGAACATCAGCGCTCCTCTCCGCGACCTCCTACACATCACCCGTCTCGACTCGGTGTTTCAGATCAAACGCCGAGTCGAATCCTTCCGCGTTGCTGCTTAGCCAAGACATGGGCCTGTCAATTCTGACAGGATGGCGTGCTCACTCATTCTATGTAGACTGCTGCGCACCATCATGTCAAAAGCTTCGCAGCAAATCGACGACACCCCGGCGCCAATCATCGAAAGCGTTTTGCATCCGACCGATTTTTCAGAAGGCAGCAGGGTCGCTTTTCACCACGCGTTGAAAGCAGCACTGCTCGCGAAGTCGAGACTCACGCTGGTCCACGTCTCTCCTGAGGTAACTACGCAGTGGAACGATTTTCCCGGCGTCAGAGAAACACTTGAACGTTGGGGGCTATTACCAAAAGGCAGTCCGAAGTCGGCTGTGGGTCAACTCGGTATCGAGGTTCGCAAGGTCGTTGCCGAAGAGGCAGACCCGGTAGAAGCCGTGCTCCGTTACCTGAAGCGACATCCTGCTGATTTGATCGTGCTGGCCACACATCAGCGCGAAGGTCGCGCGCGCTGGCTTGGCAAGTCGGTCGCGGAACCGGTCGCGCGGCGGGCGGCGCAAATGACTTTATTCATTCCCGGCGACAGTCCTGGTTTCGTCTCCGAGGACAACGGTTCAGTCAGCTTGTCACGTGTTCTCATTCCCATCGCAAACTCGCCGAGGCCGCAGCCTGCGATCGAAGCTGCTGCGCGAGTCGTAAAGCGAATGAACTGTCCCGACGGCACTTTCACTCTTCTGCACGTCGGCCAGGCCAGTACTATGCCCGCTGTTCGATGTCCGGAAGTACCTGGTTGGAGTTGGAAAAAAGAATTGCGCAATGGCGATGTGATTCAGAGCATCGTCGATGCTGCCGGTGAGTCGGACCTCATCGTGATGGCGACTGACGGGCGCAATGGTTTTCTCGACGGCTTACGCGGAAGCCACAGTGAACGAGTGCTGCGAATCTGCGACGCTCCCCTGCTCACCATTCCAGTCGGCTCTTTTGCCGCCGACAATCTCGGTTGAGATCCTCACGAACCTCCTTTCGACACGTTTTGAGGAGTTCGAGTCATATAGTTCAGTGCAAATTTTTACTGAGCCATAAGCTCGAACCATCAACTCCCGACGTCCTCAAGGAGGCCTCTCATCATGAAAACCTCTCGTTTGTTAATTGCTACTTCGGTTTACGTGCTGGCAGTCGTTCTGTCTTATGCGGGACTGGCGCAGGTTCCACCCCGTACAAATATCAGGTCGGCAACCATTCAATTACCGGGTCACAAGCAGCCTATTCCCGTTAAATTCAAGGTCGAACACGGCAGAGCCATCTTTCAGGGCGACATCGATCTCGGACGAGCCGACAGACTCCAGCCAGCGGCCGGCCGGTTCCGTTCCAGCAGGCGCGGCCTCGGAACGACTACACAGGCATTGTCCGTCAGAGCCGGCGATCAGTATCTCTGGCCCGGCGGCATAGTGCCATTTGAGTTCGATGCAAGTCTGCTGAAGCCTGAGAACCAAAGTCTCCGAACCCACGTGCAAGAGGCGATCGACTTTTACAATGCCAACACGAACCTTCAGTTCCTGCCGAGTACTGACACGCTCGTCTTTGTTCGCTTCAAAGAAGACTCCGGAATCAGTGGCTCTGGAGAGTCACACGTCGGCAGGGCCGCCCAGGGATCGCAAACCATAAAACTGAAGTCGACTGCGCCGGTGAGCACAATCATTCACGAGATGGGCCATGCTATCGGGCTCTGGCACGAGCAATCGCGGCGAGACCGCGACACGAATGTCGAGGTGCTTCTCGACAACGTACTCGACGGCGAAGAGCACAACTTCGAGAAGCACGTGGATGACGGCCTCGATTTTGGTCCGTACGATACGACCTCGGTCATGCATTACAGCTCGAGCGCTTTTGCGCGGCGCGATCCGTTGACGGGACGACTGCTCACTACGATACGCAGTCGCATTCCAGGCGTGGCCATTTCCCCGAGCGACAGACTGTCTGCAAGAGACATCGCCGGCATCAATCGACTCTATCCGCCGAACGATTGCGGCCGTGTTCCGCTTCTATTCCAGGACGACAGCAAACGCGGCAGGCAAGTTTCACTTCAATTCTCGGAGCGCAATCTTCACACACTCAGTATGGGCGATGCCGCGTCGTCGATTTGTGTACCGATGGGATGGACAGTCGACCTGTTTGAAAATGTGAACTTCGGTGGAGCGACGCTTCAAGTAGTTGGACCGGCCGAAATTCTCGATCTCAAGCGATTGATGCCGAACGGCCGGGATTGGGGTGACACGATAAGTTCGGCGCGTGTTAGCGGCGCCGCTGCAAACCCGCTGCCGAATTCGTGCGAAGTCGCGACGGTTTTTGAGCACCATAATTTCCGTGGCCGTGAGATGCAGTTGACGACTAACGTCGCCACCCTCCATCAATTCGGACTCGGCGATAAGATCAGTTCGGTGTGCGTTCCAGACGGCGTTACGATCACGCTTTTTGAAAACACAGGTTTCGGCGGCGACTTCATTGAGATCACAGGCCCGATCAATATTCCGCATCTTCAGTTCGACGCGCCCGACGGCAATAACTGGAACGACTTATTCAGTTCCGCCAAACTTTCAGGCGTCAACGTGAATACGCCACCGCCCGACTGTAGTACCAGTCCTGTGCTGTTCGTGGACGATAACTTCCGCGGCGAACGCATCAACATCACCGCGAACACACGAGATCTGCACCAACTGAACTTTGGCGATAAGGCGTCGTCCATCTGCATTCCTGCAGGTTTCTCCATCACGGTGTTTCAGGACACCGATTTTGGTGGGCAGGCGCTTGACGTTAGTTCAAACATCGCCGATCTGCAGCGCGACAGGCCCAACGGCCAGGATTGGGGCGACAGGATTAGTTCAGTGCGCATCACGCCACCGGCAGGAACTGCCGAGGTTACGTGTACGGAGCCAGTGCTGTTCGAGCATGACGGGTTCCAGGGGCGGCAATTTCCGGTGCGTCGAGACACAGCGAACCTGCACTCGTTCGACGCGGGCGACAAGGCCTCTTCTGCTTGCATACCGCTGAATTGGTCTGTGGTTTTGTTCGAAGACACGAACTTCGGCGGCAGCTCGCTCACGCTGACTGGTCCAACTTCAGTCAGGGACATGCAGCGCGATCGGCCGAACGGCCAGAACTGGGGCGACAGGGTGAGTTCAGTGCGCGTAACACCTCCTGCGGGTACGCCTACATTCACCGCCTGCACGGTGGCCACTCTTTATCACGACGATCATTACCGCGGCCGGAATTTCACCGTCACCAGTACGATCAATGATCTTCATTCCGCGGGGAATGGCGACAAGGCCTCATCAGTGTGCATACCGCCGGGCGTCACGTTAACCATGTTTGAGGACAAGAACCTGAGCGGCAGGAGTATCAGGCGCACAGGTCCTGCAGAAATCTTCGATTTGAAACGGGATAGGCCCGACGACCGCGACTGGGGAGATAAGATCAGTTCGATTCGGTTTAATTAATTACGGATTGGGCAGGATCCTGCAGCGATAGCAGGATCCTGCCAATGAAAAAGGCAGGGGTCTGCGTTGTTCGATACCGTACGTTTGGTTATGCTGCGCCCCGAGTCGGTTTCTATCATCCCCCGGAGAAAATCGAATGACGATCTCGTTCAGGCTTTTTGGCTACGCAGTGTGTTTCAGCATCGCTAAACTCATCAGGATCCCCTCCCACAGGTTGGACCACCTGGTCCTGACAGACACGAAGTAGACTGAACTCATCTCTCGTTCGCGAACTCGTCACGAACACGCTGGCAGCGCGGGCGGGAATGACGTCTTGTAGTTGTTGCCGATCCGACAGTTTCGCTCGCCCGACGTGTCCCACACCAAGTCGCCGCCCTGCAGAGGAGCAATTTTTGTGTCCCAGTCGACCTCGTCGAGACGGATGCCACCCAACCTGTGACGATCCCGAAAGCTTTTTGTACCCGCCTATCTTGGTGCGAGGAAAACCTGCAGCCTTCGTTGATCGACAATGATCGGTCGTGGTGCAAGCTGGACCGCGAAGCTGAAGTAGAACCCGGGGAGTGAACTGGTGAAATGCCCTCTCGCGTCTGGGCACGAGAGGGCATCTTCGGGTCCCTCCAGGCAGGTTAGCTATTGCTTGTCATACATCGCAACGTTGGTGACTTTCTTGCCCTGGGCATCCGTTGCGGTGGTTGTGACGGTGCGGGACTTGCCGTCGTTTGAGACGACGATGCGACCGGTGAGCGTCGTTTTGCCGCCTTTCTTACCCGTCAGCTCCAACGTGTTCTTATCAATAATCCGGTAAGAGCGCGTGTCGGAGTTGGCATCGCCGGTTACGGGATAATCTGTCCCGTCGTACTTTCCTGTCCACTCACTGCGAACAGCATTGCCTTTTTCATCAACTCCCTCGACTGTGACTTTAATCTGATCACCGGCCGCTTCATAAACAACCGTGTGATTCCTCGCTTTGCCTGCGAACTTTGATTTGGCTTCATTGAGTTTCCAGGTGCCTAACTGCACGTCGCTCTGAAAACCCAGCGCCACGCTCACAAAAACGAGGGAGATGGTTAACGCAATCGTTTTTGCTCTCATGTCGTCCTCCAAAAAGGAATTTGTCGGTGCCGCTGCATTCTATGCCCAACATCACTGGGCTGCAATCCAAAGTGCAGGCTCAACTGACGCTTTCGCAGGCCGCGAACACGATTTCGATTCTTTATCCTCTCCTGCTCATACTGCCAAAACTTCCAACCGCTAACCGCTCGTCCACAAATCGCTTTACCTGCGGCCGGCTTCGGGGTCATCCAAGTTTGTGGACATGCGTCCAAAATTTTGTTGCCTGATTGCCCCGCGCTCGATATACTGCGCCCGCTTCGAGCCGGTAATCCCTTCATTGCTTTCGCTGAAAACTGAATAGACGCCCGACACTTGAGAGGAGTCCACGTGCGACGTTTTGCTCCCCAGCTCTTCGCGCAACTTTTCTGTTTCTCGTTGGTGCTTTTCTCGTTTTCCGAATCACGGGGCCAGACCCGACCTACACTTCCACCACGAGTTCAAACTCGAGACTGGCCACTCGACACCCTGCGTCCTGCGCCAGAGGTTCAACCACATCCTCGCGAGACACTACAGACTCTCGTCGCGCTCAGGAATGACTTCCGCCAACTCCAGACCATAAACAACGACTTGATGGTGCGCGTGTTTGACCCCGGCACAAATGAGAAAATTACGAATAAAGAAATCAGATCGAGTCTCGGAGAAATAAAGAAACTGGCTGAGCGCGTCGGGTACAGCTTCGGAGTTCCGAAAATAAAAGCGACGGAGGAAACCTACGTCGCTTTTACTGCGGGACTGCGGCTACTGGACAAAGCGGTGATGAGCTTTGTCCGTAATCCTATATTTCAGCAGGCCAATACTTACGACGCTGACCTTGCGTCGCAAGCCGGAAGGGATCTGAGTGAGGTCGTCAGGCTTGTGGAGGTGCTGCGGAAACTGACTAAAGACAACTAACTCTGCTTGTTGATGATTTCGGCGTGAGAGTTGATGCGTGAGTCCTTTGTGCCGGTGCGGAGTGCTTCAGTCATGAATTTTTTTGCTTCGGCAACACGCCCGTTTTTGAAAAGCGCCCACGCCAGTGAATCACAGGTGAAGATGTCTTTGCGCGCTTCGTATTCCTGCGTCGCAAGTGTCAACGCCTGTTCGAGGTTGCGATCGTGGTCCAGCCAGAAGTTGATCATGTGTCGCCACGATCTCTCGATAGCTGCGTTTTCACGTTCAAGCGTCTCAAACTTTTCATACTCCTTCGCAGCAGCATCCTGGCGGCCGAGTTGCGCGTAAAGATCGCCGAGCATCTGCGCCGCATCCGCCGAGGGAACTTTCGCCTGTTCCGTTTCGCAAATCTCGACAGCCCCTTGAATATCACCCGCCTGAATGCGCGCGTGCGCCTTCGCTCGAAGCGCCAGCGGATGGTCCTTGAATATTCTGAGCGCTTCATCAAACTCGCGCTCTGCTGCATCGAATCGTCGTGCGTTCATCAACTCGTTTCCCAACTGCACGCGACACCACGCCATCGCTTCGGCATCGTTCGGATTCGCAGCTTTGACTGACGCAATCATCGCCTGGATCGCGCCTTCAGTATCGCCGTGCAGCGATCGCAAGTATGCGACGCGCGCGTATGACGAACTGTCCGGTCGCAGGTCGACCATTTGCTGTGCGGCCTTCACCGCGCCAGGGTAATCGCCGAGTTCGACGAGTGCATCTGTGATCTGCCCCCACACGTCGTGATCGTCAGTGCGTACTGTCTGCGCGCGACGCGTAGTTTCGAGCGCTTCGGCGAAACGGTGATAGGTCAACTGGAGCTTTGCACGCAGCTTGAGCGCATCGTAGTTGTCTGGTTCGACCGCGAGTGAGCGGTTGATGGCATCTTCCGCACTCGCGTTGAGACTGAAGTCAGAGGTCTCTCGCGCCTTCTGCATGTAAGCGGATGCAAGCTGGTTGTAACCTTCAGACGCATTTGGCATTTTCTCAATCGCCCGCTTGGCCCGAAGAATTTGCTGGTCCGTTTTGCTGGGTGTTGTGGCCTCAGGTGAGCTCTTCGAGCGAAGATAAGCAACACCCAGTGCCAGCAAACCAACACCGATTAATAAAATCGCTATCTTGCGTGTCTTCATTTTGTGCCTCTTGTGGCTACGGTAAGTTGCCGGATTGTGGCGTCCCGAGATACGGGAACCGCGTCAGAAACGGTACGTCATTGTCCGCGACGCCGTCACCGAGCGTATTGTTCGGCGCAATATTCGTCGCGGGTGTGAAGGGTGTTCCTCCTGCCACTGCACGCAGCGCGATATCGACCACGTCGTCGAACACCCTTCGCCCGTTCGGAAATCCCGCAGCGTCACCGCCGAGCAGACCAAGCCGGCTCGGACTTGACGACGGCGGGATCGCGACGTTAAGTCGAAGCATCTCGTGCGGCTTCCCGTCAGACAAAAACGTCGTGTAGTTTGGACCAGTAGTGTCATTCACAGGAATGCCCGTCGCGAATATCGCCACCAGATCGTTGCGCGGTGTTTGCGGCACTGAAATTCCGTACACCGCGCCCAACAACTGCGCGAGCTGTGGATTGGTTACAAACTGCGCAAACTGCGAATCACCCGCAGGCGTTGAAGCGTTGAATCGATCTTTCAGCTTGAGCGGAATAATCAACTCGTTCACCAGCGGCGATCCGAGACGCGAAACCTGACGGTATGGTCCAGCAGTCAATGTCTCATCGTCGCTGTTTTCATCTGAGCGCAACACGCTGATCTTCTGCCTGCTCGACGTCGACCAAACGCCAATAACAGCGTCCGAGGCAGTCGGACCATCTGGAACCGAGCCACTGCGCGTGAGCTCCTGTATCGGAACCTCAATTGCGATCGTGTTTACGTTGAATCCCGCAGTCGAATCCACACCGCCAGTGGCGGCGATCGACTTGAGCTTGAGCGTGTCAAACACGCCGCCAACGTCGATATAAAAACCTTCATCTCGCTGACCGGCGAAAACTCTGCCTCCATTCGGCAACGGATAAACAGCCGGTTGGCCCAACGCAGTCTCATAGTTAGGCGTCGTTCGTGTACCGATGTTGTTTGGCGGAGTTACGAGACCGCTGGCAATCACCACGCCTCGATGTCCCGTGTGTCGATCGATGCGCGTAACGCTGTACGTTTGTGGCTCGTTGTAATCGGGATCGTCGAGCGAGGTGATCAGTGGCTCGATGCCTCCAGTGCCTGCTAGTGCCTGGTTCGGCGCGGCCATGCCGAGAACTGAATCGCCGTTTTTGAACGTGGTTTTGAACTTGAACTGGTAAGTGATGTCCTCGACACCGTCACCTGTGTTGTCGACGTAGATCACGTAGAGAACCGTGTCGTCGAATTTGTAAAAATGTGGGCCCCCCGATGGTTCCTCGAACGGTATCCAGTTCGCAATCAGCGTAACAAAACCACTTCGCCCGGCTTCTGTGCTTCGAAACGCATAAGTGTCGGTGTTGTCGGCCAACGGATCGGCAACGATCAGTGGCGCTTCGCGATGACTTGAAGCGAGCGACGTGCTTGGGTTCGAACTTAGAACTAACGCGAGAACTAATGAGAAGAGCAGGCACACGAGCAGTACTCTTCCGGCAAGCGGTGTTTTCATTTTCCCTCTCCTTCCGAGCCTCTGAACTTTTCAGAGGCTATACGGACGGCGAGCGAGGTTTGGATTTAGTTGCCGCAAAAGGCACAAAGGAAGTGTCAGTGGAATACGAAGCGCTGATGTGTACGAGCGTGGCGCGTAGTTCGTCGACGTAGGCTGGTAACTCAAGACTTCGTGCGGAATCTGTCGCGCTCCAGTGTCATAGGCTTTTTCGTATCGACTGGCCCACGCCGGCGATGTTTTGTTTTGCCTGGGCCAGGTGCCATTCAGCCGCGCGCAGATGATGCTCGGCCATTCGCATATCCTGGCTCTTCACACACCTCGCCACATTAGCAAGATTGCGTGTGACATCGTTCAGTGATTTGTACGCGGAGCGCAGACGTTCCACGTCGCTCTCCGCGCCGGGGGCAAAACCGATCGCCATCTGCAGAACTTAACGCGGCGATTTTCGGTTGGCAATGTGCTTTCGATTTGAAACGCTGAAGGCGTTAGTCCTGTGCGGGAATAACCCCTTCAGGGTTGAAACGATCGTGGTTATGTTGACCCAGGGTTGTCGCGTTCCGCTCCAACCCTGGGCTCAAATTGGCCAACGCCTTCGGCGTTCATTCTGGTGATCTAGCCAACGCCTTCGGCGTTCACTCTGGTGATCTAGTCAACGCTTCGGCGTAATTTGATTTTCAAACGCTACGAAGCTAACGCCTTTTCTGCTTTGCTGCGAACGAACGCGTAGTTCAATGCCGGTAGTGAATTGAACTTCGCGGCCTTCGTAAAGTTCTCTTTCGCTTTGGCAGCATCGCCTTTGCCCTTGTAAGCCTGGCCAAGCAGATAAAGCACGTCGGGATTTTGTTGATTCGCCTGGCCGAGTGCGCTGATTGCCGCATCGTAATTCTTCTCTTCCAACGCGATTCTGCCGGCGAGCTCTTGTGCCTGTTTCACCTGGTTCGAATTCTTCGCCGCTTCTGCGCCTTTGCGAAAAGTGTCTGCTTCTGTCTTCGCAGTGGCCAGATCCTTTTTCGCGACTGCAACCCGAGCGAGATTGTAATGATGGAACAACGCAGCGTTGTCCTTTATCTCCTTCGAGAGATTTGACTCGCTGTTCAACTTCAACGCCTGATCGTAAGCCTGCTTCGCATCATCAGGCTTTCCCATCTCGAGCAGGATGTTGCCTTTGAGTTGCAGATCACCGGCCATTGCAGGGATGTCATTGCTCTTCTGGCCCAGCGCGTATTGCTTGTCGACTTCGGTAAGAGCCTGGTCCAACTTGCCGCTGTCCGCCGCGACAACCATCTGCCCAAACAAAGCCGTGCGACGTTCACCATCGCTGCGAGCCTTCTCCGTGATCTTCTGCAACTCTGCCTGCGCGTCGCT
>Ga0157373_10001085_pt1 | contig 20966 bp, 18 predicted proteins | sample C65metaG_FD_113460 | JGI IMG/M metagenome (GOLD analysis project Ga0157373, IMG submission 113460) | Corn rhizosphere microbial communities from Kellogg Biological Station, Michigan, USA - C6-5 metaG | ecosystem: Host-associated > Plants > Roots > Rhizosphere > Soil | place: USA: Michigan... | reverse complement strand
GTTACTGTAAAAAATACCGGAAGCAAAGAAGGAAAAGAAGTGGTTCAATTATTCTCGTCTCAATTAGTGGCGTCTATCACCCCTGATGTAAAAAGATTGCGTCGATTTGAAAAAGTGGATTTAAAACCCGGAGAATCAAGAACCATCACATTTACATTGCCTTTGAAAGAATTGGCTTTCGTAAATACAGACAATAAAAAAATTCTGGAAGCAGGAGAATTTAAAATTGAAATTGAAAATCTTACTTCAAATTTTTCTGTAAATAAAACCATGGTATTTTGATTTTATTTTCAATTACTAAAAATACAAAGTCGTATTATTTCTGCTTTTACTGAAAATGAAGAAAATAAAAAGAGGCTGTATATTTCAGCCTCTCAATTTGGTTTTTCAATCAGGAAGTAAATGCGTTATGAAAAAGAAATAGCAAACATCCTTGATGGTAAAATTTCTTGTAATAAATTTAGAGGTGATAGAATTAACCGGGTATGCGAATATGGCAAATGTAAGGCTTAATAGTTTTTATAAAAGAATATTTTTTACACATTTTCTTTTATTTTTTAGCACATTTTAAAAAGGATAATCAATTCCGATCGTAGCATTAAAATTTTGATAGCGCCATAAGCGATTTTCATAAGCTGTTCCAAAAAGATTTTTTAAAGTAATATTGGGAAATTGCCAGCCATCATTTTCCAAAACGTCAGGACGTTTAAACCTGAAAGCAACATCAAACCTGACTAAAAAATAATGGAAATCGAAGCGGAAACCTACGCCGGAAGAGACTCCCAGTTGTTTGTAAAGATTTTTAAATTTAAATTGAGTGGTATCGGTTCCACCATCGGGTCTTGTATTTTTAAAATTCCAAATGTTGCCCACATCGGTGAAAAGAGCCATATCAAAAAGCACCGTATTTGAAAAAAGCGGAGCCACATTAAAGCGATATTCTGCATTTCCTTCTAATTGAATATCTCCGGTACGATCATTAAACCTGATTCCTGTTGATTGATACGGAGCCAGCTTCTGACCGCCAACACCAATTCCTCTTACAGGCCAGCCGCGCATACTATTGGGGCCGCCTCCGAAATATTGTTTAAAGAAAGGAAGCGTGGTGTCGTTTTTTGATAAAGGAATTCCAACTCCTGCAAAAGCACGAAATGCCAATGCAGATTTTGGATGATTGATGGTGTAAGTGTATTCAACATCGGTCTTGATAAATTCTTTTAAATATTTATTGAAAAAATTTCCATCCTGTGCTGTTTTATTTTTTTCTTTCAACAGGTCCCACAACAATCCGGATTCCTCAAAATTAACTTTCACGTTGGTGACTAATTTCGGATTCCGCGGATTGGCTTTTACAAGATTGTAACTAAGGCTGGAACCCATTACCAGCGCAGTGTTGAACGAATAACGAAGAAATGGATTTTCTTTTAAAGTGCTGTCAAAACTCGCCGACCGGTTGTACAATCTCCGGTAATCAAAATTGAAAAGTTTCAGTCCCCACAAATGCTTTTCATTATTGGTCCAGTTGAAACCATAGCTTGTATTAAAGATTTGCTGATTAAAAAAATCGATCCTGTTAACAAGAGAAACATTCGTATTGATAAAAGATTGGTTAGTAATGAAACTTCTTTTGTTGAACGCTTCAAGAGGAAAAATAAATTTGGGAAACAACAAACTATTGGAATAACTCAGCTCATTTGAATTGATAAAAGTTCCGTTACTGTTTCTATGAGAAGTATTAAATTCTACTCCGGCCTTTATTCCATTAGTCATCCGGATCGCTGATTTGGCAAGGTTTCTGTCAGTCACAGCTAAATTAACTGATAGTCCCAAAAGATTCCCCGAAGCAGATGTGCTGAGATTTCCGGTAGCATTATTTGCAGAATAACTCATCTCGATATTTCCTTCAAAGCCATATCTTTTCAAAGGAATTAATTTCACTACCATATTAAGAAGGTTGGTGTCTTTTTGTTCAATGATATCAATGGTTGGACTTTCCCAAACTCCCAGTTTATATAGATCATTGATCGTTTTAAAATAATCTGTTTGCCTGAAAACGCTATCTTTTTTTATGGAAAGATTTCGCCGTAGCAATGAAAATTTGAAAAGCTTTTCATGATACTTCGCAGTATAACTTTTAAAAGCACGGACGTTGTAGTTGCTGTCTGTGTATTGATCGCCGGGAATATAATCGGGCAAAACATAAATATTGCCGATATAATATTTTTTAAGATTGCTGCTGTCAGCCGAATTATTTAATTGAAAACCGAGACGAATGGTTGGCTTATTTCTTTTCTCATTTGCTTCTGCTAATAAGCGCAATTGTTCAAACGGATCTTCTGAAACACTTGTCAGCGCTTCAATAGTAGTATCACCCGTAGCTCTTATTTGGTCAGCTGTAAATTTATAATAGCCATTGTCTTTATAAAGGTTTACAAGTCGATTGGTTTCATCAAGAATTCCACTTTTAGAAACCGGAGTGCCAGGCCTCAGTAACGATTCTTTTTTTGTTGACAATGCAAGTTGTTCCAATTCAGCATTACTAAAAAGATAAGCAACAGTGTCAATCATGGTCCGCTTTCCTGCATTTACATTATAAGTTACCGTCACTCTTTTTTGAAACTTTTTTTTTGTTACTGTATCAAATGAATAGGTGATTTCGGGATGATAAAATCCAAGATTCAGTAAGGCAGAACGCATGTTGGAAGCGGATTGCGCAACAGCGTTTGTGTCAAATTTTGGCGGAGAAGGATAGTAATGAAAAATAAAAAATTTGTCCTTCACAATAGCTTTTGCACTGTCATCCAACTGTGCATTCAGGCGCGATTTAATTACTACTTTTTCATCTTTCGTTACATCAGGTGCTTTGAGATTGATATTATTTTTAAAAGTAAAAGGAACATTTTTTTGATATTTTTGAACAATCGTACACCCCGATAAAAAAATAATAAAAACCATAGAAAAAAACAGTACGGATATTGTAACGGAGTTAATCCCTTTCATAATTTTTACAAGCCATGTTGAGCAAAAAGATTGTCAAATATATTCAAAGTTTGAGCCATAAAAAATTCAGGGACGAAGAAGGCGTTTTTATTGCTGAAGGTCCAAAAATTGTTGCAGAATTTCTTACTGCTGCCAGATTTAAATGTCAATTAATTTGTGCTGACAGATCATGGCTTCTGGAAAACGAATCTTTATTAAAAAAAATCAATTCAGAAAATATTTTTGAGACAGATGATCATTGGTTACAAAGCATTTCACTTTTAAAAACACCCCACAAAGTAGTAGCAGTTTTTGAGAAAAAAAATTTTGAAGATATTCCGAATCTTTCCAAAAAAATTTCTTTAATGCTGGATGATCTGCAGGATCCGGGAAACCTGGGAACATTGATTCGTATTGCAGATTGGTTTGCAGTTGAAAATATTATTTGCAGCGAAAATAGTGTTGATTGCTATAATCCAAAAGTTGTACAATCCACAATGGGCAGCCTTTCACGTGTCAATGTTTTTTACACTGATCTGTTTTCTTTTATTCCAAAAAATAAAATTCCTGTTTTTGCAACCACTCTTAATGGCACATCAATTTATGAATTGCCGAAAATAAAAGAAGGAATTATTTTGATTGGAAATGAATCAAAAGGTATTCATGAAGATTTGTTGAAAATCATTTCTCAGCAAATTACTATTCCAAAATTAGGTCATGCAGAATCTTTAAATGCGGCGGTTGCGGGAGGAATTATTTTGTCGAAGATTTTTAGTTCGTAGTTTTTACTGGTTCGAAGGATTCACCGTTCACGCGACTCATCCCTTATAAATATAAATTCCGTCCGCCTGAGCAATAGGAGTGATGGTCAATTCGTTGATACAAACATTGGGCGGTAATGATGCGCAATAAAAAATGGTATCTGCAACATCTGCGCCTGTCAATGGCGCAAAACCTTCATAAACTTTATCGGCTTTTTCTTCATCTCCTTTAAATCTCACAACAGAGAATTCCGTTTCAACAGCGCCGGGTTTGATGTTCGTCACCTTAATATGATGACGTAACAAATCAATTCTCATTCCATGGCTGATAGCTTCTACCGCACTTTTGGAAGCGCAATACACATTTCCTCTTTCATAAACCACATCGCCGGCTGTGGATCCAAGATTGATAATATGTCCAGCGTTTCTTTTGATCATAAAAGGAATCACCGCTTTGCTTACGTACAACAAACCATCAATATTGGTTTTGATGATGGTTTCCCAATCTTCAATTGCTGCTTCATCAAACAAATCGCGGCCTAAAGCCAAACCTGCACTGTTGATCAGCACATCAATTGCTTTCCATTTTTCAGGAAGCTGGTCAATTGTCTGAAATACTTCTTCTTTATTCTGAACATCAAAAGGCGCACAAAAAACCTCAACTTTATATTTTTCTTCCAATGATTTTTTTATCTCATCCAATCTTTCATTTCTTCTTCCATTGATAATAACATCATCTCCATTTGCTGCAAATTTTTCTGCACATGCTTTTCCAATCCCTGAAGTAGCGCCGGTTACAAAAACAATTCGTTTCATTGTGTATTTTTTTCTTTTAAAAAACGATTAATTCTTTTTCAAACAAAATAAAAATCCTTGCTATTTATTTGTTTACTGTCAAAGAAAATTATTCCAGCACTAGTTCTTCCGGCGATGAAATAATAACGAGGCAATCAACAATTTTTGAATACAAAAATCCATTTTCTTCCATCGAATGCAAAAATGAAATTAAATGATCATAAAATCCTGCTGTGTTTAATACAAAAATTTTTTTGTCATGAATGTTCAACTGATTCCATGTGGTCATTTCAAAAAATTCATCCATCGTTCCAAAGCCTCCGGGAAGCACTAACGCTGCATCACATTTTTCATAGAGCATTCGTTTTCTGATATGCATATCTTCCACTTCAAACATTTCTGTTAATCCATGATGCTGATGTTCGGGAACGGCTAAAATCCGTGGCATTATTCCAATCGCTCTTCCGTTTTTTTCTAATACTGCATTCGCTACAGTGCCCATCAATCCTTTGTTTCCGCCGCCATAGATCAAAGTGATATCTTTTTCTGCAAGCAGATAACCTACTTGCTTTGCATGTTCACAGAATAAAGGATTGTTACCATTTTTTGATCCGCAAAAAACAGTTAAAGATTGAATTGACATATTTTTATTTATCTTGAAAAAATTTCAAAATTAAAACATCATCAAACAAAATCATTTTTAATCTTACCAACAAAAAATTATGTCGCCTGCTGTTCTGCTTTCTTTTATCATCGGATACTTTTTAATGTTGATCGTTATCTCTTATTTGACCTCGAGAAAATCAACTGACAACGCTACTTTTTTTATTGCAAACCGTTCTTCAAAATGGTATTTGGTGGCTTTCGGAATGATCGGAACGGCATTGAGCGGTGTTACTTTTATTTCTGTTCCCGGAGAGGTTGGAAACGCCGCAGGATCTCAGTTTCGCTATTTTCAATTTGTGTTGGGAAATGCCATGGGATATTTTTTGGTAGCCGGAATTTTGCTTCCGTTGTATTATAGAATGCGCTTAATTTCTATTTATGAAGTGATCGAAAGAACGCTTGGAAAAGTAAGTCATAAAACTGCAGCGGCGATTTTTTTAATTTCAAGAGTAATTGGTTCTGCATTCAGATTGTATCTTGTTGCAATCGTTTTGCAACGATTTATTTTTGACGAAATGGGTGTTCCATTCTGGCTCACCATTGTGATTTGTTTGGTGCTTATCTGGGGTTACACATTCCGGGGTGGATTGAAAACCATTATTATTACCGACACACTTCAAACTGTTTTTTTAGTTGCTTCTGTTTTTCTTTCGATCTATTTTATTTGCAGTAGTCTCAATTTCAATATTCCACAAGCATTTGATGCCATCAAGGATAGCAGTTATTCAAAAATATTTTTTACGGACAATTTTGTTACCAGCAAATTTCATTTTACCAAACAATTTCTCGGAGGAATTTTTGTAACGATTGGGATGTTTGGACTGGATCAGGATCTGATGCAAAAAAATCTGAGTTGCAAAAATTTAAAAGAAGCACAGAAAAATATGCTCAGCTTTACTTTCATTTTTGTAATTATCAACTTGTTTTTTTTAAGCGTTGGTGCGTTGCTTTATATTTATGCAAACCGTGAAGGAATTGCTGTTCCGCTTGATGCTGTTACACATCAACCACGAACTGATTATCTTTTTCCTGAAATTGCTTTGAATCATTTTAAAGGAATTCCTGCCATTGTTTTTATGCTGGGGTTAACGGCTGCAACCTTTGCCACCACAGATTCCGGGCTTACGGCATTAACTACTTCTTTCTGTATCGACTTTTTAAATTTTGATAAAAAGAAAGAGCAATTGGAAAAAAGAATGGAACGAACAAGAACGTTCGTGCACGTTGCTTTTTCTCTCATCATTCTTTTTGTTGTTTTATTATTTAATGCGGTGAATGATGCATCCGTTGTTACCGCAATTTTTAAAGTAGCTACTTTTACTTATGGTCCGTTGATTGGTTTGTTTGCTTTTTCATTGTTTGCCAAAAAACGCCAGGTGATGGACAAAGCCACGCCATTCGTTGTTATTCTGGCCCCGATATTGTGCTTTTTTATTGATAAATATTCGCGCGTTTTATTAGATGGTTATGTGTTTGCTGATGAGCTAATTATCGTGAACGGACTTCTTACTTTTATTGGTTTATGGGTCATGTCAAGAAGAAAATCTGAAGAATTAAAATTATCACAACATGGAATTGATTAATGAAAAGGCAAATAATTACGCCACTTCTTTTTCAGAGCCAACAGATGAATTATTAAAGGAAATAGAGAATTTTACTTTGAATCATCATGCGCATTCAAACATGCTCAGCGGCCCTTTACAGGGGAAGCTTCTAGAAATGCTCAGCAAAATTATCCGGCCAAAATTTATTTTAGAGATCGGAACGTTCACTGGATACAGCGCGTTGTGTCTTGCAAAAGGATTACAGCCAGATGGTTTTTTGCATACCATTGAATTGCGGGATGAAGATGCAGCGATCTCGCAAAATTATTTTGCAAAATCTTCACATTCTTCTCAAATCGTTTTACATCGCGGCAACGCGCTGGAAATCATTCCACAATTGAAAGAAACGTGGGATTTAGTTTTCATTGACGCTGATAAAACTAATTATATTAATTATTACGAATTAACTTTACCGCATTTAAAATCAGGTGGTGTAATTCTTGCGGATAATGTGTTATTTCATGGTGATGTTTTGAAAGAAAATATTTCCGGAAAAAATGCAATTGCCATTAATGCATTTAACGAACATGTGGCAAAAGACGAAAGAGTGCAACAGCTAATTATGACGGTTAGAGACGGATTAATGATGATTTTAAAAAAATAAATCTTCCAATTTTTTGAAAACTAAATGTGGCCTTTTAAATGAACAGGATAATTATTATTTTGTTTTTTTCTGTCGGATGTTTTTTTGAATCAGTGGCACAGAACATGACGGCGCAGGAATACATCCAGCAATATAAAGACCTTGCCATCAGTGAAATGAAAAGAATGGGAGTGCCTGCCGCTATTACGCTTGCACAAGGTTTACTCGAAACAGAAAATGGAAACAGTGATCTTTTAAAAGCGTCCAACAATCATTTCGGAATCAAATGTAAAAGCACCTGGACTGCAGAAACAGTTAGTCATGATGATGATGCGCCAGGCGAATGTTTCAGAAAATATAAAAGTGCAGAAGATTCTTATCGCGATCATTCCAATTTTTTAAGAGGCAACAGCCGTTACGATTTTTTATTCAAACTCAATCCAGCAGATTACAAAGGCTGGGCTTACGGTTTGCGGAAAGCAGGTTATGCAACCAATCCGCGCTATCCGGAAATTTTAATTAAGAATATCGAACAGTATGATCTTGAGCAATACACTTTGGAAGGATTGAATGAAGTGCCACATTTTGAAACAGCGAAATATGCTGACGATCCTGAAAAAAAAGATACTGAAAGTAATGTGGACGCAACTACTTCTGTTGCGCCGGTCAGTTTAATGATCAACGGCTCAAAAGCTTTGTATGTTCCTAAAGGAACTTCTTTATTAGCGGTAGCCACAGAGAATCGTATCAACCTGGAAAAATTATTAACCATTAATGATCTGACAAAAGATGGTCTTCTTGATAAAGGCCAATATATTTTTTTAGAGAAAAAAAAGAAAGAAGGCGATCAGGATTTTTGCATTGCCCAACCAAATGAAACACTTTACGACATTGCTCAAAAACATGGAGTAATTCTTCAGAATCTTTATGTTTATAATCAACTTACTCCTGATGATTTTATTGTAGCAGGAACGAAAATATTTTTAAGACCTCAGGCAAAAGATATTGCAGACGCATCAGTTAAAAATCCAAAAAGTGAAATTGTAACTAAAACTTCGTTTACTCCAAAACCCACTGTTCATACGGTTCTTCCTAAAGAAACACTTTATAGTATTTCAAAAAAATATGGAGTTGCCGTTAGCGATTTAAAAACATTGAATCGTCTTTCAGGCAATGATATTAAAATCGGGCAACAGCTCATCATTTCAAAATAATTTATGTCCACTTTAAAAGTTCATGATAAAGAATTTGCGCCTTATATCACTTCAAAAGAGATTGAGGAGCAGGTGAGGAGAGTAGCAGAAGAGATCAATAAAGATTATGCAGAAAAAAAACCTTTATTCATAGCCATTCTGAATGGTGCGTTTATTTTTGCAGCTGATCTTTTTAAACAAATAACCATTGAAGCGGAAATTTGTTTTATCAAACTTGCTTCTTATAAAGGAGTAAAATCAAGCGGAAAAGTAATTACTGCAATTGGTCTTGATGTTGATTTGTACAATCGTGATGTTATCATCATTGAAGATATCGTTGACACAGGAAAAACGTTGTCACAATTTTTGCCGCAGCTCGAACATCATCATCCTGCGTCTCTCAAAATTGCCGCATTGCTCCACAAACCTACAGCAACAACACATTCAATTAAAATAGATTATTTAGGTTTTACTATTCCTGATAAATTTGTGGTCGGGTATGGATTGGATTACGACGGCCTTGGAAGAAATATAAAAGAGATTTATCAATTGATTTAATATCTGCAAAAGTTTTTGCAGTGCTATAAACAGAAGGTTTTATCTTTCAAATATATTTTCTTGAAAAAACTTTTTACCATATTCACTGCCCTGTTTTTCATTCAATATGCTTCCGCACAATACTACATTCGCGGCGAAGTAAGAGATGAGAAAAACCTGCCATTGCAGAATGTAAAAATTTATATGCCTTCCACCGGCTCTCTTTATATGAGTGGTGTTTCAGGCGGTTTTGGAATTCCTTCTTCTAAAATTACTGACTCATTAATTTTCAGTTTGGATGGATATATTTCTCAATCCATAAAAATTAAAACAAGCGATTATCAGCACATCGTTTTACAAATAATTCCTTCCGGTTTTAATACACACAAAAACAAATTGGTTTCTCTTACAAAAGGTTCAACAGGAAACATTTTTCCTATAGCCTACTATAATGATGAAAGCTACAGCAATCTTGCTGAAAATGATTTTATCAAAGCAAGTAATGAAACGAGCACAGAGTTTGCAATGCGCATTGATAAAGCATCCTACAGCAATGTGCGCCGGTTTATCAATCAAAATACTAAGGTTCCAAAAGATGCAGTTCGGATTGATGAGATGCTGAACTATTTTAATTTTAATTACCAGCAACCTGAAGGAATTAATGTTTTCAGATTTCAATCACAGATTTCTGATTGCCCATGGAATAAGGATCACAGGTTGTTATTTCTAAATTTATCAGGAAAAAAATTGAATCTTGACAAGGTGCCTTCTTCCAATTTGGTCTTCCTGATCGACGTTTCGGGAAGTATGGATTTGCCGAATCGGTTGCCGCTTCTGAAAGAAGCATTTCAATTGCTGGTAAAAAATTTAAGAGCACAGGACACGGTTTCCATCGTCACTTATGGAGGAACAGTTGGCGTTTGGATGCAACCGACAAGCGGCGCACACAAAGAAAAAATTTCAAAAGCGATTGAAGAGTTAACCGCCTCCGGCGATACACCTGGAGAAGCGGCAATAAAAACTGCTTATCGGATTGCAGAAAAAAATTTTATTAAAGGTGGAAACAATCGGATCATTCTTGCAACAGATGGAGATTTTAATATTGGTCAAACAAGTGAAACAGACCTGGAAGATCTGATCTCAAAAGAAAAGCAATCCGGAGTTTATCTTACTTGTCTCGGCGTAGGAATGGGTAATTATAAAGATTCAAAAATTGAAGCCTTATCAAAAAAAGGAAACGGAAACTTTGCTTATATTGATGATGTGAGAGAAGCAGAAAAAGTATTGGTGACGGAATTTACTCAAACGCTGTATTCCATTGCCAGCAATGTTTACATCAATGCAAAATTTGATCCTGCTTATATTCAGCAATATCGTTTGATTGGCTATGATAATAAAAAAAGTATCATTTCTGAAAATACAACAGAGCTTGAAGGTGGCGAAATAGGATCGGCATCAGGAAATACTATCATTTTTGAAATTGTTCCGGTATCAATGGATACTTTGAACAGTAAATCAACAAATATTGCGGATTTCTCTGTTCATTATAGATTGCCCAATGATACTGCTGAACATGTTTTGGATTATGAATGTCCGCGTAATTATAAAAGATTTGATTCACTCAATAATGATCTTCGATTTGCGACAGCAGTCACAATGTTTGGATTAAAATTAAGAGAGTCAAAATATTTTCCCGCAGATCTTGAATGGAATGTGATCAAAAAAATAGCAGTTGCTTCTTTGTCACCGGATAATTTTTTGGAAACTGAATTTATCGGATTAATTGATAAAGCTTCGGGTATTTATGCAGAAAAGAAAAAGAGAAAGTTCCTCTAAGATTTTTTCTAAAAAAATATTTCCTTTTAAAACGCCACCTTCTTTTTGGTTCAGATTTTGTTGATTTTTTCAATCAACAAAATTTTTGCAGGGTTATTTTAAAAATAGAATTTTAGTAAAATAAAATCAAATAATATGCATATTCTTCCCTTCTTATTAAAGGAACTTGAGCAGGAAGCAAAAACTACGCGCAAGTTTTTAAAACTCGTTGATCCTGAAAAATTTTCATGGAAACCGCATGAAAAAAGTATGGACATGAAACGACTTTCAGTTCATATCGCCGAATTGCCTTCATGGATCGATTTGGCTGTAAATACCAACGGTATTGATTTTGCGGATGGATACAAATCTCCTGAAGTAAATAATACCGATGAATTGTTAAACCTTTTTGAAAAATCCCAGGAAAAAGCAATTGCCGCTTTACAAAATATTTCGGAAGATGGATTGTTGGAAACATGGACGATTCGCAATGGAGAAACTATTTTAAATGCGATGACAAAATACGAAGCAATTCGCCATTCTTTTAGCCAGACGACACACCACCGTGCCCAGTTGGGAGTATTTTTAAGATTGCAAGACATTCCAATTCCCGGAAGTTATGGTCCGAGTGCGGATGATCCGGGTTTTTAATTTCAGCGAAGCAGGTCTTGTAAATTCTTAAAATAATTTTCCGTCATTTGGGTATAAATTTTCCCAGTAAACGAAGTTTTATTTCGATTTTTATTTCAGGGTAATTGCAGATAAATACTTCCATCTGTTTCTGTAAGAGGATAAGTTTTAATGCTTTCTTTTGCCGGTCCTGCTTTTACATTTCCACTGTTTACATCAAACTGTGAACCATGCCAGGGACATTGAACCGTTGCGCAAATCATTGCCCCGCCTGCAAGAGAGCCTCCTTTATGGGTGCAATGATCATCAAAAGCCACATAATTTTTTTCGGTTTTCCCGATCACAATTCTTTTCTTTCCAACATGCAATAATTTCATTTGATTTAATTTCAGCTCGTTTGCACTTGCTACTTTTATTTTTCCGGACTTCTCATTCACATATTCTTCTCTCCATTTTCCTGCTCCTGCATATCGCGGATCTACACCGATCTGATTGCGATAAACTAAAGTGCCACCAAGATATCCGGCAATAAAAATCAATATCACTCCAACTGCTTCTATGACCAGGATCAAAGTGGTGTCTGAATTTTCATTCCATCGAAGAAGCCATGCAATAAAAAATAACACAAGATGCGAAACGTTTACCAGCGCGTGTTTTACCCCGCGCTTCTTTGCCGAACTGTGCGGTGGCACCGTAAAAAGATAATCAATCAATCCGGGAATAGCCGCGAATAATCCTGTTGCAATTCCCGCGATTTCCAGGTAAAAACCTGTTTGCCAAAAACTATTATTTTCAGATAATTTCGCAATAAGATCTGCAACAAAAGTTCCGATCAAAAAAGCGATTGGAAAGCTAACCAGTATCGGATGAATGGGATGGCTTTTGAAACTTGCTTTGCTTCGCATAAAAAATGATTTATTTTTTTAATGCACAAGAATCTTACCTGAAATTTCACCAAAATGAGGCGGCACAACAATTGCGTTTGTTCGGGTAAAAGGAAATATGAAATCTCTCGTACAAAAGCTGATAAAATTGTTGATTGAAAAAAAACTGACTGTTTCTTTTGCAGAAAGTATCACCTGTGGACTGGCTTCGCATCAGTTGAATATCACAGAAGGAACTTCAAAAATTTTTATGGGAAGTATAGTATGTTATAATTCAAAAGTGAAAACCGATTTACTAAAAGTAAAACCGTCATTAATTAAAAAATTTACAGCGGAATCGCAGGAAGTTACTGATGCAATCACAAAAAATCTTTCTCAATTAATTGAAGCAGATTTGTATGCAGGCATTACAGGATTGGATGCTGATGGAGGAAGTGAATCTCCTGAAAAGCCAGTTGGTACTGTTTTCTTTTCAATTTATTTCAAAGGAAAATTAATTAGAAAACGTTCAAAATTTGATGGTTCACCATTGGATATTAAGAAACAAGCCTGCGAAGAATTGTACCATATGATCCTTGATGAAGTGCAAAAATAAAAGCTATAAATTTTGAGATACCGGTTGTTCTAATAAAAGAAGCTGATCCGCTTTGGAGCAATATATTTGCATTCATGAGCATCGCCAATTCTGAAAAGCAAAATTTATTTACGGAAAATGAAACTGCTGCATCCACTTTTGTGGAAGTGATTTTGCCATTGGCCATTCCTAAAACCTATACTTATTCTGTTCCCGAGAAATTCATCAAAAAAATTCAGATTGGTTGTCGTGCAGAAGTTGTTTTTGGAAAAAATAAAAAATATTCCGGCATCATAAAATCCATCAATAATGTAAAACCGCCTTATGAGACAAAAGAAATTTTGAGTGTGATTGATGACGAGCCAGTGATCTACGAAAAACAATTGCAATTCTGGAAATGGATCAGCGAATATTATATGTGCAGCGAGGGCGAGGTGATGGCTGCGGCTTTGCCAACTCATTTGAAATTAAGCAGCGAAGCGATCCTGATTTATAATGAAGAATATGGAGAAGATTTTTCTGATCTGGATGATGAAGAATATTTGTTGGCAGAAGCGTTGCTGATAAAGAAAGAACTAAGGATGATGGAGGTTCAGCAGATTGCCAGCATCATTCATGTTTATCCTTTGATAAAAAGACTGATTGAAAAAAAAGTTTGTTTTATCTGGGAATCGCTGAACGATAAATTCAAAGAGAAAAAAGAAAATTTCATTTTTTTAAATCCCGAATATTCATCGGATGAAAAGCTGAGTAAAGCAATGGATGAAATGGGAAAGGCTCCCAAACAATTGGAATTATTGCTCAGTTTTTTGCATCTTTCAAAAACGGAAGGCGAAGTTTCTCAGCCTGAACTTTTTAAAAAATCGGGCGCGAATGCCGCACAGCTAAAGGGTTTGATTGAAAAGAACATTCTTTTTGTTCAGAGAAGAAGTATCGATCGCATCGCATCTCTTCCTAAAAAAATGAATATAAACTTTGAATTGAACGACTTACAAAAAAAAGCGTTGAATGAAATTGATGCTGCATTTAAAACAAAAGAAGTTTGTTTAATTCATGGCGTTACGAGCAGCGGAAAAACGCAATTGTACATTAAGCAAATTGAACAATTTGTCGCTGAAGGTAAACAGGTTTTATATCTTCTTCCCGAGATCACACTCACAGCGCAGATCATTCGAAGATTGCAACTTTATTTCGGAGGAAATATTGCCATCTATCATTCAAAATTTAATAATAATGAACGAATAGAAATCTGGAATAAAATAAAATCGGGCGAATTAAAAATTATTCTTGGTGCAAGAAGCGCATTGTTTCTCCCTTTTAAGAATTTAGGCTTGATAATTATTGATGAAGAACATGATCCTTCCTTCAAACAACACGATCCTGCGCCACGCTACAATGCAAGGGACGCAGCAGTTTTTTATGCTTCACTTTTTAATGCAAAAGTTTTGATGGGAAGCGCTACGCCTTCGTTGGAAAGTTATTATAATGCTCTTAAAAATAAATACGGTTTAGTAACGCTGAAAGAAAGATTCGGAGGAACACAATTGCCCGAAATTAAGATCATCGATACCAAAACAGTTGCAGCGTCAAAAAAAGGAAAAGTAATGATCTCGCCCCAATTAAAGGCTGAAATTGAGAGCACTTTGAAAAAAGATAAGCAGGTAATTCTTTTTCAAAACCGTCGTGGGTATGCCCCTTTTTTAATTTGCGGAACGTGTGGCTTTCTTCCTCAATGTGCAAACTGTTCCGTAACGTTAACTCTGCATAAATATTCTAATAAGCTTCATTGTCATTATTGCGGAAACACTTATCCAAAGCTGGTTTCGTGTCCTGCATGTGGAAGCGTAAACTGGATGGAAAAAAATTTTGGAACAGAAAAAATTGAAGAAGAACTAACAGAAGATTTTCCTGAAAACAGGATTGCACGAATGGATGTTGATGCTGTGAAAGGGAAAAATGCGCATGATACGTTGATCAAATTATTTGAACAGCATCGCATTGATATTTTGGCAGGAACACAAATGGTAGTAAAAGGTTTAGACTTTGAAAATGTGAGTTTAGTTGGTGTTTTGGATGCAGATGGACTTTTGTCTTTCGCTGATTTCAGGGTGAATGAAAGAGCATTTCAATTGATGGAACAGGTAAGTGGAAGAGCCGGAAGAAAATCGGATCGTGGATTGGTTCTTATCCAGGCTTCAAAAGTCAATCACCCGGTTTTATTATTTGTACAGAAACATGATTATGAAAAATTTTATGAGTATGAAATCCAGATGCGAAAACAATTTTTTTATCCACCTTTCAGTCGCCTGATCCGCATCACTTTAAAACATAAAATGAAAGAAACAGTTGTTGAAGCTGCTGATACGCTTGCAAATTCTTTAGAAAAAGATTTTAGCCAATTAGTGGGCCCGGCTGCTCCAGTAGTGAATCGCATCAGAAATATGTACCTGATGGAGATATTGATAAAGTTATCAAAAGATGCGGTTCGTTTGCAGATTCAAAAAAAAGTGCTTAACAATTATATTGATCTTTTAAAAGCAGAAAAAAAATTCAGAAGTGTTATTGTTGTTGCGGATGTAGATCCTTATTAAGAAAAGAAATTGATTTGATTTGTTTGTTTATTGCAAAAAAGATTCATGCTATAAAATAATATTTCAACCTTGTTCCCTTGCCATATCCATCATTGCTGAATACCTAAAATAATGAACGCCACTATCTTTCTGCTTGCTTTCATACACCATTGCTTTCGCAACATTATTAGCACCAATGGCACGAAATTTTTCTAACGGACCTAAAAGCAAAAATGAAAGCAGATCGAAAATTGTTTGAAAAATACTTTCTCCAAAGCGCTTTTCTTTCCTGTTCCCATTTAAAAATGATGGTTGAAAAATGGCCAGGCAATGAAATGGAAATTGTTTTAAGGTATTTTCTGTTTTACCTTTTAACCCGAGATAAAAATTGGAAGAATTTTCATTGGCACCAATCGCAGAAACAATTAAGAATTTTTTGAAACCTCTTGAAGTCCCTATTCTTGCTGCATTTACTGGAATGTCAAAATCAATTTTTTCGTACAATGCTTTATCACCTTTTACTTTTTTTTGTGTCGTACCGATGCAACAAAAAATCACATCTCCTTCTCCGAATTTTTTTGCTAAATCATGTAAATCACTAAAGTTTACAATTTCCTGTTGCAATTTTTGATGATGAATATTTACGGTTCTTCTGGTTAAAATTCTCACAGTTTTAAAACTGTTGTCTTTCAATAATTCCTCTACCACCAAATTTCCTGTTAAACCTGTAGCGCCAATTACAACTGCGGTTAGTTCATTCATATTTTGGTATTTTACCGGTAATTTTATCTATGCAAGTTCAACAAAATTATTCACTTAAGGAATATAATACTTTTGGCATCGACGCGCTGGCAAAGTATTTTTCTGCATTTCAAACAGCAGAGCAATTAAAAGAAATTATTGAAAATAAAAAGGCTGAATCAAAAATGATCCTTGGTGGCGGAAGTAATATTCTCTTTACTAAAAATTATGATGGCCTTGTTTTGAAAAATGAAATTGATGGAATTAATATTGTTGATGAAGACGACCAATTTGTTTTCATTACCGCAGGCGCGGGTGTAAAGTGGCATTCTTTTGTGATGTATTGTGTAAATCAAAATCTTGGCGGAGTTGAAAATCTTTCATTGATTCCTGGAAATGTTGGTGCTTCTCCAATGCAAAATATCGGTGCGTATGGAGCTGAAATAAAAGATGTTTTTTATGAATTAAAGGCGCTTCATTTGAATGAAAAGTCGATTCACAAATTTTCATCTGCTGAATGTGAATTTGGTTATCGTGAAAGCGTCTTCAAAAAAAAATATAAAGATGAATTTGCCATTTTGAATGTTACTTTTCGATTAAGAAAAAATCCTGTTTTTAATATTTCTTATGGCGCTATTGAAACAGAATTAAAAAAGATGCATGTTGAGACCCTGAGCGTGAAAGCCATATCTGATGCAGTTATTCAGATCCGCTTGTCAAAATTACCTGACCCTTCAGTCATTGGAAACGCTGGCAGTTTTTTTAAAAACCCTGTCATTACCAAAGAGCAGATGGAAAAAATACAACAACATCATTTGAATTTACCTTTTTATAAAGCTGATGAAGAGAATTTTAAAATTCCGGCAGGCTGGTTGATAGAACAATGTGGATGGAAAGGATTTAGAAAAGGAGATGCCGGTTGCTATGAAAAACAAGCATTGGTTTTAGTAAATTATGGTAATGCAACTGGTAAAGAGATTTACAGTTTAAGTGAAGAAATAAAACTTTCAGTAAATGAAAAATTTCAGATCGAACTGGAAAGAGAAGTAAATATTTTATAAAATAAATTTTTTTATTCATGATTCTTTTTACTTAAAACGAAAAATTTTTTTGTAGTAAATGAAGAAATAACTCAATTTTCTTTATCTAAAAGAATAAAATATACAAGATGAAAAATTTTAAAATAGCACTTTATTTATTTGCATTTCTTGCGATCAGTTTTTCGTGCAAAAATTCAGGAAAATTAAGCGCAAAAGCTAATGTCGTTCGCAATGATCAAACTGAAACTGATTCTTTGCTAACTCTTATTCAGCGCCAAACCTTTCAATATTTTTGGAATGGCGCTGAGCCCAATAGTGGAATGGCTGCTGAAAGAATTAATATGGATGGCATTTATCCTGAAAATGATAAAGATGTTGTAACGAGCGGTGGAAGTGGCTTTAGTATGATGGCGATCCTTGTTGGAATCAAACGTGGTTTTATTACTAAAGAGCAGGGATTACAACGGCTTGAAAAAATAGTTGGGTTTTTAGAAAAAGCCGATCGCTTCCATGGTGCATGGCCTCATTGGATGTATGGAAAAACAGGAAGAGTAAAACCTTTCAGCCAAAAAGATGATGGTGGAGATTTGGTTGAAACTGCTTTTATGATCCAGGGACTTTTGGCAGTAAGGCAATATTATTTAAATGGGGATAGTGAGGAGAAAAAGCTTGCCTCACGAATAGATAAGTTATGGAAAGAAGTTGATTGGAACTGGTATCGGAATGGACAGAATGTTCTTTATTGGCATTGGAGTCCTGATTATGGCTGGCAAATGAATTTTCCGATTCATGGCTACAACGAATGCCTGATTGTATACATTCTTGCTGCCTCTTCTCCAACTCATGGCGTTCCTGCGGAAGTTTATCATGAAGGCTGGGCACAGAATGGAAAGATCAAATCACCTTCTGAACATTTTGGATATGAATTGCAGTTACATCATATTGGAGCGCCAAACGGAGGTCCGTTGTTTTGGGCACATTATTCTTATCTGGGGCTCGATCCGCACGGGTTAAAAGATGAATATGCGGATTACTGGAAAGAAAATACCGATCAAACGTTGATAAATTATTCCTGGTGTGTGGAAAATCCTTTGCATTATAAAGGTTATGGGCCAGATAGCTGGGGATTAACATCAAGCTACTCCATAAAAGGATATTCAGGGCATGCGCCTTCAGAGGAAAGAGATTTGGGTGTGCTTGCTCCAACCGCTGCTATTTCTTCTATTCCTTATACTCCGGAAAAATCGATTGCTGCAATCAAACATTGGTATGGCGATATGAAAAGCAAACTTTGGGGAGAATATGGATTTTATGACGCTTTTAGCGAAACCGCTGATTGGTATCCTCAACAATATCTTGCCATCGATCAGGGACCGCAGGTAGTAATGATTGAAAACTATCGCAGTGGATTTTTATGGAAATTATTTATGAGTTCTCCTGAAGTGCAATCAGGATTGAAAAAGCTTGGTTTTCAAAGTCCATACCTGAAGAATAATTAAATCTTTTACTTGACTTGATTGTTTTTTACGTAAATAAAATCACTTTATTTATTGCTTTACTATAAGTGCAAGGTGATAACTTTTATTTGTGTCAAAATTTATTTGTCTTTATCTGCCCAACTTCAATTTCAACCGGCAACCTTTCCAATAATTCATCCGATTTATGGATAATGGAAAGGAAAATCAAAAGAAACATTCTCTTAATTTTTGCTGCAATGATTGTGATAGCGGGAATTATTGGCTTTATGATTTGGAATGAGCCTCATCGCGACATTAAAGATGCAACTGCATTGAAAACCACTGCTGTGCTGCTTTACAGCAATCTTACCAAAGACAGCACCAGCATGAAATCCAGATTTGTTAACCAGGTTGTTGAGGTTTCCGGTGAAGTAAAGCTGGTTTCTGAAAATCAAAATGGCGATCAGATCATTCTTTTAAAAACAAATATTTCCGGTGGGTCTGTCAATTGCACAATGGAAGAAAAAATAAATAATGCAAAACCCGGCGACAGCATTTCAATAAAAGGAATTTGTAGCGGCTATATTGGTGGCGATCCTGATATTGATTTGCCCGGAGATGTTTTTTTAACCAGATGTTATCCTTCAATTTAAAAATGAAATCCGATGATGAAAAAAATGATTCTTTTATGGATGCTGTTTGCTTTTACGAATATAAATGCAGATGCACAGGTTTATTATACTAAAAATGGAAACGTTTCTTTTTTTTCAAAAACGGTTCTCGAAAATATTGATGCAGAAAATAACCAGGTGATCAGTGTTTTAAATACTGAAACCGGTTCATTACAATTCAGTCTTTTGAATAATGCCTTTCATTTCCCCAAAGCAAAGATGGAAGCGGATTTCAATGAAGATTATATCGAAAGCGATAAATATCCAAGGTCAACTTTTAAAGGAACAATTACCAATCTCAGCGATGTAAATTTTAATAAAGATGGAAGTTACTCTGTAAAGGTAAATGGAGATATGACGGTTCATGGGGTAACAAAAAACATTTCTGTTCCGGGAACAATTGTGATAAAGAATGGGAATGTTTCTGCCACTTCTTCTTTTAAAGTGTTGGTAAACGATTATAAAATAAAAATTCCTTCAATTGTTTCAGATAAAATAGGAGAGAGCATTGAAGTAAAAGTATCCTGCAATTATCAAAAAAAATAAATCATCTAATTCTCTTTTTATGTCCATTAAATTTTTATTGCTGCCCTTATTATTTTTTGTTTTTTCTGAACAAATTTATGCCCAGGATTCGACAGACATGATGAATCAGTTAATTCAACAAACTGAAAAAAATAAAATTCATTATGCTGAAAACACTTTTAAATATACGCGTGTTGTTGATGGCCATTCGGTTGAAAATTTGCACAAGAAAGTGTTGGATGTAAGAATTTCACATCGCTTTGATCCGATCAACAGCGGCATTTACAATTTTTTTGGATTGGATGTAGCAGTGATGAGGCTTGGATTTGATTATGGCATCAGCAACAATTTTATGATTGGTGTTGGGCACAGTGTTTATCAAAAAACGTATGACGGATTTTTCAAGTGGCGAATATTAAGACAATCAACCGGAGCGGTAAACATGCCAATTACGTTATCATTTGTACCAACGATTGCAGTCAATACTTTAAGGCAGTTTGATTCAGGAAAAACAACTTTTGGAGATCGTGTATCATCCGTTTTTCAATTGCTGATTGCAAGAAAATTTTCAGAAACTTTTTCATTACAGCTGATGCCAACATTTATTCATGCTGATAAAATTTCTTTTAACCATATCACGCAAAACATTGTTGCTATTGGCATTGCCGGCACTCAAAAAGTGTCAAAGCGAATGAATGTAAATGTGGAATATTATTATCAGTTGCCGGAAGATCAGGCGCCAGGTGCGCACAATGTTTTGTCACTGGGAATTGATCTTGGCACAGGCGGACATGTTTTTCAACTCCATTTTACAAACTCTCTCGGCATGACCGAAAAGTCTTTCATTTCAGAAACTCCGGGGCAATGGAGTAAAGGCGACATTATGTTTGGATTCAATATTTCAAGAGTTTTTCAATTGGGAGAACACAAGAAGAAGGAGT
>Ga0157373_10001084_pt1 | contig 20972 bp, 13 predicted proteins | sample C65metaG_FD_113460 | JGI IMG/M metagenome (GOLD analysis project Ga0157373, IMG submission 113460) | Corn rhizosphere microbial communities from Kellogg Biological Station, Michigan, USA - C6-5 metaG | ecosystem: Host-associated > Plants > Roots > Rhizosphere > Soil | place: USA: Michigan... | reverse complement strand
TGCAAACCCCAGCCAAACTGAATCCCGAGGAACCCGAAACTCATGTTCCAGATCTGCCAAAAGCTCAAGCGTGGTTTCTGCATAGAAGATTTCCTCTTTTTAGCCACAGATGACACGGAATTAAATCCGGATTTTTTCGGTGTCATCCGCGGCTAAAGATTGCTGCTGAACGTTTCGGCAGATTCACACGTAGCTTGCCGTCACGGGCCACAACGCCACGGATCACACCGAGACGGTCAGTGAAAACGTCTCCATTGCGAACGGCGATATGAGATACCTCAAATTCGATCTCGGCCGGCTTGTTGTCGTTATTGATCACAACGATAACAGTGCCAGTGTTCGCCAGCCGCGCGTACGCGTACTGCTGCTCAGAGACGTAAAGGTTCACGAGAGTCGTGCTTCTGAGAGCATCGAGTTCACTGTGTAGAGTCGTGAGACGTTTGATGTATTCGAACAACTCCTGCTGTTCTTTGGTCCGGCCCGCGCCAGTGAACGCGTTTCGCTTGTCGCCCGGAAATCCACCAGGAAAGTCGCCGCGCGTCGTTGGTTCGTCTTCGCCTTCCATCGCGAGCTCGTCGCCGTAGTAAAGCTGCGGCACACCGCGCGTGGTCAGCAAGAATGCGTTTGCCAGCTTGAGACCTTCGATCGTTGCGCCTTTTTCACTCATGAAACGGCCGTCGTCGTGTCCGCCAAGTAATGTCACGAGAATTCCCGGGTCCGTATAGAGATGATCTTTCGAGAGGGTCTTTGGGATTTCTTCAATCGGCTTACCTTCGGCAAACGCGTGTCGAATCGGATAAAAGAGCGGGAAGTCGAGCAGTGAATCGAGGCCGGAATCGGTGCGGTCAAAGCGGACGGCGCCTCCCTGGAAAAACGAAGTATGGACCACGTCACCATCCTTCACTTCGCCCACGACTCGGAAGTGCGGAAATTCTGATTTGAGCGCCGCGGTCCAACGCTGCCAAAAGGAATTTGGCACGTACTGCCACGTGTCCATGCGTATTCCGTCGAGACCTGTCGTGCCGATCCACCACAACGTGTTCTGAATGAGATAACGAGAAACTTCCGGGTCGTTCTGGTTGAGATCGGGCAGGAAGTCGAGGAACCAGCCTTCCATCGTTTCACGCTTCAGGGTATGAAGCGGCCGCGCATCGTGAAGCAGCCAGGTTTGAAATACGTTCTTCAAGTGATTTGCCTTGGTGCCGTTGAACCACGCCGGCGCCGGCGTATCTTCGACCCATGGATGATATGGACCGGTGTGGTTCATCACCTGATCCTGAATGATCTTTATGCCGGACCGATGTGCGGCGTCGACGAGTTCGCGCAGCTTTGCGTGTGTACCGAAGTGCTCTTCGACGGCGTAGAAATCCTGCGGGTTGTAGCCGTGAAAACCTGTGCTCGGCTTGTCTTCCTTCAACTCGATCTGATTGAGGCGATCGTAATTGTCGTACCACGGCGTGAGCCAGATCGCAGTAATGCCGAGCTCTTTCAAGTACGGCAGGTGATCGATCACACCCTGCAGATCGCCGCCGTGGTAGTAAAACTTGTTCTTGCGATCGTAGAGGCCGCGCGACTGCGGCGGATCGTTGTTCGACTGGTCGCCGTCGGCGAAACGATCGATCATGATCAGGTACATCACGTCGTTTGGTGAGAAACCACGGAAACGGCCGGCGCGATCCAATGGCGCGAGAACTTCGAACGTTCCGCGTGCTGAGCCACGTGGTGTGGTGACTGTTATCGCACGCTCTCCCGGCTGGGCGTTCGGCGCGATTGAAACATCGACGAAAACGTACGTGCCACGCTCGTTGATCTTCGGAGCGCCGATCACTCTCACTCCCGTTCCCGCAACCTGCACTCTCGCGCCTTGCAGATTCCTGCCGCGAATCATCAGGCGCACGGGATTCATCGAACTCCTGGTCCACCAACTCGGCGGATCAACTTTGAGGATCTCGGGCGCCTGGGCGGAAACGCTTAAAGCCAGCCACAGATGAACACAGAAAATACAGATTAAGATTTTAAAAATCGTTCTTATCATCCGTTTCATCCGTGGTTACTTTCTTCCGTACAACTCCGTTAGCTCTTTAAGTCGTTGCGCGATTTCATCAGTCAACACTCCTGCCTCGTATCGCCACGCCCAGTTGCCTTCAGTGCTGTTCGGCAGATTCATGCGCGCCTCGGTTCCCAACCCAAGCAGATCCTGCAAGGGCACGATTGCGGTGTTTGCAACTGAAGCAAGCACAGCGCGGATGAAGTCCCAGTGGATCTCTTCACCCTTCGTGTTCAGGTAGTCCATGCAGAACTTTCGCTCGCGCTCGATCTGTGGCGCAGTACGTGTCGAACCTTCACCCGCGACACTCTGAAACCAGCCAACCGTCGTGTCGTTATCGTGTGTGCCGGTGTACGCGACGACGTTGGGAACGTAGTTGTGCGGCAGATCGATGTTCTTCGAGTCGCTGCCAAAACCGAACTGCAAAATGCGCATGCCTGGAAATCCGAAGTCTTCACGCAACGCAACCACGTCGGGAGTGATGACGCCGAGGTCTTCCGCGATGATCGGAAGCTCGCCGAGTGTGTTTCGAATCGCAGTGAACAATTCCCTTCCCGGAGCTTCGACCCACTGACCGCGCTCGGCAGTCTTGTCGCCGCCGGGTATCTCCCAACACGCCGCAAAACCGCGAAAGTGGTCCACGCGCGCGATATCGACAACCGTCAACGTTGCGCGCACGCGTTCGATCCACCACTTGAAGCCGTCCGCCTGCATGCGATCCCAGTTGTAAAGCGGATTGCCCCAGAGCTGGCCCGTGCTGCTGAAGTAATCAGGCGGAACACCGGCGACGACGAGCGGCTTTCCGTTTTTGTCGAGCTTGAACTGCTCGGGATTGGTCCAAACGTCAGCCGAATCCTGGGCCACAAAGATCGGCAGGTCTCCGATGACGTGCACGCCACGCTCGTTCGCATAAGTTTTCAGAGCGAACCACTGACGAAAGAAGAGAAACTGGTAGAACATGTGCGCTTCGACTTCTTCTCGCAACGCATCGCGCACTCGCTCCATTGCAGCAGGTGTGTGGCGAACCAGCGGCGGTTCCCACTCATTCCATGCGATGCCGCCGTGCGCGTCTTTCAGAGCGCGAAAGAGTGCGTAGTCCTCGAGCCAGTGCGCCTGTTCCTGTGCAAACGTTTCGAAGGCGCTGCGAAGCGTTGTGTCGGTGGTTTTCGTGTACTGCTCGTACGCTTTCCGCAACAACCGATCTTTGGTTTTGTGCGCCTGACCGAAATCTACTTTGCCAGTTTTGCCGTTAACTGCCGCGGCTGAGTCCAACAAACCTTCAGTCACTAACTGCTCTGGACTGATTAGCAGCGTGTTGCCCGCGAACGCCGAATAGCACGCGTACGGTGAATCGCCGTAGCCCGTTGGTCCAAGCGGCAACACCTGCCACAAGCTTTGTTTTGCCTCGACCAGAAAGTCGATGAACTTGTAAGCCTCTGGTCCAAGATCGCCGATGCCGTACGGCCCCGAAAAGGACGTCGGGTGAACCAAAATCCCGCTTAATCTTTTTTTAATCATGAAATCCCGTCTAAAACGCCTTCAAAGCAACGGCAGTCTGCGCAGGAAGATTCAGCCGCGCCTCACCGTTAACAACGCGAGCACTCTCCGCCCCGCCGATCACCACCTTCAACGTCACCCCATCCTTCACTCCAATCGACCGCGCCGGAATCGTCACTTGCTTCCGTTGATCCTGCCGATTAATGCCAACGATCAAAGTCTCGCCACCTTGCTGTCGCGCGAACACATAACTGTCATCATCCGAAAAGAGATCGATCAAACGCCCGGTTCGCATCGCCGCGTGCTCGCGTCGAAGTCGAATCCACGAGCGCGTCCACTCAAACATCTTCTGCTCGTCAGGCTTCCGCTCCTGACTCGCAAGAGCACGCTGCGGGAAATCACGACGATTATCCGGATCGTCGCTTCCCTGCATCCCGATTTCTTCACCGTAGTAAAGCTGCGGAATTCCACGCACGCTCAGGATGAATGCGACGTGCATCATCGCGCCCGCGGTCGTCGCGCCCTCGAGCGAGAGAAACCGCGGCGTGTCGTGATTGTTCGCAAGCACCGTGAGTTTCGAGGGATCCGGATAGAGCGCGTCGTATTTCAACTGCTCGCGCAGCGAACGCATCGGCGCTTTGTTTGTGAACACAGACAGCGACGCGTTCCACAACGCAAAATCAAAAACTGAATCGAGATTCGTATCGATGCCGTCCCAACCTTTGTGGCCGCCGATGAAGAACGCGGTGTGCGCTGCATCCCGCTCAAAAACCTCGCCGACCATCCACAGCTTCGGATACTGTCGATGAAGCGCGTCGGATAGATCGCGGATGAAAAAACGCGGCATGTACTGGATCGTGTCCTGGCGAATGCCGTCGATGCCGGTCATTCCCACCCACCAGAGCGCGTTCTGAATCTCGTACCGCGCAACTTGCGGCTCTTCCTGGTTCATGTCAGGAAGATCGTCGCTGAACCAGCCGTCGAGAACGTTGCGAAACTCGCGCTCGTTCGAGTGCGGCGAAAGCAGCACGCTGTTTTTGAACTTGTTGAGCTCGTGCTGCGCGAGTGTGCCGTGAAACCAGTTCGGAAGCGGCGGATCCTGAATCCACGGATGTTGGGAGCCGACGTGATTCGCGACCTGGTCCTGAATGATCTTTATGCCTTGCGCGTGTGCTTTTTGGACCAGCTCGCGCAGCGTCGCCATGTCGCCGAAGCGATCTTCGACTGCGTAATAATCGATCGCGTGATAGCCGTGGTAGTACGTGTTTGGGCACCACGGCTTATCGCAGCGGTTCAACCCATTCCAGTTGTCGTGCCACGGCGTCAGCCAGATCGCCGTGATGCCGAGATCCTTCAGATACGGAAGATTGTCGATGATGCCGCGCAGATCGCCACCATGAAAGCCGCGCGGGTTGGTGCGATCGTTGGCTTCGGGCGGTGCGTTTGGGGGCGCGTTGTTGGATGAGTCGCCGTCCGCGAAACGATCGATCATTATCAAATAGATCACGTCGTCGTTGGTGATGCCCTGGAAGTTTGTGCGCGTGTCGAGTGAAGGTTCGATGGTGAACGGAATCTCAGTACGCCCCGCACGACCTTCAACGGTCAACGGATATTTTCCGGGTCGCGCCAAAGCACTGACGTGAACGTCGACAAAGAGATAAGTACCTGTTGGGTTGAACGAGACGCGAGCCACTCCGACAGCTGGATTTGCCGAACTCACGCGCACGCTGCGCAGATTTGTGCCGCGCACTAAAAGCCTGACGGGATTGATCGAATGGTCCGCCCACCACGAAGGCGGATCGACTTTCGTGACCGTTTGAGCGGCGGCGGAAACAGAACAAAGGAGAATGGCGCCGAGTAGAAATAGAATCAGTTTCACAGGATTTACATGATTATCAGGATTAACAGAATAATCATGTAAATCCTGACAATCCTGTTAATCCTGTGCAAATGACTTCTCGTCCAGACGCCTGCTTATGGTGTGCGTGGCTTCGCACTATCACCGGATGCGTTGGTTGATAACGGCGGCAAAGTTTCTCCATCCTTCGCCGGAACTCCTATCGCAGTCGCCCCATGCTTATTCACGTCGTCCAACTTCTTGAACTCAGCCAACTCTCGATCCGCGTCTTGCTTTCGATTCAATCTCGAATACGCGAGAAAGAGTTGGTAGTGCACCCCTGGATCTTTTGTGTTGAGCTCGACACCGCGCGTCAGTAGCGGCAACGCTTCTTCATATCTCCTCAGCTTCACGAGCAAACGCCCGAGGTCGTGATACGAAGGATAGCTTTTCGGATCGAGTTGAATGGCGCGGCGCAGCAAGCGCTCAGCTTCAACGTTCGCACCGCGCTGGCTCGCGATGTAACCGAGATTTGAAAGCACGTCCGGGTTGTCAGGCTGCAGTTTCAGCGCGTGCTCAAAATTCGCGACAGCCTGATCGTACTGTCCTTCAGCACGACCCGTGTAACCGAGTAAGAAATAGAGGTTCGCGTTGTCAGGATAGCGTTGCAACGCCTGCGTGAAAACTTCGCGCGCACGCTCGTAACGCTGACCACGAACGTTTGCAACTCCGAGACGCAGGTAATAGACCAGTTGTCCCTGCGATTGCTCCAGCGCCTTTTCGTAAAACTGAACTGACTTCTCGGCGAGCTTCGTCTTCAAGAGCTCTTCGCCGATCATGAAGTTGACTTCCGCAAAGACGGGCCGCAGATCCAAGGCCCTGGCCCAATGCATCAGCGCTGCTTTCGTATCGTTTTGTGCTGAAGCAATGAGACCGAGACGGTAGTACGGATCGGCTTCGCCCGGTTTCAATGCAGACGCGGACGACATCGCTTGTTGAGCTTCGTCCAGACGGTCGAGGTTGTAGAGTGCTAATCCGAGGTTGTAAAGCACTTCGTAAGTCTGCGGACGCAACTCGTTGGTGCGCTGGAACAATCGCACTGCTTCCGCATACTCGTGTGCCTCTGCGAGTTTGAGCGCCAGTGTAAAAAGCGCCGCAGCGCCCGCGCTCTTTTCGAGCAGCGGGACCGCGCGCTTGTAATCTCCGCTGGCTGCATACAGAGCACCGAGATTGAAGCTCGCGCGCTCGTGTTTCGGGTCGATGCGAAGCACTTCTTCAAACTTCACGATCGCCTCAGCGGTGCGATTAGTGCGCGCCAACAGCACACCGTAATTCGACAACGCGCTAACGAGCCTCGGCTGCAAACCCAACGCGGCGTTGTACTGCTTTTCAGCTTCAACACCATTGCCGCGCTGATCGAGAATCACTCCTAACAAGCTGTGAGCTTCGGCATTACGAGGATGCACGGTGAGGATCTTTCGTGTAGCGGCTTCTGCCTCTTCCAGCCGCCCTGCCTGGACCAGCGCGCCCGCCTCACTCAGCGCCGTCTCAACAGTTCGCTGAGGCGACGCACCACAAACTGTAAACGACATCCAGCAAAACAAAAATATGCAATGGAACAGACGCATTGCGTGATTGTATCCAGTAACACAAAAGGCACAAACGACCACCAAATGCGTTGGTGCTTTGTTTGTGCCTTTTTGTGGCTAAACGTTAAAAGATGAGCTTGAGGGACCACTCCATCTGCCGGCGCCGCTGCTCGTTTATGTCGCGACCACGATCGTTTCCGTTGCCGATGTCGCCATTCGGCGATGAACGATTCACACGGTTCAGCACGTTATACGCAGTGAAGCGGAACTGAACCTTGAATGCTTCGCTAATCGCGGTAACCGGGAAATTCTTGAAGAACGACGCGTCCCAATAGAACTGCGGCCGGCCGTGGAAGACATTGCGCCCGAGACTCCCGATGTGCGGACTGTTCGGATCGGAGGGGAAGATCCGCGTCTGCGCACACCTGAATGCAAACGGATTCAACTCGAGACCTTGCGCCTCCTGTTCCGCCGTCGGAGTCGGATCTCCAATTAGATCCACGCGTCCACCGTTGCAGGTGACGTCGTAAACAGGACCAGTCTGCCACTGCACGATATTGTTGAACTGCCAATTACCAATGAGGAGGTCGAGGCCCTTGTTCATCTCGTCGCCATATTGCCTGCCGCGGCCTATCGGCAGATCCCAAACGTTCGCGAATGTAAACCGGTGCCTGACGTCTGTATCTGAATTGCCGCGTTCGAGGTCAGGTCTGTTTGGATCATCCGGGCCACAATCTCGCGCACTCGCGCCGTTCTTACAAATGCCCCCGGGCGACGTGTCGATCGCGTGTGCCCACGTGTACGAGCTCAGTATCGATAGTCCTCTGTTGAATCTCTTTTCGAGCTTGGTTTGCAGCGAATTGTAATTTGAGCTGCCCGTATATCTCGTGGCAGTAATCGCTCTCTCTTCGTTTGTGTTCGTCAGTATGATTTCCCGTGAGCCTGGTCCTCCCTCCTGATTGCCTGTGCCGATATTCTGCAGCACCAGCAGGTTTCGCCCCAGCGATCCGACGTATGCAGCTTCGGCCAACCAACCGGGCCTAAACTCATACTGCAAAGTCAAATTGTACTGGTGGTACATCTCGTCCTTGCGATTTGGATCGTTGAAAAGAATCAGACCTCCAAGTGTGGGCGCTGGAATGCTCGCGCCTGGGGCAGCCACCGTGAACGGCGCCGTTGGCACTCCGCGATCAAAAAGATTGCGGCTCAGGAAGAAAGCAGGGCAACTGCTCGGAGCAGTGATCGGGGTACAAGCATAGCTGGCGGCGCCAGTTCCCGGATTCGCAGTAAGTGGCTGCGCCGCACTGATGTCTGTGGCGTAAAGAATCCCATAGCCACCGCGCAGTACCAGTGTCTTATCGTCCTTGAGACCACTGTAGGCAAAGCCGATGCGTGGTCCAAAATTGTTCTTGTCAGTGTCGGCCAGATCTCGTCCGCCGGGTGCGCTCTCACCGGCCATTTGGATCGTGCGGGTCGCAGGATTGAAGTTGCCCTGGCGATCGAATCGTTCGGTTGGCGCAGTGAAGATGTCGTAGCGAAGACCGAGGTTCAGCGTCAGAGTTGGATTGACCTTCCAGTCGTCCTGAACAAAGAACGCCATCTCTTTACTCGACTGGAAGTATGGCCCACCCGGATCGCCTCGGCCTACGAAACCCGGCGCGTAACCGAGCAGGAAATTTGCGAGGGATGAGCCGGTATCGTTGGGGCCTATGCCGTTGTAGTTACCCGAAACGAACCCGCTTCCCGTCGTGCCATACTGGTAATTTCCCTTGGTGCCGTTGTTGCGGCCGCCGTCGTAGTTGCTGTTTTGGCGAATACGATAATCACCGCCGAACTTGTATGTCGAATTTCCTTTCACAACCGTAACGGCATCTGCGGCGTGAAAGTTGTTTGAGAGGAAATAGAATGGACCACCATCCCCGGTGAATTCAGTAGCGCGGTCCGTGCCGGTCAACTCATCTACGATTCCAACCAGCACGATACCGCTGCTGTTTGGACCAAGATTGATATTCGGAGCACCGAGGTTTGCGGAAACACTCGGGCTAAATCCACCCGTGCCGTTGACACCCGTGTTGAAGATTCCGATTTGCACTCGGGTTACACCGAAGCGCGCATCGTTGACGACGGATGAAGAGAAGACGTGGGTGTCGCCGAGCGTAAAGCCTTTTGAGTCGCCAAACTCATCGCCCGCTGATGGACCAGCGGGAAGATCGTTGCCGGTTGGTGAAGTGCCGAGCGGGAAGAAGTTGTCGCGCGAACGCGCAGTGTCGGATTTGCTGTAGCGACCAAAAAGCGTATTTGACTGAGTGATGCGATGATCGATGCGGATGTCGTAGCTGTCGACGTTCGCGCCTTCCGTGCGGTTGGTCACAAAGTTTCGTCCCGCGCCTGGAAGGTTTGGAAGTGGAAACGAGTTCACATAATTAAGCGCGAATGTCGAGAATGGCCCGCAGCTCGCACAATTGCGAAGATCGTTTCCTGGAATCGGTGTTCCATTCGGCGCGAAGATGGTTCCGATTGGCGCGGATACGGTTCCACCAGCGGCCAGCGAGAACAGGCGGCTCGTTCCGGGTCTGAGCAGCTCGCTGAAATCGCCGACGCGCATTCTCGCCGTTGGCACAGGCACCGCCTGCGGATCGCCAGTGCCGCCGAAGATCGGCGTGCTGTTTCGCTGTCCGTTCAGTGAGAAAAAGAAGAACGAACGATCGCGCCCGTTGTAAAAGACCGGATTGCCTTCACCCGGCCGCGGCAAAAAGATTGGACCACCAACCGTCGCGTAGTAGTTATGAGTCACGTAGTTCGGCACCGGCGGTGAGTTTGGATCGTCAAACTTGCTTGCCGCCGCGCTCAGAAACCTGCCTTGATAAATCTCGCCCAGCGTTCCGTGAAAATCGTTTCCGCCCGATTTGAAAGTCGTGGAGATGATGCCGCCGCCGGCGCGTCCGGATTCCGCAGAGGGCACGCTCGATTCGATCTTGAATTCCGCGATTGCATCAGGCTGCGGGTAAATCGCGATCTGCCCAAACTGAGATTCGTTGTTGTCGACGCCGTCGAGCACGAAATTGTTATTCGTCGCACGCGCACCGTTAATCACCAGGACTGAACCGCCCGACTCGCGGAAGCGCGTCGATTCCGTGTTGTTCTGTCCACCACCGCCGGCCACGAAGTTTCCGCCGCCACCGAGTAGACCGAGGTTTGGTCGGATCACGCCGGGAGACAACCCGGCCAGCAACGTAAAGTTTCTCTGCTGGATCGGCAGCTCGGTTACTTGTCGCCCCGTGATCAAATCGCCACGCACGCTCGTCTCACTCTCCACCAGCGGCGCTGACTCTGCAGTAACCGTTACGGATGAAGTTCCTGACGCGACGTTTGCAAACTTCACGTCGAGCGGCAGACGCGAGTTGGTTTCGACTTGCACTGCTTGAACCGTCACGGCCTGAAAACCTGTGGCTTCGACAGTGACGTTGTAGGCGCCGGGCTCGAGGTTTGTGATCGTGAACGTTCCGTCTTCAGTTGAGTCGGCAGTGCGAATTTCGCCGGTCTTGACGCTCGTAACCTTGACCTGGGCGTTGGCGACGAGTGCGTCATTGGGGTCTTTGACAGTGCCGACGATCGCGCCTTTATTATTCTGGGCCATCGCAGCCGTGGAGATCATGAGCGAAAGCAGGAGAAGCTGGGCGTGGGCGAGTAACTTTCTCATCTTCGAGTCCTCTTTTAAGGCCTAAAAAAGCGGGAAAAAGCGGCGCGGAGTGCTGCTGCGCCAGCGAAGGAATACTTTGTTTGTTGTCTCAGCGAACTAAGTTCTGGAGGTTTTAAACTACATTCTGGACTACTGTCAACAGTTTTTTGCGGTCTCGCCTGAGAATGCCGTTTTTTACTTTTACGCGTTGATTGCAGCCCTCCCAAACGCCACGAAATAGATCTTTAGAACAAAACTAAACCCGACATTTTCACTTGCTACCAACACGATTTTTTAGGATTGTCATGAATGGGTTGGGGTCTTCGCTGACCTTGGTCGTATAAAGCACAACATTGAGTTTACCCTCACACGATCAACAGCCACGAAACAATCTCAACGAGCGAAGACAGACGAAAATAAGAACCGAATAACACAGTCCTTCAAATAGCGGCCAAGTCTTTCTCAGACTGACATAAGGATCGTCAGAGACGGAAATGATTACGAGGTTTATCCAGCCTTCCATAAGAATTCCCGGAACCGCCAGTATCTCCCCGCCCCAGGAATAGAGCACTACTGAGAGCGCTGCGATGAGAGCACCACCACTCAATGAATAGCTTAAATCTTTCCAGAAGAGTCGCATATCGAATCAGTCAGCACCGCCCTGCCTTCCAACCTTGAACCCCCTCCCGAGCCGGTTTTTGCCAGTGGTTTGTGCTTTTTGTGGCCTAAGCAGCGAAGGCGGCGGCGAATTTGCTCGCGAGGACGAGGCTCAGGGCGCCGCGGAGAGTGGGCTTTTCGCCAAGGGTCGAGGGAAGGATGCGTGCGGAGGGGAGGCCACGGCGAACGCTGTGTTCGATCGTTTCAGTCAATGCGCTCTCGATCAAATGCCATGCACGCGCGATCTCACCACCAACGACAACCGCTTCAGGACTGAATCCAATAATGAGATTGGAGATTCCGACGCCGAGGTTACGTGCAGTCTCGACCAGCGCAGCCTTTGCATTCGCTTCGCCTGCAAGTGCTCGATCGACAACTTCGATGAACGTGATTTCAGACTTCATCGAGCCGCCTGACAACTTCAAGTAACGCGCAATCGCTGCACGCTCTGACGAAAACGCTTCCCAGCAATCGTCACTGCCACACGAACACGGCACAGGCGCTCCACTTCCAATCACCATGTGTCCAAACTCGCCCGCCGCACCCCGCTGACCGCGATAAACCTGTCCATCAAAAATGATTCCTGTGCCGACACCTTCCGCGACGAGCACAAGTATGAAATCTCGCGCGTCGTTGACTTCGGGTCTACCAAACCAAAGTTCGGCAAGTGCGACTGCGTTGGCGTCGTTGTCGATTACGACAGGCACTCCAACTGCCTTCGAAATCATTTCTGAGACGGGAAGGTCGCGCCAAAGGAAGTAAGGAATGTAGAGCGCGTTTCCCGTGGACGGATCGACCAGACCAGGAAGACTCACGCCGACGCCTTCGATCGAACCTTTGTAACGCATCGTGAACTCGCGCAGCACGTCGATCACTTGCGCGAGCGAATGATCCGAGGCTGTCGGAAACTCTTCCTGATCGATCACGCGACCGGCGAGGTCGCTCGACGCGATCGTCGTGCACGTCGGAGTTAGCGAGACACCGAGCGCGATCGGACCAACCGCTCGCAGTTTCAGCAATGTTGGTCTGCGGCCTCCTGTTGACTCCCCTTCCCCGACTTCCTCGACCAATCCTTCCGTCTTCAAGTCTTCGACGATCGCGGAGATGGTGGAACGCTGAAGTGCGGTTTCACGCGCGATCTCAGCGCGCGAGATTGGTTCGCGTTCGCGCACGTAGTTCAACACGATCTGCCGGTTGATATCGCGAATCGTGTTGAGCCGGGCCGCCTGGGCCTTTCTGAGATCGAGTCGTCGCAAATGTCAACTCCGTGAACCTTCTCTGTGTCTCTGTGTCTCTGTGGTCAAAAATACCACAGAGACACAGAGACACAGAGGTTACTTGCTGCGTTGAGTAATGGTCATGACTCTATCGACGGCGCGAACGTCAATGAGTTCAGTGCTGCCGTCGGGCCACTTGATTTCAAGTTTATCCACCTTCGTTGCGGCACCCAAACCAAAATGCAACGTCAGGTCGTTCTGTGAACAATACACCGCTCCACTAAGAACGTCTCTACGCTGCCGGAAATTTCCCGTCGTCAGATATACAACAGCGCCAATCGCATCACGCGGGCTCTTCTTCGCCACGTCGCCGATCAAACGCAAACCCAACCAGTGTCCCGTCGTCGAGGCGACATTTCGCAGCAGCACCGGCTTCGCATCGAGATTATTGATCACAAGATCTTCGCGCCCATCGCCATCGAGATCTCCAATCGCCAGCCCGCGGCCGGGCCATGCGTTCGCGAGCACATTTCCCGGCGGCGCTCCAACGCGCTCGAATTTTCCTTTGAGGTTGCGAAAGAGCAGCGCCTGCTGCGCGTAACTCGTTCCCCACTGCTGCGTATCGACAACCGGATAAACGTGCCCGTTAACTACGAAAAGATCCTGCCAGCCGTCGTTGTCAAAATCGAGAAAGCTCGTGCCCCACCCGAGAAACGGAATCGATACTTCGCCGAGCCCGGCCTGGAACGTCACGTCAGTGAAGTTGTTATCACCGTCGTTGTGATAGAGCACGTTCGAGTCGTCGGAAAAGTTGGTGATGTGAAAATCGACGAGACCGTCGTTGTCATAATCACCAACGGCGAGGCCCATGCCCGCCTGTTCGCGCCCATTCTCATTCAGCGCGAGGCCCGATGGATAACCACGCTCCTCGAAGGCGCCGTCGCCTTTGTTGATGTAAAGCTGATTCGGCGTCGAATCGTTTACGACGATCAGATCGAGCAGCTTGTCGTCATTTACATGAACAAACGCGGAGCAGAAACCATAAAACTTTTCCGGGTCGTTTACACCCGCCTTAACGCTGACATCTTCAAACGTGCCGTCAGCTTTCTGGTGATAGAGCGTGTCGCCTTCGCCCGTAAGTCCACGTGGACCGCACATCACGGGCACGCCACGAAACTGGCAGCCGGCGTTGCCCGACTTTATCGCTTCGCTCGGGCTCGGAGGAAGATTGCCGAGATCGATCTGAACGTAACCGGGAACAAAAAGATCGAGACGGCCATCGCCATCGTAATCACCCCAGCTCGCGCCAGTGCTCCAACCTTTGCGAGCAACGCCTAACTTCTCGGCAACGTCGGTGAACGTGCCGTCGCCGTTGTTTCGATAAAGACGCGACACGCCGAAGTTGCCGACGAACATATCCGGGCGACCGTCGTTGTTGTAATCACCGGCAGCGACACTAAAACCCCAGCGCTCGTTAGCTACACCTGCTTTGTCCGTAACTTCTTCAAACTTCCAGTTGCCGAGATTTCGATAGAGCGCAGCGCGGGGAGCTTTTTCTTTGCCACGCATGGCAGCGCTTGTCGATCCGTTTACGAGGTAGATATCAGGGCGGCCGTCTGAGTCGTAATCAAATATCGCGGCGCCACCTGAAGGAGTATCAAAGATGTAATCCTTCGCCGCTTCCCCGGAGCGGTGACGGAAATTTGCGAGGGGTGTCTTGTCAGTTACGTCTTCGAAGATGACCGGCGCATTCGGATCCGTGATCCCAACGGTTCGACGCGAAGTGTACGTCAGGGCCGGACCGGTCTTCACACCGCCCATCGGCTCCTGAGCGTCAGGCTTCTGTGGCGGTGTTTGCGCAAGCAGGACAAACGGGACGAGAATCGAACAGCAAACTACCAGTACGAGCTTGCTAAACAGATTGTGTCGCCGTCTGATCTTACTTCGCGGCGATGACCACATAGTTCCTGCCGTTGTACAACCGCACGCCGCCAGCGTCTGCCGACATCATCAGCGGACGAGGCCGTCGCATTTCCTTGTCGTTCGTAATCGGCACTGAGAGCAGATTTTTTCCGGCAAGGTCCATGACGGTCAGCTTGCCTTCCGTGCCGAAACCGAACCCATACGCGCCCGCCGGCAACGACTCTCCGTTGAGCGTGATCTCAGAATCGGTGATCAGGAACCCGACGTATTTTTCTCTGACGTCAGCGGAGTAGCCGGACGTGTCGACGAGTCCGGCGATGACGAAGCGCGTGGTCCCGAAACGAGCGGCAGCCGTGTTGCGCATTTGCGTTGGCGCGCTCAAGCCCTGGAAGTAAAAGCCTGTCGGAACGACTCGTGTTAACTCAGCGCCTGCGAGTACTGTTGCGCGTTCTTGCGCTGTTGCGAATCCGGCGATCGCAAACAGCGCAAGAGTGACTGAGAAAAGTTTTAGCGCGTGTTTCATGGTTGACCTCGCGCCACACGATACTCTCTGCAACGCGCGCGAGGCAAATCAAACAATAGGACCTATCTGACGGATAGAACCTATTCGACGTGCTTACTGACGTGCAGCGAAAGCACGACGGGCTCAGGCTGCTGCGCTTTCTTTTCTTTCAACAGTTGCCGGCCGCTGTCGGCAGTGAGCCAGATCTGCGCGAGGAAATATTCGTCGCCGTATTTATTGAAGACGAGCCGCTCAGTCGCTTCCGGATCCGTCGAAGTAAGATTTACCGGCGCGTTCACGATTACGGACGACTTGTTGTCAACAGTGCTGAGTCTCACTAAATTTCCAGACATCCGCTTGACTGTGTAAACACCTGGGTTCAACGTCGTCTTTCCTGCCGAGAACTGGAAAGGAATGTTAACTTCAACCCTGCTGGGTGTTTGTGCGTGAACACTGGCGACGCCCAGTCCAAGGAAAAGGCCTAAAATTGCGAACACTCTATAAATTTGTTTTTGCATAACTAATCTCCTTCACTTCACTAACGCGACAGTTCCGGAAAAACGGGCTCAATGGACCCTGAGAGGAGTTTTTTTCGCGCAAAGGCGCAAAGTACGCAAAGATAAGCAAGTTGTTTCTCTTTGTGTCCTTTGCGCCTTTGCGGGAAAAAATTCTATGCTGCTTCGTATGTCGTCACAGCCGAATATCACGGAGCTGCTTGTCGGCTACCAAGGCGGCGACAAAGAGGCGCTCGACCAGTTGATGCCGATCGTCTACGACGAACTCCGTCGACAGGCTGCGCGCTACCTGCGACGCGAACAAGCGGGTCACACGCTGCAAACGACGGCGTTGATTCACGAGGCTTACGTTCGGCTGGTGGACCAGCGAAACGTGCAGTGGCAAAATCGCGCGCACTTCTTCGGCATCGCCGCGCAATTGATGAGACGCATACTCGTCGATCACGCGCGCACGAAGAAGCGAGTGAAACGCGGTGGGTCGAAGGTCCAGGTTTCGCTGGCAGATGCTACAGTTGCCACGACAGGTCCGGACCTGGATATTGTTGCACTCGACGAAGCGCTCGAACGTCTCGAGAAGCTCGACCAGCAACAGAGTCGTGTTGTCGAACTTCGTTACTTCAGTGGTCTAACAGTCGAAGAAACTGCCGAGGTGATGGGAATTTCAACGGCGACCGTAAAACGCGAGTGGAGTGTGGCGAGAGCCTGGCTCCATCGCGAGCTCAGTGGCGACAAATGAGCGACCCCGATCCCCAAAGCTGGCAACGCGTAAAAGTGATCTTCCAGGGTGCGCTCGAGCGGCAGGGCTCCGAAAGAGAAGCCTTTCTCGATCGTGAGTGTGGCGAACAGCAAGAGCTGCGTTCTGAAGTTGAGTCGTTGCTGCGATCGTACGAAGTCGCAGGCAGCTTTATGGAATCTCCGGCGGTGGCCCAGGCTGCCGACTCGCTTGCCGGCGCCGAGCAAAAACTCACCGCGGGCCAACGTGTAAAGCACTATCAAATCGTCAATCTGATCGGCGAAGGCGGGATGGGCGAAGTTTATCTCGCCACCGACACCATACTCGGCCGGCGAGTGGCGCTGAAAGTTTTGCCGGGGTTCGTGAGCACGGATCCCGATCGCCTGCGACGATTCACGCAGGAAGCACGCGCTGCATCGCGGTTGAGTCATCCGAACGTCTGCGTGGTCCATGAAATCGGCGAGACTGACGACGGGCGGCCATTCATCGCGATGGAGTACGTCGAAGGCGTCACGCTGCGACAGCGTCTAAAGAACCAGGCGCTGAAACTCGGCGACGTGCTCGATATCGCGATCCAGATCGCCGACGGGCTGATTGCAGCGCACGACGCCGGCATCGTTCATCGCGACATCAAACCTGAAAACATCATGATCCGGCCCGAAGGTTACGTGAAGATCCTCGACTTCGGGCTTGCGAAACTCACTGAGCGACACCAAGGCGCGATGCAGACGACGATGTCGACGCTTTTGTTTCACTCCACGCCCGGGACAGTGATCGGCACTGCTGCTTACATGTCGCCGGAACAGGCGCGCGGTGTCGCCGTCGATGAACGAACTGACATCTGGGGTCTCGGCGTGGTGCTCTACGAGATGTCGTCAGGCAATCCGCCATTCACCGGCGAAACTCCGACAGACGTCGTCGTGGCGATCGTCGAGAAAGAACAGCCGCCGATTTCTCGATACGTCGATGGCATGCCGCCGGAGCTGGAAAGGATCGTCAAGAAAGCGCTTCGCAAAGACAAAAACGAGCGCTATCAGATCGTGAAGGAGCTCGCGATCGATCTGCGCAGCCTGCGAAGAGAGCTCGACGTCAACTCGCTGCTCGAGCGTTCAGTTGCGCCGGGATCAAACAGCGGCAGCGAATACGCGCGAGCTTCAATCAACCGCGAAAAAATCGTCAATACAAATGAGCTGAAGGCGACGCAAACCACGATTCACGAGCCAGTTCGCCGCAGCGCTCGCGCGTGGATCGCTCTCGCCGCCATTGTCGTCGTTGCGATGATCGGCTTTGGCATTTACAAGATGCGACCGCGCACTGTTATTCCTGCTCGTGTTCCTTTTGAACGATTCGACGTAATAAAGCTAACGACAACCGGCAACGCAACGCTCGCGGCGATGTCGCCTGACGGCAAATATGTCGCGTACGTAACGAACGAAGCTGGTAAGTCGAGCTTGTGGTTACGCCAGGTGGCAATCAACAGCAATGCGCAGTTGATAGCTCCTCGCGAAGGACGCTACCTCGGCGTCGCGTTCTCGCCTGATGGAAATTTTATTTATTTCGCGTACGCCGGTTCGGATCGTAATGACGCGGGTCAGGTTTTCAGGTTGCCCGTACTTGGAATCGGAGCCGTGGCGGCGAGAATCGACAGAACTGATGGACTACCGTCTCTATCGAACGACAAGAAGCGACTGGCGTTCATTCGTTACGATCACGCGAACCAAAAGGATGAGCTCATAGTCGCCAACGCCGACGGAAGCGGCGAACAGATTCTCGCCACGCGCAAGTGGCCGGCGCAGCTTGGGTTCGATCTGCTCACGAGACCACAATGGAGCACTGGCGATAAAACACTTCTCTTGCCGGCCATAACGTCAGACTCGACCAGCAATAATGGAATAGCGGCAAGCCACTCGATTTCGATTTTCGAGAAGGATCTTGCCAGCGGCGCCGAACGAACCACTCCGCTTGCTCCACAAAAATTTGACGAGGTGGGTCGTCTTACTCTACTCCCCGATGGCAGCGGCGTGATTATGCTGGCGAGAGCGTACGGGGCTTCGTACATACAGATATGGACACTTTCGCGCGAAGGATCAATACACGCTGTAACAAGTGACCTCAGTGACTATAAGGAGTTGAGTTTGACGGCGGATGCTAGTGCTCTTGTGACAGTGCAATCACAAGTGATAGCAAAGATCTGGATGTTGCGAAAAGGTGAGTCGAAACCAACGCCGATCACGACCGGGACCAGCAGGTACTACGATCTCTACGCAGCGCCGGACGGCAAGATTGTCTATGCTTCGGATGCGAGTGGCATTGCCGACATATTCGAGGTTGGCAGTAATGGTGAAACAAGGCAACTGACTTCAGAAGGACGGCGGAACTATGCGGCTGTTGTTTCGCCGGATAATCGGTTTCTTGTATTTCATTCCAATCGTGCCGGTGTGTTTCAACTCTGGAAAAGTGAGCGCGACGGCACGAGTCCAAAGCAGTTGACGTTCGGCACTTCAGAGAGTACGTGGCCCACTTTTTCTCCGGACGGTAAATGGATCCTTTATCAGCATTACGAATCCGGAAAACCGTTCAAGCTTTGGCGTATGCCGGTTGACGGCGGCACGCCTGAAAGCGTAACGGAAGGCGTTGCAATTCGCGCTGAGGTTTCACCTGATGGAAAGCTGATAGCGTTCTGGTACAACGACCAGCAACAAAAGTCGACTTGGAAACTGAAGGTGATTCAGTTTGAAGGTGGAGCGACGGTCAATGTATTTGACGTTCCAGGGACGGTACAGGTCAACTGGGACTCGCCTCTGCATTGGAGTCCCGATGGACGCTACATCACTTATGTGGACCATCGCGGTGGTTTTGACAATATCTGGGGACAACCGATTGACGGCGGTGCGCCGAAGCAGTTAACGAATTTTGAAGACAGTTTGATCTTGTCGTTTGATTGGATGAAGGACGGCAGCCTTGTCGCATCGCGCGGCGTGATCATGAGCGATGTGGTTTTGATTAACGATGCGGCGAAGTGAAGCTACGAAAAGGCACATAAAGAATGAGTGATAAACGTGTGGGTGTTTTGACCGGGGGCGGAGATGCGCCCGGGTTGAATCCTGCAATTAAGGGTCTGGTTTATCGAGGCTCGGAGCTGGGCTTCGAGGTGATTGGTCTGTTCGATGGCTGGCGGAGCTTGCTTAATCCGGCGCCTGACGTGCTGCCGCTCGATCGCGAGATGGTGCGGCGCTGGGATCGCGATGGTGGTACGAATCTCGGATCGTCACGCACTAATCCCTTCAGGCAGGTGGGCCACGAGGGCATGATTCACGATCGTTCGCCTGAGGTGCTCGAGAATATCGAGCGACTCAAACTCGACGCGCTCGTCGTTTGTGGTGGCGAAGACACGCTTGGAGTCGCCGCGACACTGGCGGAGAGAGGAGTCGCGATCGTCGGTCTGCCGAAGACAATCGATAAAGATCTTGCGGGCACTGATTACACGTTGGGCTTCGACACGGCGCTCAGAAATGTCACTGAAGTGATCGAACGCTCGCGCACGCCGGCGGGATCGCACGGCTGGGTGCAGGTTGTCGAAGTGATGGGACGGCACGCTGGACATCTCGCGCTCTGGTCGGGCGTTGCAGGCCAGGCGCATTTGATACTGATTCCTGAGCACCCGTTTCGTTACGAGCGCGTGTTTCATTTGCTGAGTGCGCGACTTGGTGAGTCGGATCTGAGTCGAGGGTTGTCGCAACGTCCGCGTTACTCGGTGATCGTCGTGGCTGAAGGCGCGCGCGCGGAAGACGGCGAGATGGTTACGATTGACGATCGGCACGATGCGTTCGGGCACGTGCGGCTGGGCGGCATTGGAGAGGTGCTGGCGAGGAAAATCGGCGCCGAGACACATTACGAAGCGCGTGCGGTGGTATTGGGCCATCCGCAGCGTGGTGGCGCACCGAGTGCGACCGATCGAATCATGGGAATGATGTTTGGTGCGCGTGCGGCGGAGGCAGTGGCTGAAGAACGCTTTGGGATGATGGTGTCAGCCCGCGGCATCGCGCCGGCCTGTGAGCTCTCGCTGGTCGATATCTCGACGGTGCAGGGAAAGATCAACCTTGTCGACGTCGATCGTTATTACGACACCGACCGATACCATCTGAAGGGTATTGGAATGTGAGGTCATTTTTTGACAGGATTTACAGGATTTAATCATGATTATCCTGATAAATCCTGTAATCCTGTCTAACTATTCCTTTGGTCCAAACGGCTCTTGTTGGATGAGTCGCTGATGAACGCGCGCTACCAAATCAGGTATCGTCGGATCGTCGCTCGACTTCGGGACGATCTTCGGATCGGGCGCGATCACCGGGCGGATCATCTTCTGCTGTAACTGCTCGCGCGCGTCCATCATCCACCCAAAACCTCTGAAGATGTAAGTCAACAGCGTTCGATCCTCTTCTTCGATTCCCAGCGCTTCCTGCACACACCACGCGCCGAAATCCGTGTTCGCCGTCAAACGCAGTGGCGGAGCGTCTTCCTTCCCCGGCTTCAGCACTCCTTTGACAAACGCGGTGAGGTAGATGAGGCGCGCTATCGATAGTCGCTCGAGCTGTCGCGCCGACATCTGCAACTGCCCTGCATCAACCGCTTTGAAAACCGGATCGATATAAATCGCGGGTCGCGGATCCTGCTGCACTTGATTGCCTCTGCCCGCCGCAGCGATCTCGTGATGTCCAAACGTCGGCAGTCCGCCGGTCAACATCTTCTCGCGAATGCGCGCCGCACGTTGTT
>Ga0157373_10001079_pt1 | contig 20999 bp, 24 predicted proteins | sample C65metaG_FD_113460 | JGI IMG/M metagenome (GOLD analysis project Ga0157373, IMG submission 113460) | Corn rhizosphere microbial communities from Kellogg Biological Station, Michigan, USA - C6-5 metaG | ecosystem: Host-associated > Plants > Roots > Rhizosphere > Soil | place: USA: Michigan... | reverse complement strand
CGCAAGGCAAAGCCGTACGCCGTTGAAAGGTCTACGATTAACAGGCAGACATCAAACCAAGGGATCCGAAATGAGTAAAGCAGACGAACTCGCCGCCAAACTCAAGCAAACCCGGCACACCCATGCCGATGCCGCGCTGGAGATCGATTGCTGGCCGAAGCAGGTAGACAGCCTGTTCCACCGTATCGAAGAGTGGCTGAAACCGGTGATCGAAGTCGGCCTGAAGATTCGCCGCAATCCGACCCACGTTTGCGAAACTTCACCCGATGGTGAATCCCACGATTACGCCATCGACCAATTGGTGATCGAAGCCAATGATCGAAGCCTGACATTTGATCCCATCGCACGGTTTACCGAGGATGGCGCCGGCCGGGTGCAGATCATCCCCTCAGCCAAGGACACCTATTTGCTGCGTACCGTGGATGAGCACGGTGAAAGCCATTGGTGGGTGCAGTCGATTGAAACAGGCCAGCAGCTGGATGCCATCGCACTGACCGAAAACAATCTTTTGCTGGCGGTGCAGGAAGGCCTCGGCCTCTAGCCCCGATTACTGCCACCGCGCCGAGCAAAATTCGACGATCACCTGCGATACCGCATCGATCATCTGCGGATCAGCGTGAGGTGCGACAAACAAGCGGAACTGCGCATCCGGCAAATCCGGCAAGCCCTGTTCCGCGCCCAGCGCTGCCAACCCCTGCCCCACCTGACTCGCCGGCATCGGCGCCACGGCAAATCCTGACTGCGCCGCCGCGCGTAACCCGGCGGTGCTCGAGCACAGCATCGCGGTGCGCTGGGCAATGCCCGCCTGAGCCAAACGCGTCAGCGCTGCTTCACGATACGGACACGGTTCCGGAAACAGCGCCAGCGGCAATGGCGTCGGCAGTTGAATCACGGGTTGCGCGGCCCACGCCCACACCAGTGGTTCTTGCCAAAGCAAACGCCCCGACGCGCCGGTTTCGCACAGCGAGCCGATGACCATCTCCAGATCGCCCTGCTGCATCTGGCCCAGCAGTGTCCCCGGAATATTCACCTGCACATCGAGCTCCATGCCGGGATGCTGCGCCGCGCAATCCTGCAAGGCGCGCAACAACCGCGCCTCGACAAAATCTTCGGACACGCCAATCCGCATCCGCCCCTGAAAAGGCGTGCGCGTGAGCTGCGCCCAGGCATCGCGATTCAACGCCAGAATCGTCCGCGCATAGGCAATCAAACGCTCGCCGTCGGCGGTGAGTTGCTGAGAACGAGTGGTGCGCTTGAGCAGCGGCTTGCCGACTTGTTCTTCGAGACGGCGCAGATGACCGCTGACCGCCGACTGCGTCAGATGCAGTTTTTCCGCAGCACGACTGAAGCCGTCCTCATCGACAACGGTGACAAAGGTCTTGAGCAACAGGGCGTCAAACATAGTGAGATACGTGATCAATGGCCGATTTATTCACGATTTATAGTTTGAAGCGCGCTATGTTGCAATGCCTCGCATTCCCCCCGACTGCCGAGGCTTATTGTGACCACCCTTCTGCACATTGAATGCTCACCGCGCAAACAACGCTCCGCGTCACTGCAAGTGGCCCGCAGCTTTATCGATCGCTATCTGCAGCATCATCCGCAGACCCACGTCGAAATCCTCGATCTATGGGGCACGCCGCTGCCAGAGTTCGGCGAAGAGGCAATGAACGCCAAATACGCCGGCCTCAGCGGTACGCCGCTGACCCCCGCCCAGCAATCGGCGTGGGATGAACTCAAGCACCTCGCCGCGTATCTGCATCGTGCCGATCTTATTGTGCTGTCGGTGCCGCTGTGGAATTTCAGCATTCCCTACAAACTCAAGCACTTCATCGACCTGGTGTCGCAGAAAGACATCCTCTTCAGCTTCGACCCAGAGCACGGTCTGCAAGGCTTGCTGAAAAACAAAACCGCCGTGGGTGCCTATGCCTGCGGAATGGATTTCTCAGCTCAGTCGACCACACCTGCCGAGCGCTTCGATTTTCAGAAACCGTATGTGGCTGCATGGCTCGAATTTATCGGCATCAGCGATGTGCATGAGTTGCGCGTCGAGAAAACCATTCTCGGCGAAGACATTGATCGTGAGTCGCGGCTGGCGGCGTCACAACAGGCGCGGGATCTGGCCGATCAGCTCGCCTGCTGAAGCGGCCAAGACAGTCATCCGCCGATCAGCGACCCGTTCTGATGACACTCACTAAAGGCTTTTACTACACTGGGCCACCGTCCTTCTCAGAAGCCCCGATCACAATGACAACCCTAAAAAGCACGATGATCCTCTGCGGCCTGCTGACCCTGGCCGCCGGCGCCCACGCCGAACCAAGCGCTTCGCACCTCGACAGCATCCAGCAACAAGGCCAGTTGCGCGTCTGCACCACCGGCGACTACAAGCCCTACACCTTCAAACGCCCCGACGGCGACTTCGAAGGCATCGACATCGCCATGGCCCGCTCGCTGGCCGACAGCCTCGGCGTCAAAGTGCAATGGGTGCAAACCACCTGGAAAACCCTGATGCCGGACATGCAGGCCGGCAAGTGCGACATCGGCATGGGCGGTATTTCAGTGACGCTGGAGCGGCAGAAAAAAGCCTACTTCAGCAACACCCTCGACACCGACGGCAAGATCCCGCTGGTGCGCTGCGCCGATGTCAGCAAATACCAGACGGTCGAGCAGATCAACCAGCCCAACGTGCGCCTGGTCGAACCCGCCGGCGGTACCAACGAAGCCTTCGTCCACGCCTTCCTGCCCAAAGCGCAACTGGCCCTGCACGACAACGTGACGATCTTCCAGCAACTGCTCGACAACAAGGCCGACGTGATGATCACCGACGCCTCGGAAGCGCTGTATCAGCAGAAACTCAAACCGGGCTTGTGCGCGGTGAATCCGCATCAGTACATGCAATATGGCGAAAAGGCTTACTTGCTGCCGCGCGATGACATCAGCTGGAAACTGTATGTCGATCAGTGGCTGCACTTGAGCAAAGTCACCGGCAAGTATCAGCAAACCCTGAGCGAGTGGATTGCCGTACCTGCGGCGCAGTAGTCCTTAATCGTCATGCAGCATGCCGGAGCTGTACTGATTGAGACTGCTGCCGATACTGTTGCCGCCGAACTTCAAGGTATTGGCGTTGCGCCCCTCCGGCGACTGACAGTCGCTGGAGAAGCAACTGGTGGTGGTCAAACCACCCGCGCCGGAACAGGCACTCAACACCGATACTGCAGCAGCAATCAACAGCACTTTGACGACATTAAGGCGCATGGCACGATTCCCCTCGGGATGAACAGCGACGATCTTGTCTCAGCAGACTAGGCCTGCTTTGCACGCGGCAAGATGAAACTTTGCTGAGCGACAGCGCGCGTTCAGAATCGACTAACCACCAGACAAGAACCGCCACGTGCAATCGGATCAGCGCAATTCAACGCCAGGAGGCCCAAGCTTGAGACGAGAACTGAGCCACGCCGATCTATACAAAATCCGCGCAGCCCTCTCCGATATTTTCGTCGACACCGGCGTCGATTACCCCTACATCGCCCAGCAAATCGAAGGCTATGATCCGGAACAGGTCAAAGACATTCTGTATGCCGAAGTTGCCGTCGTCTGCGCCTGGAACCTGGAATGTGTACTCCCGCCGGTCTGGACAGGTTTCGAACCCGATGCGTTGAACAGGGACATCGAGCAAATGCTGCTCGCAAACACGAACAGCTGGATTCGGCGGCAACGGCATAAGCTGCACACCGCGTGGTTGCGATTCAGCTATCGGGAAGTCTGGGCAGAGATTACCGCTCACTGCAAAGGCTGGAATTAATACAGCCCTGCGTGGCAATGGCACATCAACGACATACAACGCGTTGAAACTGAAAAGATGATTGCCCCTCTGTCCGTTCAGTCCTTTCCCGGTTTGGGTATCGCAATCCGGCTACCAGTCTTGACCTCGCGCAACGCCAGGCTGGACTGAATTGAGGCAATCCCCACCTGACGCCTGAGCACCTGCTCAATGAAGTCGCTGTAGCTATCAAGATCCTCGGCCAACACCTGCAACACATAATCGGCATCGCCAGTAATTTTGTGACAGGCCACCACCTGCGGCAATTGCGCAATCACCGCCTCGAAGGCGTCCGGCGCGTGGTCGGCGTGGGTGGAAAAACGAATGTGCACGAACGCCATGATATCCAGCCCGAGCATTCGCCGATCAAGGTTGGCCTGATAGCCCTTGATGACCCCGGCCTCCTCCATGCGCTTGCGCCGCCGCCAGCACGGCGTAAGGCTCAGCGACAGCCGCTCACTGAGTTCAGCGTTGGAAATGCTGGCGTCTTCCTGCAATAACTCAAGAATTGCCAGGTCGGTCTCGTCGAGGCTGATGCGTTTGGATATTTTTTTCTGCATGCCGCCATTCCTGAGTAAAAACGCCCGAATAATCGACCAAACCACGAAAACAAAGCAAAGAAAGCGCAGCCAAGCCGGAACAGAATATTTGCACTGGCTAACAATAACGGATGCGCAGAATGTTTACAGTTTTCAGTGATTCCCACCGTTTGCACCACGGCACCGAATTGAAAGACGGCGTGCTCAAACCGTCGTTCGAGCAACCGAGTCGGGCCGACACCGTGCATAACCGAGTCAAACAGGTCGGCCTCGGGCAGATCGTCGAACCGCGCGCGTTTGATCGCTCGTGCTACGTCAACGCGCACAGCGAGCGCTACGTCAGTTTTTTGGAAAATGCCTGGAGCGAATGGCGCGCAACCGGTCGCACTCACGATGCCTTGCCGCTGGTATGGCCAGTGCGCGATCTGGCCGGAGAAGAGGTGCCGACCTTCATCGATGGCAAGCTGGGTTTCTATGCCATGGATGCCGGTTCGCCGATCACCGCGACGACTTGGCAAGCGGTGAAAACCAGCGCCGATATTGCCCTCACCGGCCTGGCCCTGATCGATGAAGGCCACGACAGTGCCTTCGCCCTGTGCCGTCCGCCCGGCCATCACGCCGCGCGCGAATACATGGGCGGTTATTGCTACCTCAACAACGCCGCCATTGCCGCGCAACAAGCCATCACCCAGGGCGCCAAACGTGTCGCAGTGCTGGACGTCGATTTCCACCACGGCAACGGCACGCAGAACATTTTTTACCAGCGCAGCGACGTCATGTTCGTCTCGTTGCACGGCGAACCGGCGGTGTCCTATCCGTACTTCTCGGGGTACAGCCACGAAGTCGGCGCGGGTGTCGGCGAGGGTTACAACCTCAACTATCCCCTGCCGAAAAACACCACGTGGGAGAGCTATCGCAACGCCCTGCTCCACGCCTGCAAAAAGCTCCAGCAGTTCGAGCCTGAGGTGCTGGTGATTTCCCTGGGTGTCGACACGTTCAAGGACGACCCCATCAGCCACTTTCTGCTGGAAAGCGAGGACTTCATTGGCATCGGTGAACTGATCGCCAGCGTCGGCTGCCCGACCCTGTTCGTCATGGAGGGCGGCTACATGGTCGATGAAATCGGCATCAATGCCGTCAACGTGCTGCACGGCTTCGAGAGCAAACGCAGCTGAGCCAGCCCGCGCTCTACAACCTTTCAATGACTGGATCGGAGAACAAGACCATGACGCTTTTTATTGATGTCGATGATGCTGCACGCCTGTTCACCCAAGTCGGTATCCGCCGCGCCCTTCGCGAAATGGCCGGCTACATCGAAGCGGACTACGCACGCTGGACGCAGTTTGATAAATCGCCGCGCACGGCCAACCACTCGGCAGACGGCGTGATCGAGTTGATGCCCACCGACGACGGCCAGCAGTACTCGTTCAAATACGTCAACGGCCACCCGAACAACGGCCAGCAGAATTTGCTCACGGTCATGGCCTTCGGTCTACTGGCCGATGTGCAGAGTGGCTATCCCACGCTGCTCAGCGAACTGACCTTAACCACCGCCGTGCGCACCGCAGCCACCTCGGCACTGGTCGCGAAGTCGCTGGCGCGCCCGGGTGCGACATCGATGGCCCTCATCGGCAACGGTGCGCAAAGTGAATTTCAGGCGCTGGCCTTTCATGAAATGTTGGGCATCAACGAAATCCGCATCTTTGATATCGATCGCGATACTTCACTCAAGTTGAAGCACAACCTCGCCGCATTCCCGAACATCGACGTGATTCTGGCCAACTCGGTGAAGGACGCGGTCAAAGGCGCGGATATCGTCACCACGGTCACCGCCGACAAAGCTTACGCAACCATTCTGACCCCCGAAATGATCGAGCCCGGCATGCACATCAATGCGGTCGGCGGTGACTGCCCGGGTAAAACCGAACTGCACGCCGACATCCTGCGCAACGCCCTGGTCATCGTCGAGTTCGAGCCGCAAACGCGCATTGAAGGCGACATTCAGCAACTGGCAGCCGACTCCCCGGTGATCGAGTTTTTCCGCATTGTGCAGGGCGAAGTCGCCGGACGCGAAAACGCTGCGCAGGTGACGGTGTTCGATTCGGTAGGTTTTGCTCTGGAAGACTTTTCCTCTCTGCGCTACCTGAATGACCTGGCTCAGGCACAGCAAATCGGCCAGCGCATCCACCTGGTACCGACGCCGGCCAACATCAAAAATCTCTTCCAACTGCTGGATCCGCAACCGGCCATAAGCTCGCGTCTGCGCACCGTCAGTTGATCGGTAATAACCGCCCCCATGCCACAGGGGGCGACTCACCTTGTGATCCGCCGCTGCACCTCTAACAAGAACGCTCGACACCTACTTTCTGCCAAAACTCAAAAACATAAAATCAAGAGGTTTTGCAATGAAATCGACCCCTTCCGGGCTGCCTGAACAGCCCGCGCTGCAGCGCACGCTCAGCAATCGTCACATCCAGTTAATGGCCATGGGCGGTGCCATCGGTACCGGCCTGTTCATGGGCTCCGGGAAGATCATCGCGCTCTCCGGAACGTCGATCATCCTCATCTACATGATCATCGGCCTGTTCGTGTTTTTCGTCATGCGCGCCATGGGCGAAATGCTCCTGTCCAACCTCAACTTCAAAACCTTCGCCGACTTCGCCGGTGCCTACCTCGGCCCGCGCGCGGCGTTCTTCCTCGGCTGGTCGTACTGGCTGAGCTGGAGCGTGGCGGTGATCGGCGACGCCGTGGTAGTCGGCGGCTTCTTCCAGTACTGGTTCCCCGACGTACCGGCGTGGATACCCGCCGTCGGCATGCTGGCAACCCTGTTCGCCCTCAACGTGCTGACCGTCAGGCTGTTCGGTGAAGTGGAATTCTGGTTCGCGATCATCAAGATCATTGCCGTCGTGACCCTGATCGGCGTCAGCACCGTGCTGATTGCCAGCTCGTTCGTCTCGCCCAGTGGCGTCACCGCGTCCCTGAGTCACCTGGTGGACAAACAGGCGGCGTTCCCCAACGGCTTGTTCGGCTTCTTCGCCGGATTTCAAATGGCTATCTTCTCCTTCGCCGGCACCGAGCTGATCGGCACCGCCGCCGCCGAAACCCGCTCGCCAGAGAAGACCCTGCCCAAAGCGATCAACTCGATTCCGCTACGGATCATCCTGTTCTATGTGCTGGCACTGACCTGCATTATCGCCGTGACCTCGTGGCAACAGGTCTCCCCGGTCAAGAGCCCGTTTGTGGAACTGTTCCTCGTCGCCGGGTTTCCCGCAGCGGCCGGTATCGTCAACTTCGTGGTCCTCACCTCGGCGGCCTCCTCGGCCAACAGCGGCGTGTTCTCATCGAGCCGCATGCTCTTCGGGCTGGCCAACCAGGACAACGCCCCCGGCCTATTCCGCCGACTGTCGAGCAACAGCGTGCCACTGCTGAGCCTGGCGTTCACCACGCTGTTGATGCTGGTCGGCGTGCTGGTGCTGTTCATCGTGCCGGAAGTCATGACCGCGTTCACCATCGTCTCCACCGTGTCGGCGATTCTGGTGATCTTCACCTGGTCGACCATCCTCGCGTCTTACATCGCCTACCGGAAAAAACGTCCAGATCTGCATGCGAAGTCGGCTTACAAGATGCCCGGCGGCGTGCCGATGGCGTGGTTCTCGTTGGCGTTTTTGGGGTTTGTGCTGGGGCTGCTGGCGTTGCGGCCTGATACGCGGATTGCGTTGATGGTCATGCCAGGGTGGTTTGTCTGGTTGGCGATTGCTTACCAGTTGACGCGGTTGAGGAAGCCGAAATCTGCGGTTGAGTCGGCGAGTCAGTTTGGCTAGATCTGCAAGCGAAAGCCGTCACCTTGAAGTGACGGCTTTTTTTATCAGTGAACGAGCATTTCACCTGCCCATGGCGGGACAGGCTTTACGCCTTCACCTCAACGTTATCCAACGCCTGATTCACCGCCAACTCCCCCAACATCACCACCTGCGCGATGCCCAGCGCGGTTTTGCGGTGCGAGGGGTCGAGTGCTGCGGCGAAGTTGTTGAGCATTTCCGAGGCGGAACTCAGCGTTTCGCTAGCATTGGCCAGTAGGGATTCCGAGTCGTACTTCGGATTGGCGAGGTACATGCGCTCGGGTTCGTTGACGCTGGACATGATGTGGCCGGCGGGAAGGAGATAGTGATCGAGCGCGCGCTCGGCGGCTTCGTGGAGTTTTTTGGAGTTGAGGGATTCGTAGGGGGATGCGGGATCGGTTTCTGGTGGGTTGGGCGTTACTTTGAACATAGATGGAACCTCTAGCGCGATTACTAAAAGAAGCCATCACCCATGCTACCAAACGATGGGTGGCGGCCATACGCGGGTTGGTAGACCGGTCGCACTAGAACCCGGCGCCCACGAATGGGCCCCACGCATGACCACCATGAAATCCGCGTCCTGGAAAAGCGACTGAATTAGGTGATGCAATGCATCTAGACACGAAACGGGCTACCAAACCCGATCACTGGTTTTCAGTGATGTGGGGACGATAGAACGTGCGGGCTAGAGGCACAAGCCGGGGGATTCTGTCTTAGGTGTAGGGGGAGGCGCAAGGGAGTGTAGGCTTAGGACTGCAGGAACAGGCTTCTTTTAAACAAACACGTTTTTTCCGTTTAGAAAGGCTCTACGAGCACGCTGATCGACTTAAATGCTGTCACCAGCGCACAGAGCACAGCTTTCTTTTCCCGAGCGCTTTCCGTCGCTCCGATGATGGATCGGATTTACTCTTGCCCCCCTTCAAAGAAAGGCCCAGACACCTCACCGCTAATCGGCGAACCAATTCTGTACTAGCTATGTCTTCGTTCCCTCGGCTTTACGAGGCATTTCAAAGATCAGATTCAGTAGGGAGCTTTTTGCGCAATGCAAATTACCCGCAAGAATTTATTAATGAAATGTCGATTCACAAGGCGGCGACTAGAGATTTCAAGAACTTGAAACGAGAAATTGGATAGCTAAGTTTTCAGCTCCAGCTTCGAAAAAAGGAGAAATGGACAGATTTATTTTCCGAATTTCAACTCCAAAATTGAAGACTAATTCTGCCCAATTTTTTCTAACCCTCCTATTTCCTTTTATCATGATATTCGACATTAGAGCGTTGAACGCCTAGCCCAATTCAAAGATCAAATTTCCCTAACAGAGAACGTCAATGGGGAAAACTTATCAATCTTCAACTCAAAATCACGACCATTCTTTCTGAACGTCCATTTACTACGAGACATTTCCGAACTATAAAACCCTTCTGTATGCAGTGGCGAATCAGGTAACGCCAACATGAACTCTGCGTAATATTCCGACCCACTTGAAACAACTCTCTTCACTGAAATATTCACGCCAAGCTGCTCACTATTCCATTGCCCGCTTTCGCTCAACATTTTGACTACTGGCTTAAAAGGATACGCAATCCCTTCAACAACATTAACCAAAGCCAAGTATTCTTTTCTCTGAGTTTCAAACTGCTCGCCCGTCACAAAATTGCTCTTCACCTTTTCCAAAGACAAGTAGTTTTTCTCTAGCTCACTTTTCTTAATGTAGTTTTCTAATACCTCAACCTTGTCTAAATAATGGGAAGATACAAAAAGTTTGGAGTAGTATTTTTCCTCGATATCACGTACTGATACGTACGACTGAGTATCGACAAACTTGAAACTTGAAAAAAACTGGAACCCTGTAATGATGCTAATCACCATTGCAATGGCCCCTCCAAAACCAAGGATATAGGGTGTACTTGTGTGCATGCTTGCCGGTGCTGTCGTATTTTCACTCACTGCCATAGCTTCCTGTATCAGACTTGATAAGGAGTCATTATGCCATCACTAGTTACCAGACGTCATTCACTTACAGATACTGCGGTGATACTCAGCCTCAAGAACCTTAACGCAAATCTATGGGAGAGATGAAAGCACCCGCCACTTCGCGCAGACATTCGTAATTTTCACGGCAGTGAACGCCGAGCTGGAGACAGATCTTTATACTTACGCTTACCCCAATTTTCTCGCTCGCGGTCTTGGAAAACCTTTCAGCATTTACGACTCACCCGACCCCCTCAATCCCAATCCTGATAAACTTCCAAACCTCCCAGCCCCACCCAATCCAGAACCGCCAATGTCCCCTATCATTGCCTCTCCCGCCGCTTCTCCTTCGCCCCGATGATGGATCGGACCGACCTCTCTACTAGCTCCCACAAATAAAGGCCCAAACACCTCCCCACAAAACCGCGTACCAGTTGCGTACCAGTTTTGTCTTCCCCCTCTTCCTCCCATTCCTTCGGCCGACGGCTGTCGCAAATTTCAAGCATCGGTTTTCAGGTCTAATCCCGGCACTGTATCATCTGAACAGGTGAGCTTACGTCGAAGTTCGCCCTGACATCGTTGCAGTCGTACAGTGACATTTTCTCCACTATCTGCGGTGCCAGATCACCCTTTCTTGCAAGGAAACCAACGCCATCCAAGTAATTTCGCCAGGCGGTTTGGTACTGCAAGGCCCGATTATCGACGGCAGCAACGAGCCGGCCGGAGGTGGGTTGCTGATCGATGTCGAGCAGTACGAGTTGCCGCTGCAACCGCTGGCCAACCTCTACGGCTGGAAATGGGAGTGAACATGAATGACGCATTCGCGGCGCGGGATGCGCGTAATAGAGTAGCTGTCGATTCTTCAACCATTTATTCGAATAATCTGTGCGATCACCAAATCCTTGCATAGGATCTAAATTTGCCATAGCGTAATGCCATTCTTAAATGGCTGAGTGGCTTGACATGTCAAGTAATGAGAAAAAAATTCTGTCCCGCTTTAACCAGTCTCAAAGTGCGTTAGTTCTGCAGCAGTCGGATCTCTCCCTTCAATCCATTTCCGACATGGTTGATTCCGGCGCGATAGATGTGAGCCCTAAGTATCAGCGCAGAGAACGTTGGGGGCTGGAAAAAAACTCAGGACTGATAGAATCGTTCCTTTTGAACATTCCGGTTCCACCCATCTATTTGGCAGAAGATGAATATGGAGTTTACTCCGTCATTGATGGAAAACAGCGTGTCACCGCAATAAATAAATTCCTCCGTGGAGAATTTGAACTAACAGATCTCGATAAATTCGTAGAGCTGGAAGGCTGCAAGTTCAAAAACCTTCCAGATTCGCTATCCAACGCATTAAAAATTAGACCTTATCTTCGGGTCGTTACACTATTGCGACAGTCAGACCCTGATCTCAAGCATGAAGTTTTCCTACGACTAAACAAAGCAGGCGTAGTACTCAATTCACAGGAGATTAGAAACGTTGCCTTCCGAGGAGAGCTCAACAACATGTTATTTGACATGTCTGAAGAATTCTACTTAAGCAATCAACTGAAAGTCACAACTCAATCGAAAATTTTTCGAGAAATGATTGACGTGCAGTATGTATTGCGATTTTTCACCGTCCGCGAATACTGGGATAATTTCCCCGGAAACATGGATGTAGCAATGGACAACTACATGCAGAACTTCCACAAAATAACAAAACCCAAAGTAAAAGTTTTGGAGAACATTTTCAAACGCTCTTTGGAGTTCTGCGAAACGGTATGGGGAGATGAAGGTTTTAAAAAGCCAGGAGGTAACAGCCGAGTACTCCAAGGCTACTACGACGTACAGATGGTCTGCTCTAGCCTCTTAACCGATGCAGAACGAGCTAACGCATTAAACAAACCAGCAAAAGTCCGTGACGCACTTGTAGACTTGCTAGATAACGACGAAGAATTTCAGGAATCAATTAGCCAGTTCACATCGAACCCGAGAAGTGTGGCCTACCGTATCAAGACATTTGTTGACGCTCTGAAGGCTATATAAATGACAGCCAAGGACGAGCTTATTAGTAGATTGGAGTACTTAAGCGCAGCGAAAGACCTGCCAGAATTAATTGATATAGGCATTGTCCAAGACACTCATAACGGCGTCGCAAATTTGCTACGAAAAGGACTAGGTATCGTAGCCTTCAACATTCTTGAAGACTTTATAAAAAAGCGATCTGGCGAGGCACTCACCAGAGTATCCGCCTCTGGCATTGGGTTTGGAAAACTACCGCTTAAACTGCAAGATGCGGCCATAATGGACGCACTAACTTCATTAGCATTCAGGGCAAAAATAGAGAAGAAAGACGGTGGAGATTGGCGAAAACTTGTTCAGAATGAAGCTTTAAAAATACATTCAACAGGAAAGCCTGTTTTCGAGCTTTCAGATTTATCTCTTGCATCTTCGAGTTCCAATGTTTCTGCTGACGAAGTTACTCAGGTATTGGGAGCCTTTGGTCTCAGTGGCGGATGGGCTGTTTTAAAAAAGATCTCCGATTCGATAGGCGGCGGATTGCCTGACCTCGGACAAGCGTATAAGAATGCGGCAAGTAGACGTCATAGTTGTGCTCACGAAGCCAACTTCAACTATGACTACGCTTGGCTAGCATCAATTAAGAGTGAGATTCTTGCGATAGCTGCTTCACTGGATATCCTTCTAGAAGCTAGATGCAGGCAAGTAGAAAACTCTCTAAATGACAACATGCAAGATCACGATATTGACAAAGCACTAAACTATAGATTCCTGCACGAAGCTTCTAGCGTGCATAAGGAGTCGAAAGCATTAGGTGGCCGCACAATAAAAAACTGGCAAACACCGTTAGAGGCCCTTAAAGTAATTCGTCCAAAACTAAAAAGGGCCGATGAATTCTTGATACTATTAGATAATGGACGACGAATTAGCAACTGGTACGTTAGTTAAGATATTAAACTCTCAATATCTCTTCAATAATTTTTCCGACAAGGAACCGGTGATCAAAATTCACACGCCGAAGGGAGCAGCCTGAGTGCTCCCTTCGCGACGGCTATTAGGAAAACTGCCAAGATCAGCCTATTGGTAATCACCGTGGAAAAAGGGGACGGTTTTTTTATCAGAGATGAGTCTCACAGAACCAGAGACAGCGAAAATTTTTCAAGACGCTGATTTTTCAGCCAAAAAATTGCTCAAACGACAATAGATCGCTATTGTATTGTTCAGAGCCCATGATTTCAGATGCTCATAATTTGTTACTTTCCGCTAGCCTAGCCCTATACCGAATTTCCAAAGGGGGATCCATGATAGATTTTGACAGAGCCATATCCGTTGCGAGGGAGAGCATACATAAGCTCGTTCCTGACGCGAACAATATCAAGCTTGAAGAGGCGCTCATTTCTGACAATGAAAAACTTTTCGAAATAACATATAGTTATGATATTGAAACCATGAATATCAAAAATCTCGACAACTTAAATAACTTCAAAAGCAACCACTTCAAAAATCTAGCAAACATAATGGGAACGCGGAGACAATACAAAGTTTTTTTAATTGATGCGCAGTCTGGTAAATTCAGAGGCTTCCGCAACAAGGACTAACGAATTGCGCAAGAAAAAATTAATAATCGACACAAACCTATTCTTGTTACTAGTAATCGGCGGCGTGCAAGATGGCCGACAAATAAAGAATTCAAAGAGATTAAAAAAATTCAACAAAGATGACTACAACAAAATACTAGAAATCATGGCGCTGCATGACGAGTATTATATAACTCCTTATATAGCCACTGAAACATCCAACCTTATAGACCTCACAGGAAACGCTTTAACGGAAGCATTTATGATTGCGCGCGAACTATTCTCACTATTCAAGCAAATCGACTCTTCCATTACTAAAGACTGCAAAGAGGATCTATTTTTAAAGTTTGGACTTACAGATAACTCCCTTATTGGCTTAGCATCTAATTACTTCATTCTTACCGACGACCATAGAATGCTAATTCCGCTATGTTTAGCTGGCAATGAAAACATCATCGCATACTACTCTCCCTAGGCTACGCCTAACAAATCACTTGAAGACACTTGAAAAATATTTAATCAAGTTGCCCCCCCCCAACCGCTACCACATTTGAGATAGGCCACGATACTGATTCGAGGGCAGCTAGACGATCGAACGAGATTAGATGAGTCAATTGTGTGTAAGTGCATATGGAACTGTGCCCCCCTATTCCTGATAAACTCATCGTCTTCGTCTCCCTGATCCAGATTCCCCAATGCCTCTACAACCCGCCCCACTCTCCCGCCGCTTCTCCGTCGCCCCAATGATGGATTGGACTGACCGCCATTGCCGTTTCTTCCTACGCCTCCTATCGAAGAACGCCCTCCTCTACACCGAAATGGTCACCACCGGCGCGCTGCTCAACGGCGATCACGAACGTTTCCTCCGTCACAACGAAGCCGAGCACCCTCTCGCGTTGCAATTAGGCGGTAGCGTTCCGTTGGATCTGGCCGCCTGCGCCCGCATGGCCCAGGAGCACGGCTACGACGAGGTAAACCTAAACGTGGGCTGCCCAAGCGATCGTGTGCAAAACAACATGATCGGCGCGTGCCTGATGGGTCACCCGCAACTGGTGGCGGACTGCGTGAAGGCAATGCAAGACGCGGTGTCGATTCCAGTAACGGTAAAGCACCGCATCGGCATCAACGGTCGGGACAGTTACGCGGAGCTGTGTGATTTCGTCGGCACCGTTCGCGATGCCGGGTGCACCAGTTTTACTGTGCATGCGCGGATTGCGATTCTGGAGGGGTTGTCGCCGAAGGAGAATCGTGACATTCCGCCGTTGCGCTATGACGTGGCGGCGCAGCTGAAGGCGGATTTTCCGGAGTTGGAGATTGTGCTGAATGGCGGGATCAAGACGATGGAGGCTTGCCATGAGCATTTGCAGACGTTCGACGGTGTGATGTTGGGGCGTGAGGCTTATCACAATCCGTATTTGCTGGCCGAGGTGGATCAGCAGTTGTTTGGCAGTTCGGCGCCGGTGATCAGTCGGGCCGAGGCGTTGGCGCAGTTGCGTCCTTATATAGCCGAGCATTTGCAGGCCGGTGGTGCGATGCATCACATCACCCGGCATGTGCTGGGCCTGGGCACGGGGTTCCCGGGGGCGCGGAAATTCCGCCAGTTGTTGTCGGTGGATATTCACAAGGCCAAGGATCCGCTGGCGTTGCTGGATCAGGCGGCTGAGTTGCTTGAAGGTCGTTGATTGATGGTTTGAGTGTGCGGGCGACGCATGAGCGTTGCCCGCTGTTTTTTTGTACTGACAGGATGTCTTTCGTTTATGCCCGCGTTTACTTTTTCTGCTTTCAAGCGCTTCACCCTCCTCGCCTTGTTCAGCTTCACTTCCGACGTTTATGCGCACTGCGATGGCTTTTGTATGGGCCGTACCGATACGCCGTGGGAGGTAACGCAGATTTCCGGGCTCACCTTGGTGTCTTTATTTCTCGCACCTTTTTCGGCTAGCCAGGAAACGACCGACAGTCACAAGCGTGTTTACTCCGCCGAGGAGCAGGAAGACGCGCGACTCTATCTGGCCAGCGACGGCATGCTGCAGGCCGCGTATTTCACCTCGGCCTTGCAGCGCTTTCGCCAGGAGTCGGCGGATTCGGCGTTAAACGATCTCGCCGTTGCGGCGTTGATCAGCGCTCAGTGATCAGGCGGCCGCCGCTGCTGTCCAGTTCACCCAACCAAACAGCCACGTTGCCAGAATCAACAAACCAAACGCGATCCGGTACCAAGCGAACGCGGCGTAGCTGTGGTTGGCAATAAACTTGAGCAAGCCGCGCACGGCGATCATCGCGAAGATGAATGCAGTGACGAAGCCGAGGGCGAAGACTGGCAGGTCGTTGGGCTGGAACAGGTCGCGGTATTTGTAGCCGGAGTAGACGGCGGCGCCGACCATGGTCGGCATGGCGAGGAAGAACGAAAATTCGGTGGCGGCTTTTCGCGACAGGCCGAAGAGCAAACCGCCGATGATGGTCGAGCCGGAGCGTGAGGTGCCGGGAATCATCGCCAGGCATTGTACGAAACCGACCTTCAGTGCGTGGGACCAGCGCATGTCGTCGACGTGTTCGACGCTGATCACATGGCTGCGCTGGTCGGCCCATAACATGATGATGCCGCCGACGACCAGTGCCACGGCGACGGTGATCGGGTTAAACAGGTATTCGTGGATCGCGTCGGCGAGCAACACGCCCAAGACCACGGCGGGCAGAAAGGCGATTAGCAAGTTGAGGGTGAAGCGTTGTGCATTACGTTCGGTGGGCAGGCCTTTGATGATGTCGAAGATCTTCGGTCGAAACTCCCAGACGACGGCAAGAATGGCACCCAGTTGAATAATGATGTTGAAGGCCATGGCGCGTTCGCCGCCGAATTCCAGCAAGTCGGCGACGATGATCTGGTGGCCGGTACTCGAGATCGGCAGGAACTCGGTCAGGCCTTCTACCGCACCTAATATCAACACCTGGAAAAGGGTCCAGAAATCCATTAATCCTCCGTCAGAGCGCTCGTGGCGAGCGACCGGGTAATAACACTCAGGGGTTGAGTATCTGCAGTGAGACCATTGACATACATAAACGCAAAAGTTCATCAGCCACAAAGATTACGTCTTATTAAAAGACACACTCAAGCCATGTTAGTAATCGTCGGCCGACGAACTACGCAGAAAATATTTAGGCCTTTTTGCAGAAAAAAGTTGCTCTGACAAAAAAGTGTGATCAATATCACATTATTCAAGGATGGCCAGACAGTGGCAATTGGGCACGGATAAGGCTATCGCAATAAGCTCAAAATAGTGGCACAATTGCATATCGCCACCATCTAAGCAGTAGTTCACCCCTCCGAGAAAATCAACTAAAAGCTTGAAAAGCTTAATTATTGTTAGAAAACTCGCGAGCCACGTCTAAAAATCGCGTGAATGTTACCAATTGTCAGTCACAGATGAGAACCGGTGCTTTAACATCCCGATGTCAGCACTTAATTCGAGTCAATGCATGATGCTCTCAGCGAACTTAGCGACTAGAAGCCCGCGCCCGACAAACGACGAACCTGGTGTTCTTACTCTGGGTCGTACCCGTGGCGTGGCTGAACATTTCAAAGCGCTAGTCGCCCAGCATATACGTACCGATATGGCGCTCGAAGCCAGCGCGTACACTAGTTCATATCAGTTGAATGAACAGTCTGGTTCGTATCGAGCGATCTTCCTCGTTATCGACAGCCCTCAGGCGCTCGAAGACAATCTTGCCCTGGTCGAGAACCTGCGCAGCGACAACTTGAAACCGATCATTTGCGCGGTCATCACCGGTCGCGGCGCCTTCAACAAGATCAAATATTATCTGGCTGGCGCGGATGTTTGTATCAAGCTCAATACCCTTTCCGACGATGGCGCCGAGTTGCTGGGCGAGTTCTTCAACAGTGAAGAATGGCAACGCGATATCGATCTGACGCTTGATCCGACGCGTATCTGCCTGATGGGCACCAGCAAGAAACTCGATATCTCGTTTGCCGAAATGAAGATCCTCGAAGCCTTCGCGCAAACCAGTAATCACATTCTGAGCCATGATGAAATCGCCAGCATCATGGGCCTCAACACCAATTTCTACGACCCTCGAGCGCTGGAGAAGTCAATCAGTCGCTTGCGTGGAAAAATCAAGGACATGTATGGTACAAACGCGATTCAGAGCATTCGCGGCTATGGCTATCGCCTGCTGCGGGGTCTGATATCGACTGCCTGACTCTCGGGCAGCCATCCCATTTGCATACGTACGAAGGATCGTCTAATGCAACCATATAGCTCCCGTTCTGCTTCACGCCTGTTTGAAATCAAGCAATTGAATGAGCGCGACAACACGCCCCATAACAATAAAACTCCATAACATAGCAGCAGATCGAGTGGAATTTATCGAGGGCCAATCTTGGGCCCAGACCCTGCCTATCGATTACTTCCGAGGAAGTCATTGCTCGCCTGCCGATTTATCTTTTAGCCAATTTTGGTATGTATTCAGGAGAGAGACATGGAAACTAGTACAACCCTCCCAAGGAAATATTTTGTTGTCGTGACTCACAGTACAACGTCGCAACGCGAACTGGAGAGCATGCTGTCCAGTGAACGTTTCAATTCGTTTGAAGGGGTTGATTCGCCCTCTTCCGCTCCAATGGTGATGGAGTTCACATATCCAGGCATCAGTCGAAAAAATATCCCGCGCAGTATCGAACACGATACTCAGCGAATAGTGGCCACGCTCGAGTCCGAATGGCGCGCCGCGCAATCGGCTAATCCTTTCCAGAATGTCCCGGTCATTACCGGGGAATCCCGCAACATGCCACCTGCCGTTGAAGGTGATATGCCCGGCAATGAAACCTGGCATCTCGACCCGGCTCAGGGTGCACTGGTCAAAGAAGATGTCGAAATCAGCCTGACTGGCCTGGAAACAGCACTGGTCAGAAAAATGCTCAGCCATGAAGAGCGTGTTGTCAGTCGTGACGAGCTGATTCTCAGCATCGGTCGAGAACCGGAACAATATCGCGGCCTGGAAATGTGCTTGAGTCGCCTGCAAGACAAATTCAAAAGCGCCAGTAATGGTGAGCGACTGTTTCGTGCTGTCAGAAACCGCGGTTATTGCCTGATTCAGGAAGTCGTCGCATAACCCGCAAGACCTCCACGAACAGAACAAACAGAAAAAGTGCGATTACAAAAACAACAAGAGCACTCTGTTTGGCTTGATCTTCCTCCCTGAAGTAAATATTCCCTGCCTCCACCCTCCAACAGTAACAAATACAACATACTTTATTCACCCCTCGCTCTACGACCTTTTCTAACACCCTTTTATTTAATTATTAAAAAGTTGGCACTGTGCCATCTTGTTAGAACTCGTCAGACACCATTCCAGCCAATAACTTAGTCTATTGACTGACGACAGTTCGGCATATCGATGTTGTTACCTCAGGACACTCGCTACAACAAAAACAATAAGTCTGCATAACAACTCGGTTTTCAACTGTTGAAACCTGAATGGACGTCTTTTGGGGATACCGTATGGATCTTTCTTTAAGTATCAATCGAAGCACAGGCCTCAAGGGACTGACCTTTTGGGGCCAATGGGCGCTGGCACAAGGCTTTGTGGTGACGCTGTTGTTCATACTCGCCGAGCAGCACACCGGGACGGTCGCGTTCTACTACCGGATGTGTGCAACCCTGGCGGTACTGGCGTCGGTGCCGGCGTATACGTTTAGCGGTGTTTATCGCAAGCGTGACAACTACCTGACCGGTCTCGGTCGGCTGTTCATGGGTTGGTCGATGACCATGGCGGCGCTGGCGTGCATCGCCTTTGTCTGCCAGGCCGATGAGCTGTTTTCGCGGCAGGTGATTCTGAGCTGGGCGGTGTATGGCTTCCTCGGTCAGGCGTTTCTCTACGCGCCGCTGCATGCGTTTTCCAAGTACTACCAACGGTCGCGAAAAAGCGAGCACAAGACGCTGATCGTCGGCACCGGCGAACTGGCGTTGGGTCTGGCGAAGAAGCTCAGCCAACTGGAAAACCTGCCGCTGGTAGGTTTGGTCAGCAATGGTGATGTGTCTGCACTGGGTTCGGATGCTCCGCGTGTAGTGGGTGATCAGGAACAGTTGCTGGAGCTGATCGAAACCCATGATATCCGCCGCTTGTACATCACCCTGCCGCTGTGCGAAGCCGCGAAAATCGAAGCGATTTATGGTGACTTGCTGGGTGCCAACGTCGACGTGGTGTGGGTGCCGGACTTGAACAGTCTGACCCTGCTCAATCACTCGGTGAAGGTCGTGGATGGCCTGCCGGCGATCTACTTGAACGAAAGCCCGCTGACCAGTCGCCCTACCGCTGCTTTGAGCAAGAGTCTGGTGGAAAAAACCGTGGCGTTTCTGGCGATCATCGCGCTGAGCCCGATCCTGCTGATCATTGCGCTGGCGGTGAAGATCAACTCGCCAGGTCCGGTGTTTTTCAAACAGGATCGCCATGGCTGGAACGGCAAGGTGATCAAAGTCTGGAAGTTCCGCTCGATGCGTGTTCACGATGACCGTGACGTGAAGCAGGCCAGCCGTAATGATTCGCGCATTACCGCAGTCGGCCGCTTTATTCGCCGCACTTCGCTGGATGAACTGCCGCAACTGTTCAACGTGTTGCAGGGGCATATGGCCCTGGTCGGCCCACGCCCGCATGCTGTCGCGCACAACAACTACTACTCGGGGAAAATCCTCGCGTACATGGCGCGCCACCGGATTAAACCGGGGATCACCGGGCTGGCCCAGATCAGCGGCTGCCGGGGTGAGACGGACACCATCGACAAAATGCAGAAGCGTGTCGAGATTGACCTGCAGTACATCAACAGCTGGTCGTTGTGGCTGGATCTGAAGATCCTGGTGAAGACGCCGTTTACGTTGCTGTCGAAGGATATTTACTGAGGTTCGAAGCTGGATACCGCAAGGGGACGAAAGTCCCCTTTTTTTGTGCGTGGGATTTGGGAGCGAGAGTGGATTGTGGAGGGATGCAAAAACCTGTGGGAGCGAGCCTGCTCGCGAAAGCGGTGGGTCAGGCAACATTGATGTTGGATGTGCTGACGTCTTCGCGAGCAGGCTCGCTCCCACAGGGATCTGGGATGACATCGGGATTTTGGGCGTGACAGATAGCTAATGTGGGAGCGAGCCTGCTCGCGAAAGCGGTGGGTCAGGCAACATTGATGCTGGATGTGCTGACGTCTTCGCGAGCAAGCTCGCTCCCACAGGGGGCTTGTGGTTGGCTTGGGATTTGTGGT
>Ga0157373_10001075_pt1 | contig 21006 bp, 13 predicted proteins | sample C65metaG_FD_113460 | JGI IMG/M metagenome (GOLD analysis project Ga0157373, IMG submission 113460) | Corn rhizosphere microbial communities from Kellogg Biological Station, Michigan, USA - C6-5 metaG | ecosystem: Host-associated > Plants > Roots > Rhizosphere > Soil | place: USA: Michigan... | reverse complement strand
TATTTCGGAGAAAGCGGCTGACCCTTGCAACGCTAAAGAAGCTTATTGCCGATATCACAAAAGTTTTAAAACAGCCAAAAAAAAGGACAACTCCGGAATTATCGAGGTTGTCCATTATGGTGGTCCCCCACTTGATTCTTTCGAATCAATTCCTGTTTGAAGTAGGTTTATGGAGGGATATCGAATTATTTTAGTTTTTCAGGTTTGGCTAAAAACATTAGCATTGGAAATAATTCTAAATTTTATTTGCTTAAATAAAAAAGTTAGGTAACTTAATAAATATTTAAATTATAATCTAATGCTTTCAAAACTCTCACCACCCACTCGGTCGTCATGAGATATGTGATTTCATATCAGCGCCACTTCAATTAACAATCTTTATAAATTAAATTAACGCCTTTCAAATGAAAGAAAGATTTCTGATCTTGCTATTGACTCTGTTGGCAAATGCTGTTTTTGCCCAGGGATTCAAAAAAGTAGTTGGTCCATCTCCGGAAGCATCATCATTTTCGAAATATACTGATATCCCAGTTAGTAATTATACGGGAATACCCAATATAGCAATTCCCATTTACACGATTAAACTAGTGATATTACAGTTCCCATTTCATTTAGCTATTACAGTGGTGGAATTAGAGTTGATGAAGAGGCTAGTCGTGTAGGTCTTGGATGGACACTAAACGCAGGTGGATTAATAAGTAGAAGTGTAAATGGTATAGATGATTTTAAGCCAGGTAATGGATATTTAAACAATGCAGTTCCCGGGTACCTTGACGCAGGTGTTACATCTTATTTACAGGCAGGAGGTTCCACTATGATGCTTACAGACGGTGCGGCGAATCCTACTATAAATCTCGGAGGGAATATGACCAATTTATCTGGATTTCTTCCTGGACCGGGAGATACTGAGGATACTTGGAATGACATGGAGCCAGATGTATTCAGTTATAATTTTAATGGATACAGCGGGAAATTCACGATTAAAAAAAATAAGGATGTTGTTAAGGAGAATCAGGATGCAATAAAGATAAAGTTGCTTAATAATGACGGAACAAGCTGGCAAATCACCACTCCGGATGGAATAAGATATTTATTTGACAAGATCGAAAAAGCAAGATTCCAATCAACTGCGGGTACTTTTGACGAATATATTACAAGCTGGTACCTAACTAAAATTATCAACCTAAGCGGGACGGAAATTAATTTCACTTACTTGGATAATGGTATTTACACAATAAAGTCCTACAGCAATCTTAATGAGAAATATATTTTAGCGGTGAAACCATTAAACGATGTTGCATTAACAACCAGCCTTAAGCCAAATCAAGGAACAAGAACAACTGCCTATCCTGCTCTGAAAACATATAACCAAATATTACTTAATGCTATTTCTTTTCCCAGTGGGTCTTTAAATTTCGAATATCAGACCAGAATCGACTTAATTGGAGATAGTCGATTGTCAAAAGTCGTTCTCAAGAACAAGTCGGGTAACACAACTTTATCATTTGATCTAAACCAGGATTATTTTACAGCTAATTCATTGGGAGGGTCGATAACTGATCCTGAAGTAGGTATGAATCAAGATATATTTAACAAGCGTTTAAAACTTGTTTCCCTGGTAAAAAAAGATCCTAATGGAATCCCAGATCAGAAGTTTAGTTTCAGTTATGAGGAAACAAGTTTACCTTCTAAAAAATCATTTGCTCGCGACTATTGGGGTTTTTTTAATGGGCAGCATAGTAATAACACTTTCTTGACTAATACTGTTTACAAAGATCCTTTTAATCCGTCCACAACTTTATCACTTTCTACTGGGGCTAACCGGGAACCTTCAGCAACATATTGTAAGGCTTTTTTACTAAAGCAGATGATTCATCCTACTGGTGGGTCGACCAATTTTGAATACGAATCAAATGATTATGATGTAGCAAATTCTGCAAGTGATGCTTATGAATCTGGAGAGGGACAATTGCAATCTGAAACCAAAACGTTCCTGGCAAGACGAGGATTAGATGACACTTTTAATTTTCAAATTCCTGCAACGATTGAGAACCAGAATATTTTATTGACCAGCCAATCTCAAAATGGACAAGCTAACGGGGCCCCGCCACCTGATGCAGACGACGCAACTATTAAAATTTTTGCTGCATCAGATTTGGTTAATCCCATTAAAACAATTTTTCTTGGATTTGAGAGCTTTTGGACAAATCTGGGTAGTTACAATTTTACACGCAATGATCAGCTTACGTTGCCACCTGGCAACTATGTTATGAAGACCCATATTGAAAGTAATGTTCTATTTCTTAATTACGTCGACATCAGTTTTAAATATTACTACCGAGATGCAAATGTACCCAACAACCATGTCACCAAGATTGGTGGGGGAGTACGGGTAAGTAAAATTTCTCAATTCGATCCAACCAGCAATCAGACCATTTCTAAAAGTTATAATTATCATTATAATTATGATTATAACAATGACGGTACCGCCGAGGAATGCTCATATGGGCGAAAATTATCCAATGATATTTTTGCAGGGTACGATATACATCGTATTTGCGGATATAATCCACAAGGTGATTTTGTTGTGGGCCTTAGCCAGAGTTATAATCTTTTTTCTCAAAGTAATATTTTGAGTGGAAGTGCAATAGTGGGTTACGACAAAGTAACTGTACTTGAGAATGGGGATAAATTAAATGGTTATTCAGAATTTAAATATAGAAATTCTCAGGACCGCGAAATATTGTATACAAGCTACTTGCCTGGTTTTAACATCCGGCCGAGTGGAACTCCTAATCTGAGGTCTATGGACAACGGACTATTGGACTCTCAGATTGACTATAAGAGGAATCCAAGTACAAACCAATTTTCGGTACTTAAAGAAACACTGAATACTTACCAAAATCTCCCCGTTCTATCTCATGTAGGTCTGAGAATTACTAATACAAACAGTGCCAACTGTCCGGTTGTAAACAGCCAGGGATATCTACTTTCTCAATATCCTGCATCCCAATCTGCCTGGAGCGCAGTGGCTACTCAAACTATTAATGATTATTCTGATCCCACAAATATAAGCTCTATTAAGACTGAATATCAATACGAGAACACACCACAACATTATCAGCCAATCGTTACTATACTCAACAACAGCAGAGACAGACAAGTTTCGACTGTAAACCTCTATCCATCTGATTATGCAAGTGGGAATACTGCAATTGATGAAATGAAAGCAATAAACCTTGTTCAACCTTTAGAACAGGTGTCTTTTCTAAAGGATGGCAGTACGGTAACGATAACCTCAGGAAAAATTTCTGTATATAAAACCGGAGGAAAGGGCCTAATTGATAAAGAGTACTTTTTGGAAAGCACCGTGCCTGTTACGCAGGCGTCATTTAAATTCTCAAATCAGGTCCTGGGGACTTTTCCCTCCTTAAATCCTGGAAATGTGTTTGGTATGGATGCGAAATATAAACTGCGACTATCTTATAATAAATACGATACGCAAGGCAATATTTTAGAACAGGAAATAACAAAAGGACAGAAGTATAGCTACATCTGGGGCTATAATAAAGAGTATCCGATCGCAGAGATTAAGAACGGTGCCTCCAATGAAGTATACATTCAGAACTTTGAAGAGCCAGAGTTAGGGTTGGACTTTGAAGCAAACGTGATCTATGATAACACCAAAAGTCATTCGGGAAGTTATTCAGGTAGAATGATCAATACAGGGAGCACTGAAATGGTGAGCCATAGTGATAAGGGATTGACAATAAGTCTTACAGCCCCGAAAAGATTTACGTTTTCTGGTTGGGTATTTAGTAGCGGCCCTTCTGTTCAGTTATTCCTTTTTATGAAGAAGGCAGGGGAGACGGCTTATAATACGTATTATGACCACATGCAGACTACTGTTGTTAATCAGTGGGTCTATATGAAAAAAGAGTTTGAAGTTCCTGCTGATGTAGTTAAAATGTTCCTTCGATTGGATAATAATAGTGCGGGGACTGTTTGGTATGATGACTTGAGGATCCAACCTTCGGATGCCTCAGTGAATACAATTAGTTATACCCCTTTGGTAGGAATGACCAGTACCATAGATGATAGTGGCAGAACTACTTATTATGAATACGACAGCTTTCAAAGATTAAAGCATATCAAGGACCAGAAAGGAAATATTATCAAAAGTTACGACTATCATTATAAACCTTAACGCTCTGTCATGACAACACAACTTTCAAATTTTTGGTTTAAAGGAAGATATTTAACTATGGTCTTCTTCATTGGAATGGTTGTTTCTGTTTCATTTGAAAAAACTTACAGTCAAAGTATTACCATCAGCTATCCAGCCTCGCAAACTTATACAATAGGAAGCCCAATCACGTCGTTATTGCCGACCGTAACGGGAGGACCAGCGTCATCATCCGGTCAGACGACGTTTACCTTAGCAGGATCTACTTCTTTTGGTTGGACCGATGGTGTTGGCACAGCAGCCAGCTTTTACATTCCATTAAGTACAGCCGTTGATGGTTCAGGTAATGTTTATGTAGCTGATTCAGAAAGTCAAAGAATACGTAAAATTACACCCACGGGCATAGTAACAACGATGGCAGGGAACAGCTTTCCAGGCTCAACAAATGGGACCGGGGCAGCCGCAAGTTTTAGACATCCGGCCGGAGTTGCTGTAGATGCCTCAGGTAATGTTTTTGTAGGCGATCAGCAAAACCATTTAATACGTAAGGTTACTCAATCTGGTGTGGTAACTACTTTTGCTGGTACAGGTTCAGCGGGTTCTTCGGACGGGACTGGTACATCAGCGAGCTTTAGCAGCCCTATCGGACTTGCCTTTGACGCTACTGGAAATTTGTATGTAGCCGACTATGGCAATAACAAAATCAGAAAAATTACGCCTGCCGGAGTAGTCAGTACATTTGCAGGCACTGGGAGCCAGGGGGCCACGAATGGCTCAGCACTTTCCGCGACATTTAAAAACCCCATGGATGTTGCCATTGACGCAGCAGGCAATATGTATGTCGCCGACAGGATGAATTATCTAGTCCGAAAAATTAGTGGAGGGATCGTATCTACTCTGGCAGGCAGTGGTGCCGCAGGCTCAACTAATGGTACCGGGACTTCAGCAAGTTTTAATAGGCCAAATTCAGTAGATGTTGATGTGTCAGGTAATGTTTACGTCGCGGATGACGCAAACCACGTGATTCGAAAAATCAGTTCTGGAGGAGTTGTTACCACGCTTGCAGGTGCTGTGCTTACATCGGGATCAACAAATGGAACCGGGTCTGTGGTAAGATTTAATTCTCCTTATGGGCTTTCGGTTGATAAACAAGGCAATGTTTTTGTGGCCGAGTTAGCCAACCATATGATTAGAAAAGTGGTAACCAGTTCTTATACGATTGTGCCCAATCTCCCAGCCGGATTGGTTTTCAATAATACGACAGGTGCCATAAGTGGTACGCCAACGGAACTTTCATTACCAACAGACTATCAAATACAAGCATTCAACGCCACCCATAGCAGTAATGTTGTAACAATTAATATTGAGGTCAATAATCTCCCTGCCACATCGATTCTGGCGAGTCAGAATCAGAACTATATTATTGAATATAAGCCGCGTGTTGCGAGCCTGACCACAACCGCAGATTTAATTGCTTCAACCGCCGACAGGGCTAAAGTTCAGGCAACCGTTCAGTATTATGATGGACTGGGAAGACCATTGCAAACTGTCGAATGGCAGGGGAGTCCTAATAAACGTGACTTGGTTACCCCTGTCTCTTACGATGCTTTTGGTAGGGACGATAAAAAATATTTACCCTATACTGCAACGATTTCCACCAGCAATGGGGGCTATAAGGCAAATGGAGTAGCCGATCAGAATTCATTTTATACAAGCCCGTCGGGGACAACTTGGAATGCGCCTAATGTAGCGGTAATTTCCGGTAATACTGCTGTTTCAAAAACCGTTTTTGAAATGAGCCCTTTAAACCGTGTTTTAGAGCAAGGAGCTCCGGGTGCACCTTGGCAGCCAGCCACTACACGAAGTACGACTGGCCGTACGGTGGCAAATGAATATGCAACTAATACAGTCGCTGATTCAGTAAAAATGTGGGTTGCATCTGCGAACGGTGCATCTGTAACGGTAAATTATCCAGCCAAGAAATTATCGAAAATCATCACAAAAGATGAAAACTGGACGACAGGAAAGCCTGGGACAACGGAAGAATTCAAAGACTTTGAAGGTCGGGTGTTATTAAAGAGAGTATGGGAAACAGCAACCTTATCAAGGTCTACTTACTATGTATATGATGACCTGGGCAATTTGCGGTTCGTTATTCCACCTTCGGTAACGGTGGCATCTTTTACCGAAATTTCAACTGATCTTCAATTTAATCAGTATATTTTTGGTTATAAATATGATTTGCGAAAGCGTTTGATTGAAAAGAAGGTTCCCGAAAAGGGATGGGAATATATAGTTTACAATTGGCTTGACCAAGTGGTATTGACTCAGGACGCTGTTCAAAGAAGTAAAGCCAATCAAGACTGGACAGTTACTAAATATGATGGGCTGGGAAGAATCATTTTGACAGGAATTCATAATTATGGAGCTACGGCAAATCAAAATTATCGGGCTGCGATTCAAGCACTGGTTGACGCACAAGCCTATCAATGGGAAAATAGGATCACTACAGGATATACAGGTAATCGCTCTTATCCAACAACTGCTTTGACGACTGTTCTAAGTATGCAATATTATGACGATTATACGGCACCCAGTATGCCTTACAATTTTAGTACGAGCCCTCTTTATAGTAAGATGACCAAAGGACTGCCAACTGCAAGTTTGACCAATGTTTTGGGAACTTCGGTTTTGCTATGGACCGTTAATTATTATGACGATGAGGGTAGGATCATTAAAATCTATAAACAGCATTATCAGACAGGAGCACTCAATAATAATAATTATGATGAAATTAGTAACTCTTATAATTTTACAGGAGAACTAACTGCAAGTACGAGGATTCACAAAAATGGAACCGCTTCAACCACCATTGTAAGTCGTAATAAGTATGATCACATGGGGCGGCAACTCACCACAAAAATGCAAATCAACGCAGGCACTGAGGTCATGCTAAATAAACTCGAATATAATGAGATTGGCCAGTTGGTTACTAAGAAATTGCATAGTACAGATTCGGTAAATTATTTACAGAATACTAAATATGCATATAATCAGCGAGGTTGGTTAAAACGGATGATATCAGCCGATTTTAGTTTAAGACTTGGTTATGATACTTTGACGACTCCCCAGTACAATGGGAACATTGTAAGCCAGGAATGGGGTAAAAATTATACCTTTTCGAATAAGTTCAGCTATACATATGATAAATTAAACCGGTTGATCAATGGTACCAGTACAGGGAGCATCCTAATGAGTGAAGTCCTCACTTATGATGCTGTTGGCAATATAAAATCCATGAATAGAGATGCCGGTGGAGTGGGTACCTATAATTACACTGGCAACCGACTAAAGAACATTACAGGCGGTCCGCTCGCCACGGGAACTTATTCTTATGATCCGAATGGCAATGCAACTACGGATGGGCGGACCGGAATTAATTTGACTTATAATCTGTTTAATCTACCAGTCACTGCGATTAGGACTGCCACGGCGCCTATTGTAAATGTTGTTTATACATATGATGCATCAGGGAGGAAATTAAGAAAGGTGAGTACCGGAGGGGTAGCAGGCACTCGTCATTATATTGACGGCATAGAGTACGATAACAATACCGTTGATATTATTCAGGTCAGTGAAGGCATTGCCAGGAATAACGGAGGGGTCTATACCTTTGAATACAATTTGAAGGATCATTTGGGAAATACACGTTATGCCTTTAAAAGCACCTCAGGTGTTTTAACTAGCCTTCAGGAAATAAACTATTATCCTTTTGGTGCACAAAAAGTTGTAAGCGCCGGACCTAATAAATATCTTTATAATGGAAAGGAAATTCAAGAAGAATTAAGTGTAAGTGGGGTCGATGGACAGTACGACTACGGCGCAAGATTTTATGATCCAATAGTTGGACGATGGAATGTCCCTGACCCAATGAGTGAGAATTATCATAGTTATTCTCCTTATAACTATGGCTTAAATGATCCCATTGGAAAATTGGATCCCAACGGTATGTGGGTAGAAACAGCAGGTTCATATTATACAAACGACCCCCAAGAAATTGAGAGCGCTTTAAAACACCTAAGAAGAAAGGATGATGATGAAGATGATAAAAATAAGAAGAAAAAAAAGCCGCAGGAAGAAAAAAGTACTGATCAACAACGGCAAGAGGCATTTGATGCTTGGATGAAGAATTTGCAGAAGTTCAATAAGCTAGTGATTAATTTTATGGAATTTAAGTTATTTGCAGAGAGTTTCGCAGAAATTTCGCCGTCACCAGCTATAAAATTTGCTGAACCAGAATTTACAATTGCATCTGGAAAGTTTGATTATGCCTTTGGTAAGGTTCTATCTGGACCCTTACGTAATATTCAAAGATCTTCTCAAAATCTAAAAGATCTTAACGCAATGGGAATTACAACTAAAGAGCAATTAATAAAGGTTGTAGCTGACGCGTTTAGGCAAGGGAAAACTATCTCAACATCACAAGGTATCTACGGTGCTTCAATTACCAAATCTATAGTGTTAGGTGACAAAGGTACGGTTCTAGTTTCCTTCTTTTATCCAAATGGAATTATGCAAATAGTTCCAAGGGTCAGCACTATTATTCCTCAAGTAGCAACTAAATTAAAATAGATATTAGATGAAGTATTTAACAGAAAAGGAGTTCGAGAGATCAAATGCCGTCGTTCTTTTTGATGACAAGGCGTCGTCCAGACGTTTTGGAGTTATAGCTAAAAATCAAAGTGCGTTTAGGTTTTCTTGGCAAAGCACCGACATTTTCCCAGAAATACTCGATGTTGATGATTTCATCTCTGTAATTGGAATTGATTTGAATTTTGCGATCATCAATTTTAAAGATTCGAGTATTTTATTGAATATTAGGCTCAATTCGTTTTACATAAAAACTATTATAAAAGATGATATTTTGTATTTAATCTCGGAAGTTGAAATTATTTGTATAGGCAGGATTACTTATGCAATTTTAAGAAGATTTTTGCTTCCAGATATCTTTGAAGATATTGAAATAGCCGACAGTAAAATCGAAGTAAAATGTATGGGAGGTCTAATCGTTGAGTTTGAATTGTAATCTTTTTGGATAAAACTGTAAAGCTTCGAATCAGAACTTTATGTAAGTTATTGATTGTGAATGGTTTAAATGTTATTTTAGGCGTCATTGAACCCATTTCGGAGGTTCCCCGTTTGATTATTTCGAATCAATTCCTATTTGAAGTAGGTTTATGGAGGGATATTGAATTATTTTAGTTTTTCAGGTTTAGCTAAAAATATTAGTGTTTAGCAAGATGCAGATAGATCATTCGTTGGAAGGTTTATCAAGTTAAATATTAAATAATTTGATATTTTGTTTATAAGAAATTGAAATAAGTATAAATGATGGAAACCTCATTAAACTTTGGTGAAGCTGTAAAGCTAATTGCCAAAGAAACCTATATTGTGATTGATGCCTTATACTTAAACGAGATTAAAGAACATCGGTCTCTTTTGGTGTCTGACAGTTGGAAGGATAATGTAAGAACGATCGCTTTTCCTTATGTTGATAATCCGTTTGCAATATATAAATCTGCACGCGAGCAGTTCGTTATCGCTCAGATTAAAGAAGTGAAATTTGATCCAGAATTAGCTTACGATCCATCTGTATTTTCATCTGACACTGGTATTATCTTATTTTTGGCTGAAAAACATTTAAGTGAATTTGTTCAAAACTATGATTATGAAACTTTAACGGATTCATTAATAGATTTATTGAATTTGAATTATTGGAAGAATTTGATAGTAAATTATCCTGCTGGTGAAGTTGCGATCGTGTTTTCACAGGGAATAGAGACTTCATCGGATTTAAGAGGCAGTGGCATTTATCAAATATATGATAATCCGCAAAACCGAAATCACTGATTTCCCTATGTGAATCTATCTAATACGAACTTATACCTTCGATATATCAGATGCAGTATGGAGATGATTTTGTCTCGCAATCTTGGTTCGTGTATATTTCGCAGATAGTGGGTCTTCCCCAATTTTGGTGGTCGGTCGATTTTTCTATACTCCTATCCTTCGAGAAAGATCTTTATTAAGTTTGAAAAAGCGCATTTAAGAACGCGATGAAAATTGACATTTCATTCCACCACCAAAATTGGGGAAGAATCAGGTAGTAGACACTTCATTTCGGGCCAAATTGTGCACCCGAACTTCTACCCTTCATATCCGGAGGAATCTTAGTCTTTGAACCCAATATATTCAAATCCCGAAAATTCACCCTTATCCATTTTTTAGAAGAGCTCTTTTTGTCTCTTCCTGCATTTACTTGTCGTTTATTCTTTTGGGATTTTTTATACTTCTGGTTACCGATCATCGAAATATTTTATTGTGAGTAATAATTCCGTTCTTGTTGGTTCATTCTATTATTTCTCATAAAGGAACAGATGTAGCATAATTCCCAAATCTTGTCTTTGGTTGCTTTTAAGCTTAATTTGCCGAAGAATGTTCTCATTTCACCTTCAAGGTTTGAAAACGCTTGTTCAATAACAGCCTTACATTTCACATTGTTTTTAAGCGTTTTAGGGTCTTCGCCGGTCACTTCCAGAATCTTTTTGAAGAAAGGCAGGAGTGGGCGGTATAAACCTCATGCCTTCTGTTGCGAACAATTGGATCTGCAAGTTCTTTTTTTGAGCCGCCGACTAAGGATGTTAAAATGCCTTCCTCGATCAGATGAATAATTTTCTACTCGCAATTCCGAAAAATTTTATTCTTGAATTTAGCAGCCAGTTGAATAATAGGTTAGATAAATGTCAATACAGTATTAAATTATAGTAACGTATTGCATATGTAAAACATAAATTTCAGATTTGTTTATCTGAACAATCAGATATAAAATATATGCTCTCACTGAAAACCCCTGACGATATCAATAGGTCGTCTGTTTGTATCCCACCTTCAATTTCCAGCTGTTCAACAAACGCAAAATATTTTTTAAAAATCCTGTATATGGCTTTAGCGCTTGTTGCAAATTCTTTTTATAGTAAAGCACAATTGGAGGCATATGGTAACGTCATTCCGCCTTCTCCTAGATCTGCCGAGTTTGAAAAATTTGTAAACCATAAAGTCTCCCTGAGTAACGGGCTTCCGGAGATCGGAATTAATTTTTATACCATCGAGATGGATAATGTTAAGATTCCAATTGGTATTTCCTACCATGCTTCAGGGATTAAATACGGACAGACCAATGGGGATGTTGGTCTGGGTTGGTCCCTTACTGCCGGATACAGAATATCAAGAACGGTTTATGGAAGAGTGGATGAAGCATATTCAATGCCTGATATGAATAATGTTGCAAATGGTATGGCTATAAGGACCTATCTAAATAACAATTTTTCAACTCCTTTTGACCGTGATAAATATCTGGCAAGATATGTCAACCCAAGAGAAAAAGCCTATGTTACCGCTGTGCAAAGTGACTATTTAGACGGACAATTCGACATATTTACACTGGGTTTGCCTTCTGCCAGTGGAAACTTTATTATTTCAAACAGGGCCTCCCAAACCGTTACCATGTTGAATAATTCAGCATTAAAATTGAACTATACTACAGGTGTGATTGGTATCGATGGCTTTACCGTCAAAGATCAGGAAGGGGTTGGCTATACGTTTGGTCAAAATGAAGCAAATGGAGAGAATCTCCAGGTTTCATCGAAAAAATATAGTACTGCCTGGATGATTTCCAATATCACTACTCCATTTAACAATACCATAAACTTTCAATATCAGCCCTTTCAGGAAACAAGGGAAGGAATGGCAAGTTACACCAGAACAATCACTGAAGGAGCAGATTATGCTTACCTGCAAAATGGCGTTAATTCCTGCTATAGTACAAAAGATACTGAGCAAACCAGTACTGCCAGCTCAGGGGTATATAATACCAGTTTGTTATCAACGATTACCGGCCAGAATGAAACGGTGACCATGACCAGAAATAGCAATGGAACAATTAGTATCATTGAAATTAGAAGGAAGGATAATTCTTTGATTAAAAAAGTGGTCTTTACTTATAGCCAGTACGGGGCTCGGGTTTTTCTTGATTCCATAAGTATTGAGGGGTCAGATGGAATCTCCGCTCAGCGGTATAGCTTTGACTATCAGTCAAAAGCCACTTCTAACAATTACTATGATAACTTTGGCTACTATCAAAATAGTAACCTGCAAGGCTATATGCCATACATCGGTCAGATTTATCTTTACAGAGAAGGATGTGCCCACGTTATTGAAGAAAGTATGATGATACCCGGATCAGATCGTTCAACATATTTCACCTCTGATGTCTATTGCCTGAAGAAAATTACCTATCCTACAGGTGGCTCCAGTAGTTATACCTATGAGCCCAACAGGTATAAATTTCCCGGAGCGACAAACCCGGTAAACGGAGGTGGTCTGCGCGTTAGTTCTATTACCAGTGAGGATAGCCCTGGCTCTACCGCCCTCCGACGTAACTTTTACTATGGTGATGCGGATGGCGGGACTTTATTTTTCAATACAAATGACCCGAATTTGTACGTAAAAGAACAGGTAACTCCCGTTTTCCGGTTCGATAGTTCTATTGGAGGATCTTCAATAGCACTTTTGAGGCAGCGTACGATCAGCACAAATCTCGACGGAGATCTGGCAGATAGTTATGTGAAAGAGAATATTGGGTGGTATGCTCAAGTCAAGGAAGATTTCGGGGAGGGTATCATTTACCATAACTATGTCATGCCCTACAATGGGCTGGGAGTTAGTAGTTTTGTTAATAATCAAGGTTATGATTACAACTGGAGCTACCGCACTATTGGATTCCCTTCGTATTACGTCACCGGATATCACTTTTGGAACAAGCCGGTAATCAGTGAGGAGTATACTTACGCAAAAAAAACAGGCGGTCTGCTGGAGTTAAAAAGTAAAGCAGTATATAATTATAGCTTTCCGTCTCCAACGGGGGTAAATAATGAATACACAGGTTTGAAGGTAAGTGCTTTTGCTATAGCCTCACAGAATGTGGGCTTGCCTCAAAGTGATCTTTACCAGGATTCCCATCTACAATCGGTGTTCAATTACGAACCTTATACTGTGACCAGCGGGGACGTTTTGCTGAAATCAAAATCTATTTACAATTACGATGGCACAACAGCTGGGATAAATACAACTACAGAATATAATTATACCGGGGGAAATCTCATTTCCGAAGAAAAAATAAGTAACAGCAAAAATGGATTAACGACAACAAAATTTAAATACCCGTTAGATTTTGAGGGAATAACTGCCGCTGATAACGTATCTGCAGGCATTAAACAACTCCAAACAGCGAATATTGTGAGTCCGGTCATTGAGAAAAGTACCTATGTTTCGAATCTTGATGGCACAAATAGTAAATTAATTCAATCGAGTTTTACTTCATACAAAACAACACTGCCCTTACCGGACAAAATTTATATTGTTGAGCCGGTTTCAGCGCTAGCTACATTTTCACCGGCAACCGTTCAGTCAGGTGGGATAACTAAGGACAGTAAATATACTGAGAAGCTAAGTTTTAACCAGTACACAAATAAAGGTAAGGTGTTGTCAGTTAGTAAAACGAAGGCAGGCCCTTTAAGTTACAAATGGGGTTATCGTGAGCAGTACCCGATTGCGGAGATTAAGAATTCGGCAGTGAATGAGTTTTATAGCCAGAACTTCGAGGAACCTGAACTGGGATTAGATTTTGAGGAAAATGTAGTTTATGACAATACCCGGATGCATACGGGTAAATATTCAGGACGGATCATCAATCCGAATGCAACTGAATTTGTGAGCCACAGCAGTAAAAGACTAAACATCAGTTTGACAGCTCCAAAGAAGTTTAGCTTTTCAGGCTGGGTTTACAGTAGTGGTCCGTCTGTTCAGCTGTTTTTATTTATGATGAAAGCCGGGGAAACCGGGTACAATAGCTATTATGACCATATGCAAACCACAGTTACAAACAAGTGGGTGTACATGAAAAAGGAATTCCTGGTTCCGGCAGATGTTGTCCAAATGTTTTTGCGACTGGACAATAATGCAGCGGGGACGGTCTGGTTTGATGATCTGCGGATCCAGCCTTCGGATGCTTCAATGAGTACCTATACCTATGAGCCGCTGGTGGGAATGACCAGCGCCATAGATGACAGCGGGAAGACAGTGTATTATGAATATGATACTTTCCAGAGACTGATGCTAGTAAAGGATCAGAACGGTGACATCATTAAGAAGTACGATTACCATTACAAACCCTAAGCGCCCTCCTATATGAAAATCTTATTAAAACAATATACTTATGTTTCCCTACTGCTATTTGTCGTTTTGGGAATCACAGAATTAAAAGCCCAGACGGCGACCAGTACCCAAAACTATGTAATCGAGAGTACGATAAAGGTAAAAGACCGGAAAACGGTGGCTTCTTTAACCACAGGGGTAACAGTGGATACGGCGAATAAAACCATTACTTACTATGATGGTTTGGGGCGCCCGATTCAAAAAGTAGAATGGCAGGGCAGTCCGAAGAAACGTGACCTGGTAACCCCAATCGCTTATGATGCATTTGGCAGGGAAGAAAAGAAATACCTGCCTTATTCCGGACTAACAGCGGAAAGCAACGGCAGCTACAAGCCGACAGCCATTACCCAGCAGAACGCATTTTATACCACTCCGGGTACGACCACAGGGTGGGCTTCGGGCGGGGTCGTGCCGATTCCTGATGCTGCATTTTCAAAGACCGTATTTGAGGCCAGCCCTTTGAACCGGGTACTGGAACAGGGGGCACCTGGAGCAGTATGGCAACCGGGAACCAGAACGACTACCTCAGGTAGATCAGTAGTGGTCAGTTATGGAAGTAACAACAGTACCGCTACCAATCTTCCGACTACCGGATTTGCGGTAAGGCTGTATGCAGCCAGCGCCTCAGCGGTGGCAGGTAGTGAGCACCTGCGGACTTTGTCAGGAACAGGAACCTATTATGGTGCCAACCAGCTGTACCTTACCATTACCAAAGATGAGAACTGGACAGGTCTCCCGGCAACAGACGTAAAGCTGGGTACAACAGAAGAATATAAAGACAAGGAAGGAAGGATCGTTTTGAAACGGACTTTTGTGAGGGATGCTATTGGTATTCAGACCTTATCTACTTATTACATTTATGATGATTTGGGGAATTTAAGCTTTGTGCTGCCTCCGGGAGCTAATCCTGAAGCCACAGCCATACCCACGCAGACGATATTGGATAACTTTTGTTACCAGTACCGTTATGATGGGAGAAAACGTTTAATACAGAAAAAGCTTCCAGGCAAAGGCTGGGAAGAGCTCATCTATAATAAACTGGACCAGGTGGTTTTTACACAGGATGCCGTACAGGCGGTAGCAGTAACCCCTGGACCTTACCGCAGTTTTATCAAGTATGACGCGCTAGGCCGGGTGATCATGACCGGTGTCGAGAAAGGCCATACCCAGACCAGGGCATTCATCCAGAATATTGTTGACACGCAGCCGATACTTTGGGAAAGCAGGGACAATGCAGGGTTCCAGGGTTATACCAATGTGAGCAACCCGATGAACAATCCACAGTTTGAAGTCCATACGGTGAATTACTACGATGATTATACGGCTCCAGGCATTCCGAATAACCAGAGTGCCAGCTATCCCAATAAAACCAAGGGATTGCTTACGGCCAGTAAAGTGGCCGTGATCGGTACCGCTACATTCTTGTGGACGGTGAACTATTATGATGAAGAAGGACGTATCGCTAAGGTTTGGCAACAACACTATAAAGGTGGCGTGATCGCAACCAACAGTTATGATGAGACAACCAATACGTACAATTTTGCAGGAGAGTTGACCAAAAGTGTCAGGCGCCATTTTGTAGCTGGTGTAGAAAAGCTGAATGCAACAAACCGGTTTACCTATGACCATATGGGCAGGCCAAAGGATAATCTCCAAAAGACGGGAGATGTTGCAGCCACGACCAATGCGGAAATCCTGCTGAGCCGCAATACCTACAATGAGATCGGTCAGCTGAGCAGCAAAGGGCTGCACAGTACCAACCTGACTACCCCTGCATTTGCCCAGACAGTTAATTACAGCTACAATCCCAGAGGTTGGCTGAAGACCCAAAGCTCACCCTTATTTGCCCAGGAGCTAAAGTATGAACTGGATTCAGTAGGACTGACCCCACAGTACAATGGCAACATCAGCAGGCAGAAATGGGGAATCAATACCAGCTTGACTAAACAATATACCTATACTTACGACAAGCAGAATAGACTGCTCAGCGCCTTGAGCCATGACGGTAATGACGAAACGATTGCCTACAGCATAATGGGCAACATTACCAGCCTGCAAAGAAAATCCGTGACCAATGTGGTAGATCAGCTGGCCTATACCTATTCGGGCAACATACTAAGCAGTGTGGCCGATGCCAATACCAATACGTTGGGGACTTTTCAACTTCCGGGGACAACAGCTTATACCTACGATGTGAACGGGAATATGATCACCAGGATCAGTACCACCAGTGCGGCCAACAACATGTATGATATGGCATACAACCATTTGAATCTGCCGACGAACATCAATGCAAATGGTGCGGTGATCACCTATACTTATGATGCCAATGGTACTAAATTAAAAAAGCTGGTTACCGGAAGTACCACTGTAAATAATGAGTACATTAGTGGTATCCATTACGAAGCAGGCGTGCTGAAGTTTATAAATACTGCAGAAGGCAGAGTGGTTAGGAACAGTGCAACGAACTACGGCTACGAATATACATTAAAAGATCACCTGGGTAATGGAAGGGTGTACTTTGATATTAATGCCGGAACAGCAAGAAAAATTCAGGAGACAGATTATTATGCTTTTGGATTAGATATTCAGCGGAGTTTAATAGGGATAGAAAACAAATACCAGTACAACGGGAAGGAAAAGCAGGATCAGGAGAAACTTTTCGACTATGGTGCAAGGTTCTATGACCCCGTGATTGGAAGATGGAATGTCGTGGATCCGTTGGCAGAGAAAAACAGAAGGTTCTCTCCTTATTCTTATGTGGACAACAACCCACTTAGGTTTATCGATCCTGATGGGATGGAGAAATTTGACTGGGTTAAATATCGTAACGGGAATGGTACCTTTGCTTACTGGGATGATGATGTAACTGATCAGGCAAGCGCAGAGAAGTATTATGGTAAAGACGCAGAGTATCTTGGTAAATCAGCAACTGTAAACACCCCTGATGGAAAAAGTCAGATATTTTTATATGAGGATGGAACCAGAAGTGGAATTAATCCGATTTTAAATGAAATTCCTGCCGGTGCAGAAATGTCCATTTCAGAGGGTGTAAGGCAAAACATGGGTATCCTTAATACTGCTGAGGGCATCTCAACAATAAGCGGCATTGCTGCGTCAGGTGCTATTGGTGCTACTGAAAGTGCAGGTAATTTTCTAATAAATGGGGTTGGAAGAAGAGCTGCGTTTATGGAGGGGCTTGCAAGTAGACCTCAAATTATGCTGAATAGGATAGCTGGAAATGCTTTCAGAGATGAATTGGCCTCAGGACTGATTGCAGAGGGTAGGCAAGTAGCAACGGAAGTCTTTAAAAGAACTCCATTTGGAGCACGCTATATAGACATAGAGGTTAGCTATGGAGGAAAAGTGCTTGGGGGTATTGAGACTAAAGTAGGCAGTTCACCGTATACAGTCTTACAACGAATAAAAGATATTTGGATTGATTTAAATACAAAAGGCGGCTACCCAATTCAGGTAGTTAGAAAGCCCTAATATTAAAGATGATGGAAGCGTATAAAAGAATGATATCGGAAATCAATAATGCTATAAAACCTCTTGGGTTTAAGAAGAAGGGGGACACTTTTTTCTATACCCAGGAGAATAATTTAGGTCTGATAAACTTTCAGAAGAGTAATAAGAGCTCTTCTGAAAGTATAACATTTACAATTAATGCTGGTGTTTACTCAAATTCTCTACATATACTTGACAGCCCCGGCATGGAATCTAAGCCTTCTTTATCAGATTGTCATTGGTTAACTCGGGTAGGTTTTTTATTGCCAGAAAATAAAGATTTTTGGTGGTATATAAACAGTAATACTGTTTTATCTGATCTTAAAGATGAAATTATTTATTTACTTACTTCTGTGGTTATACCCGAAATAAAAAAGCATATTTCTGATGATAGTTTGTTAGAAGATTGGATGAAAGGAATTTCATCGGGCCTCACCGAGCCGCAAATGTATCTCTATTTAATTGGAATGTTAAAACAGAAAAACAGTAATATCTTACATGCTAAAGTGGCTGAATTGAAAGCTTTATCTAAAGGAAAATCTTTTGAACGAAATGTTCGTGAATCTTTAATGGGACTTGGAATAGATGTATAGAGAAATAATAGGTTACTGGATATTGGACCCTTCTGATGTTAGATCTTTTGAAATATATGGTAATATATCTATGGAATTTAAGGCAAATGGGGAATTGACATATACACTACATTCCGATCTTAAAGATGAAATTATTATAATGACTTATGAAATAAAAAACGGAGTATTGATCACTGACCAATTATCGGCTCCTCAAATAGAAGAAACGAGATTCATATTGACTCCTGAAGGTAGGTTAGAGTTGTTTTTTAATGGCCATAAGTCGATTTATATAAGGAAGAAAACATGACGCAATTTATTTCTTTTAATGCTAAAGGCAACTACAGTAGATAGAAATAATCTAATAATAAAAGCATCAAAGGAGTGGAAGAAATAAGACGATGTGTGAGATGGAGAAAAGGCAAAAATGATGAATCACCGGATGATAAAACAAGATTATAAGCAATTCCTTAATGATAATTTTGAGGGCCTTAGAATTCTATCTTCTTTATTTTTTAATTGGGATAATGGATTGCGTTTTGATTTGCAGAAAGGTGAAGTTGATACGGGTAGATATTTTGAAGAAGTGTTTAAACGTTCGACGACTTTATTTCAAGCCGCGTTCGCCCCTAACGACAGTGCTTTTCTTGTTATAATGGATTATAAATATAAACGTGCTAAAATAAGGTCTGGGAATTTCTACTTTAAGCAAATTCGGGACTTAAGTGGCCATGAGATCGCTTATCTAAAAGTGCACAAGCTTTATGATCCAAATGATAGCTTAGATGTTAGAAATGTAACAGTTGTCAAATCTGACTTCGAAAGAATAGATTATAAAAATATCCTAAAAGCAATAGGAAATACTGATTTTACACAGAGACAGCCAAGGCTTGATAAAAATGGAGTTTTCACTTCTAAGGAGGTATTCTTCTTGAATATCGATAAAAAGTTGATCTTTCATATGTATGATGACCGTGGCTTAGATATAATTGCTAATGACGTTGAGCAATTGCGACCTATTTACAATAAATTCAATAGTTGGTTACTTGATAGCAATAGGGAGAAAATTGATGGTCTTTTTAATAAGGAGAAATTGTAACAACTAATCTAGCTTGGGGTATAAATAGCCGTTATTTGGTTTTTAAAACTTTCATGAATGTCTGTGAATCGAGTATTTTTACTTAACAATAATTTGCAAGCATATTCATCTTCAACTACAGTGATTATGTGCCTGTACCAATCGTAATAATTCCATTCTCTTGGCTTAGGAGAATATAAGCAGCACCTATTACTATCCCAATGGACTTCTGCTGCACTTCTATAAATTAATGTAAATTTTTCATGCTCTGGGATGATATAAAGTCTTTCGGTATCATCTATCCCAATTTCTTGTATATTGTCCGTAGTCATATTGTGTTATATATTGTCAGGCTTTCTGCCTAATGTTTTATGTCTCCAAATCGCAATGACATTACAATCTGCATGGTATTCGTTTGGATTATTTTCCAGTAATCTTTTCTTAATTAGGTATGCTTTTTCGAATTCTGATATTAGCCCAACGTTATTGATATCAGAAGGTAAAAAGGTCTCATCAAAACCTCCACAATTTGTTAAGGCACTAGTATCATAGGATTGATCCAATAAATCATACCCTACGAATTCAAAATCTTTAATAATTATTGAGTTACATTCTTTTGTTGGTTCTTGTATTACGGTTAAAAGATTGAATATTGGTGTTTTCTCCATCCTCTTTATCACATAATCTAAATCGGTAAAGCAACCTGTTTCATAAAGATGGTTAGTAACAATATGATCCCAATCCTCGGCATTATCGCGATTGGGTTCCACCAAAAGTTCGTTAAGCATCATGTCTAGAGATATAACTTCTTTAAGTTGTGATAGCTTGCTCCATTCAATATACTTTTTCCATGATATACCATCTTGGTCATAGTATTTATCATAAGTTCCGCGAGCGGTATACCAGAATTTTCATTTTTGAGAGTTTATCATATGTTGCAAGTTAATTATTTTTCGATGTATAGGAAGTTACGGGTCAAATAAGGTCCTTTCTAATTGCGGGCTATTTATGTCTTTTCAAAGTCGGCTTGTATATTGGGGAACAACCACTATCTCCGAAATATACACCAGTGAGTGTCTACTATCTGCTAAATATACAGTTTAACGGCGAATAAAGTCGTTCAGGTCTCCATTATTGTTGTACTGGGACGACAACAAATGCCTGTATTGCATTGATAAACAAGGAATTGCGAGGGCAAAAAAAATGGACAACTCCGGAATTATCGAGGTTGTCCATTATGGTGGGAGATACTGGGTTCGAACCAGTGACCCCCTGCTTGTAAGGCAGGTGCTCTGAACCAGCTGAGCTAATCTCCCCTTAGTTCTACT
>Ga0157373_10001074_pt1 | contig 21012 bp, 23 predicted proteins | sample C65metaG_FD_113460 | JGI IMG/M metagenome (GOLD analysis project Ga0157373, IMG submission 113460) | Corn rhizosphere microbial communities from Kellogg Biological Station, Michigan, USA - C6-5 metaG | ecosystem: Host-associated > Plants > Roots > Rhizosphere > Soil | place: USA: Michigan... | reverse complement strand
AGCCATGCCGGAAGTGCTTCAGTGCGACGTGATGAGTGGCGAATTCGACCTGATGCTGCGGGTCGGCGCGGCGAGCCCGGAGCGGGTGCACAGGGTCTGGAAGGAAATCTCGGCATTGCCTGGGGTGGAGAACACTGTTACCTCATTCGTACTGTCGTCAGTAATCTGAAACTGTAGAAGCGGACACATAAGCCCTGTGGGAGCGAGCCTGCTCGCGATAGCGGTAGACCAGCCGACTTCGATGTTGACTGACCTGGCCCTATCGCGAGCAGGCTCGCTCCCACAGGGGCTATGTGTCTGTTGATCGTTCCCACGCTCCCGCGTGGGAATGCCGCCAGGGACGCTCCGCGTTCCGCGCCTGATCGACCCAGACAAATCCCTGGTCAAAACGCCCATAAAATAGAGCAAATTGGCATATTTCACTGCCCAGCCCACCCCCCTAACCTAGATCCGACCACCTCATCACCCGGATCAAGGGACACAACAAAAATGACTGAATACAAACTGGCGCTGGTCGGCTTCGGCGGTGTGAATCGGGCATTGGCGCAATTGATCGCCGAGCGTAACGACCGCTGGAAAACCGAACTGGGTTTCACCCTGAAAATCGTCGGCGTGACCGACCTGTTCCTTGGCTCGGTCATGGGCCGCGAAGGCCTGGACGCCGCACTGCTGGCCAAGCTGCCGGCGACCAAGGGTGCCTTCGCGCAATGGCCGGGTGGCAACGCCGAAGCCCTCAATGAAGCCGTGATCAAAGAGAGCGGCGCGGACATCATCGCCGAAGCTACCTTCACCAACCCGGTGGACGGCGAGCCCGCTACGTCGTTCTGCCGCTGGGCCCTGGAAGGCGGCAAGCACGTCGTCACCACCAACAAGGGACCGATTGCCCTGCATGGCGCCGAGCTGAAAGCACTGGCCCGCCGCAACAACGTCGCCTTTGAATACGAAGGCTCGGTGATGAGCGGCACGCCGGTCATTCGCGTCGCCAAGCAGTCGCTGGCCGGCAGTGCGATGACGGGTTTCGAGGGCATCCTCAACGGCACCTCCAATTTCGTCCTCACTTGCATGGAAAACGGACTGGGGTTTGCCGAAGCGGTCAGCAAGGCACAAGCGCTGGGCTATGCCGAAGCCGATCCGACCGCGGATGTCGAAGGACACGACGTGCGCCTCAAAGTGGTGATCCTGGCGAACGAACTGCTCGACGCCAAGCTGAAAGTCAGCGATGTCAGCTGCAAAGGGATTTCCTCCCTTGACCTCGGCGACATCGAAAAAGCCCGCCAGGACGGCGCCTGCTGGAAACTCATCGGCGCCGCCAGCCGACACGCCAACGGCTCGATCAGCGCCAGCGTCGAACCGCGCCTGTTGAGCCACGATCATCCGCTCGCCGGCGTGAGCGGCGCCATCAACGCCGTGTCGTTCACCTCCGAACTGCTCGGCGCCGTGACGGTGTCCGGCCCTGGAGCCGGGCGCACGGAAACGGCGTTTGCGCTGCTCTCGGACATCATCGCCATCCACCAGTCTGCCGTGCGCAACCAGGAGTAACCCATGAACGTATCTCGACTGGCCCTGGCTGTGACGCAAGCGCACATCGACGTCCTCAACCCCTTTGACGGCAGCGTCGTCGGCACCGTCGCGGATGTCTGCGCCTCCCAGGTCTCGCAGTTGCTGGCGACCGGCCGCAGCGGCGCGCGCACCTGCGCCGCGCTTCCCCGTCATCGCCGCGCCAGCATCCTCGAGCAGGCGGCATCGAACATCCAGCGCGACGCCCAGGCGTTTGCCCGGCTGATCGTCGATGAAGCCGGCAAGACCCTCAAGCAGGCCGAAAAGGAAGTCAAACGCTGCATCAACACCCTCAAGTTGTCCGCCGAAGAAGCCCGGCGCAACGCCGGAGAAGTGGTGCCGTTCGATGCCTATGACGGCGCCGAATCGCGCCAGGGCTGGTTCTCCCGCGAGCCCCTGGGCCTGATCGTTGCCATCACGCCTTACAACGATCCGCTGAACCTGGTGGCCCACAAACTCGGCCCGGCCATTGCCGGCGGCAACGCGGTAATTCTCAAACCGTCCGAGCTGACGCCGTTGTCGGCGCTCAAATTGGTCTCGTATCTGGTTTCGGCGGGTTTGCCTGCATCCGTGGTCACCGTCGCCACCGGCGGCGCCGAACTCGGCAAGGCCCTGGTCGCCGCCCGCGAGGTGCGCATGATCTCCTTCACCGGCGGCTTCGTCACCGGCGAACAAATCGCCCGCACCGCCGGCCTGAAGAAACTCGCCATGGACCTGGGCGGCAACGCACCGGTCATCGTCATGGGCGATTGCGACCTCGACGCGGCCGTCGAAAGTTGCCTGTCCGGCGCCTTCTGGGCCGCCGGCCAGAACTGCATCGGCACCCAACGCCTGCTGATCCAGGCACCGATCTACGCAGCCTTCCGCGAACGTTTCGTCAACCAGGCCCAAGCGCTGGTGGTGGGCAATCCCTTGCTGGCCGACACCGACATCGGCCCGATGATCACCCCACAAGCCGCACAAAACGCCGAGCATGTAGTGAACGAGGCCCTGCAAGAAGGCGCCACCTTACTCTGCGGCCACCGCCGCCAAGGCGCCTGCTACGCCGCCACCGTCCTGGAAAACGTCGACCACGCCAGTCGCCTGTGGCGCAACGAAGTCTTCGCCCCGGTGGTGGTGTTACAGCCTTTCGAGACGTTTGATGAAGCGGTGGAATTGGCCAACGAACCTGAGTACAGCTTGCATGCTGGGATCTTGACCAACGACCTGACCACCGCCATGAGCGCTGCACGGCGAATCGAGGCCGGGGGCGTAATGATCAACGACTCCTCGGACTTCCGCTTCGACGCCATGCCATTCGGCGGCTCCAAATACGGCAGCCTGGGGCGGGAAGGGGTGCGGTTTGCCTATGAGGAAATGACCCAGCCGAAGGTGGTGTGCCTGAATACGTTGGGTTGAACGATCCGGGTATCGGGGAGCGCTGTCCGCCTGGCTTCGGCCCCGGCTGACAGGCAGCATTGGCGGCGCCCCCCGGCGCGAGCGGTCCTGTCAGGCCTGGGCCATTCTTCGTTGAGGCTGCGAACGCAGATCGCCGAGGTATTCGGCCTCCAGTCCTTCCAGGGCGGCGCAACGGTCGATCAGGTCGCGGCGACGACCCTTGCCGGTAATTTGCGCCATGACCATCAAGCCTTTGAGCACGCCGGCTTCTTTGGCAAACCGCTCGACCCGTTCTATGGTCGTCTCGGGTACACCCGTCATCGACAGGTACCGGGCAAAGCAATGGCGGGAGCCGGCCAGGAGCGTGAACACATCATGCAGCGCGCGAAACTTGGTCGTGTTGCCGGCCAGGGGATTGTCGAGCAACTGTTCCAGGTGGGCATAGAACCAGGGTTGCGCCTGGAAGTTATCCAGGAATGCCTGATGGCGCTGTCGGAATGATGCGTCGATGTCGTGTTGTTGAGTCGGCGTCCATTCCAGACAAAACATTCGTCGACTGCCTTCATTCTGGAAGAACTGGTCAAGCACCTCTTGGGGGTAGCGGTACTCGCGCAGCACGCTGGCGGGGTTGTCATCGACGATGTCCCAGCTGCCGTCGGCATTGGCCTGGCGCAGCACGACAACGTGCTGGGCATGTGAGCCGCGGTATTCGGGGCAGTGCGCAAAGTAATACACGTCCCCCGACAGGAAGGCGCAGCCATAAGCCTGGATCTGCTGATGGATGACGGGCAGTAGGTCATCCAGGCGCTCGGCTTTGCGCTCGTGAAAACGTACGCCCAGCAGTGCCAGGTCGTCGTCGGCGAAATAGGGGCTTTGCAGCGCGTACTTGGCTTTGTTCTCCACCACCATCTGCTGGAAGATGTCGTCCACCGCAGGCAATGCGATATAAAAAAGCCAGTCCACTTCAATGCCCAGGCGTTTCATGAACACAACGGCATGACGCTGGAAGCAGTTGAGGAAACGCCGGTCGTACAGATGTACATCGTAGTGGAACTGCTGTTCTTCCATGACGGGCAATCCTTGGCCTAGGCAGTCAGGTAGTGGTTCAGGAGAAGCCCGGCGACGGACGCCGGACTGCCCAGGAACTGAGGGGCCAGATGGTCGGTTCCGAACTCGATTTGAAAGGCGTCTTCCAGGCGCGTCACCAGGAGCATCAGCTTCATCGAGTCAACACCTGCTTCGAGAAAAGACAGCTCAGGGTTGACCTGGACGCTCTGGGGCGCCACTTCCTTCATCAGCTGGTAGATCTGCGCGAGTACGGTGTTTCGATCGGTTTCAAGGTCTGTGGAACTCATCGGGTGCCTCCGTCAATCAATCATGAACGCGCCAGCGGAACGGGCTGCGAGGCTCGACGCAACTGAGCCAGCCCCAGCAGCCCAATGGCGGTGACCAGGCCGGTGCCGATCATCAGCCCTGGGCCGGATGCCGGGCCGAAGACCGATGCAGAGGTTGCAAAGGTCAATAACAAAGGGCCGGTGGCCTGCATCGAGTACGCACAGAACGTGCTGCGACTGCCCACCAATGCCGCCTGGGCATCGTTGTTCGCGCAGCGCATCAATTGGCTGCGAACGGCGATTCGCAGGTGGTTGGTGACGAATCCGACCAGAAACGCCCCGACCAGCGAAAGCAGCACTTGGGGCGCCAGGACCATCAGCGCGTCGACCACGATCAGACAGGTCGCGAACATCACCAGGCGATGTTTGCCCAGCGGCATCAGCGCGGCCAGGAAAGCCCCGATGCCCGCGACGCCGGAAGCGATGCCGAAACTGGTGGGGCTCCAATGGTTAACTTGCTGATAGACGACGGGCATCATGCTGTTGAATGCGCCGATATGCAGGGCAATCAGCCCAAGGCAGGCCATCCAGCCGTAAGGCATTTCGAAGGTATCGTCAGGGTGTTTCCTGGTCTGCGTGGGCGCAGGGCCCGGCGTCTCGATCGCTACGCTACGTTTCATCCTGCCAGCCAGCAAGACCGGGCTGAGGGCCGCGCCCGTCAGTGCCACGGCGATCAGAAAGACCGAATCATCGAGCAGGCCCAACAGTGCTCCTCCGGCCAACGAGCCCGTGAAGCCACCGACCTGGATGGCGGTTTGCATATAGCGCGCGGCATCGTCCGCCGGTAGCCAGCCGGCGACGACCCGGCGGGTATTCTCGATTTCCAGGGAGCTGGCTGTGAGGAAGTCGACCGTTCCCACCATCAATGCGATCAGCAGGAATACACCGAGAGCCGCGGCCAGTCCAAACCAGGCAAAGAGTGCCGCAATGACAAAGGCGGCGACACGCAACGCGACCAGCCAGGCGGCGCCGATGTTGGCCGCTCGCCCTCGGCTCAGCAGGGCCAGCGCGAACGGTACAGCCACCGAGAGACACAGGACGACACCCAGGGGGACGCTCGAACCGGACAGTTTGAGCGACATCCAGATCACGCCGGTCAGTACAGCCTGGTCACAAGCCGTGGATAGCGCTACGACACCGTAGAACAGCAAGTTTCGCGACGACATGAATGGAACTCCGGTGGGGCCAATCGCGTGACCGGTGAGTGACGAAAGCATGGACCGTCGAACGATTTCCTCGAGAAAAACCGCAGGCCATCGCCTTCATGATCGGCTGAAAGGCGCTACGAGGACGCCTGAAAATACCCAGGCCCCGACACGCTCCGCAACTTGCGTTAGCAAAACTAAAGGCCACTGCAAAAACCTAACGCAACGCCACGAGCGCGGTTGCCGGTAGTAGGCTCTGACCACCGATGACATCGGACGCAGGAGCGAGCAGCGTGAGTGAAGGACTGCAAACACTGATTTCAAAGTTGAAAGAGAACCCGCGCAACACGGTTGTGTTTCACGGACGCACTGGAATGGAGTGCGTCCGGTTCTCTGACTTGCACCAGGCTGTTTCGCTTGTCTCGCAGCAGCTCGGCGAGTTCGGCCTGGAGGCGGGCATGCAGGTCGCGATGGTCGCCGAGAACGGCAAGGCGGCTTTTTTGCTGGATCTCGCCTTGTTGAATATCGGCTGTATCGCCCTGCAGGTTCCCGAGAAAACAGCGGGGAGCGCCCTGGCCGACATCGGCCTGCAGAACATTGCCTTTCTGCTGGTCAGCGCCTTGCACAGAGATGAGGTGGACACCGGTTCGTGGGAGCCCATTGGAACACTGCGGGGGATGAGCCTGTTCCGCAACCCGGCCTGTTCGAATGCATTCGCCCCGGTCGCGGGGCCCATTATTTTTTCGTCCGGGACGAGCGGCAAAGAGAAGAAGATTCGCGTCAATAATGCGACCGTCCTGCTGAATGCCCGGCAGTTTTTTTCAGCCATCGATGCCCGACAAGACGACAGTTTCCTGATCTTCCTGCCCCTTTCCAATTATCAGCAGAAGTTGTTGATCTACGGCTGCATCGATACCGGCATCGATATTGTTCTCAGTGACATGCAGAACGTCATGCAGGCCCTGAAGCAAACATCCCCCAGCCTGTTTCTGGCTCCTCCGCTTTTTTATGACTCGATGTGGCGCCTGGCGGATGGACGCGGGGAAAAGCTGCGCGAGTTGTTCGGTACGGGCATGCGGCAGATGTGGAGTGGCATGGCTGCACTGCCGTCGGTCATCCTGGAGGGATATCGCGCTGGCGGGCTGCCGCTGCTCGAAGCCTATGGCATGACGGAGTACGGCCCGATCGCCGTCAACACCCTCCAGCATAACCGGCCCGGTTCGGTGGGACGGGCGCTGGTTCCAGGCAGCGTGACGCTGGAAAGTGACGGGGAAATTCTACTCAGGTCGAGTCAACGGTTGACCTGCGGTTATGTGGACCAGCCTGTTGACGTCGAGCAAGCGGTGTATCGGGATGAGGTCGCGATCGCCACGGGCGACGTCGGTCGCATCGACGATGAGGGCTTTATTTTCATCGAGGGGCGCAAGAACGACACGATCATCACCTCGGGTGGCCAGAAAGTTCACCCCACTGCCGTCGAACAATCATTCAACAGCCTGCCTTGTGTGCAGTATGCCGTCGCGCTGGGTGCTCGTCGGCCCCACCTGGGAATGTTGCTGGTGGTCGAGCAGATCGATTCGAGCGCCCGGCAACTGATTGAAAAAACCATCAGCGATTACAACGTCGGTGCCAGCGTACCGATACGCAACTATTTCCTGTCCACCGAGCCGTTCACCGCCGAGAACGGTTTGCTGACCCGGAACCTGAAGCTGCAGCGCAAGAACATATCGTCCCGATACGAAACTTGCGTATTCAACTGAGTCGTCACGCAAACATTGATCTTCCACACTGAGAAGGCAAGGAGATTTACCTTGGACGCGTTAAAAGAAGACTTCGGACTTAGCGATGAGGAAATTGCTTTTTTCTTCAAGAATGGATACGTAAAGCCGTTCAAGGTCTACGAGCCTGAAGAGATGGAACGGCAATGGCGAACGGTGCGCCTGCAGACACTGGATCGCAGCAATGCGGTTTATTCCGACAATACCATCTCCAACTCAGGCAGTAATAACCTCGCCAACTATGACCGGCATCTGGATATTCCTTTTCTCGGTCAACACGTTTGTAACCCCAAGATCGTACATAAAGTGCGTAGTCTCATGGGCAAAGACTTGCTGTGCTGGCGCACCGAGTTCTTCTCGAAGTACCCGGGCGATGCCGGGACCGACTGGCACCAGGCAAACACCTTCGCTGGGGTGGCGGGGCGTCCTCATATCATCTGGCCCGATGACTCGGGGCGTCGCGGGACGCTGACCGCCTGGACCGCTTTCACCGACACGATGAAAGACACGGCCTGTATGGCGATCGTCCCCGGCACCCACAACATGATGCATTACGACGAAGATAAGCGCCTGATATTCAATCCGGAAAAAAACAACGACCTCGTCAAGGACGGTGTTCGTCGTGGATTGTGGGGTTACGACTACCGCGATCTGCAAGTCGATCCGGATTGGAAGCCTGACGAGTCGAAAGCGGTCTACTTCGAGATGAAAGCCGGCGAATGCGTGATTTTCTGGTCGACGGTGCTGCATTCCTCGCTTCCGCACCTGGGCCTGACCGACAAGATGCGCCTGGGCTATTCCGCTCGCTACGTGCCACCAGAGGTGCTCATCCACCCCGATACCGACATGCTCCACGAGTTCGGTGGAGAGGTCAGCCTCGAAAACTACGGCGCTGTCGTGGTGTCGGGCGAGACCCGCTATACCCATAACCGCATTCGCGAAAAGAACATGCTGGGCGAGCCGTTCATCCCTGCCTGATCACTCTCGGGCCGGATCGTCTCCGGCCCTGTTCTGTATAAGGACGAATGCGCATGCGCATAATGATTGACGCTTGTTCCTACGCCTTGGGTGAAGTCGAACGTCCTTATCACGATGTGCCTGACTTCAAGAATATGCTTGATCGCTTTGGTTATCCGGATGAACCCTCGGTATTTGGCTGGGGAAGTTACTTCAAGACCGACGGCGATATATTCGACCTGGGCATCAGGTCCGCTCGCCAGACCCTGGCCCAGAGCCGCGTATCTTCGGACGATGTCGATTTCGTCATGTTCTGCTCGACCTGTTTTCCCGGAAACGAGATCGAGTACATCAATTACAACGTTCGACTCTATGAACGTCTGGAACTGAAGAAAGCGTTTCCCATCGGCATCACGCTGAACAACTGCATCAGTTTCATGAGTGCGATCGTGATGGCTGAAAGCATGGTGCGCAGCGGGATCTACAACAACATCCTGATCATCACCGCCGACAAGGTCTACGACGAGTCCATACGCTTCAACAACTTCGCCTTGCTCAGCGATTCGGCGGCCAGTTGCCTGGTGACCCGTTGCGATGGGCCGGGCCTGGAAATAGTGTCCGCGCGTTTCGGTGTCAGCCAGGATCCGATCACCTCCAATCACGGAAAAGACGAGCCTGAGCTTTACGGGCGCATCCTGACTGACGTACTGGAGGCTAGCGCGGTAACCCTGGCCGATGTCAGCAAAGTGTTTTGCAACAACATCTTCCGTCCAGTGACGCAGCTCAAGGAAACCCGTCTCGGGTTTTCGCGCCGGCAGCTGTACCTGGATAACGTGGCGCGCTGCGGGCACTGCTTCTCGGCAGATACGTTAATCAACTACGTCGACTATGCCCGACAGAACACGCCGGCCGAGGACCAGAAATTCCTGTTCTCGATCGATGCCCCCAACCTGCGCGCCAACCTGCTTGCTCAATACAAACATCAACCGTGACTCATCCCATATCGCTCTCTGGAGGAATGCCCATGAACATGCCAACCCAGGAACTGCACACTCCGACCGACACCCATACGTTGTCGACGGTCCACGCAATTTGGGCCGAAGTGCTCAAGCATCCGGCGCAAACCGACCAGGCGGACTTCTTCGACGCCGGAGGCAACTCGATGCTGCTGATCGCGATACTGAACCTGGTCCATGAGCGGCTCGACCGCGAGATCAACCCGGCCGCGCTGGTCGACGGTATCACCCCGGCCAGGCTCGCTGAACTGGCCGCCTGAGCATGCCCAGGTCGACGCAGAGACCCACAGGGAAGGATTTTTTATGATCGAGTTCATTGATTCTCGCGGTGTGCCTGTGCGAGTGCAGGACGCCGCCGAAGCAGACGAATTGGAGACTGCCCTGACGGGCATTCTTGGAATGGAGTTCGATCCACTCCCACTCCTGCAGCGGCGCGAAGTGCGTTGCCCGATTTCTCGGTTGATCGAGAGTGTCGTCAGGTTATCGAGCATGGAAGACCGGCAGATCCAGCAGGCCACGCTGCTGCTGGGCAGTCTCGACCCTGAACAGTTGAACCCCCGTGAGCGAGGGCATCTGGCGGCCTGCAATCACTGGGTCAACCAGGACTATGATCTGGCCCACGCCTGCTGGCGCGAACTGTTGGTCCAGCATCCGCGCGACATCGTGGCCTTGTTCAGCGTGCATATGCTCGAGTTCAACATGGGGTGGACCGAGCGGATGCGCGAAACCGTGGTCGCGATAAGGCCCTTCTGGGAACCCGCGCATCCGCTGTATGGGTACGTGCGGGGCATCGAAGCCTTTGCCCTGGTGGAAAACGGCGACTATGACGCCGCGAGTATCGCGGCCGAGTGCGCGCTGGCGATCAACCCTCGGGACATCTATGCGATCCATGCCGCCTGTCACGTCGGCTACGAGCGTGGGCAGTACGCCCAAACGCTGAAGTGGCTGGACGACACCGAGCGTAATTGGGCCGACAACCTCTGCATGCGCATTCACCTGTGGTGGCATCACGCGCTGTTCAATCTCTACATGCAGCGCCCGGATGCGGTCCTGCAGACGTTTCATCAGAAAATCAGGATCAAGAACGACCCCGACGGATATGAGGATCTGGACGCAGTCAGTCTGTTGTGGCGCTTGTCGCTGACGGGGGTGGATGTCTCCGAGCTGTGGCAGGAAGTGGCGCAATACTGGATGCCGTCCATCGATCAATCACAGTACTGGTTCAACGATGTGCATTCGATCATGGCGATGGCCAGCTCCAATCACCAAGTGCTGGTGCAGCGCATCTTGCGACGTATCGACGCGACGTATGCCAAGGTTCCGATGATTGCCAACGTGACTCGCACCGTTTGCCGGGGGCTGATTGCCTTCCAGCAAGAGGACTACGACAGTGCCCTGGAATTGTTGAGCAAGATATTGCCGGCGGTGCGGGCCATTGGCGGCAGCAATGCGCAACGTGATCTGCTGGAACTGACCACGATCGAGGCGGCCATACGGGCCCGGCAATTCGATCGTGCAAGACAGCTCATCCAACAGGGACGCAGCCTGCGTCACCCTTCACCCTTTCGTACATTCTTTGTCGACCGTTTACAGGATGAGGAACCGATCCACCTGCGAGCTTGACCGGGCGGGCCCGTGCGTTGCGCTCAAGAGCGCAATGCACTTCCTCACCGGCCGCGTGGCGTGATGCCGTCGAGCAGACGTTGCATGTTTCCCGAAAGCAGCAGGCGAACATCGGCAGCGCCGATACCCTGATCCGGGTCGACGATGAACGCGCGCAGTCGTTTGTTGATCGCCTCATGATTATTGATGGGCCAATCCGTGCCAAAGATGATCTTGTGATTGATCTCGCTCTGGAACAGCGTGGTCAGCACGGGGGCGTTGCCCCGGGCATCTATTGCGTGCTGGGCGCCACTCAGGTCCAGGTAGACGTTGGGGCGGTACTTGCAGAGTTGGATACATTGAGCCTGATCGTTGACCGCCCCGTGGGCGAGGATGAAGGGGATATTCCGGTAGCGACGCGCCGGTTCGTCCACCCACATCGCTTGGGCGGGAGCGAAGGAGAGCGCCGGGGAGGTCGGCCCGATGTGCAGCAATACCGGCAGGCGATAAGCGTCACAGTATTCGTAGAAGGGCGTCAGCGCCGGGTCATCGGCCTGGTATCCACAAGGTGGATAAAGCTTCAGGCCGCTGAAGCCGTACTCCTCGATGCCTCGGATGAACAGGTCGAGCCCGTCCTGTCCCCAGCGTGGATCCACGCCGGCAAAGACGTCGAAACGTCCGGCATGGCGCTGGAGAATGGCTCGGTGTTCCTGGAACATCTCATCGATACTCAGTTCGACGTCCGGCAACGCGAAAGAGAAGTCCGGCAGCAGCAGGACGGAGCGGCTGATTCCCGCCCTGTCCATCGCGGCAATCTGGGCGTCCCCCTGGTGATCGCTCAATTCGCGCTGGAACTGATCGATGATTCTCGATCGGGAAACCGGGAATCCGCTGGCCCGCAGCTTCACTTCGATGTTATCGGCCACCCCTTCCAGGAAACTCAGCGGGGTGAAACGTGTGGAGGCGACGTGGCTATGGCCGTCGATGAGCGTCGGTTCGTCGATATCCCCGGGCACATCACTCATCGCCCACCTGCTGCTTGCGCAGAAAGCGTGCGTAACGCTCCATCATCTGCCTGACGACGCCTTCGCTTTCGCGGTCGACGCCGAAAACGTAGCGGGGGAAATCCAGGTCCTTTTGTACGTCCCAGATCCGATCATGCTGGTCCGGGGAAAAGAGCTGCGCCGGATCACCCACGGCGATCCAGCCGATCGGCACCGTCGTGCCTGCCTCCAGCACGGTCTTGATATGGACCACTCCATTGATGCGGACCTCCGAGCCTTTGCCGAGGCGGGCGCCGTTGAAGACGGACGCACCGGTTGCAACAAACACCTCGTCCTCGATGCGGCAACCGGTCAGATGGCAGTGCGGCCCCACCATCACGTGATTGCCGATATGGCAGTCGTCATGGGCGGTGCTGCGGATCACTGCATTTTCCATGACGATGCAGTTCTCCCCGATCATCAGCGCGCCGCCTTCTGCGACAAGGACCGCGCCGTGCCCAATGACCGTTCCGGCACCGATGGACACATTGCCTTCCAGGATCGCGCTCGATGCAATCCGCGCGGTGGGAGCAATTTTCTGTTTGGGTTCGGTTTTGTCCGGCATGTGTACGATTCCTTTCAGTTATTGTTTTTCTCCAGAGACGAAGAATACGCCGATCCCCGCCCAGCCGCCCGGGCTCTCGATGCTTTGCGTGATCACGGCCATCTCGCGTCGGGCCTGTTCGAGTTCGTCTTCTGGAATCACTTCCATCTTGTAGCCAAAGACCAGGTCGCAGAAGGCGCTCGCGCCGATCAGCGAGGTGGACACCAGCAACATGCTGCAGCGGATGTCGCCGTAGCCGGTTTCTTCGAGGTAACTCGCCAGCTTGCTGCCTACGTGACGATCGCCGCCGCGAGCGGCTTGAGCCCTGGCCACGCGAGCGAGGAATGACTGCAGCTCGGGTGGCTGGGGTGACGCGCCGAACCACCGATCGTCAATGTCGCAGATACACAGTCGTCCGCCGATGGCCAGGCTGCGGTGGATATTGCGCAAGGCGCTCAACGGGTCCGACAAGTGCTGGAAAACCATCCGCGCATAGCTGAAATCGAACTGCCCCGGGTCGGTCAGGCTGTCGTCATAAAGGTTGCATTGGCGTACCTGCGCTGCGTCAATCCCGGCGCTGGACAATTGCTTGCGCGTTTCGCTGATACTGGTTTCGTTGCAATCCAGTGCCGTCAGGCGGCTTGGCTGGGCACGAAGCGCGATCTGGGTGGTGATGATGCCGGGACCGCAGCCGACATCCAGAACCCGTTGTCCCTGGGTCAGGCCGGCTTGCCTCAAGTGATCGAACTCCAGGTCCAGCGCAATGCCTGCCTGGGATTTCAGGCGGTGCAGGGAGTCTTCGTTGTCACGAAAGGTTCCCAACTGATACGACTCGTCAACGATCAAAACCATGAGCATTCCCTTCCATTTTTTTCTGTAGCCAGACTATGTCGACCAGATTGTTTTCCAGCCTTGCGATTCGAGGAATCCGTACACATTCGGCAAAGCCCTGAGACTTGCACCCGCGGGCGCTGGCGTGATTCGGCCCCAGGATAATGGCGACCACCGATTCGAAACCTGCCTCCCGGGCCGATACCTCCAGGGCCTGCAACAATCGAATACCGACCCCGCGTGCGCGCATGTCTCGCCGTACATACACGGCGACTTCCGCCATGGTTTCGTCGTCGGGCCGGGCGGAAAATGGCTTCAGGGCACCCCACGCGACCGTATCGCCATCACTCGATAGATAGACAAGCACGGCAAAGCGCCGATCTTTTCCAAAATAGGTCAGCATGAACTTTTCAATCGAATCGTGGGGGACATCGCAGTTGGCGAATACCTTGTCGGCAATGGCCTGATTGTAGGTCTCCACCATGGAGGGCAAATCATCGGGAGTGGCCGGCCGAATCATCTAGTAACTTCCTGTAGAACACGTTCAGCATCGAATTTCCGCGTGCGCCCACTGCGCCGCCCAACAGGAAGGGGCTGTCGGAAAACCATGAAGCATGGTGTTGCATATGGCTGTCCACCACGCTGATCAGTGTGTGAACGCCTTGCTCTATTCCCTTTGAAGCGCATGCCGTGGAAAGCACATCGAACACAGTGGAACTGGCGTCTTCGTCTTCACTGTGCAGGACCAGCTTCATGCTGCCGTCGTAACCGGCGCGTTCGTGAAACCGAAAGTACACGGCCCAGCCGGACGGCACTCCGTCCCCGCGCGTACAGCGATAGGCACCACCCGGCCGACGGGAATTGAATATCTCTGCGACACAATCATCCGGGCTGGAAAAACGTTGGGCGAGGACCCGTTGCCAGGTATCGCTCCCCATGGCGTCGGTCAAACATCTCAATGTGGCATCGGGGGCCATGGGGTGCGCGTGGTAAGCATCCGATACAGTACTTTTCACGATGACGAACCCTCTCGCTCACCCTGTCTTGATGTGACTTGAGTCTACGCCCAAGCATGCCGGGCAAACGGCGCGTTAGATTTTTTAAAGCCGCGGCAGTAACACTTAACGAGCCTTGACGGCGTTGCGGATCGCTCAACAGGGCGTGGGTTGAAGGGACTTGCTGGCGGTATCGATGATGCGTCTTCCCACCAGGTCCTTGACCACTGAATGGTTCATCCAGCCATGCCAGTAAAGTGGTTCCCTGTAGCAGTTTTGCGGCATCAGATCGACCAGTTGCCCCTCTTCGAGCAGCGGTGCGGCGACATCGGCAGGCATCAGCGTGTAGCCAAGCCCCGCCAGGACCGCATCCTGGACCATGGGCAATGAAGGCAAGTAATGGCAGGGGAAGCGCTCGATCGAAACACCAAGCAGTTCGCGGAGGAAGGCTGCATGGCGCGTGTCATTGCGCCCGCGGGTGATCGCCGGCGCATCGAGCAGCGAATGTGTACCCAGGCCCCGGGCCAGATAGCGGTGCATATAGTCAGGTGTACTGACGCATTTGTATTCCATGACCCCCAGCGGATGGACTTCAAACCCATCGAGGGGCTCGGCAACCACCGAAACGCAACCCTGGACATCCCCGCGTTTGAGAATGTTCAGGCTGGAGCAACGATCATCGGAAATGATTTCCACACAGACCTGTTCGGCCCGCATCAACTCGATCAGTAGCGGGGCGAACCAGGTGTTGAGCGAGTCGGGATGTACACCAATGGCAATCTTTGAATTCGTATTGCCCTTGCGCGAAAGCAGCCTCAGGACATCATGTTCCAGCGAGCGCAGTGCCGAGACATGTTGCAGTAGGGCCTGGCCGGCTGACGTGGGGTGGATCGGTCTTTCGCGAATGACCAGGATGGTTGAAAGCGAGTTTTCCAGCGACTTTATTCGTTGCGAAATGGCACCGCTGGTGATGTTGAGCGCCGAGGCAGCGCGTTCAAAACTCTTATGTTCAATGACACAGGCAAACGCTTCCAACTGTTGGCGATCCAGCATGTCAACCTCCCTGTAAGCCACTGCGTTATCAGGCTAATAACGCAAGGTTATGAACATCCGTGTGCTCGTGGCTCAATGGCCACCCCACATACATTTTCATTGGCAGCAATCCGAAAAAATCGGATCGTTTGAATAAGGAAGACTGTCATGGGGAACGCTGCCCCAGTTGTTCAAATCACAAGCCCGTCCATGGGTGTGGCGCGTCGCGTTCGAATTTCCTGTTCGATACGAATCGCGTGGCTTGCACCCGGGCTGCAGCCATAATTTCGAATGGCTATATTCTTATGCGAACACAAAATAGCCCCATTACGCCCTTTGAGACAAGTCCTGGATCCAATCCATTTGCCGGATGGAATCATGGCTTTTTAGTGCTATCTGGTCTCGTCAGAAGGCACTGTCGTGCTTGAACCCAAAGGCCAGATAATCGCTTGAGCGACAATGGTTCGCTCGCCATTGAAAGTGACGGCCGGACCGCCGTGTAGCGCATAACCCATTTTCAGGGCATCGCTGACGCGATGACAAAATGCAGCATCGTCGGGGCCTGTCAGCACCCTGTAGATGGGAAGCCCGTCGGGCGGTAGGTTCATGCTTCTTCTCCTTCAGTACACCAGCAACGACATGCTGGCCGTCTGTTCGACGCCGCCGTGGAGTGGCGTCCTGCACACCGTGAGGCAGTCTACTCGCCGTGGATCGGGGCCAACAACGGTCATGCCGCGTTGATGTCCCTGACAACCCCCTCAAACGACACTGCCTCGCAGCGTTGTCTGCAACTACGCCAGAATCTGCCGGCTTGTGCGCCTTGGGTTGGGTCGGTAGTTTGAGGCCTGCCACTGCCCACCAGTGACACCAGAAAACACCCAAGGAACGCCCCACATGCTGCAAATGGATTGGCTCAGTCACCACATGGACAAATGCGACCTGATGGCCGAATGGCTTTATCAGGAGTTCAGCTACGAATTCGCACAACAATCCCTCGCCAGTTGGCAGCACGAATTCTCGGCCGGGCAACACGATGGTCGCTGGAAATGCCTGATCGCCACGGAGCAAGGCCAACTGCTGGGCGGCGTCTCACTGGCCGACAACGACCTGCCCGACCGGCCAGAATTGGGTCCCTGGTTGGCATGCGTCTACATCACACCAGAAGCCCGACGCAGAGGGCTCGCCGCGCAGTTGATCGAAGGCATTTGTGCTCATGCGAGGGAGACTGGATTTTCCACCTTGTACCTGCACACCCACAGCCAGAGTCATTACTACGCCAAGCTGGGCTGGGAAGTGTTGGAGCGCTTCGAGGCCTGGGGGAAAGAGCAATGTCTGATGGCTCGGGGTTTATAAGCAGCAGCTCAAAGGCAGGAACAGACCAACGATGACACGCATTCGCTACGTCGCTGCAACCTGGTTGCTGTCCTGCCATCTGGCTCAAGCCTGCAGCCCTGCGCCAGTTGAACAGCAATACGCCCTGGTCGATGGGCAACTGGTCTACCAATGGGTGACTGCCGGAAGGGCGGGAGCGGTGGAGGCCACATTGATCAATAACGTCGAGGGCGTCGATGTCTCCCGTTTCCACCTGGCGAGCCCTCATACGCCCGTTCAAACCGACAACACCGGCCCGTGGCGTGACGGCGGTCCTCTTCAACGCCCCAGTTATTACACCGACGGCCACAATGTTTACTACAAGGGAATCCAACTCCAGAATCCCGCAGGCACACCGGCGGTGCATGCTGCCAGTTTTGTACAGCCATTCGCGGGGATGACCTTCGCGGCTGACAACGAAAGCCTCTACTACGATGGTGAACGGACCGATAACAACACCGCTGCTGCGCCGTTAGACATCGCATCGCTGAAAGTTGTGGACGAGTATCTGCTGATGGATATTCGCAACCTCTATCACCGAGGCAAGATTGTCGGTTCGGCAATAGGATTCCGGTTCATCGTATCCAAACCCTATGGCAGCGGTTCCTCATGCAGGCAGGGCAAGCACGTCATTGCGCGTAACAACAAGACCGTGTTCCTGGATGGCGTAGCGATCAACGCCGATGCCGCCACCTTTCGAGTAAAGCGCTGGGAGCCCGACACCGTCCTGGATTACGTCGATAAGCATGGCTCGCATACCTACAGCTACAAATAGCCCCACGCCTCGATAACTGAGCCCAAGCCAACCCCCAATCCATTGTGGGAGCGAGCCTGCTCGCGATAGCGATCTCCCCGCCACCATCAACCCAATTGACCCACCGCCACCGCGAGCAAGCACCCGACACCGCCTTGCGCCATTGCCTACAACTACGCCAGAATCCGCCGGCTTGTGCGCCCTGGGCCGCGTCGGTAGTTTGAGTCCTGTCACTGCTCATCAGTGATCGGGTTTAGCAGCCCTTGGTGAAACAAGATGTGCAAGGCGTCATCCAGTCAGGATTCCCATCCTGCACTTGATGGTGGCTGTGCGCAGGGCGTCCCTGGACGCGCCGGCTTCTTGTTTCCCCGGTCTGCTAACCTGCGCACAGCTGCCACCCATCGTTTAGCAGCGAGCGGGTGATGGCTCCTACTACAGGAAGCAAGACAATGGCAAAAGTTACTCCGAATCCTCCATCGACAGATGAAACCGTCTCCCGCGCCCAATCGGCCCGAAACAAAAAACTCGACGACGCTGCTGCGCGAGCCTTGGACTTCTACCTGAAGCCCACACCTGAGAAAGAAACGTCCGACAACGCTCACCCGCTGTTTCTTATCGCGCCTGATGTTGATTCTGAATGTTTGCTTGCGAACCTCAGTGAGAACCTGGCTTCGGCGAATGCCATGATCAGTGATTTGGCGTTTGATCTGGATGGGTCAAGACGACATGTGGCGTTGGGGATTTTGCAGGTGATCGAGTTGAGCGAGCTGTTGGCGAATCGGGCTTTGGATATTGTTGAGGTGAGGTAGTGCAGGGCATTCGCTGCTCTCTTGACGTAAAAAAGGTCTTGCTGGTCAGGACCTTTTTCGTATCCGAGAGTCCCGAAATGATACCGGGCGCATTCGTGTCTGAGCTGGGCTTTGAGGGACTGCAATAGGAGGGGCGTTGTGGCTGATGCCAGTCAGTTAAGCCACAAACCCGTGGAAGCAAAGCCTGCTCCGGGCGGCGATCCGACGATTGCGGTAAGTCAGTCAGCAACAATGTTGACGGGGCCATCGCTATCGCGAGCAAGCTTTGCTCCCACAGGCGTTGCGCCGTTTGATCCTTAACTGACTGGCATTAGGCGTTGTGTTTAGCCGTTGAAAAGCACATTGCACCGGGTACACCACCCTTCAGCTGCGCTCCGGTTCATTGGAAAACGGAAGGGACGATGACCTGTATCGGCAACCGTCAAAACCAGTGAGAATCCCATGAATCTGCGCCGAATCTCGTCGGCTGGAATGCTCATGCCTGCCTCATCGACTATTCGAAGAACCCCGCCCGACACCCTGCGGTCAATCCGTTGCCACTCAAAATGCCAGCCTGTGACCCACGTGAAGTCTCGAATTTGATAATCGCCGGTGGCGCTTTGGCATTGAGCGAGTTTCTTGCTGGAGACGTCAAAGACAAAAAATAGGGGGCTTGGAAAGCCGAGCCGCTGAGTATCGTCAAGGCTCAAACCTTCTTTCAGGTTGATGGATGCTACCAGTGCTTTTGCTCGTCTCTTGCGCTGGATCAAATGCCATACGGAAAGGCAAAAAATAGAAACAGAAGCCAGGAAGAGCTGGCGTGCTTCGGCGGTAAGCTTATCGGGCCAATACGCAATCACGCCCCATACGAGTGCTATCGTGGTAAGGCCAGATAACCAGGCGGCGGGGATCACCATACTGTTAGCGAGGCTGGTTCCGAGCGTCCTCAGACAGCTTTCCATTACTTATCCAATGTCATTTGTAGAAGAGCGTGCAGGTTATCACTGTGAGCGTTCAGGCATTGCACCTAACCGGCTGAGTAGCGTGCTTTCGTACGGGTGTTACGGTGACTTCAAGCATTCTTGCGTGTGTTTGTCTGCTGGTTTTCAGGCATTAAAAAGCCGGCTTATGGCCGGCTTCTCGTTGACTGACTCAGCTCGTTTTTGACAAACCTCACCAGCCTTCAAAACGTACATCCGGCTCTTGCGGCCGGCTGTGGGACTTGGTCAGAAAGTGATCTGCCTTGTCGGTGCGAGGCATGGGCTCGCAAATGTGGGGCGCAGGATACGCGGGGTTTCTTCGGAAGCCCAGGGGTAAGTGGTGTGGAATCATTGGGTTACCGGTGATTCAAGGGACAAAGTGGGGGCTGCTTTGCAGCCCAGCGGGGATGAATCCCCTCGCCACAGAGGATCTCCTTAGTACAAGCAATCTCCTTTAGGTGGGGGAGCGCTGGCTACTGTCCTTTAGTCCAGAGGCTCAATCGAACACCTGCGGTCGTTGCTTGTTGAGGGTGGACCACCAGAATACCCAGCCCAATACCCTGATGTTCTGTGCTTCGATCTGTTCGGCGCTGAAGACTTCGTCCGGGTAGGCGGCGCTGTTGTGGCTGCGTAGGCGCAGGCGGTTGCCGGGGATTCGGTGGAGGTATTTGATGCGCAGCATGCCGTCGTGTTCGAGGGCGTAGATCTGGCCGTCGATGACTTGGGTAAGGCCGCGGTCGATGGCGAGGATGGAGCCGTCTTCGATGCGTTCGGCCATGCTGTCGCCGACCATAACGGTGCAGATGGCGTCGTTGGGGTTTATTTCCAGGGATTCGAGGTGGCTGCGGGGCAGGCGGATGGATTGGTCGGGGATTTCGGTGATGTGGGTTTTGTTGCTGCCCGTCGCGATAGGGGCTTCTGTGTAGAAGGGCAGTTCGATGTCCTGGGTTTCCGCCACGCTGTAGACGCCTTGGACTTCGGCGGCTTCATAGGTGGTGCCGGGGCCGAGGCCCAACGGGGTTTGTGGGCCTTCGCCGTGGGCGAGCCATTGCGGGCTGACGGTCAGCAGGCCGGCGATACTGTGGATACGACCCGGCGGGATGCCGCGGTTGAACCAGTTGTTCACGTGCTGCGATTTAACGCCGTATAACTTCGCGAAGTCGGCGGATCGGATTTGTGCTTCTTTGAGAAGGGCTCTGAAGCGGTCGCCACTGGAGGTCTTTTTCATAAACGGAAAGTTTAGGAGCGACTGTGTTTTGAGCAATAAACAAGTCGTTCAAATTTATAAGACGATCTTTCCGTTTGCAGGATTTGAAAGCGGCGGGATAAACGCAGTTAAACATTGTTAATACAGTTTCGTATTAAGCACTATTAAGGCATAAAAAACCCCGGTGCAAACCGGGGTTCTTCTTTGAATCAGTTTCAGCCCTTGTAGGCGGCAACCGACTTGGTGATCGCTTCGCGGGCGGCGTCAGCACCGGCCCAGCCTTCGATCTTGACCCACTTGCCTTTTTCGAGGTCTTTGTAGTTCTCGAAGAAGTGTTCGATCTGCTGGATCAGCAGTGGCGGCAGGTCAGTGTATTCCTTCACGTTGACGTACAGTTGCGACAGTTTGTCGTGTGGCACTGCGATGACTTTGGCATCGCCGCCGCCGTCGTCGGTCATGGTCAGGATGCCGACTGGACGGGCACGGATGACCGAGCCTGGAGCCACTGGATAAGGGGTCAAGACCAGCACGTCGAGGGGGTCACCGTCGTCGGCCAGAATGTTGGGGATGTAACCGTAGTTGGCCGGGTAGAACATCGGGGTGGCCATGAAGCGGTCAACGAACAGGCAATCGCTGTCCTT
>Ga0157373_10001072_pt1 | contig 21023 bp, 11 predicted proteins | sample C65metaG_FD_113460 | JGI IMG/M metagenome (GOLD analysis project Ga0157373, IMG submission 113460) | Corn rhizosphere microbial communities from Kellogg Biological Station, Michigan, USA - C6-5 metaG | ecosystem: Host-associated > Plants > Roots > Rhizosphere > Soil | place: USA: Michigan... | reverse complement strand
TTTACAGCGGCTAACTATAATATCAACTGCAACGCTGGCAATATCATCGTAACCCCGATTACTATAACTGTTACTGGTAGCAATGCTTCCAAAGTATATGGTACGGCTAACCCTGCATTCGCAGTTAATTACGCTGGTTTCATCACTGGTGATAACGCTGCAAGCCTAACCACACAGCCAACGGTTACTACTACGGCTACAGCCACTTCGGGCGTGGGTAGCTATACACTTACAGCAGGCGGTGGCGCAAGTACCAGTTATACGTTCGTATATTCGGGTACGGGCACTTTAACGATAACGCCTGCGCCATTAACCATTACTGCTGATGCAAAAACAAAAGCATACAACACTGCCAACCCAACATTAACCGCAACTTATACAGGTTTCGCCGGGACAGATAATGCATCAAGCTTAACTACTCAGCCAACATTTGCGACTACGGCTACTACCAGTTCGTTGCCGGGCACTTATCCGATTACGGTTAGCGGAGCGGCATCACCAAATTATACCATTAGCTATGTAGCGGGTGTACTTACGGTTGTACCGGGTAATAATGCTAACCTCTTATCATTGTTCGTAAGTTCGGGTTCTTTATCACCGGTATTTGCATCTGCAACCCTGGCTTATACCGATACAGTAGCCAATGCGGTAGATCGCATCAGCTTCACACCTACACTGAGCGATCCGGCGGCTAACTTACAGGTTAACGGTACCCAGGTAGGTAGTGGTAATAACTCAACCTTTATATTATTGAAAGAAGGTAATAATACCATTACGGTATTGGTAACTGCGCAGGATGGAGTAACCAAAAATACTTACACCATTACTGTGTACAGGGCATCCGCAGTTAATAATATTACTGCAAGCAACGTGATGTCGCCTAATGGTGATGGTAAGAATGATAACTGGGTGATCAAGGATATCAACCTGTATCCAAACAATAACGTAACGGTTTATGATCGCGGCGGCAGGGTAGTGTACACTAAACACGGTTACACAAACGACTGGAACGGCACATTGCGAGGAGCGCCACTGGCCGAAGGTACCTACTACTACACGGTGCAACTCGATCCAAAATTGCCTGTGATTAAAGGCTATATCACCATTTTAAGAACAAGGTAATACGTGTAACCATTAAGAAAAATAAAGATGAAAACTTTCGATATCAAATACATAAAAACCGTAACACTTGTAATAGCTTGTTTGCTGATGGCCACCCTGAGCAGCAAGGCCCAGTTAAATCCCTTTCAGCAAGGTTATTACCTTAACCGTTACCTGGCTGATCCATCCATGGCAGGTATTGAACAAGGCTTGAACATTAACGCCGGTTATCGCCAGCAATGGAGCTCGTTCCCCGGCACGCCTAAAACACAAACTTTGACCGCCGATTACCAGGCCACCGATAAGGTGGGCCTAGGCTTAAATATCAGTAACGATAAAGCCGGTTTGATACAGCAAACCCGTATTATGGGCACTTATGCTTATCATTTACCTATTGGTGGCAACGAGCAGCGTTTAAACTTCGGCTTATCATTAGGTATTAACGATCCTTTTATTAGCTATAACAGCGTTAATGGCGACCAAAGCGATGTACAGATAGCCGATTACAACCAGATGAAGGCCTATGTGGATGGCGATTTCGGTATCTCGTACATCAGCAATCATTTAAGCATTGAAGGCGCGGTACCTAATCTGAAAGCTACTTTATTTAAAAATAATGACGACCGCATTGATGTTGACCGCACTACCTTCATGACGGCGGCCAGCTATAAAATTCAACTGCCTGGCAACAGTGTTGCTATCGAACCGAAAGTAATGTTCAGAGGTGTGAAAGGATTTGATAACATTTTTGATGCCGGTGTTAATTTCAGTATACCCAGTACGGGCTTAAGCTTCCAGGGCATTTACCACACCAACCAAAATGTAGGTATGGGCTTCGCCTGGGATGAAAAGGCTTTTGGCTTAAGTGTTGATTACAATCTGGAAACCGGCCCGGTTAGTACTTACAGCTCGGGCGCTTTTGAATTTGGCCTGAAAGTTAAACTGTTCAGAAAAAATAAATAAATTTCGAAAAAGAAATAACCTTTATCATTCAATTTATAAATCCCCCGGAGCAGTCTGAGGGATTTTTTTGTAGGATATTATCATCAAACACATTCTTCAGGATCAATTAGCGCTTATCCAAAATAGCCCCAAGCTTTATATTTTTAACTTTGATTTTATAGTTATTTGGTCGAAATGTTCTAATTTCTGTTCAATGTAGGATAATATACTACAATACCTAGTGAAAATGATATAGAAAACGTGGCGGTTTGTAAAATACTTTTGTTAAGATCAATTAACCGCCGCATTGTATCAAATACCCGGGAAAATTGCTTCAAGTGAATCTTGGTAAAGCATACCCTCGTGTTATAATAATGCTTCCGCAAAAATTGCTTGTTTTTATTTTAGGATGATAAAACGTGTTAGTAAAAGTGTTGTTCCGTTTTTGTTGCTCGCGCTGCTAAGTAATGCAGCTGGCGCGCAAAACGGCGGCGTTGTGCTACGTACTGATCAGCTAAAAAAATATGTTTCGTACTTTAACGCAATCGATACTGAAGCCGTAAAGAACTATGTGCCCAATGCTGAATCTTTTATCTGGCTTTCTGAAAATATTCCGTTGTTTGAATGCCCGGATACCACACTGCAACGCATGTATTATTATCGTTGGTGGAGTTTCCGTAAGCATCTGGAAAAAACACCGGATGGTTTTGTTTTTACCGAGTTTATTATCCCGGTAAAGTTCGCCGGCCAGTATAATACCATCAGTTCGGCGGTAGGGCACCAGGTTAACGAAGGCCGCTGGTTGCGCGATCCTCAGTATATCAATGATTACATTAAATTCTGGCTGCTGGATGTGCCTAAGCTGCCTAAACCGCATGGCCACAACTTTAGTAGCTGGATTGATGATGCGGTTTATCAACGTAACCTGGTTAATCCGGATAAAGCATTTATTAAAAAATTGTTGCCGGCTTTAAATACCGATTACAAACAGTGGGAGGCCGATAAGCAATTGCCCAATGGCATGTTCTGGCAGTTTGATGTGCGCGATGCTATGGAAGAGTCGATAAGCGGCTCGCGTAAGGACAAAAATATCCGCCCTACCATCAACAGTTATATGTACGGCAATGCCAAAGCATTGGCCCAAATGGCTGCTATGACGGGTAACGACTCCCTGCAAAAAAAGTATAATGCGAAAGCCATCGAACTGAAAGCTTTGGTGCAGAAAAACCTTTGGGATGATGAGGCTTCATTTTTTGAAGTGAAGTTAACCAACGGGCAGTTTTCAGGAGCGAGGGAAGCCATCGGGTTTATCCCATGGTATTTTAATTTACCCGATGATGCACCCAAATATGCCAAGGCCTGGGATCAGTTGATCGACTCCACTGGTTTTGCAGCACCATGGGGATTAACTACTGCCGAGAGGCGCCACCCTAAGTTTCGTACACATGGTACCGGCAAATGCGAGTGGGACGGAGCTATATGGCCCTATGCCACCACGCAGGATTTGAAAGGTTTGGCTAACCTGCTGACCAATTATACCAACCATGGTAAAATGACGGCGAAGGTGTTTTTTGACGATCTGCACAAATATGCCTGGAGCCAGCAGATGTACGGACGGCCATACATCGGCGAATACCAGGACGAAAAAACAGGCTATTGGTTAAAAGGAGATAACCCGCGCAGCACGTTTTACAATCACTCCGGTTTTGCCGACCTGGTAATTAACGACCTGGTGGGTTTAAAACCACGTTTGGATAATACGCTCGAGATCTATCCGCTGATACCGCAAGGGGCCTGGGATTGGTTCTGCCTGGATAATGTTTTCTATCATGGCAAAAATATTACCATCCTGTGGGATAAGACAGGAACAAAATATCATAAGGGAAAAGGCATGCATGTATATGCCGATGGGAAAGAGATACTAAAAAGCGAAAGCCTGAAGCATGTTTATGCCAGGCTGTAGCGCTCAATACAATTAATGATTAAACAACTACAATACACATGGATAGCGTACCAAATTTAACCATACAGTTTCCGGGGAAACTGGTATTTGGTAAAGGCTGCCTGTCCGCTTTACCCGATGAACTATTGGCGATGCAATGCGCGTCGGTATACATTATTACTATTACCCCGCTTTTAACACAGATCGACTCGCTGGTGCAACAATTAAAACAGGCTGGTGTATCTGTGTCGATCAATACCGAAATTGTGCAAGAGCCAACCTTTGCCGATTTTGATAACCTGATGGTTGGCGCTGCCGCAATTAATCCGGATGCTGTTTTAGGTATTGGTGGCGGTAGTGTATTAGATATTGCCAAACTGGTGTCTGCTCAATTAAACAATACCCAAAGCCTTGCCGATATTGTGGGCATTGGATTGCTAAAAGGCAGGGCTAAAAAGCTGGTCTGCGCACCGGCGACCGCCGGTACAGGCAGCGAAGTATCGCCCAATGCCATATTGGTGGATAATGAAAACCAAAAGAAAGGCATTATCAGCCCTTACCTGGTGCCCGATGTGGTTTATGTTGATCCGTTATTGACGATGAGTGTTCCGGCGTCAATAACGGCCGCTACCGGTTTGGATGCTTTAACGCATTGCCTGGAAGCCTATACCAACAAGTTTGCACAGCCCTTTATCGATATGTATGCCTTTGAGGGTATGCGCCTGATTGCCGCCAATATTACGCAGGCGGTAAACAACGGCAGCGATGAAGAAGCCCGTACGCAGGTTGCCATGGGTAGTCTTTTAGGCGGCTTTTGCCTTGGTCCGGTAAATACGGCTGGTGTACATGCTTTATCATATCCATTAGGCAGCTCGTTTCATTTGCCGCATGGCTTATCTAATGCTTTATTGCTGCCTTATGTGATGAAGTTTAACGTACCGGCTGCTACCCGCAAATATGCCGAAGTAGCTATCGCCTTAGGCTGCGAGCGCGGTAGTAACGATAACGAAACCGCCCAAAAAGGGATAGAAAAGATAAAACAGTTGATTGCCGAATGCGGAATACCGGCCCGGTTAAGGGGTGTGAATATTCCAACCGAAGCGATACCGCAAATGGCCGAAGATGCTATGAAGATAACCCGATTATTAAAAAATAACCCACGGCCTATAACTTATGCCGATGCGGTTGACATATATACTGACGCGTACTGACCATGAAGATAAAAAAGAAGTATCAGGGTGTAGTTGTACCCGCCGTTGTACCGCTTACCGCCAAGTTTAAGCTGGATGAACAAGGCGCCGAAAGCATGTTCGCCAACTTTCGTCAGCATGGGGTATACCCGTTCATATTGGGTACTACCGGCGAATCGGCATCCCTGTCAATGGCACTTAAGGCTGATTATATCAAGCTTTCAGGCAAATTGAAACAGGCCGGCGATATGCTGTATACCGGCATCGCGTCTAACTGTTTTGAAGAATCGGTAGCGTTGGCAAAGATGGCCTTTGATAACGGTACGGATGTAGTGGTGGCCAGTTTGCCATCATACTATGCGCTGTCAGAACGGGATATGAAATTGTATTTTGAACAATTGGCCGATCAATGCAAAGGTCCGCTGATCATCTACAATATCCCGGCAACTACGCACATGTCTATCCCGCTGAAAATAATCGATGATCTGAGTTATCACGAAAACATTGTAGGCACCAAAGACTCTGAACGTAGCGATGATCGTTTAAAAGAAGCCTTACACCTATGGGCCGCGCGACCTGACTTTAGTTACTTTTTAGGATGGGCGGCACGCTCGGCCGTAGCTTTACTGAATGGTGGCGATGGTATTGTACCAAGTACAGGTAACCTGCTGCCGGGTATCTATACCGATATGTATAACGCAGCTAAAAATGGCGACGTAGAGCTGGTGCACGAAATGCAGAGAAAATCGGACGCGTTTGGGGCCTTATATCAAAAAAGTCGCTCGCTGGGCGAATCGCTTTGGGCACTGAAAGTGCTGATGAACGAGAAGAACTTATGCGATACCTACGTAATGCCGCCATTACAGGCACAAACCATGCACGATGAAGAGATATTGCGTCAAAGCCTGCACGCTTTGATTGAACAGGAAGGATTAGTTGTTAAAAACGCTTAATGATAATGGAATTGAAACCTATAGTAGGCATCACGATGGGCGACCCGGCCAGCATTGGCCCCGAGATTGCCATCAAAGCGCTGCTTGATAAAGAAATATATAACATTTGCCGTCCGTTATTGGTTGGCGATGCCGGTGTATTTGAGCACATCGTAAAAAAACTCAATTTAAATGTTACTATCAATGCCATAGCTAACGTGAGCGACGCCTGCTTTGAGTTTGGCAGGCCAGATATTTTCGACCTGAAAAATGTCGATATCGCTAAATTGGAGTTTGGCCAAATATCGGCTATGTGTGGCGATGCATCCTTTCAGGCGGTAAAAAAAGTGATCGAGCTGGCTATGGCCGGCGAGATTGACGCAACCGTAACCGGCCCCATCAATAAAAAATCTATCAATGAGGCGAGCCATCATTTTGCCGGCCATACCGAGATATACGCGCATTACACCAATACCCGCAAGTACGCTATGCTGCTGGTTGAGGATAACATGAAGGTGATCCACGTATCCACCCACGTATCGCTGCGTCAGGCATGCGATCTGGTAAAGAAAGAGCGCATCCTCGAAGTTACCGAGTTGTTATATAACGGTTTGGTACAATTGGGCGAAACCAATCTTAAGATCGGTATCGCGGGCCTGAACCCGCATGCGGGTGATTCGGGCTTATTCGGTACCGAAGATGATCAGGAGATATTACCGGCTGTTGAAGAAGCCTTAGGCCGTGGTTATGATGTAGAGGGCCCGGTACCCGCCGATACCATGTTTGCCAAAGCGGCAACAGGTTATTATGGCGGCGTGGTTGCCATGTATCATGATCAGGGGCATATCCCTTTTAAACTTTCGGGTTTTAAATGGAATGCCGAGAAAAAGCAGATGGACAGTGTAAAAGGCGTTAACATTACAATGGGTTTGCCGATCATCCGTACTTCGGTAGACCATGGTACCGCTTTCGAAATTGCCGGTAAAGGTGTAGCCAGCCCGGATGCGATGGTGTTGGCTATCGAATCGGCCGTGCAATTGCACAAACACCGCAGCCCTAAAACAGTGTACCAGGAATAATGATCGTAGTAATAGCAGACGACTTTACAGGTGCCGCCGAATTAGGCGGTATTGGGTTGCGATACAGGTTGCAGGTAGAAATTAATACCCGTGTTAACGTACAATCTAAAGCCGATCTGTTTGTTATTGCTACCGATACCCGCTCGATGAGCAGGAGCGAAGCCGAACGCGAAACCGAGGAGGTAGTGCGCGAACTGGCCCAGCTTAACCCTACCTGGGTGTTTAAAAAAGTCGATTCGGTTTTGCGGGGCTATGTTGCCGAAGAACTGCAGGTTATCATTAAGAAACTAAACCATAGTCGCGCGTTGGTTGTTCCGGCTAACCCGGCGCTTAACCGCACAATAGTAGATGGTCAATACTTTTTAAACGGGGCGCCGCTACACCAAACTAATTTTGCTAATGATCCCGAATTTCCAGCCAAAACCTCATCGGTAACTGAAAGATTAAGCGGTAAAGGGTTAAAAGTGCATTCGCAAAAGCACCATGAGATATTACAGCACGAAGGGTTAGTGATTGGCGATGCGGCTGATGTAGATGATTTGAAAGCCTGGACGAGCAAGATCAATAAAAACATGCTGCTGGCCGGTGCATCAGGGTTTTTTACTGCTTTGCTGGATAACCTGATCATTCCGGATGCTAACGCTACGGTGGAAAAGCCCCGTGCTTTCGAAAAACCGATATTGGTAGTGTCGGGTACATCGTTTGGTAAAAGCCGTGTTGCAATACAAAAATTAAAAGCCGAAGGCCTGCCGGTAGTATATATGCCAATGGCTGTACTTGATAACACTATGCCCGATGAAGCCGATTATGAACAATGGTGCGAAGAGATCGTTAATCATCTGAAACAATCGGGCAGGGCAATTTTGGCCGTTAGCAATGATATGGTAGAGGATACAAAAGCCGAAGCCAAAGATCTGCGTTATAAAACCGCTGTCGTTACCAAAATGGTGTTCGATCGTGCTGATGTAAAAGAATTAATGATTGAAGGTGGATCCACCGCGTCGGCAATTTTTAAACAGTTAGATTTGTACCGCTTCTTCCCGGTGGAAGAACTGGCAACTGGTGTTATCCGGATGCAAACCGAAAATAAACCTGAGCTGTATGTTACCCTTAAACCGGGTAGTTATGCATGGCCGCAAGCCGTGCAGCCGTATAGCTTGTACTAAATTATAATGCAAAAGCAAACTTTACACCTGGTTGATTACTTGATTGTAGTGGCTGCGCTGGCAACCTCGTTGGGTATTGGCCTGGGTTTTCGTAAACGAAACCATACTACCGACGATTACTTTATATCGAAGGGTTCGGTCCCGTCGTGGGCGATAGGGATGTCGCTGATGGCTACGCTGGTAAGCAGCGTTACCTTTTTGGCCTACCCGGGCGAGGGCTATTCATCAAACTGGATATTGCTGATACAGGGGTTAATGGTGCCCGTAGTATTGCTTTTGATGGTATGGTTTATCGTACCGCTATATCGCGAGGTGATTGGCCTCAGCACTTATGAATATTTCGAAAAGCGTTTCGGCCTTTTCGCGCGTATGTACAGCTCGGTAGCTTTTGTGTTGACACATTTCTCAAAGATGGGCACCGTATTTTTCCTGCTGGCTTTGGCATTGTCAAATATGACGGGCGCTAACACTTTTGCCATCATCTGGATAATCGGCCTGGTAGTGGTTTTTATTACGCTGATAGGGGGTATCGAAGCAGTTATCTGGGCCGATGTGATACAAGGTTTCCTGCTGATAGCCGGTGGTGTAGTGTCGTTCATTATACTGTTATTCTCGTTAAAAGGCGGCCCGGCCGAACTTTGGCACATTGCCGAAGCCAACGGTAAAACAGGTTTCGGCCCCTACAATATCAATTTTAAGAAACTCACTTTTATTGTGATGGCTATTAATGGCGTGTTTTACGCTATACAGAAATATGGTACCGATCAAACGATGGTACAACGGTATCTAACTGCCAAAAGCGATAAATCGGCTATCAAAGCCACGCTATTGGGTATCGGTTTAACCGTGCCCTTGTGGATGCTGTTTATGTTTATCGGTACTGCGCTTTTTGTTTTCTATAAACAAAACCCGTTGCCTGCCGGCATGCGTGCCGATGCGGTGTTCCCCTATTTTATCATGACTAACCTGCCGCCGGGTGTAGTTGGTTTGATATTGGCGGCATTGATATCAGCCGCGATATCCAGCCTGGGTTCTGACCTAAACTGTTTGGGTGCCGTAGGTGTGGAGGATTTTTATAAAAAGATAAAGAAAAACAGTACCGACCTGCAAAACCTGCGTGCCGGCCGCTGGATAGTGATTTTCGGCGGTATTGGCTCGATAGGCATCGCCACGTTGTACCTGCTTGCCGGTGATGAAGGCGTATTGGGTATCGTGTTCACACTATACGCGATATTTTCGGGTGGTATCGCGGGCATATTTTTGCTGGGTTTGTTTAGCTCGCGGGCTAACAGGCAAGGGCTCAATATAGGCATAGCGGCTTGTGTGCTGTTTACAGCCTATGCTTTCTTAACCTCTACCAAAATTGGTTTGGGTAAAGAAAAACACGTGTTGCTTGACCTCGGCGTGTACAACTTTAAACAACATAAATATATGTTGGGCGTATATAGCCATGTTATCGTGATCGCGGTTGGGTATCTGGCCAGCCTGCTGTTTCCGAAACCGAAAGTGGCGAAGAATCTACTGTTTAGCGGCTGGCTGGAAGCACGCAGACAAAAGGCAAAAGATAAGGCTGAAGAAGTTCACGCTTAATGGACCCAAAGGTTTGCGTTAGCGATTGCAGCGGATACCGGCCTTCGAGGGCTCAGTACAGGCCGTGGCTAAAGCCTGTGCAGTATGAGCGGAAAGCGCGGCCGCAGGAACGCCCAATTAAATAAGATTTACCCCTTGATCGACATACCGAATGAAAAATTTAAAAATACTGTTATTGCTGATTTGCCTGGGTTTTGCACAGGCACAGGCAAAAAGCACAACCAAGCATGTTAGTATTGTTGTACCTGTAAAATGCCACCCACGTATCTTATTTGGTGCCGGGCAATTGGTTAAGGCGTATACCAAAGCCGGATATGATGCAGTAATCACCCATCAAAACACGGTTCCCTCCGGCTGGGCCGTAGTGGTTGGATTGACCAGCGACCAATTAGTAGCAAAGTCTACCGCCGCCTGGCATTTGCCGATGAAAAAGCTGCCTGCCGTTAAAGAGGGGTTCAATATCACCTCATCCAAACAAAACAACATTGTTATTGCCGGGCTCGATAATTCGGGCGCGCTATACGGTTGTATGGAACTGGCCGACGAGATCAACACGAACGGTAAGCAACCGCTCAATATTTCCAAGTTCGATCACCCCGAAATGGTGATGCGCGGTGCTTGTATCGGCCTGCAAAAATCAACGTATCTGCCTGGCCGTACAGTTTACGAATATCCTTATACTCCTGAAACCTTCCCCTGGTTTTACGATAAAGCTTTATGGATAAAATACCTCGACCAGATGGTGGAGAACCGCATGAACTCGCTGTATCTGTGGGCCGGTCACCCGTTCGCTTCGCTGGTACGGTTAAAGGACTATCCTTACGCGGTTGAGGTGGACGACAAGACCTTTAAAAAGAATGAGGAGATGTTCCGCTTCCTCACAGAGGAGGCTGATAAACGCGGAATTTGGGTGATACAAATGTTTTACAATATCATCGTATCTAAACCCTTTGCCGAGCACAACCACATGAAAACGCAGGATCGTAACCGGCCGATCATCCCGATCATTGCCGATTATACCCGTAAATCTATAGCGGCCTTTGTTGAGAAATATCCTAACGTGGGCCTGATGGTTTGCCTAGGCGAGGCCATGGAAGGTGTTGGACAGGATGATATTGATTGGTTTACAAAAACCATCATCCCCGGCGTTAAAGACGGCTTGAAAGCCTTAGGCCGAACCGATGAGCCGCCTATAGTTTTGCGCGCGCACGACACTGACGCCCCCGCGGATATGAAAGCTGCCCTGCCACTTTATAAAAATCTCTACACCGAAGCTAAATACACCGGTGAGGCGCTCACAACGTATACCCCGCACGGCCCCTGGGCCGATCTGCACCGTACGCTGAGCCATTTAGGTAGTGTGCAGATAGAAAACATCCATATTATGGCTAACCTGGAACCGTTCCGTTATGGATCGGCCGATTTTATACAGAAATGCGTGCTGACGATGCACAATACTTACGATGCGAATGGCTTACACCTGTATCCGCAGGCCTCATACTGGGATTGGCCGTACAGCGCCGATAATGCTGATGGCAAGCGCCTGTTGCAAATGGACCGCGACTGGATATGGTATAAGGAATGGTCGCGCTACGCATGGAATTGCCACCGGGATACCGTTGCTGAAGGCCAATATTGGGCTAAACAGGTAAGCGACAAATACGATTGTGGCGAAAAGGCAGGTGCCGATATCATGGAAGCGTATAAGCAATCGGGCGAGATAGCGCCGAAGCTGTTGCGCCGTTACGGCATTACCGATGGTAACCGCCAAACACTTACGCTGGGTATGTTTATGAGCCAGTTAGTTAATCCCGAAAGGTATGGGTTGTTCACCCTGCTTTATAACTCCGAAGGGCCAGTAGGCGAGATGCTGAGTGAATATGCCGACAAAGAATGGAAGCACGAGCCGCATATTGGCGAAACCCCTGTACGCGTAGCGAGCGATGTGGTGCAGGAAGGACGCGACGCTATCAAAGCCATCGAAGCGGCCGAACCATTTGTTAAAAAAGATAAGGCTGAATTTAACCGTTTAAGGAACGATATGTATTGCTACAACGATCTGGCTGATTTTTATGCTACAAAAGCACGGGCAGCCTTGCTGGTACTGCGCTATAAAAACTCGAAAGATATTAATGATCTGGAAAAAGCTATTCCGCTGCTGCAGCAAAGTGTGGATCATTTTAAACAACTGACAGAGCATACCAAAAATGCTTATTTGTATGCCAACAGCATGCAAACCAGTCAGCGTAAAATACCTATCGGCGGTAATGACGGTAAAAATAAAACCTGGGCCGAGTTGCTGCCTAAATATGAAAAAGAGCTTTCGAATTTTAAAAAGAATGTCGATTCGTTGAAACGTCATGCTGGTGAGCCCGAGCATAAAGCGGATGTTTCTTTCGTGCCGGTAAATGTAACCGGGCTATCGAACGCTGGCGGTAATTACACTTTGGCAGCCAGCACCTCAGTTTATGTCGATACCAATTTAGTTGCCAACGCCTACGATGGCATATTGAAAAACATGAATGGCTTGCGCCTGTCGCAAAAGGAGCAGATCGCCAATGGTACCACATTAAAATTTAGCACGGATAAACCGGTTAAATTACTGATCGGATTTTTTAAGGAGAAAGGCAAGGGATACTCACCCGAACCGACCCTGGAAAATGATGCCAGCGCGAATGATTATGGCCAGGCTGAGATCAAAATAGCTAACGCCATTGTGTTTAAGGATATGCCTGCGGTAAATATACATGCGTATACTTTTGCACCCGGAACGCATATATTTACGTTAGCTAAAGGACGCTGCCTTGTATTAGGTTTTGTTGCCGGAGAGGCCAAGATACCCGTTTATGATGCGGCTATGAATAAAGGCGGTGCGAACCGTTTCCTGGATGCCTTATTTGAATAAGATGAGAAAAAACATACTGGCCGTATTGGCCTTGCTTTCATTGTGTGCTGCTCAATCTTTCGCGCAGGATAAAAACCTGATGCTGTGGTATGATCATCCTGCCGAAAAATGGACGGATGCTTTGCCTATTGGCAACGGTAGTTTGGGCGCGATGATCTATGGCGGTGTCGCTAGCGATCATATCCAGTTTAACGAGCAAACCTTGTGGAATGGTGGCCCGCGCACTTATCAGCGTGCCGGGGCAGCCAAGTATTTACCTGAAATACGTAAACTACTTTTCGAAGGTAAACAAGCCGAAGCCGAAAAACTGGCAGGCGAACATTTTATGGGGATGAAAAGCGGGGAAGCTATTTATTCTTCAGATTCTGCAAAATGGGTAAAAATGATGCGCGCTCTGCAAGGCCAGCAAAACGATAAATACAACGATAGCCAATGGAAAACTATCACACTGCCTACCGAGCAGGGATGGGAAAAAATACCCAGTTTTGATGGTCTGGATGGTGCCGTTTGGTTTCGCACAACTTTCGAGCTACCGAGCGAATGGAAAGGGAAAAACCTGGTTTTAAGCTTGGGGCGTATTAGAGATGCTGATGTTACCTATGTAAATGGAGAGCAAGTGGGCGCAACAAATGGTACAGCTTATCGCAAATATATTATCACTGCTAAAAATTTGCATTCCGGTATAAACCAAATTGCTATACAAGTACTGAATTTTAACGATAAGGGCGGTTTTACAAGTAATGCTAAGGAGATGATGATCTATCCTGAAGGAGCAGAGCCACGTTCCCTGGGTAAAGGTACCCCATTTGATTCAGGTTTCGATGATAGAAAAATTGGGGTGGATAAATCATCAGGAAAGCCTGTAACCCCGGTATTGAATTTAAGCGGAGAATGGAAATATTGGATACAGAATGCAAATCCGCCCGCTTTCCCGGCTTACGAGGCCGATTATCAACCATTTGGCGATTTGTATATAAGCACCGATAATAAAGCTGATGTTACCAATTACAAGCGGTCTTTGAACATTGAGACAGCTATAGCATCAGTTAAATATACCCAAGCCGGAGTGAATTATACAAGAGAATATTTCGCAAGTGCCCCTGACAAAGCAATCATTATTCATATAAAATCAGATAAGCCGGGAAAAGTTGATCTGTCTGCCCGGTTGTCTTCGTTTCATAAGCTGCAAGAAATTAAACAGATCGATACTCACACTTTTAGGCTTACAGTACATGTATCTCATGGCGTGCTGAAAGGAGTTGCTTACTTATATGCTTCAGTAAAAAATGGTAGATGTTTTATCTTGGAGGGATCTGACCTGATCATTAAAAATGCAGATGAAGCTACATTATATCTCACCGCTGCCACCAGCTATAAAAATTATAAAGATGTAAGCGGCGATCCTGATCTGCTTTGCAAACAATATTTACAATTGAGTAAAGGCAAAACATATGCTGTGGTAAAAGCCGCGCATATAGCCGATTATCAGCATTACTTTAAAACCTTCTCGGTAAACTTTGGCGAAGGCGCCGGCATTAACCTGCCTACAGACGAGCGTATCAAGCAGTTCGAAAAAACTTTCGATCCGGGTTTATTGTCGCTGTATATGCAATATGCCCGTTACCTGCTCATCTCATGCTCAAGGCCGGGTAGCAAATTACCGGCTAACCTGCAGGGTATCTGGAACGATCAGCTGACACCGCCATGGGGCAGTAAGTTCACCACTAACATCAATCTGCAGATGAACTATTGGTCGGCCGAGGAGCTGAACCTGGAGCCATGTATTAAGCCACTTTTTAACATTATTTCAAACCTGAGTACTGCAGGCGCGGCCACTGCTAAAGTGCATTATGATGCTCCGGGCTGGGTGTTGCATCATAATACCGATATATGGCTGGGTACGGCGCCTATCAATGCCTCTAATCACGGAATCTGGCAAACCGGTGGGGCATGGTTGTGCCATCATTTGTGGGATCATTACCTGTTTACTCAGGATAAAGCATTTTTGCAGCAGGTTTACCCGGAGATGAAAGGCGCGGCCGAGTTTTTTGCAGCCACTTTGGTAAAAGATCCGGAGACCGGCTATCTCATCAGCACTCCATCAAACTCACCTGAACATGGTGGCCTGGTTGCCGGGCCAACAATGGACAGACAGATCATCCGCGACCTGTTTAAAAACTGTATCTCGGCTGCGGCAGTGCTGCATACCGACGAGGCTTTCAGTAAAGAATTGCAGGAAAAATATAAACGGATCGCGCCGAATATGATCGGTAAATACGGCCAGTTGCAGGAGTGGATGCAGGATAAGGACGATACCAGCGACACGCACAGGCACGTATCGCATTTATGGGGCGTTTATCCAGGTACGGATATTACCTGGGATAATTCGCCGGCGATGATGCACGCCGCCGAAAAATCGTTCAAATACCGTGGCGATGATGGTACGGGCTGGAGCCTGGCCTGGAAAGTTAACTTGATGGCCCGCTTTAAACATGGCGACCATGCGATGCTGTTAGTTGATAAACTGTTAAGCGTGGCCGAAAATGGTAGCGCTAAGGAGCGCGGCGGTGTTTATCACAACCTGTTCGATGCGCACCCGCCGTTCCAGATTGACGGTAATTTTGGAGGCGCGGCAGGTATTGCCGAGATGTTGCTGCAAAGCCAGGAAAAATATATCGAATTGCTGCCTGCATTGCCAACAGCTTTGCCAAACGGTGAACTCAAAGGTATTTGTGCACGCGGCGGTTTTGTGCTGAACATCAAATGGCAAAATGGTAAGTTGCAGCGGTTGGAAGTCATCTCGAAAGCAGGTAGAGATTGCGAGGTGAAATATGCCGGACAATCTGCAAAATTCAAAACCGAAAAAGGCAAAACATATCTTTTTGATGGAAATTTAAAGGGTGTTTAAAATGAGTGAAAAGCGTCTGTTTTATAGCTCAAAAGTTTTGAAAGCAATAGGTTTTGTATTGCTTTTTAGTGTTTTTGGTATAGTAGATGTGCATGCTCAAAATAATACATCCCAGCTGTCTTATCACGCGATTCGTTCACTGTCAAGAGAGGATCTTGCTCCTGTAAGACAAGATATTTCGCTCAACAAAAACTGGCTTACTGCCGAAGATGATAACAACATCAAAGCCCATAACGGCTTTCAAAACCCTGACTTTAAGACCACCAATTGGAAACCAGTTGATGTGCCGCATAACTGGGACGGATACGAAGGTTATCGCCGCCTAAAGCATGGCGACAGGCATGGATATGCCTGGTACCGCAAAAGCTTCGCTGCAAAGCTTATCCCCAATAAACGTTATTTTTTGTATTTTGAAGGTGTAGGCTCCTATGCTACCGTTTGGCTTAACGGCAAACAGGTAGGTTACCACGCCGGCGGCCGTACAACTTTTACTTTGGATGTTACTGATGCCATCAAGACGCAAAATATCCTGGCTGTTCGGGCAGATCATCCTGATCATATCCAGGACCTGCCCTGGGTTTGCGGCGGCTCGTCAGATGAGGTGGGTTTTTCGGAAGGCTCGCAGCCAATAGGCATTTTCAGGCCAGTGCATTTGATCGTAACCGATCTTGTACGGATACAGCCTTTTGGCGTACACATCTGGAACGATACCACGGTGAGCGAACGTGAGGCAACTGTTTATATTGAAACCGAGGTTAAAAATTACAGTAATAGTACTCAAACCGTTACCGTCCGCAACAGACTGATCGATAAACAGGATAAGATAGTTGCTCAAGCGCGTCCTATACAAACGCTTAACCAGGGCGAAAGCGCTGTAATACATTATGGGATTGGATTTAAGAACGTGCATTTATGGTCGCTGCAAGACCCATACCTGTACCGACTGGTAACAGAGGTGATTGATCAAAATGGAAAAGTGATAGACCGGGAAATCACCCCCTACGGTATCCGCCGGATAAGCTGGCCGGTTGGTCGTAAAGATGGACAAAAGCAGTTTTTGCTGAATGGTAAACCTGTATTTATCAACGGAATTGGAGAGTATGAGCACAACATGGGTCAAAGTCATGCTTTTACCGATGAACAGGTACGTACACGTGTAATGCAGGTTAAGGCTGCGGGATTTAATGCTTTCCGTGATGCCCATCAACCACATAACCTGCTGTATCAAAAATACTGGGACGAATTGGGCATATTGTGGTGGCCGCAGTTCACGGCGCATATCTGGTATGATACACCCGCGTTCCGGGATAATTTTAAAGCGCTGCTGGTTGATTGGGTAAAAGAACGACGCAACGATCCGGCGAATATTTTATGGGGATTACAAAATGAAAGTAAATTACCTGCTGACTTTGCCCGTGAATGTTCGGATATTATCCGTCAGCTCGACCCGACAGCTTCATCGCAACGCAAAATAACCACCTGTAATGGCGGCGAGGGCACCGACTGGAACGTGCCTCAAAACTGGACAGGAACTTACGGCGGCGACCCGAAAACCTACGCCGCCGATATCCAAAAACAAGTGTTGGTAGGCGAATACGGTGCATGGCGCAGTATTGATATGCACACCGAAGGTCCGTTTGTGCAAAATGGCGCTTTAAGCGAGAACCGCGAAGAGCAACTATTGGAGACCAAGATCAGGCTGGCCGAATCAGTAAAAGATAAAACCGCCGGACAATTTTTATGGGTTTTAAGCTCGCACGATAACCCTGGCAGGGTACAGGCCGGCGAAGGCTACCGCGAACCGGACAGGATCGGTCCGATAAATTATAAAGGTTTACTAACACCCTGGGGCGAACCTACCGATGCTTTTTACTTATATAGAGCCAACTATTCCCCAAAAACTACCGAACCAATGGTTTACATCATATCGCATACCTGGCCCGACAGATGGCTGAAACCCGGTAAAAAAGATAGTATCTGCGCGTACTCCAATTGCGATGAGGTGGAACTGTTTAATGATATCAATGGATCATCCTTAGGCAAGCGCAAACAACAGGGTAAGGGTACACACTTTCAATGGGACGGAGTGGATATACGGTACAATGTATTGTACGCTGTGGGATATGTTAATGGGAAAAAGGTAGCTGAAGATAGACTAGTTTTGCGGCATTTGCCGCAAGCCCCAGGCTTTAATAAATTGGTCAGCTATAAAGATCTCCTGAAACCTCAGCGAGGCCTTAACTATATTTATCGCATTAATTGCGGCGGACCGGAGTATACCGATCATCTGGGAAATCATTGGCAGGATGATGTACATCAGTCCAATAAAAAATATTGGGGCTCAACCTCGTGGACGGACGATTTTGCCGGTATGCCGGCCATGTTTGGCAGCCAGCGCCGGATAAGCGATCCGATACAAAACACCAATGATTGGCCGTTGTTTCAAACCTTCCGTTACGGACGCGATAAACTGCAATATCATTTCCCGGTACCCGATGGCAACTACACAGTAGAGCTATATTTTGCCGAGCCCTGGTACGGACTTAGCAATATCAATGCAATAGGATGGCGAATATTCGATGTGGCAGTTAACGGAAAGGCAGTGATAAAAGATCTGGACATTTATAAAGAAGCGGGTTATGCCTGTGCACTTAAAAAAAAGGTAAAAGTGCAAGTGACCAATGGCGAGCTGAACATCAACTTTCCTCAAGTTATATCAGGGCAGGCGGTGATATCGGCGATCGCTATCGCGTCGGCAGGTAAACATATCAAACCGGCACCAGCATCACCTAAAATCATTCAAAATTTCAATGCGAGTGATGCCAAAAAATGGTGTACCGGTACTTGGCTAGACGAGGGCGACAGAGTTTATACTGATGCAGAGGCTACATTCAGCAAACTACCTCCAAATTTATTTGGTGCCGAATGGATAAGCGGTCCACAGATCACTCCATCGATGAAAACTAAATTTACAGCATCGGCTGATGCAGATGTGTATGTGGGGCTTGATGAGCACCAAACCGTATTGCCGACATGGTTAAAAAGCTTCGATGATACCAAAACCTATATCGAAACCGATCTGAATGGCGGCGAACGTTTTAAGGTATATCATCATGCTTATACCAATGGCCAGCAGGTTGTTTTGGGCGATAACGGTGATGGTAAATTGCCGATGTATACCGTTGCGGTAGTACCAATCAGCAAAATGGAGCCGGCTATCGATCTGCGCCCAACCATAGCGTACAAGGCCGAAACAGCAACCTTGACCGGAGACGGAGTAACTAAAAGTGAAATAGGCGGACGTAAAATAATTGTTTTTAAAGATGCAGGTACCGCACAATTTGCCATTTCGCCGGGTGTCGCGGCTTTATACGCTATTCGGGTTAAATACCTCAATACATCGGGTAAAGCACTTAAAGCAACTTTAAAGGTATTGGCGGCCGATGGTACATCGATGAGAGAAACCGACCTGAACCTGACGCAGACAACCGCCGATAAATGGAAAACCGTAGAGACTAATACAGGCACCAGCATCAACGCAGGTAGTTACCAGGTGCAGATATCGACCAAAGATGCCGCTGGTTTAAGTATTTCGGGCATAGAAGTTCAATAATGAATGCGTGGATATGCAAATATGCAAATGAAAAATGATTAAGAATATGAGAACAAGCTACAAGCTAATTTTCGCGACGTTTTTGATGGCGTTTGCAGTTGCCGCGCATTCGCAAACCGTGTCTGAAGCCAAGATGCGGGAGATCTATAACAAAGTAAAAACACCGTACAAATACGGTATGGTGGTTGTACCTGCCGATAACAGCAAAAAGGTAGATTGCCCGACGGTGTTTCGCAAGGGCGGCAAATGGTGTATGACCTATATTATCTTTAACGGCCGTGGGTACGAAACCTGGTTAGCTAAAAGCGACGATCTGTTGCATTGGGCAACACAAGGTCGTGTGCTTTCCTTCAGTGATACTACCGATTGGGATAACAACCAAAAGGCTGGTTATGTAGCTTTGGAAGATCCTAAATGGGGTGGAAGCTACGAACTGCAAAAATACAACGGTAAATACTGGATGAGTTATTTTGGCGGGCACGAGCGCGGTTATGAAAAAGGTTCGCTGGCTATCAGCTTGGCTTACACTGATAAAGACCCATCAACTCCGCACGAATGGCAGCGTTTGGGCTACCCGGTACTAACACCAACTGATAATGATGTTAGCTGGTGGGATAACCACACCTTGTATAAGGAAACCGTGATTTGGGATAAAGCCAAAATCACAGGCTACCCATTTCTGATGTATTATAATGCCAATGGCGATAGCGTGAACAAAAAACGTGGCGCCGAGCGTATAGGTTTGGCCGTATCTAACGATATGGTACATTGGATGCGTAAATATAAAGACCCGGTTTTGAACCATGGCGCAGGCATCACCGGCGATCCAAACATTGAGAAGATAGGCGATGTTTGGGTGATGTTTTATTTCGGTGCGTTCTGGTCAACCTCGGGGCCTACCTGGAGCAAGCATGGCGGAGCGTTTAACCGCTTTGCGGCATCGTACGATCTGGTGCACTGGACGGATTGGACAGGCGAGGACCTGATCAAATCGTCGGAAGTGTTCGATGGTCAGTTCGCGCATAAATCATACGTTATCAAATACAAAGGCGTGGTTTATCATTTTTATTGCGCGGTAAATAAAGCAGATCAGCGAGGCATCGCGGTAGCTACATCAAAAGATCTGGGCAAAAGCGAGGTGAACTTTGTTGTGCACCCGCCTCAAAAAGCACGTTCGGTAGGGCAGTAAGAACGAGGATAAAAAATAGTTGTTGATGATAGAGAATAAAGTTGATAAAGTTATTTTGGGCGTTACCCTACGGGTCGGGCTATCCGCTCATACTGCGCAGGCCTTAGCCACGGGCCGGTATCCGCTACTATCCTTAACGCGGTCGATCAGGTTTATTATCTGTTTGTTGTTACTAAATAGCTATGCGGCTTTTGCGCAACATCGCCCATCGCAAAATTTTGATGCCGGCTGGAAGTTTTATCTAGGCGATGACAGCCTGGCTAAGCAACCCGCATATAACGACAGCCAATGGCGGAAGCTTGATCTGCCGCACGATTGGAGCATTGAGGGCAGGTTTGATGAAAAAGCGCCGGGTACAACTAACGAAGGATCATTACCTGCCGGTATTGGCTGGTATCGCAAAAGTTTCATCGTCCCGGTAGCAGACAAGGGCCAAAACATCTTTATCGATTTCGACGGGGTGTAT